>ERZ1034363.836-NODE-836-length-19209-cov-2.699665_pt1 | contig 19209 bp, 15 predicted proteins | sample MGYA00520616_ERZ1034363 | MGnify/ENA primary metagenome ERZ1034363 (study PRJEB33736, sample SAMEA104284506) | Azolla filiculoides | biome: Urban; feature: Water surface; material: Ditch water | place: Netherlands | collected 2015-10-28 | depth 0-0.1 m ...
GACGAATTCGGCATTCCCGCCGCCATCGTCACCAAATACCTCGCCGAGCATGGCGTCATCGTCGAGAAGTGCGGCCTGTACAGCTTCTTCATCATGTTCACCATCGGCATCACCAAGGGCCGCTGGAACTCGTTGTTGACTGCACTGCAGCAGTTCAAGGACGACTACGACCGCAATCAACCCATGTGGCGCATCCTGCCCGAGTTCTGCCAAAAGCACCGCGCCTACGAGCGCATGGGCTTGCGCGACTTGTGCCAGCACGTCCACACGCTCTATGCCAAGTACGACATCGCACGTTTGACCACCGAGATGTACCTGAGCGATTTGACGCCAGCGATGAAGCCCAGCGACGCCTACGCACAAATCGCGCACCGCAACACCGAGCGCGTGCCTGTGGACGACTTGCTTGGCCGCATCACCACCAGCTTGGTCACGCCATACCCACCCGGTATTCCGTTGCTCATTCCGGGCGAAGTGTTCAACAAGAAAATCGTTGACTACCTCAAGTTTGCCCGCGAATTCAACTTGCAATGCCCCGGCTTTGAGACCGACATCCACGGTTTGGTCGAGGTGGTGGGCGACGATGGCGTGAAGCGCTATTACGCCGATTGCGTCAAAGCCTAACGCTGGCTGCAGGCCTTAGCGTTCAACTGCAGGCCTGATTCGTACAAAACTGGCAAAGCGCGGCACGCCTTTGTCAGTCAAACCACGATAGCTATAAGTGACCCACTGGCCCACGGCTGGTGGGTTTTCTCTTTGGGCGTCTGTGAATCCCGTGCCGAGTTTGAAGCGCAGCCCTTGCGGTGTTTCGACCATCAATGCGCCTAGACGTTGGGCGTGCTTGCCTTGGCCGGGTTCATGGCCAATCACCTTGGCTTCCGCATCCTCGTGGGGTTTGACTTTCAGGACATCTGAATTGCGCCCACTTTGGTACAGGCTGCTGCCACGGTGCAGCACCAAGCCTTCGCCACCGGCTTGCACGGTTTTGTTCAACATGGCCTTCAATGCTGCATGCGATGGCACTTGGCTTTGCGGCACGGCTTGAACCCAAGGTTTGCCAATCTGCTTGACGAGGCTTTGATAGCGCACGATGCGCTCAGTGAACGTTTGGGTAGAGGTGTTGGCGTCAAACACCATGAATCGCATGGCGCGCCATGCGCTGTCCGGCGCTTGTTTTTGTTGAATGACAGAAGCCGCTTGCTCAAACTGGCCGAGTCCCGCCCAAAGCTCGCCTTCAAACGGCTGCGTAGGCCAAGCCTGTACAAACCAAGTGGGTGGGTTGAGTGCTTTGCCGCTTCGACTCAAGAGTTGGCGGCCATCCCAGTAGCCTCGTATGCCGTCGTATTTTTCACTCACCCAATAGTCGGTGAGCTTTTCATTGCCCTGATAAGGGCTGGCCAGCCACAGCGCAGGCGGCTGTGTGGCCAGTGTGGGTAAAGAGGCGAGGCTGCCGAGGCAACCCAAGGAGAGGTGAGATAGCAAATCGCGTCGTTGCATGGTCGTCTCCTTGGGGCGTACAGCCCGCATATGTGGCCACCCGCGTGGCCAGGAGCGCCAGCTTACTCGGCTACAGGCTCGGCAATGCCACCTACAACTTGGCTAAATCCGCCGTCCACATAGGTAATTTCGGCGGTTACGCCTGCGGCCAAGTTGGACATCAAGAACGCAGCCACGTTGCCCACGTCTTCGATGGTCACGTTGCGGCGGATGGGCGAGGCTTCTGCCACCACGCTCAAAATCTTGCCAAAGCCTTTGATGCCGCTGGCAGCCAAGGTTTTGATGGGGCCAGCGCTGATGCCGTTGGCGCGCAGGTTGCGGCCTTTGGCGCCCAAAGATTCGGCCAAGTAGCGCACAGATGCTTCGAGCGAGGCTTTGGCCAAGCCCATGGTGTTGTAGTTGGGTACGGTGCGGATGGCACCCAAGTACGACAGGGTCAGCACGGCTGAGTTGTCGTTGAGGTAGGGCAGAGCGGCTTTGGCCATCGCTGGGAAGCTGTAAGCGCTGATGTCGTGAGCGATGGCAAAGCCTTCGCGTGACAAACCGTCCAAGAAATCGCCGGCAATGGCTTCGCGTGGTGCATAACCGATGGAGTGGACAAAACCGTCAAACGTGGGCCAGTGAGCCGACAGATCTTTGAACATTTGGTCGATTTGCGCGTCGCTACCCACATCACAGTCAAAAATCAGCTTCGAGTCGAAATCGGCAGCAAACTCTGTGATACGGTCCTTGAAGCGCTCACCCACGTAGCTGAAGGCCAACTCGGCACCTTGGTCATGGCAAGCTTTGGCAATGCCATAAGCGATGGAGCGGTTGGACAACACACCCGTAATCAGAAGCTTTTTGCCAGACAGGAAACCCGTTTTTTTACTCATGAAATCTCTCCAAAAAAATCTTGCAGAATTGTCGCATGCGTAGCTTCTTCATTTTGTTGGCGTTTTTGTGTTCTGGCCCATCTTTGGCTGGGCATGCGTACGCCCAATTTGGGGACATCAAATACCCAGCCAACTTCAAGAATTTTGATTACGCCAACCCAATTGCGCCTAAAGGCGGCGAGCTGATCTTGGTGCCTCCATCTCGGTTGTCGAGCTTTGATAAGTACAACCCGTTCACACTCAAAGGCAATGCCGCGCCTGGATTGAATGGCTTAGTGTTTGAGTCTTTGCTCACGGGTACGATGGACGAGCCCACCACCGCCTATGGCTTGTTGGCTGAGGATGTGAGTGTGGCGGCGGATCGACGCTCAGTCTCGTTCAGGCTGCGGCCACAAGCCCGCTTTCACAACGGTGATGCGGTGATGGCGGAAGATGTTAAGTACTCCTTTGAGAAACTCATCAGCAAGCAAGCAGCCCCGCAGTTTCGAACGCTCTATGCCGAGGTGGCTGGCGTTACTGTGCTTGAGCCGCGCACCGTGCGCTTTGATTTCAAACGTGCCAACCCAGAGCTGCCATTGATCGTCGGTGGGATGCCCGTGTTCAGTCGTCAGTGGGGCATTGAGAACGGTGCGCCCAAGCCCTTCGACAAAATCGTGACTGATATTCCCATTGGCAGTGGCCCTTACAAGATGGGGCGCGTGGTGTTTGGCCGCGATGTGAGCTACGAGCGCGACAACAACTACTGGGCGCGTGACCTGAATGTGCGCAAAGGCTTGTTCAACTTTGACCGCATCACTTACCGCTTGTACAAAGACAACACCGCGCAGCTCGAAGGCTTCAAAGCGGGGGAGTTTGATTTGGTGCAGTCTTTCATTGCGCGCGAGTGGGCGAGGGGCTATACGGGCAAACAGTTTGTCAACCGCGAGTTGATGAAAAGCGAGTTCAAGCACGGCAACGCAGGTGACTTTCAGGGCTTCATGTTCAACACCCGTTTGCCCAAGTTCAAAGACCCACGCGTGCGCGAAGCCATTGCTTTGGCCATGGACTTTGAGTGGATGAATCGCCAGCTCTTTTACGGTGCTTACCAACGCGTACGTGGCTACTTTGTCGCCAGTGACTTTGAAGCTACGGGCATGGCCGATGCTGCCGAGTTGGCATTGCTCACACCTTTACGTGAAAAGCTCTCATCGCGTGTTTTCAGTGATGCAGTTCCACAACCGCCGCGCACTTCGCTCGACCCCAAATCAGGTGAAACCTTGCGAGACCATTTGCGCCGTGCCAAAACTTTGCTAGCCGAGGCCGGTTGGACCTACCGCGATGGCGCATTGCGCACCGCCAAGGGTGAGCCATTCAAGGTGGAGTTCTTAGATAACTCGGGCGCTATGGGCCGAGTCATCACGCCATACACCAAGAATTTAGAGAAGCTCGGCTTTCAGGTGAACTACAAAGTGATCGACTTTGCGATTCTTCAAAAACGTCTCGATGTGTTTGACTTCGAAATCATCAGCAACCGAATCGTTGGTAGCGAGTCGCCGGGCACGGAGTTGATGGAGCGTTTTGGCTCCAAAGCAGCTACCACTGAAGGCTCTGGCAACTTCATCGGCATTCAAGACCCTGCAGTCGATGCTTTGCTAGAAAACGTCACATCTGCCAAAACCCGTCCTCAGCTCATCACGGCAGTACGAGCGCTAGACCGTGTGCTGCGCCATGGCCACTACACCGTGCCGCATTGGTACGGGGCGGTGCATCGTGTGGCGTGGCGCAATGGCCGCTTTGAGTTGCCTGCCGTTATGCCTCGCTACTACCAACCCGAAACATGGGCCTCGTCCACTTGGTGGGCCACCATTGACAACCGCGCCACCTTGGCTGCGACCAAAAGAGCGGAGCGTGCGCCATGAGTTCGTACATCCTCAGACGTTTGCTGTTGATGATTCCTACGTTGTTTGGCGTGCTGCTGATGACCTTTGTGGTGATTCAGTTTGTACCGGGCGGGCCAGTTGAGCAAATGGTGTCGCAACTCCAAGGGCGCGACAGCGGAGGCGAGGGCGCTGCCGTAGCGGGTGCTGGCTACCGTGGCCGCCAAGGCGTGGATGCCGCACGCATTGAAGAAATTCGCCAGCAATATGGCTTTGACAAACCCCCAGCCGAACGTTTTTGGCAAATGCTCCAACAGTTCGCCGTGTTTGATTTGGGCAAAAGCTTTTTCTATCCCAAAACCGTGTGGGAGTTGGTGAAAGAAAAAATGCCGGTCTCCATCAGTTTGGGGTTGTGGACGTTTCTGTTGAGTTATCTCATTTCTGTGCCGCTAGGTGTGGCCAAGGCGGTGCGTGCGGGTTCGACGTTTGATTTGGTCAGTAGTCTCCTAGTGCTTATCGGTTTTGCGATTCCCGGTTTTGTGCTGGGCGTGGCTTTGCTGGTGGTGTTTGGTGGCCAGTTGCAATGGTTCCCGCTGCGTGGCTTGACCTCGGCCAACTGGGAGCAACTCACTTGGGGCGCGAAAATCACCGACTACCTATGGCACATCGTGTTGCCCGTCACATCGAGTGTGTTGGGCGCGTTTGCCGTGACCACGCTGCTCACCAAAAACGCCATGCTCGAAGAGATTCGCAAGCAATATGTGCTCACCGCACGCGCCAAAGGTTTGTCTGAGCGCCGTGTGATTTGGAACCATGTGTTTCGCAATGCGCTCATTCCTTTGGTCACAGGGTTTCCTGCGGCTTTCATCGGTGCGTTCTTCACAGGCTCGCTGTTGATTGAAACGCTGTTCTCACTCGACGGCTTAGGCCTGTTGAGCTACGAGAGCGTCATGCGCCGAGACTACCCCGTGGTGTTGGGGACTTTGTATTTGTTCACGTTGATTGGTTTGGTCACCAAACTCATCAGCGACCTTTGTTATGTATGGGTGGACCCGCGTGTCAAATTCGACTGAAGCATCTTTGTCGCCCACCCAGCGCGCTTGGCTGAGGTTCAGGCATAACCGCCTTGGCTTTTACAGCTTGGTGTTGTTTGTATTCTTCTTTGGCTTGAGCTTGCTGGCCGAAGTCTTGTGTAACGACAAGCCTTTGCTGGCTCGCTACAACGGCAGCTTTTACATGCCCATCGTGTTCAACCAGCCTGAGACGACGTTTGGTGGCGACTTCGAAACACCGACGGACTACCTCGATCCGTTCATTCAAGCGCAGTTTGACAAGCCCGGTAACTGGGCCTTGTATCCGCTCATTCCCTATAACCACGGTACGTTGAACTATTTCTCCGCGGTCCCCAATCCCGCGCCACCCTCGGCGGCTAATTGGTTTGGTACGGACGACCGAGGTCGTGATGTGTTGGCGCGCTTACTCTACGGCTTTCGCATTTCGGTGTTGTTTGCTCTGGCCTTGACTTTGTTTGGCACGGTCATTGGCATCTTGACGGGGGCTTTGCAAGGCTTCTTCGGCGGCAAGACCGACTTGGCTATGCAGCGCTTCATCGAGGTATGGAGCGCCATGCCTGAGCTGTATTTGCTCATCATCTTCTCTGCTGTGTTTGACCCGAGCATCAGCTTGCTGCTGATTTTGTTAGGTTTGTTTGGCTGGATGGGCTTGTCTGACTATGTGCGTGCTGAGTTCTTACGCAACCGCCAGCTCGACTATGTGCGCGCTGCGCGTGCCTTGGGTTTGTCCGATGCGCAAATCATGTGGCGTCATGTATTGCCCAACAGTTTGACGCCCGTGGTGACCTTTTTGCCGTTTCGCATGAGCGCGGCCATCTTGTCGCTCACATCATTAGACTTTTTAGGCTTAGGCGTGCCGCCTGGCACACCTAGTTTGGGCGAGTTGTTGGCGCAAGGTAAAAACAATATTGATGCATGGTGGATTTCGTTATCCACGTTTGCCGTGTTGGTCGTGACCTTGATGCTGCTGACTTTCATGGGCGATGCCCTGCGCGATGCGCTGGACCCCAGAAAGGCGCGCACATGAGACTGCCTTTGCTGCAAGTGCGCGATCTGCGCATTGGTTTTCAATCGGAAGATGTCGTCAAAGGCATCAGCTTCAACTTAGACCTTGGCGAAAAGCTCGCCTTGGTGGGGGAGTCTGGCTCAGGCAAAAGCGTGACCGCGCTGAGCTTTGTCAAGCTGCTAGAGGGTGCGCGTGTCTCGGGCCGTGTGTTGTGGACGGCGCAAGACGAAGACACCTTGCACCCAGATGCCACCGATGCACCGCACACCCATGATTTGGTGAAGTTGAGCGAGCGTGAGCTCATCAACATACGCGGTCAAGACATTGCCTTTGTGTTTCAAGAGCCTATGACGGCCTTGAACCCCTTGATGATGGTGGGCGATCAAATTGCCGAAGTGCTTGAGTTAAAGCGCGGTATGACGAAGGCAGAGGCTTGGCACGAGGCGGTGGAGCTGCTCAACCTCACGGGCATCCCTGAGCCAGTGCGCCGTGCCAGTGCATATCCGCATCAGCTCTCTGGTGGTCAGCGCCAACGCGTGATGATTGCCATGGCATTGGCTTGCCGACCTCGCTTATTGGTGGCTGATGAGCCGACCACGGCGTTGGATGTGTCGCTACGCGCGCAAATTTTGGATTTGCTCAGCGACTTGCAAAAGCGCTTTGGCATGGCTGTGCTGTTGATCACACATGATTTGAATACCGTGCGCTACTTTGCTGACCAAGTCTTGGTCATGGAAAAAGGCGTGGTGGTGGAGTCTGGAGCTGTGGATGTGGTGCTGACGTACCCCACGCACCCGTACACCCAAAAACTGATCAACAGCCAGCCCCCGCGTGAGGTGGTGGAAGCTAAGAGCAACGCCCCTACGGTGATGCAAGCCAGAGCGCTGCGCGTCAGCTATCCCATTCGTCGCGCCGGTTGGCGCGGCTGGTTCAAAGGTGATCAGTTTGTGGCTGTTCAAGCTGCCAGTTTTGACTTGCGTGCAGGTCAAACCTTGGGTGTGATTGGTGAGTCCGGTTCGGGCAAAACCACCTTGGCTTTGGCTGCGCTTGGGCTGATGCCCTCAGAAGGCACGCTGACGATTGATGGTGCAGCTTGGCAAGGCAATGCCGCACAAGACTTGCCATTACGTCGCAAAGTGCAGGTGGTGTTTCAAGACCCGTTTTCATCGCTATCACCTCGCATGAACGTCAGCGAACTGGTCTCTGAAGGCCTGACGCTGCATGCTCCTCAGCTAGACGATTTGGGCAGGCTTCGCCGTATTTTGGTGACCTTGGCCGCTGTGGGCTTGACCGAAACCGAGTTTCCGGGCTTGCTGCAGCGCTACCCGCATGAGTTTTCGGGTGGTCAGCGTCAGCGCTTGGCTATTGCCCGTGCCTTGGTCATAGAGCCGCAGGTCTTAGTCTTGGACGAACCCACCAGTGCCTTGGACGCCACCACGCAGCTTCAAGTGCTGCAACTCTTGCAAAAGCTCCAGCGCGAGCGGGGTTTGAGCTATTTGCTCATCACCCATGATGTCTCGGTCATCCGCGCCATGGCGCACCATGTCATGGTCATGCAGGCGGGTAAGGTGGTGGAGGCGGGTACGTTTGAGCAAGTGCTGAACAATCCGCAGGCCCCTTATACGAAGATTTTGGTGGGGGCTGACGCCTAAAAATAGCATTTATCCTTTGATAATCAAGCATTTAGGCGCTACAATAAGCGCTTCACGACCAAACGGGCGGGTAATTACCGCTCGTTTTTTTTGGTCGTTTGTTTTTTGATCTTTGATTTTGAAGGCTATTTTTCGACGTGAGTTTGCAGCAAACCGTAGAACAAACTGTGACCGGCTTAGGTTACGACTTGGTAGAGATTGAACGCTCTGCTGGGGGGCTATTGCGCATCACGATTGATATGCCTTGGACGGCTGGCGAACCTGTTCAGCCCGTTAATGTCGAAGATTGCGAGCGCGTCACGCGCCAATTGCAATTTGCGTTGGAAGTGGATGGCGCGGACTATGCCCGTCTTGAGGTGTCGTCACCTGGCATTGATCGCCCCTTGCGTCATCAGGCTGATTTCGAACGATTTGTAGGCGAAGAGGTGGATCTCACGCTCAAAGCGCCCATTGGCGCAGCCGCGGCAGGCCAAGTGGCTGCAACCCGCAAAAAATTCCGTGGCACTTTAGAACGAACCGACGATGGTGCAGGCTGGCAAATCACTTGGCGTGACGAAGTCAAGGCCAAGCCTGGTCAAAAAGTGAGCCCCAAAAGATTAGCCGAAATGCCAGTGCACGCACTGGGTTTCACGCTGGACGAGCTGCGAGAAGCACGTCTGGCTCCGATTGTGGATTTCAAGGGCAAAAAGCCCCGTTGAACATAGGTAAGAGAAGGAGTAACCGATCATGAACCGCGAAATGTTGATGCTGGTCGAGGCAATCTCGCGCGAGAAAAACGTCGAACGCGATGTGGTGTTTGGCGCCGTCGAGTTGGCGCTGGCCCAAGCCACGAAAAAGTTGTACGAAGGTGAAGTGGACATTCGCGTCGCGATGAACCGCGACACCGGCGAGTACGAAACGTTCCGCCGTTGGTTGGTTGTGCCTGATGAAGCAGGTTTGCAAAACCCAGAAGCCGAAGAAATGTTGATGGACGCCCGCGAGCGCGTGGCCGACGTTGAAGAAGGCGAATACATCGAAGAGGGCGTCGAGTCCTTGCCTATCGGCCGTATCGGTGCCATGGCTGCTAAGCAAGTGATCTTGCAAAAGATCCGTGACGCTGAGCGCGAAATGCTGTTGAACGACTTCATGTCTCGCGGCGACAAGATCTTTGTCGGTACCGTCAAGCGCATGGATAAAGGTGACTTGATTGTTGAATCCGGTCGCGTCGAAGGCCGTCTGCGTCGCAGCGAAATGATCCCTAAGGAAAACTTCCGCAGTGGTGACCGTGTGCGCGCCATGATCATGGATGTGGACCTCACTTTGCGTGGCGCTCCCATCATCTTGTCTCGCTCAGCCCCTGAATTCATGGTCGAGTTGTTCCGCCACGAAGTGCCAGAAATCGAACAAGGCATGCTCGAGATCAAATCTTGCGCCCGTGACGCTGGTTCACGCGCCAAGATCGCTGTGATCTCTCACGACAAACGCGTGGACCCTATCGGTACTTGCGTTGGCGTGCGTGGCACTCGCGTGAATGCCGTGACCACCGAGCTCGCTGGCGAGCGCGTGGACATCGTGTTGTGGAGTGAAGACCCAGCGCAATTCGTGATTGGCGCTTTGGCACCTGCCAACGTCAGCTCCATCGTGGTGGACGAAGAGCGTCACGCCATGGATGTGGTGGTGGACGAAGAAAACCTCGCCATCGCCATCGGTCGCGGCGGCCAAAACGTGCGTTTGGCAGCTGAATTGACCGGCTGGAAAATCAACATCATGGATGCGGCTGAGTCTGCTCAGAAGCAAGCTGACGAAACCTTCAGCATCCGTGAATTGTTCATGGCCAAGTTGGACGTGGACCAAGAAGTGGCTGACATCTTGATTGAAGAAGGTTTCACCAGTCTCGAAGAAGTGGCGTATGTGCCATTGCAAGAGATGTTGGAAATCGAAAGCTTTGATGAAGACACCATCAATGAGTTGCGCACACGTGCCAAGGATGCGCTGCTCACCATGGAAATTGCACGCGAAGAGAGCGTCGAAGAAGTTTCGCAAGATTTGCGCGACCTCGAAGGATTGAATGCGGAGTTCTTGCCCCAGTTGGCTGAGAGCGGCGTACACACCCGTGACGATTTGGCCGATTTGGCCGTGGACGAGCTCACAGCCATCACCGGCCAAAGCGAAGAAGATGCCAAAGCCCTGATCTTGAAGGCACGTGAACATTGGTTCACGGGTCAAGAGTAACGGTCATGGAGAGGAATACCAGAGATGACCAGTACGACCGTAGCCGAGTTTGCAAGCGAACTCAAAAAACCAACCGACACCCTGCTTGACCAGCTCAAAGCAGCCGGTGTCGCCAAATCTTCGGCCAGCGATGTGCTGACCGAAGGTGACAAGCAAAAGCTCTTGAGCCATTTGCAAGCCAGCCATGGCACGGCTTCTCCTGAGCGCAAGAAAATCACCTTGGTCAAGAAATCGACCACCGAGATCAAACAAGCCGACGCCACAGGCAAAGCCCGCACCATCCAAGTGGAAGTGCGCAAAAAACGCACCTTCGTCAAGCGTGATGAGGATGAGGCGACTGAAGTGCAAGCTGCACCCGCAGTGGTTGAAGCGCCTGCCGCACCTGTGATTGACCATGCTGAATTGGCCCGCCGTGAAGAAGAAGCGCGCCGCCAAGCTGAGCTGATCCGTCGTCAAGAAGAAGAGCTGGCCGAAAAACGCCGCGTGCGCGAAGAACAAGAAGCCAAAGATCAAGCTAAAGCAGAAGCCGCCAAAGCCAAGGCGCAAGCCGAAGCTGCCGTGGTGTCTGATTCAGCTGCCCCAGAAGCCAAAGCTGAAGCCGCCGAACCTGTGGTCGACGCCAAAGTGCAAGCCGCTGAAGCTGCTCGCGTGGAAGCTGCCGCTGCCTCTAAGGCACGCGCAGACGAAGACACAGCTCGCGCTGTCGATTTGGACGCCCGTCGTCGCAAAGCTTTGGCCGAAGCCGAAGCCATTCGCTTGATGATGAGCACGCCTCAAAAGCAAATGGTGGCTAAAAAGCCTGAGCCCACACCTGACCCCAAAGCCATCAAAGGCACTTTGCACAAGCCAGCCGGTACACCCGGTGCTGGTGCACGTCCTGGCGCACCAGCTGCACCCGGTACAGCAGCGCCTGGCAACAAGGAAGTCAAGAGCGCCAAGCTGTCATCTAGCTGGGCCGACGAACAAGCCAAAAAGAAAGCCATCAAAACACGCGGTGACGCGAGTGGTGGCGTGGGCCGTAACAGCTGGCGTGGAGGCCCCAAAGGCCGTCGCGATCGTGACCGTGACGATGACCGCGCACCACAAGCACCGGTCGAAGCACGCGTGCTCGAAGTGCACGTGCCAGAAACCATCACCGTGGGCGAGTTGGCTCACAAGATGGCGGTCAAAGCCTCTGAGGTCATCAAGCAGTTGATGAAGCTCGGCCAAATGGCCACCATCAACCAGCCTTTGGACCAAGACACCGCCATGATCGTGGTGGAAGAAATGGGCCACAAGGCGGTGATTGCTGCTTTGGACGATCCAGAAGCCTTTACAGAAGAAGAAGCATCAGGTCATCAAGCCGAGTCCTTGACACGCGCCCCAGTGGTGACGGTCATGGGCCACGTGGACCACGGTAAAACTTCTTTGCTGGACTACATCCGTCGCGCCAAAGTCGCGTCGGGCGAAGCCGGCGGCATTACCCAGCACATTGGCGCCTACCACGTGGAAACACCACGCGGCATGATTTCCTTCTTGGATACGCCCGGTCACGAGGCCTTCACGGCCATGCGTGCTCGCGGTGCCAAAGCCACCGACATCGTCATCTTGGTGGTGGCGGCGGACGACGGCGTGATGCCGCAAACCAAAGAAGCCATCAAGCATGCGAAGGCTGCTGGTGTGCCCATCGTGGTGGCGGTCAACAAGATTGACAAACCCGGTGCTAACCCAGAACGCGTCAAAGGCGAACTGGTGGCTGAAGAAGTGGTGCCTGAAGAGTTCGGTGGTGATTCACCGTTCTGTGAAGTCTCCGCCAAAACCGGTGCAGGCATTGACGAGTTGCTGGAGCAAGTGCTCTTGCAAGCCGAAGTGCTCGAACTCAAAGCGCCTGTCGACGCCATGGCCAAAGGCTTGGTGATCGAAGCGCGTCTGGACAAAGGTCGCGGTCCTGTGGCCACGGTGCTGGTTCAGTCCGGTACGCTCAATGTGGGCGACGTGGTCTTGGGTGGTCAAACCTATGGCCGCGTGCGCGCCATGTTGGACGAGAACGGCAAGCCGATCAAGTCTGCAGGTCCATCGATTCCTGTTGAGATTCAAGGTCTCACCGAAGTGCCGCAAGCGGGCGACGAATTCATGGTCATGACCGACGAACGTCGTGCCCGCGAAATCGCCACCTACCGTGCAGGCAAGGTGCGCAACACCAAGTTGGCCAAGCAACAAGCGTCGAAGTTGGAGAACATGTTCTCCGACATGACGTCTGGCGAAGTCAAACTGTTGCCCATCATCGTCAAGGCCGACGTGCAAGGTTCGCAAGAAGCTTTGGCTGCCTCGTTGCTCAAGTTGTCGACCGCAGAAGTCAAAGTTCAGTTGGTGTACGCCGCTGTGGGTGGCATCAGCGAGAGCGATGTCAACTTGTCGATCGCTTCTAAGGCTGTGATCATTGGCTTCAACACACGTGCTGATGCTGGTGCGCGCAAGTTGGCCGAGAGCAATGGCGTGGACATTCGTTACTACAACATCATTTATGACGCTGTGGACGAGCTCAAAGCTGCTATGTCCGGCATGCTCACACCCGACAAGAAAGAAGAAGTCATCGGTACAGCCGAGATTCGCCAAGTGCTGCGCGTCAGCAAGATTGGTGCGATCGCGGGTTGTATGGTCACCTCCGGTTTGGTACGCCGCAACGCCAAGTTGCGTTTGTTGCGCAACAACGTGGTGGTCTTCACCGGCGAACTCGACAGCTTGAAGCGTTTCAAAGACGATGCCAAAGAAGTGAAAGAAAACTTCGAGTGCGGTTTGACCATCAAGAACTACAACGACATCGTCGAAGGCGATGTGTTGGAATTCTTCGAAATCAAAGAGGTGGCACGTACGCTGTAAAGCGTCAGTGCAATGAAGCATGGCACGTAAACCGAGCAGCACACCTAACCGTAGCTACCAAGTGGCCGACCAGATCCAACGCGATCTGGCCGAGTTGATCGCGCGTGAGTTGAAAGACCCACGCGTGGGCATGGTCACGCTGCAAGGCGTGGAAGTGACGCCCGATTACGCCCATGCCAAAGTGCATTTCAGTGTGTTGAATGGCGACCCTGTGAAAACAGGCGAGGGCTTGAACCAAGCTGCAGGTTTCTTGCGCAATGGTTTGTTCAAGCGCTTGCACATCCACACCGTACCCACCTTGCATTTTGTGTACGACCGCACGCCTGAGCATGCGTCAGACATGAATGCGCTGATTGCAAAAGCAGTCGCTAGCAAAGCCAAGGACGATTGAACGCATGAACGCCGCAGGGCAGACATCAGGGAGCAATGTGGCTCCCAGTTCACCTATGTCGCGCGCGCCGCGCGTACGGGTTCAGCGTCGCCCTTTGCATGGCGTGTTGCTGTTGGACAAACCGATTGGTTTGTCGAGCAACGATGCGTTACAAAAAGCCAAGTGGCTGTTGCGTGCTGAAAAAGCGGGCCATACCGGTACGCTCGACCCATTGGCCACCGGTGTGTTGCCATTGTGTTTTGGCGCAGCGACCAAATTCAGTCAGCTCCATTTGGATGCTGACAAAACCTACGAAACCACAGTGCGCTTAGGTGTCAAAACCAGCACTGCGGATGCCGAAGGTGAAGTTATTTCAGAGCGTCCTGTCACTTGTACCGTGGGTCAAGTGGTGGAAGTGCTAGACCGTTTCATGGGGCCGATCTCGCAAGTGCCACCCATGTACAGCGCCTTGAAAAAGGACGGCAAAGCTTTGTACGAATATGCGCGCGCGGGTGAAACCGTCGAGCGCGAGCCACGCCATGTGGTGATTCACGATTTAGAGCTGCTCGATATGCAGCTCGAGGGCGATGCACCGTTTTTGCGTTTGCGTGTGACCTGCAGCAAGGGCACTTACATCCGCACCTTGGGTGAAGACATTGCTGAGGCTTTGGGTTGTGGCGGTCATTTGAGTGCTTTGCGTCGTGTGGCCACGGGCCCATTTGAAGAGTCAGCCTGTGTGACTTTGGAAGACCTGAGCGCGATGGATGAGCCACAACGCGAAGCGCGTTTGATGCCAGTGCAGTCGCTCTTGGGCGATCACACGGTCGTCACATTGGATATTGAAAATGCAGGTCGCTTCTTGAGCGGCGTGCGTCGTCGCGGATCTTGGCCAGACCTTGACCGTGTGAGTGTGTTTGGGGAACAACCGCACGCTTTGCTGGGCAGTGCCCATGTCAAAGCTGGGGAACTGATTCCGGGACGGTTGTTGAGTCCCCTTGAAATTCAACAAATTTTAGAAAGTTCGTCTGTGAACCAGCCCGCATTGGCTGAGCAGGCATAAAGGAAGAGAGAAGCATGAGTAAGCAAATTCGCAACATCGCCATCATCGCCCACGTTGACCACGGTAAAACCACCATGGTTGACCAATTGCTGCGTCAATCTGGCACCTTCGCCGACCACGAAAAAGTGGTGGACACCGTGATGGACAACAACGCCATCGAACGCGAACGCGGCATCACGATTCTGGCTAAGAACTGTGCTGTGAGCTGGGAAGGTACACACATCAACATCGTTGACACCCCTGGTCACGCGGACTTCGGTGGCGAAGTGGAACGTGCCTTGTCTATGGTGGACGGCGTGGTGTTGTTGATCGATGCGCAAGAAGGCCCCATGCCTCAAACCCGTTTCGTGACCAAGAAAGCTTTGGCTTTGGGCTTGAAGCCCATCGTCGTGGTGAACAAAGTGGACAAGCCTGGTGCGAACCCAGACAAAGTGGTGAACGCCGCTTTTGACTTGTTCGACAAACTCGGTGCAACCGACGAACAACTCGACTTCCCCGTGGTGTATGCCTCTGGCATCAACGGCTGGACTTCTCTCGAAGAAGGCGCTCCAGGCGAGCAGTGGGGCCCAGACATGTCGGCCCTGTTCAACACCGTGTTGAAGCACGTGCCACCACAACAAGGTGACCCTGCTGCACCGTTGCAATTGCAAATTTCTGCGCTCGACTTCTCCACCTTCGTGGGTCGTATCGGCGTGGGCCGTATCAGCCAAGGTACTGTCAAGCCCATGATGGACGTGATGGTCATGGAAGGCCCAGATGGCACAGCCGTCAAAGGTCGCGTCAACCAAGTGTTGAAGTTCCAAGGTTTGGACCGCGTGCAAGCCACTGAAGCTGGCCCTGGCGACATCGTGTTGATCAACGGTATTGCTGACTTGAACATTGGTGTGACTGTGACTGACCCTGTCAACCCAGCACCTTTGCCAATGCTCAAGATTGACGAGCCAACACTGACCATGAACTTCTGCGTGAACACCAGCCCCTTGGCCGGTCGTGAAGGCAAGTACGTGACCAGCCGTCAGCTGTGGGACCGTTTGCAAAAAGAACTGCAACACAACGTGGCTTTGCGTGTGAAAGAAACCGACGAAGAAGGCGTGTTTGACGTTGCCGGTCGCGGTGAATTGCACTTGACCATTTTGTTGGAAAACATGCGCCGCGAAGGCTACGAGTTGGCTGTGTCTAAGCCACGCGTGGTGTTCCGCGATATCAATGGCGAGCGCCATGAGCCTATCGAATTGGTGACCGCCGACATCGAAGAAACCCATCAAGGCGGCGTCATGCAAGCCTTGGGCGAGCGCAAAGGCGAACTCGTCAACATGGAACCCGATGGCCGTGGCCGTGTGCGTTTGGAATACCGCATTCCAGCCCGTGGTTTGATTGGTTTCACCAACGAGTTCTTGAACTTGACCCGTGGTTCAGGTTTGATCTCCAACATCTTCGACAGCTACGAGCCACACAAAGGTGAAATCGGCGGCCGTAAGAACGGTGTGTTGATCTCCATGGACGACGGTGAAATCTTCACCTACGCCTTGGGCAAGTTGGATGACCGTGGCCGTATGTTCGTCAAGGCGAACGACCCTGTTTACGAAGGCATGATTGTGGGTATCCACAGCCGTGACAACGACTTGGTGGTGAACGCTACACGTACCAAACAGCTGACCAACTTCCGCGTGTCTGGCAAAGAAGACGCGATCAAGATCACGCCTCCGATCGACCTCACACTCGAATACGGTGTGGAATTCATCGAAGACGACGAGTTGGTGGAAATCACGCCTAAGAGCGTGCGTCTGCGTAAGCGCTTCTTGAAAGAGCACGAGCGCAAGCGCAACAAGTAATCCACTTGTTCGCACGAAAAGCCGAGGTTTGCCTCGGCTTTTTTACGTCTCGACTTTAGAGGTGTCGCGCGGGTGCATCTCAGGTGTTTGCTGCGATATTGAATTGAAGAAAATACACACAAGTATTTGAAGAAGGAATCACCATGTCCACTTACACCACCGATGTGCACGCTGAGCGTGTGGGCCATTTGGGCCTCATCACCCTGAATCGCCCTAAGGCTTTGAATGCGCTCTCGCTGGCCATGGTGCGTGAGCTCAACCATGTGTTGCAACAGTGGCAAGACGATGCGCAGGTGAGGGCGGTGGTCGTGCGTGGCAGCAACAAAGAAGGCCCATTCGGTGCGTTCTGTGCAGGCGGTGATATTCGTTACTTTCACCAAGCAGCATTGAGTGGTGATGTGACGCTGGAAGACTTCTTCACCGAGGAATACAGCCTCAACCATTTGATTCAAAACTATCGCAAGCCGTACATTGCTTTGATGGATGGCATCGTCATGGGCGGCGGCATGGGCATCAGCCAAGGCGCTGCGCTGCGCGTGGTGACCGAGCGAACCAAGATGGCCATGCCTGAGACACACATTGGTTTATTTCCTGATGTCGGCGGCGGTTATTTCTTAGGCCGTTGCACGGGTCCTGCATGTCCAACGTATATGGGCGAGTACTTGGCGCTGACGGGCTACGTGCTGCGCGGTGGCGAATCGCTGCATGTGGGCTTGGCCGATGTGTGTGTGGATTCAGCCGCATTGCCTGCACTGTGGGATGCTTTGCGTCAGCAAGACTGGGCCAGTGGTGAAGCGGTGGTGGCTTGGTTGCGTGAGCAAAGCAAAACAACCACAGAGCAAGCCTTGGCTCAAACGTTTACCTGGCAACAGGCACCGATCGACAAGGTGTTTGGTTTAGCCACTGTGGCCGAGATGGAACAAGCCTTGCAAGGTACAGATGAATGGTCGGTGCAAACCTTGAAAGGCTTGCACCATCAATCGCCTTTGATGCTGTGCGTCACGCTCGAACAAGTTCGCCGTGGCCGCCACATGACCCTAGCTGAAGACTTGCGCATGGAGCGCGATCTGGTGCGTCATTGTTTTCAGACGGACCACCTGTCGCGCCGTGGCGTCAGCAGCGAAACGGTGGAGGGTATTCGCGCCTTGGCCGTGGACAAAGACCACACGCCGAAGTGGTTGCCCGCGCGCATCGTAGATGTCACACCAGAGATGGTGCTGCCGTTTTTTGACAGCCCTTGGCCAGCGTCTGCGCACCCATTACGCCATTTGAGCTAAGCCTCATCCGTTTACGCCATCGGTGAAGGCGTGAACAGTGTGAATTAACGCGGCAGCGTGTGCAAAGGAATGTCTTTGCTGCTGGCCAGCTTGTCGAGCTGTGCGCGCGTTTGCGAGGCTAAGAATGTGGCGATGCCCTCGTGAGTGCTGCGCTTGTGCATTTGCTTGGCTGCTTCTTTGCCCAAGCCCGCGGCTTCGCACAAGCGTGCTGCAAAGTGAGGCTCTAGAGCCGCCACAGCTACGCGTCCATTTTTGCAAGGGTAGACCTTATAGCCCGCATGTGCACCGCCCACATCGCCTGTAGGCACTGTCAAACCCCATGTGCGAGGCAACGCGAGGTAAGCCGAGGCTTCACTGAGTGCAACCTCATGGAACACGCCTTTGCCAAACGTCCGGCCTGGGCGCTGACGCAACAACAAAGCTTGCAGCACCGCTTCGGTGGCAAACAATGAGCCTCCCATGTCGGCATACAAGCTGGGAGGCATTTCTAAGCCGTTCACCAAGCCGCTGTCCGCTTGGTAAGTTAAATCATGCCCAGCTTCTTCAGCGCGCTCACCCGGTGCGCCCACGATGCTCACGACACATAAAGCGGGATAGCGTTTGTGCAGTTCCTTCCAAGCCAAACCGAGCTTGACCAAGGCTGAAGGGCGGAAGGAGGTGATGAGTACATCGGTTTGCGCCAGTTGTTTGTGCAACGCAGCTTGGCCGCGCTCAGACTTTAAGTCTGCTTGCAAGACCTTCAAACCTTGGTGCATCACCTCGTAGGCGGATGGCTTGTAGATGCCCATAGGGTCTGAGGTGCTTAAGCCACTAGGAGCGAGTGGTTCGAGCTTGGTGCACTTCGCACCCATGGCATGCAGACGCATCACTGCGGCTGGGCCTGGTAGGTTTAATGCGAGGGTTAAAACACGTACGCCTTTGAGGGGGCTTGCATTTGATGCGTTTTGAAGATGGTTCATCTTCTAAATTATCCATGCTTCCAATTCGTCTTTGTTGTGACCTTATTCATTTGATTGATCGAAAAAAAGCCTGCTGTTAAAGCAGGCTTTCAAGCTTGGAGTCCTCGTGTTGCTTAGAAGAAGCGGTAGGTGTAGTCCACGTAAATGCGATGATCTTCACGGAATTTTTTGCTACCACCTTCTGTAATAGCTTTTAATGTACCTGTAACGTCTGCGTCGTATTTCAAATAGTAGTATCGGAAGTTGAGTCCTTTTACGAAGGGTGTCGCATAGCTGATGTCGTACTCTCGTTCGCTTTCACGGCCAGAACCCAGTGAGGCTTGATAGTTGTTTGTTGCGCCTGTGCCGAGTTTGTATTTGGCCGTGGTTTTCAAGCCACTGACATAACGATTCCAGTCGTAAGTAGCACGAACCATGCGGGCTAATTCGCCATTGTTAGTCATGTCATTGCCGGAGGTGGAGGCAGTTGGGAAAAAGTTGCTGGAAAGTTGTCTTCAATCCACAATCCATTAAATTTCGCAACAGCTCCTCCCAAAGTTAAAGCGCCTGTCTTCCATTCAAGATCAAGGAATTTACCTTTTCCGTTATTCTTGCAAGCAGCACCACCTGTTGTTGTATCTAGCTCCTTCTCTGCAGAGCAGGTAAACAATGCACCATCATCAGCTGTAGTAGACATACCGGC
>ERZ1034363.838-NODE-838-length-19198-cov-2.783641_pt1 | contig 19198 bp, 16 predicted proteins | sample MGYA00520616_ERZ1034363 | MGnify/ENA primary metagenome ERZ1034363 (study PRJEB33736, sample SAMEA104284506) | Azolla filiculoides | biome: Urban; feature: Water surface; material: Ditch water | place: Netherlands | collected 2015-10-28 | depth 0-0.1 m ...
ATGTTTATCCTCGTTTATTTACAGGAACTGTAGTTCCAGTCGGAGTTACTGCTAACGTGGGTGATGTAATTACTCAAACAAGCAGTGGTGCAACTGCTACTGTAACTGTAATTATTATTGATAATACAGCTCCAATTATAGCACAATTACCAGCAACAACTACAATATCTTGTGAAACGCCTATTGTATTTTCTCAAGCTACTGCTTCAGACACTTGTAGTACTGTTACTTTAAGTTTTGAAGATGTGACTACAGCCGGAAGTTGCGCTGGATCTTATTCGATAACTAGAACATGGACTGCGAAAGATTTATCCGGAAATAGTTCAACCGCTTCTCAAACTATTACTGTTCAAGATTTAAAAGGTCCAACAACAACGACTGAATTTACACCTAGTATAGATGTTAGCTGCGATGCAATACCTTCAATTCCTGAACTGGTTTTTGTTGACAATTGTTCTGCTGTTTCTCCAGCATTATTTACAGAAAACATCATAAATCGTACCGTTGAATCCTACTCTATAGTTAGAAAATGGGAAGTTTCCGATGCTTGTGATAATAAATCTGAATTTATTCAAATCATAAATGTAACTATTGCTAATAGTACTATGACAATAACAAGTTCTTCCTGTAACAGTGATTCTTCAACAGTAAATCTATTTGATTTATTACCTGAAGGAACACCAAGTAACGGAACTTGGATAGACCTAGATAATACTAATGCTTTAGTAGGTAATATATTCACTCCATTTGGTTTAACAATTGACGAATATTCATTTGAATACAAAATTGCGGATGAATCTTGCCCAAGAAGTATAACAGTAATTATGAGTGTAAACAATGACTGTGAAGGTGTTGTATTAGGTTGTGGAACTATATTAGTTCACAATGCATTCTCACCAAACGGTGACGCTTTCAATCAGAAATTTGTAATTGATAATATTGATGATGCAATATGTTATCCTGAAAATACCGTTGAAATTTATAATCGTTGGGGTGTTTTAGTTTTTAAAACCAAAAATTATAATAATGAAACCAATTATTTTGATGGTACTTCGAGCGGTAGAACAACTATCAGCCAATCGTCAGGACTGCCAACAGGAACCTATTTTTACATCTTGAATTACACTTCTTTTGATGGTAATAACAACATTGTAACTAATAAAAAAGACGGGTATTTATACCTAAGCAAATAATTTAATTCCTGAGGACGATACAAAGTCCTCAGGTTCTAAATATTAAAATTATGAAAACCCCATTTTTAACCTAAACTCTATTACTATTTCTTCTGATAAACTTTAGTCTTTTTTACAGGAATAAATTTGATAGCCAACCAAAATAATAAACAGCTACTATGAAAACAAAAATATTTTCTATCGTTTTGATGTTTACAGCCTTTGTAAGTTTTGCACAACAAGATGCTCAATTTACTCAATATATGTACAACACAATTAATATAAATCCAGCATATGCCGGTTCAAGAGGAGCATTAAGTATGTTTGCATTGCATCGTACCCAATGGGTTGGATTAGAAGGAGCTCCTGTTACAAATACTGTATCGATGAATACTCCTTTAAACTCGAGTAACTTGGGGTTAGGAATTTCTTTAATAAATGATAAAATTGGGCCTACTCACGAAAATACAATTTCAGATGACATTTCTTACACCGTACCCACTTCAGAAACTTATAAACTTTCATTTGGAGTTAAAGCAACTGCTAATTTATTTGATTTAGATGAATCAAGATTGACTCCCGCACAAGCAGGCGACCCATCTTTACAAAACTACAATACATTTTCCCCAAATATTGGTGCCGGTGTATATTTACATTCTGACAAAGCGTATGTTGGACTTTCAATTCCAAATTTTATTGAAACAAATAGATATGATGATAATGAAGTAGCTATTTTCAAAGAGAAAATCAATTACTACTTAATCGCTGGATACGTTTTTGATTTTACCGATTCTATTAAATTTAAACCTGCATTTCTATCAAAAATGACCGAAGGCGCACCACTTCAAATAGATGTTTCAGGGAACTTTATGATCAATGAAAAATTTGTTATTGGAGTAGCGTATCGCTGGAGTGCTGCAATGAGCGCCATGGTTGGATTTCAGGTTTCAGATGGCATGTATATAGGATATGGGTATGACCAAGAAACAACAAACTTAGAAAATTACAATTCTGGTTCACATGAAATATTCTTGCGTTATGAGATATTTAAAAACAACGGAAAAATTACAACTCCAAGATTCTTTTAAAAATAATTATTATGAAAAATTATATACTCCTTTACATCACAATAGTAAGTGTTTTTTCATTCAACGGGTATTCACAGAAAGCTAAAATCACTTCTGCCGATAAAAAATATGACAGCTATGCTTATGTAGATGCTATAAAAACCTATGAAAGAGTCGCTGAAAAAGGATACAAATCTGCCGATATGTTCCAAAAACTTGGAAATGCCTACTACTTCAATTCTGATTTTGAAAAAGCAGCAAAATGGTATGGTGAATTGTATGCTTTAACTCCGGATTTAGAACCCGAATATTATTATCGCTACGCACAATCTCTAAAAGCAATAGGTAAAGAAAATGAAGCGAATGAAATGCTGGAAAAATTCAGTCAAAAATCTGGTACCGAAAACAGAGCAAAACTTTTCAAAAAAGACAGCAATTATTTAGAAGCAATAAAAGCTAATTCTGGCAGATATAAGGTTGAAGATGCAGGCATTAACTCTAAATATTCGGATTACGGAAGCGCAATAAACTCAAATCAACTGGTTTTTGCATCAGCAAGAGATACTGGAAGTCTTGGTCAACGCAAACACAAATGGACCGGTCAATATTTCACCAATCTATACACTTCGGATTTAGGAGAAGAAATGACTCCCGGGACGATTACTAAATTTGATGCTACTGTAAATTCAAAATTTCATGAGTCCACTCCTACTTTTACAAAAGATGGAAAAACAATGTATTTCACCAGAAACAACTATCTCGATGGCAAAAAGGGAAAAAATGAAAATAAAATTACTTTAATAAAGATATACAAAGCCACTTTAGCAGAAAATAAATGGACAAATATTACTGAATTACCATTCAATAGCAATAATTATAGTACGGGACATCCAGTACTAAGTCCGGATGAAAAAACACTATATTTTGCATCGGATATGCCAGGAACTTTGGGACAATCTGATTTGTTTAAAGTAAAAATAAATGAAGACGGAAGCTTTGGAACACCTCAAAATTTAGGCAATACAATCAATACAGAAGGAAAAGAAACTTTTCCTAATATAACTGATGAGAATGAAATTTATTTTGCCTCAGACGGACATCCAGGACTTGGAGGATTAGATGTATTTATGTCTAAAATAAATTCCGATGGAACTTTTGGTGAAGTCCAAAATGTGGGTTCTGACGTAAACTCTCCCAAAGATGATTTTGCTTATTTAATTGACACTAAATCCAGAAAAGGATTCTTTACTTCTAACCGAGATGGCGGACAAGGATCTGATGATATTTATAAATTTTTAGAAACCAGAAAACTGATTTGCTTGCAAGAATTATCCGGAATTGTAACTGATTTAGAAACATCTGAAATACTTCCCGGAACAAAAGTTTCTTTGTTCGATAATCAATTCAATAGTATTAGTACGATTATTGCAGATGGAGATGGCTACTATTATTTTCAGGTTGAATGTGGTAAAACATACAACGTAAGAGCTGAAAAACAAGAGTACACTACTAAAGAACAAAAAATCACAATAGCTGCATCAAACGGAAAAACAACTTTACCTATTGCGCTTGAAAAAGCAACTTGCAAAGTGGCGATTGGAGATGATTTAGGTAAATGTTTTGGTATAAAAATGATTTACTTTGATTTAGACAAATCATTCATTCGAACTGAAGCTGCATTAGATCTAGAAAAAATATTAGATGTATTAAACCAAAATCCAACAATGAAATTAGATATTCGTTCACATACTGATAGCCGACAAACATTCAAATATAATGAAGCATTGTCTGAAAGAAGAGCAAAATCTACTATACAATGGTTAATCAAAAACGGCATCGATTCCAGTAGATTAACCGGTAAAGGTTATGGCGAAACACAATTGATAAATAAATGTTCAGACGGGATAAAATGTACCGAGGAAGAACATCAACTAAACAGGAGAAGTGAATTTATTATCACTGCCTTATAAATACTTTAATCTTAAAATTCAAAAAGCTGCCTCTCGAAAAGGCAGCTTTTTTGTTTGCAATAAATCTTACTACTAGAATATTAATTAGTGAGAAAGACACATTATAAAAGCCCTTAAAAGGCTTTTTACCTTTGTCATTGAATCAATTTATTGATATCATGCAAATACATTAGAAATAAAAAAAACCGCCTAAAAGGTGGTTTTTTAATTTAAAATAAAGAATTTAAATTTATATTTTAATAAATATATTAGTGTAATATTTTTTACCAGTAGCAGGATTTTCTCTTATTGCAATTCCAAAGTGAGTAAAATTACCTTCTATGTTTTCTTTGTGAGATGGGCTTTTTAACCAAGCATCAACTGCAGCTTGAGGAGAATTGTAATTGAAAGCAATGTTTTCAGAAACTGTTTTTGCTCCTACTTTTTTCATTATATCTTCAGAACGAGCTACAAAATCATCGTGGCTAACTACATTGTTTGTTATCATGTAATTATCATGTTCTTCAGATTTAAAAGAAACATAATCATTTTTTTCTAAAGCGTTTAATCCAATACTCACTCTGTAAGTGTTGATTAAATTTAAAGTTTCTAATTCAGATGCACTATATGAATATTTTACAAGAGTAGATGTAGAAGCTGTAGTTGAACTTACGTCTGATGAATCAGCAGAATCAGGAGAACAAGAATTCATTGTGTACATAATTGCTATAAGCATTAACGAACGGATAATTGTTGATTTCATGGCAATGGTAATTTAAATTGTGTAACTTTAAGTGAATAACTGCTTTGAATTATTAGTCAAATTTACAAAAAACATCGCCAAAATACACAAAATAATCGATGAAATGCATGTTTTTTTATTTTATATAATATATATACTACAAAAATACTTGAAAAACATTTAAAAAATAAAAATCGGTAATTAGTAAAAAATGAAAATTGTACAGCGCTGAAAATCATAGCACTTAAAGAAAGTATTGTACAAAAATGAAAAAAATCCGGATAAAAAAAATAAAAAAAAATGTACTAAAAAAAAACAACCGTATTTAAAGGGGTTAAGGACGATTCTACTATAATTAGTGAAGAAAAAATATAAGAAGATAAATTTGTTAAAAAAAAAGATGATTATCACTTTAATTACTAAAGTAATAATCATCTTATAAAATTAACGTTTCTTTTACAATAAAAATATTCCGTGAAATATTTGCGCTTTAATGGTTTTATTTGATTTTACAGCCTAAAAAAATCGCTAAAAAACAAACACTATCGACAAAATACATCTATTTATTTAAAAAACATTCTTTTTTCTTACTTTATGGAGAAAGTCTATCTATCTTCCAAGAATAATCTTCTTGGGCAATAAACCGAATTCTGTCATGCAATCGATTTGGTCTGCCTTGCCAAAATTCTACTTCAATAGGAGTTACTAAAAAACCTCCCCAATGTTTAGGTCTGGGAATTACTATACCTTCATAATCAGCTTCTAATTGTTTTAAATTCTCTTCTAAATACGCTCTGGAAGGTACAACTTCACTTTGATTAGAAACTATTGCGCCCAGTTTACTTCCATCGGGTCTCGAATCAAAATAACCATCAGATATATTTTCGGGAGTTCTATTAGCTATTCCTTTTATAATCACCTGACGCTCCATACTAGGCCAAAAGAAAGAGAGACAAACCTTTGGATTCAACTCAATGGCCTTTCCTTTTTCTGAATTGTAATTGGTATAAAAAATAAAACCTTCTTCATTAAATTTTTTCAATAAAACCACTCTTGATTTAGGAAAACCATCTAAACCAATAGTTGAAACTGTCATAGCATTTACTTCCTCATTGCCTCCAAAATCTTCCACTTCATGAAACCATCTGTTAAAAAGGTTAATAGGATCTTCCGGAATATTAGATTCTAACAATTCGCTCTTTTCGTACGATTTCCTGTAATTACTTAAATCTTTCATTTTGATACTATTTTTATAACGGTTATCACCGATTTTTTTAATTATAACTCAAACGACACACCATCATCAGCCAGAAGTACATTTGGGAACACTTGTAAAGCTTCTTCTTTAAAAAGTTCTATAGTGTCATACCGAGTAGAATAATGGCCTAAAATAAGCTGTTTTACATTTGCTTTAAAAGCAATTCTAGCAGCATCTTGCGCCGTAGAATGCAAGGTTCTTTCTGCTAAATGTTCTTCAGATTGCAAAAATGTAGATTCATGATATAAAACATCTGCATTTGCTATAATAGGGAGTACTGATTCATTATACACGGTATCAGAACAGAAGGCATAATTCTTTGCTGGAAGCGGATCAAAAGTTAACTTTTCTTTTTCAATAACTCTTCCGTAATCTAAAATAATGTCTTTCCCGTTTTTTATTTTTTGATAATAACAAGAATCGATTTCAAAATTTTGAACAGCATCTAAATTGAGTTTACGCTCGCCTACCTTTTCCTGAAACAAAAAACCATTGGTATAAATACGATGTTTTAATGGTATGGTTTTCACCAAAACCTTTTCATCTTCAAAAATCACTTCACTTTCGTTTGATTCTAATTCATGAAAAAACAATCCATAATTTGTCCAGGAATTTGACAAACGCAGTTGTAACATACAAATTTCTTTTATTCCTTTTGGACCATAAATATGTAAATCAGTTACTCTATTAAGCAATGTAAAAGTAGATATCAGACCAATTAGTCCAAAAAAATGATCTCCATGTAAATGCGAAATAAAAACATGATTGATTTTAGAAAACCGGATTTTGTTTTTGCGCAATTGTACTTGAGTTCCTTCTCCGCAATCAATCAGAAAAAGTCGATTTTTTATTTCTAATAACTGGGAAGTAGGATTTGTAAAAGTTCGTGGCGTTGCTGCGTAGCAACCAAGTATGGTTAGTTTCAATTTTTAGTTTAAATTTAAAGTTAGCATAGACTTAAAATTGAACACTTTCTATAATTTATTCCAATTTTTATTTAAAACTGAATTATATAGCATCAATATTCTTTTCTTTTTTGGATTGTCTTATTTGTATAATCATTGAAACAGCCATCAATAAATTTCCCGCTATTCCCCAATAATTAGTTGATTTATTTACAAATACGCTAAACAAATTAACACCCAATAAAATTAAAAAACCAACAAGTACTATGATTCGGAAAATGTTTAGTCTTTTTGAGTTTTTGTAAAAATCCATGTATTTAGGTTTAAAATCCCAAGTCTCTTTCAATCTCTTCCATATCAATAATATCATGGGCTTCTAATACTGAAGGAACAACAGTCAATTTAGTAGGAACTGCATTGTAATCAAAATCGGAAGCAACAATAATAAATGATTTTTTGTTTTTTTTATGCTGTTTAGATAACGGCAAAAACAACTTAATCTGGTCAATAGACAAGTTATTATAATGCAACAAATCTATAATTATATTATGGCTTTCGAATGTCTTAAATTGGCTGGTGACTTTCGTCAAAAAAGAAGAAAGATCACCTTGTGTGTCTTTAATTGTAATCGTATGGCCTTTTTGATCTACTTTCATCTTTTTTTAGATTTCTAATTTACGGATAAGCTAAGTTACCACCTTTCTGTCAAACTACTGAATTTTGGAAGCCAAAAGATAGATAACAGCCATTCGTATCGCAACACCATTTTCTACTTGATTTAAAATTACAGATTGTTGTGAATCTGCAACATCACTGGTAATTTCAACTCCACGATTAATAGGGCCCGGGTGCATAATTACAATTTCTTTATTAAGGGAATCCAAAAGGTTTTTATCCACTCCATATTGTTGTGCATATTCTCTGGTAGAAGGAAAAAAATTCACATCCATTCTTTCGTTTTGCACACGCAACATATTAGCCACATCACACCATTCAAGCGCTTTTCTTAAATTGGGTTCAACCGTAACACCGAGCGATTCAATATACCTTGGAATTAATGTATTAGGACCACAAACCTTAACTTCGGCACCTTGCATTTGTAAGGCATAAATATTAGACAGAGCCACTCTTGAATGCAGAATATCACCCACAATAACCACTTTTTTACCCGCTACATTACCTAATTTTTCTCTAATTGAATAACTGTCCAATAAAGCTTGTGTAGGATGTTCATGCGCTCCATCACCTGCATTTACAATACTTGCTTTTACATTTTTTGACAAAAAGTAAGCAGCTCCGGGATTTGAATGACGCATTACGACCATATCAACTTTCATTGAAAGGATATTATTGACAGTGTCGATAAGTGTTTCTCCTTTTTTTACAGAAGACTGAGCCGCCGAAAAACTGATAACATCTGCCGATAAACGTTTTTGTGCTAACTCAAAAGAAAGTTTTGTTCGGGTACTGTTTTCGAAAAATATATTGGCAATGGTAATATCCCGTAAGGAAGGGACTTTTTTTATGGGTCTATTGATAACTTCTTTAAAATGATCGGCTGTTTCAAAAATAAGGTCAATATCTTTATTGTTGATATATTTTATTCCTAATAAATGATTTACGCTTAGTTCGCTCATTTCTATTTTTATTGATTATTATTGATTAAAAAAACACCATCTTCACCGTCTTGTTCTTTCCAGCACACCTTTACTTTTTCGCCATTAATTGCATCTACCTGACGTCCTCTGTAATCTGGTTGAATAGGCAAATCACGGCTAAATCGACGGTCTATTAAGGTTAAAAGTTCAATTCCGGAAGGTCTTCCAAAAGATTGTATTGCCGTTAAAGCAGAACGAATACTGCGTCCTGTATATAAAACATCATCAATAAAAATGACTTTCTTATTCTCTACTAAAAAGTTAATCTGGGTTTTATTTGCTTCTAAAGGCTTGTTGGTTCTACGAAAATCATCTCTGAAAAAAGTAATATCCAAATACCCTAAAGCAATATTAGGCACCTGATATTCCTTTTCTAACAAATCTTTTAAACGCTCTGCTAAAAAAGTTCCTCTTGGCTGAATACCTATTAATATCGTATCCGAAAAATCTAGATGTTTTTCAATTAACTGACAAGCCAAACGGTGCAGAATGATATTGACTTCCTTAGAAGTGAGCAATACTTTTTGATTCATAATACGATTTTGTTTGGTTGAGCAAATATACAAATTCCGATTTAATGATTTATTAATAATTCAGAATAGAACTATTATTTATTATTTCCCAAAAGAAATCCAAGTTGCTTTGTGCCAAATATATTCTAATGGCCCTTGTTTATGGGTTTTAAGCCACCATGTACAAAAAGACAATTGGATAAAAAACAAAACAATACCTATTAACAAGCAATATGTTGCGCCGGTATATTCAAAAAGTCCCAGTCCATAACGGTAATATATAAACGAACCAATCATAGATTGCATGATATAATTGGTCAAACTCATTTTTCCAAAAGGAACCAACTTAGCAAGCGTTCCCACAACCGATTCTTTTTGATACAAGAGTACAAAAACCGAAACAATAACACACATAAAGGCAAAATTTGACCAAGAAGAAAAAATAACCGACAGTTTATTAGACATAGTTACTCTCGTTACAAGCGTGGTAATATTTGTTTTTAATAAATATAAGGGAACAAATAAAACAATAGCATAACGCAAAACCTTTTTCCAAAACTGGATATTTTCAACCGTTGTGGTAAACATTTGTTTTCTGCCCAGCAACATTCCTAACATAAATAAAGCTGGAGCTTGAAAAAATCGTCCGTTTTCCCAAGACCACAATAATGAAGCAATTTTTCCTAATGTCAAATTCCCAATTACATAATCCATAAAAGAACCGTTTTTCATAAAATTCCCTATACTTTCATAATAAGCATTAGATAAATTTGGCGGAGCCACATAATCCGGATTTAAAGCATAATAGATGCATCTTGCCCATTCCAAAGGTTGTAACATCAAAATAACCGCAGTTATAAAAACAGCTTTGTTGCTCCAATTCACCACCGGAATTAATATAAGTCCCAAAAAGGCATATAAAGTTAGAATATCCCCTTGGTAAAAAGCGGTGTTAATCATACCAAAAACTAACAATAGCATCATTCTCCAAAAAAATCGGCCTCTGAAATCATTTCCTTTCTTTACTTGATTATCATTTTGAATGTAAAAACTAAATCCAAAAAGAAGGGCAAAAATAGCATAGGATTTTCCTCCAAAAAGAAAAAACAAACTATCCCAAACTATTTTATCAAGAGCTACAAGCCAATCCGGAAAGGATTCCGGCAAATGATAATATTCAAAATGTTCTACATTATGAAGCAACATTATTGACATAATAGCGAAACCTCTCAAGGCATCAACAACTTCTATTCTAGGATTTTTTAAACTGAAAGTACTGTTGGTCATTTTTTAAAATTGGTATAAATTTAAACTTAGGGAATTTCAAATATAATTTTTTTTTGAAGAAAATCTAATTTTATAAAATAATTAAATCCATCAGCGCCCCTTTAGACGAAAAAAAAAGCCACAAACCTGAAGTTGAGACTTTCTCTTTTTTATACAATTACATGTGTATTGCATAATTATTTGCGAAATGAAAACCAAGTTGCTTTATGCCAAATTGACTCCAAAGGACCTTGTTTATGGGTTTTTAGCCACCATGTACAAAATAATAATTGTAAAATAAACAAACTGATTCCTATCAGCAAGCAATACGTTGCTCCTGTGTATTTAAACAACCCTAACCCATATTGATAATATATAAAAGCGCCTATAACAGATTGCATAATATAGTTGGTCAAACTCATTTTGCCAAAAGGAACCAACTTAGAAAGCAATCTGTTCAGCTTCATTTTTTGATATAACTGTACAAATGAAGAAACTAAAACTGCCATAAAAGCAACATTCGACCAAGAAGTAATGATAACAGAAAGCCGGTCTAGTTCTGCTTTTCTGGAAATAATATCCGGTAGATGTGTTCTTAATATAAATAAAGGGACAAATAAAAGGATTGAATATAAGAATGCTTTTTTCCAAAAACGGGATGTTGCTGTATTGATAACAAAAAGTTGTTTTCGACCAACTAACATTCCTAACATAAACAAAGCTGGTGCCTGAAAAAACCTTCCGTTTTCCCAAGACCAAAACATGGCAGCCATTTTCCCAATTTGCAAGTTTCCGATAGCGTAATCTATAAAAGAATTACTGTTCAGATAAAGGCCCATTTTACCAAAATAAAAATCAGAGGTATTTGGCGCCGGAATATAATCAGGATGAAACAAAATATAAACATATTTAGTCCATTCTAAAGGTTGCAACATCAAGAACACAGCCAAACTAAAAACAGCTTTATTGCTCCAATTTACTACCGGAATTAATGTGAGTCCGAGTACTGCATAAAACATCAATATGTCGCCTTCGTAAAAAAGAGTATTTACAAAACCAAAACCAAACAAAAGTATCAATCGCCAAAAAAAACGTACTCTGAAATCTTTTCCTTTTTGTTCTTGATTGTTATTTTGAATATAAAAACTAAATCCAAAAAGCAATGCAAAAATAGCATACGATTTTCCTCCAAATAAAAAAAACAAAGTATCCCAGATTATTTTGTCCAATGCTTTCAACCAATCCGGGAAGAATTCCGGAAAAAAATAGTAATCAAAATGTTCAATATTATGAAGTAACATAATCGACATAATGGCAAAACCGCGCAAAGCATCAACAACTTCTATCCTAGGTGCTTTTAAATTAAAAGAATTATTTGGCATACGAATTAAAATTTCTATTTGAAGTCAAAAGTAATTTTTTATATTAAAACCCATGCTATAAAATCCTGTTTTTGAGCCCTATTTTAATAATTTAAAAAAGGAATAATAGAAGTTTTTACACGAATTATGTAACTATTCAACTTTTAAAATGAGATACTTTTATACGAAACTAATCTGTTGAATTTCATTTAATACAAAAAAATCATGGGAAACAAATTAATCAAATTAATCGTTGCATTTGTAATGATTGTATCGTTCACGAGCTGCGAAGTTATTGGAGGTATTTTTAAAGCTGGTATGGGTTTTGGAATTGCATTGGTTGTAATAGTATTGGCAATAATCCTTTTTGTGATTAGCAAACTGTTTGGCAAAAAATAGCAGAAATAAAAAATCCCATTATTTACTAATGGGATTTTAAAAAAAAATATTTTTATTTAAGAATACATTTTCGCTCTTAATTCCTGAACTCCTTCGTTGTCCAAATATTCATCAAAAGTCATGTAACGGTCAATCGCTCCTTTTGGAGTCAATTCAACTACTCTATTTCCAACAGTTTGAGAAAACTCATGATCATGTGTTGTAAAAATCACCGAACCTTTGAAGTTTTTCAAAGAATTATTAAACGCAGTGATTGACTCTAAATCCAGGTGATTTGTTGGTTCATCCAGCATCAAAACGTTAGCTCTTTCCATCATCATTCGAGATAACATACAACGTACTTTTTCTCCTCCTGATAAAACACGACACGTTTTTAAGGCTTCTTCTCCAGAAAAAATCATTTTCCCAAGGAAGCTGCGAATATTTACCTCATCGCGCTCTTCTTCCGTTTTTACCCATTGACGCAACCAATCTACAAGCGAATAATCACTCTCAAAGAACGAATGGTTTTCTACCGGCAAATACGCTTGGTTTGTGGTAACTCCCCAATCACAAGTTCCGGAATCTGCTGTTTGGTTTCCGTTTAGGATTTCATAGAAAGCAGTTGTTGCACGCGAATCTTTAGAGAACAGCACGATTTTATCGCCTTTTGCCATATTCAAATCCACTCCTTTAAACAAAACCTCGCCATCTACAGAAGCGCTCAAATTTTGTACATTCAAAATCTGATCTCCAGCTTCACGTTCTTGGTCAAATATAATCGCAGGATAACGACGACTTGATGGTCTAATTTCGGAAATATTCAATTTAGAAATCATCTTTTTACGGGAAGTAGCTTGTTTTGATTTGGCCACATTCGCGCTAAAACGACGAATAAATTCTTCTAATTCCTGTTTCTTTTCTTCTGCTTTTTTGTTTTGTTGCGCGCGTTGTTTTGCTGCTAATTGGCTTGATTCATACCAAAAAGTATAATTTCCGGAGTAATGATTAATTTTATTAAAATCAATATCTGAAATGTGTGTACAAACTGAATCTAAAAAGTGTCTGTCATGCGAAACTACAATTACTGTATTTTCATAATTAGCAAGGAAATTTTCTAACCAAGCAATAGTTTCAAAATCCAAATCATTGGTAGGCTCATCCATAATAAGCAAATCAGGATTTCCAAAAAGGGCTTGCGCCAAAAGCACTCGCACTTTGGTTTTTCCTTCTAAATCGCCCATTAGTGTATAATGATTATCCTCTGAAATACCAAGATTTGATAACATTGATGCAGCATCAGAATCTGCATTCCAACCATTCATTTCTTCAAATTGCACTTGCAACTCTCCTATTCGATCTGCATTTTTATCATTGTAATCCAAGTACAATTCGTCCATTTCTTTTTTGATGGCGTATAAAACTTTATTCCCCATCATTACTGTTTCCAGAACGGTGTACTCATCAAACATATTATGGTTTTGGTTCAAAACCGACATACGTTTCCCTGGTTCCAAATGTATATGTCCCGAAGTTGGGTCCATATCACCTGCTATTATTTTTAAGAATGTAGATTTTCCAGCACCATTGGCTCCAATAACTCCGTAAATATTACCGTGTGTAAAAGTAGTATTTACTTCGTCGAACAAAATTCGTTTGCCAAATTGAACTGATAAATTATTGACTGTTAACATGAATGTCTTTTTATTAAAAATTTTTGCAAAAGTACAAAAAAATACTGATTTTTATAAATCAAAAAGAAGACATTTATCGAAAATTCGTTTGACAAGTCTTTGAATAAATTCCATAAAAAAACCTGACAAAAATGTCAGGTTTAGAATACCATCTTCTTTAAAACAAACCATTTAACAAATTAAAAAGAAGCTACTATTTATTCTAATTAAAATAAGACAAAATATAAATAACCAAACTCAATTTTACCAATCCTTATTTTATTTAGAAATCTTCCTGTTTTATAGTAATTTTTTCAAACTGCTGTAAACGGCCAATTCTACATCGGCATATTTTTTTGAATTGCATTGTTCTATTAAATCGCACAAAACCGCAGTATTTACGGCTTGCTTTTTTTCTATTTTCAATAAAAGTTGCTGCGATGCTTCACTTATGTTTTTTGACAAAGGTAAAATAGGCTGAATCAAAGGAGCATTAGAACTTAACGCTATCAGTTTAGAGTTAATTTCAATCCATTTTTTGAGAAAATCAGTAACTCTGTTTTGATTCTCAGGGCTTTTATTTTCTAAATATTGATTGACAGCTGCCTCAAAAGCTACTGCATCTTCTGCATCCGGAGTACAGGCATCTGCAAATAAAGTCAACGGCGAATACACTTTGTATTCTGTTCCACCGCTATTTCTGGTATATATTTTCAGTGGTTCACAAATCTTCGAAAAATCTTCTAAAACCTCTGTTTTTTGATTATTACTGATGTTTCTTAAAATTACATCTTTGTTTTTCAAATGAGTAATCCCCAATTCTTCTAATCTAAAAGAAACAGTTTTTAACCTTTTGCGCAAGCTGCTCAAATCAGTAATAGCGGCATCTGACCATAATCTTTCGGCAATTGCGGCAGTTCTTGGCCAAATCCTGGAATCAATAGTCAACGGCGTTACAAGTTCGCTCCACATTACAGCTTCACCCCCTAAAATTCTTGCTCTTTCTTCACTGGTCAGCACTGTGCTTTTAGCAATTGGATCATTTAAATAATGATCTGCCACACTTTGCATTAAATCAATGTAATAGCCGTTTGACAAAACTGTTTTATAACCGTTTTTTGCTGCAATTACTAATGATTGTCCGGACAAAAGCCCTTCATTAGGGCCGCGCCAAGAATGAATTACAGCCTCTTTCGACATGTTGTTTGTCATGATTTCTTCCCAACCCATTAATTCCTTTTGATGTTTTTTAAGCATCGGAATTAATTGCATTGTGAAATATGTTTGCAATTCATGATTGTTTGCCAGTTTATTCTTTTTCATGAACGCCTGTATTTTAGGATTGGCATCCCAATCTTTTCCCTCATTTTCGTCTCCTCCAATATGGAAATATCTTCCCGAAAAAAGCGGACAAACCTCATCAAAAATTTCACTCAACAGCTCATATGTTCTAGGATTTGATGGATCTAAAGTTGGTGTAAAAATTCCTGAATTTCGCTCTAAAGAATAAGAAGCTATTGTTGAAGTCTGCGTTTTATTTTCTAAAGAATTTGCATTTGAATTAACCACTTTACTTCCTATTTCTGGATAAGCCGTGAGTATTGCCGTAGCATGACCAGGAACATCAATTTCAGGAATCACCATAATTCCTCTTTGGTCGGCATATTTTACAATATCTTTAATTTCTTCTTGTGTATAATAATCCCCATCCGAAGCTAATTCTGTAAATCTTGGGTGTTTTTTCATTTCAATTCTCCAACCTTGATCATCAACCAAATGCCAATGAAAAACATTCATTTTCACAGCAGCCATTGCATCAAGATTTCTTTTGATAACATCAACCGGCTGAAAATGTCTTGCGGCATCTATCATCAAGCCTCTCCAGGTAAATCTGGGAAAATCAGTAATACTAACCATCGGGAAATAAAAAGAACTCTCGTTATTTTGCAGCAATTGCAATACCGTTTCTAAAGCGTGTATTGCTCCCAAATCTGATGTAGCGTTGATTGTTATACCTGTAGATTGAATTTCTAATTGATAACTTTCGTCTTCATACAAGCCTGTTTTTCCTGCTTTGGCACAATTTATTTGCAATGAAGCTGTGGGAAATTCATTTTCTTTCGTAACAAATCCTTGTTCTAAAAATAATCCCGTTCTCCCGTCTAATCGTCGAAGAAAATGAGTTGCTGCTTCAAAAATTCTGGTATCGGGTTGTCCTTTTATGTTTACTTTAAAATTTTTATCTAAAGTAAAAGTACCCGATTTCATCTCTATCTTTTGTGGCCAAGGCATCAAATCTAATGAGGTTGTTTTTATTTGGGCATTGGCTAGAAAGCCTGAAAATAATAGAATTAAAATGTATTTCATAAGTATTTGATTAGAAGATTAAACCAATTTGAACGAGTCAAAAAAATGGTTATTCATTTATGTCAATGAAAAAAGAGTAATTGCAAACAGGTTTCTCTTTCGTCGAAAAGCGGTTCAATTAAACACATTCCGACGAAGAAGAAACATCCTATTTTTAGTAATCAAATCGTTTAAAAGCTTCGATAGCTTCGTATTCCGCTAATCCCAAATCATCATACAATTTTGCTGTGTTTTTATTACGATCTTCGGCTCTTACCCAAAATTCTCTAGAATCGTTGCCTTGAAACATTACTCTGTCTTTTTGGGATTGATGGTATAAAATGGCGTGTCTTTTTAGTAAAACCTCATCAGGACTCAACGGAACAGCCATATCAATTTCATGAATATCCCACTCATGCCAAGCTCCACGATACAACCACAACCAACAATCGTTCATGTAAGGTTGAGATTTTAGCGCTCTTAAAGCAGCAAAAACAGCATTCAAACATACTTCATGAGTACCATGTGGATCTGCTAAATCTCCGGCAGCAAAAACTTGATGTGGTTTTATTTTTGCAATAATATCTTTTACAATTTCGATATCTTCTACTCCAATTGGATTTTTCTTTACTTGTCCGGTTTCATAAAATGGCATGTCCAGAAAATGAATATTCGCATCTTTTAACCCTATGTATCTGGTAGCGGCGTAGGATTCTCTTCTTCTGATAAGTCCTTTTAATTTTCGAACTTCCAGGGAGTCAACTTGTGTTTCTGTTTTGTTATTCAAAAAATCAATTATTTCTTGAAAATTAATTTTGCTGTTATCCTCTCCTACGAAATCATTACATACTTCAGCGAATTTTAAAGCTTCATCATCGGTTACTGCAATATTTCCAGAAGTTTGATACACCACATGAACATCATGACCTTGTTTTATCAATTTTGAAAAAGTTCCTCCCATAGAAATCACATCATCATCTGGATGCGGACTAAAAAGAATAACTCTTTTCTTCGCCGGATTTGCTCTTTCAGGTCTAAAAGAATCATCGGTATTCGGTTTTCCTCCCGGCCATCCTGTTATGGTGTGTTGCAAAACATTGAACATGTTTATATTCAAATCATACGCAGAACCTTCCAACGCCAACAAATCAGACATTCCGTTATTATTGTAATCTCTGTCTGTTAATTTCAATATAGATTGATTGGTGCTTTGACACAACCAAACTATCGCTTTACTTTTTAATTCCTGATTCCAAATGCATTCTCCAACTAACCAAGGTGTTTTGAATCGTGTCAATTCAGAAGCGGCAGATTGATCTAAAACAAAAGTTGCGTTGGTATGATTTTGTAAAAACGTAGCCGGAACTTCAGAGCTTATTTCGCCTTGAATAGTTCTTTTGATAATATCAGCTTTATTTTGGCCCCAAGCCATCAAAACAATTCTCTTAGATCTAAGAATTGTTGAAACACCCATGGTAATTGCTCTTTTTGGAACATTATCAATACCGTTAAAATCCGATGATGCATCGACTCTTGTGATGTGATCTAAGGTAATAATTCGAGTTCCTGAATTAACGTGTGAACCCGGCTCATTAAAACCTACGTGGCCTGTACGACCAATTCCCAATAATTGAAAATCAAGTCCACCCGCTTTTTTAATATTCATTTCATAATCAATACAATATTGATACAAATGATCCAGAGCTATAGTTCCGTCGGGAATATTGATATTCTCCGGTTTTATATCAATATGATTGAACAAATGTTCGTGCATGAAATAATGATAGCTTTGTTTATTCTCCTTGTTCATTGGATAATATTCATCCAAATTAAATGTGATTACATTGCTAAAACTTAGTCCTTCTTCTTTGTGCATTCGAACTAATTCGTCATATACTTTTATGGGTGAAGAACCGGTTGCCAAACCAAGCACACACGGTTTATTTTCCGCTTGCTTGCTTTTGATTAATTGTGCTATTTCCTGAGCGACGATAACGGACGCTTCAATTGAGTTTTTGAAGATTTCGTTATGAATTTTTTCATATCTGGTTTCTTCAAATTTACCGGCACTTTTATAGCTGATGTCAGGTTTAATTTCTAAAGCACTTTTCATTTTATTTTTATTTATTCGATTTAATTACTTCGCTGCTATTAATTGTTTTAATATATCTATAAAATTAACTAAAACGGTTTTCTAAAAAAAATTATTTAAACCAACGGCTCTGTTTTTTAAACCAACGACATGATTCTTTCAATAATGTGTTTTCAAAATGATAGCTATTCATTTTTCTAAAATTTTTTATTCGAAAAAACCGATTTTTATTGCCAAATTGATTAAAGTTGCAAATCATAAACCCCAAAATATTCCAAAAAAAAGTGAGCCATTTAAAAGAAATGAAATTCGATATTAAACTTCAAAATCACTTTTGGTTTTGGGGATTGTATTTCTTACTCAATTTTCTTCGCTGGGGCGCTTATTTTAATGATTACGAATATTCCTTTAAATCCAATTTGATAGAATTTGCTTTACACATTCCGCTGGTGTATTTCAATTTGTTTGTTCTGGTCCCGCGCTATGTATTAAAATCAAAATATATAGCATACGCCGTTACACTTTTGTTCAGTCTGTTTGTCGTTTATTTATTAAAAACAGGATTAACTTATTTTATCATTTCAGAAAACATTTGGCCAGAAGCCAACAGAGAATATAAACCCTTTGAAATAAACCATATTGTTGCTGTATGTATTGGCGAATTGTATGTTTTAGCAATGGCTTCTTCTGTTTATCTGACATTAACTTGGCTCAAGGAAAGAGATCAAAATAGAGTATTAAGAGAAGAACAATTTAAAATAAAACTCAAATATTTAAAGCCACAAATTCAACCACATTTTTTCTTCAACACGCTGAAAA
>ERZ1034363.839-NODE-839-length-19184-cov-2.584131_pt1 | contig 19184 bp, 17 predicted proteins | sample MGYA00520616_ERZ1034363 | MGnify/ENA primary metagenome ERZ1034363 (study PRJEB33736, sample SAMEA104284506) | Azolla filiculoides | biome: Urban; feature: Water surface; material: Ditch water | place: Netherlands | collected 2015-10-28 | depth 0-0.1 m ...
GTAATATGCCACTATTTTACATTTCCAATAAGCAACAACCTGACATTCATCAATGGATAATAGGTTGTAGTCGCTACCAAAATAGCCATAATCGCTGCTGATGCTCCAACAATAGACGAACTTAAATTCAAAAAATAAAAACCGGACACAAAAGCAATACCGGCAAATACAGCACTTAAAACATACAATCCTAAAAATTGTTTAGGCGTAAAATAAGTCAAAAATAAGGTGCCGGAAAAATTCAAAACCAACATATTAAAAAACAAATGCCCAAATCCATCATGAAAAAAAGCATAAGTCAAAAGGGTCCAAGGTTTTAAAACAAAAACAGACGGATCTGAAGATAGAGCAATCCAATCGGGAAAATCAAAAACCCCTCTTTTAAAAGAATAGAAAAACAAGGATAGCAAAAAGCAAATCACATTCCATACAATAAGCTTGAAGGGCATCCCTCCTAACTTATATTGTAATTTCAAATCGTCAATAATGCTGCTCATTTTATAATTTAGATTTAGTTTTTTGACTTAGTTGCTTGCTGCAAAATAGAAGCTGTACTTAATTCCAACGATTCTGGTTGAACTGATTTTTCTTCCAATACCACATAATAATGAATCCGAATAATGCACCGCCAACGTGAGCAAAATGGGCAATTCCTCCACCTCCGAAAATTGATTTTCCCGAAATTCCTAAATACAAATCGACCAAAACTAAACCGGGCACAAAGTATTTAGCTTTTATAGGCACAGGAATAAACATTAAAGCCAATTCAGCATTAGGAAACATAAAAGCAAAAGCTACTATTATACCGTAAATAGCTCCCGAAGCACCTACCGCAGTTCCTAAATAGGCACTCGTAAAATTCTGAAAATCCGAAACAGAAAGTAATTCCTGCCATCTGGTATCTATTTTACCTTCATTAAGGACTTGTAGTATTTCAGATTTTGGAAATCCATTAGCCATCAAGGTATTTAAACTTTCTTGAAAATAGTAATAATTCACTCCGGTGTGCAACAAAGCCGAACCCAATCCACAGGAAATGTAAAAAAATAAAAATTTCTTGCTTCCCCACATATGCTCTAAAGCGGAACCAAAAGAATACAAGGCAAACATATTAAAGAAAATATGCATAAATCCACCATGCATAAACATATGCGAAAGCGGTTGCCAGAATCCGAAAGCAGGATTTTCCGGAAAATGCAAAGCCAAAATTTTATACGCGGAATCCCCTAAAATCAGAGTTCCAATAAAAAACAAAACATTAATAATAATTAACTGTTTAACTGTTTCGGTTACGTTTCTCATAAGGCAAATTTTTTATCTAAATCTTCCACACGCATCGTGATGAAAGTAGGTTTTTGAAATGGGGAAACATTTGGGTCTTTACAGGCAAAAAGCCCGTTCACCAAATTTTCCTGTTCTTTTTCGGTTAAATAAGTCCCGGTTTTTACGGCTAAACTTCGGGCCATCGATTTAGCAATAGAATCATTTTGACTGAAACTGCTTTCCGGAATTCCGTCTTGTAAATCACTTAATAATTGTTCCAAAACTATAGAAACTTCACTTTCGGTAACATTCACCGGAATACCCGAAATAACAATATGATCTTCATTCGTTTCTTCAAAAACAAATCCGGTGTTCATCAACGAAAGTTGTAAATCAGCAATCAATTCCATCTCATTTAACGAGAAAAACAAGTTCAACGGAAACAACAATTGCTGACTTGATGCTTGATGAACGGTCATATTTACCAGAAATTGTTCATACAAAACACGTTGATGTGCCCGTTGTTGATCTACAATAACCATCCCAGATTTTATAGGCGAAACGATATATTTTTTATGAATCTGATACGTTTTTTGTACTACCTGCTCTACCTCTTCATCATTAAATAAAGAAGAAGTCACTTCTTCATTTTCATTTTCAAAAGAAAAATCGCTTTTTCCGGAAAAGGTTTCCGTGTCCTGTTTTAATCCCACATACAAACTTTCCCAGTTGGCAGTCGCCTCCGGTTTACGGTAATTCGAGAATTGTTTATTGGGTTTATCTGCTGCAAAAGGATTAAAAGTACCATCAACTTGAATCGTTGGTGTTGCGCCTTCTAAATCTTTATAATGGTACGGAGTATCTAAATTTGCGTCACGCTCAAAATCCAAAACGGGCGCTACATTAAACTGTCCCAAACTATGCTTAATCGAAGCTCTCAAAATAGCATATAAAGCCTGCTCATCGTCAAATTTAATCTCCGTTTTAGTAGGATGAATATTGATATCAATAGTGTTGGGCGGAACAGATAAGTATAAAAAATAACTCGGTTGTGCGCCATCTTTTAAAATCCCATCGTAAGCAGCCATCACAGCATGATGCAAATAGCCACTTTTTATAAATCGGTCATTAACAAAGAAAAACTGTTCGCCTCGGTTTTTTTTGGCAAATTCGGGCTTACTCACAAATCCTTGAACGGCGACAATTTCAGTTTCTTCTTGAACAGGAACCAATTTCTCATTGGTTTTTCCTGAAAAAACACCAACAATTCGCTGTCTTAAACTGGCAGGCGGCAAATTAAACATTTCGCTGCCATTATGATAAAAGGTAAAATGAATTTTAGGATGTGCCAAGGCTACTCTTTGAAATTCATCGATAACATGACGGTATTCCACAATATCCGATTTCAGGAAATTTCGTCGCGCCGGAATATTAAAAAATAAATTCTTAACCGCAAAAGAAGTTCCTTTTGGCAGAACGGCAACCTCTTGAGAAACAAATTTACTACCTTCAATAATAAGATGCGTTCCGAGTTCTTCCTGCTCTTGTTTGGTTTTCATTTCTACATGCGCAATAGCCGCAATAGAAGCCAATGCCTCTCCACGAAATCCTTTGGTATGTAAGGAAAATAAATCTTCCGCCTGACGGATTTTGGAAGTGGCATGACGCTCAAAACACAATCGGGCATCTGTTACGCTCATGCCTAAACCATTGTCTATGACTTGTACCAATGACTTTCCTGCGTCTTTTATAATCAACTTGATGTCGGTTGCTCTGGCATCAACGGCATTTTCCAATAATTCTTTTACTACAGAAGCAGGTCTTTGTACGACTTCTCCAGCCGCAATTTGATTGGCAACATGATCAGGAAGTAATTGTATAATGCTCGACATTAATTTTTTGTTTGGGGTTTAAGGTTTATTTTTTGTACAAAACCAAAGAATACAAATTTAAGGAATTTCTATTGGGTTTTGTAGTGTAGTTAATCATAAAAAAAACAAAAAACCTATACTATTTTAAGGAATAGTATAGGTTTTAAAAATGTATTTTACTTTTATTATTCTTCTAATTGCAAAGGCAGGTTTTCTATTTGTAAAGCGCCTGATGACAATAAATGTTGATTATCAATTTGATGTGATAAAGAAGCCTGCTGACGAATATAAGCCATTTTTATAGCTGCAATAGCCGCTTCTGTTCCTTTATTTCCGTGAATTCCTCCACTTCTGTCAATCGATTGTTGCAACGTATTATCTGTCAAAACACAAAAAATAACCGGAACGTCTGTTTGCACATTCAAATCTTTAATCCCTTGAGTAACGCCTTCACAAACAAAATCAAAATGTTTCGTTTGCCCTTGAATCACACAACCAATAACGATTACAGCATCTACATTTTGCGTTTGCAACATTTTCTTAGAGCCATAAATCAGTTCAAAACTTCCGGGAACATTCCAACGAATAATGTGTTGCGAGGGAACTTGATTTTCCAACAGTGTTTGAATTGCACCATCAAAAAGACCTTCTGTTATGGTTTCGTTCCACTCCGAAACGACAATTCCAAAACGAAAATTTCTGGCATCTGGAACGGTATTTTTATCGTACTCAGATAAGTTTTTATTTACGGTAGCCATCTTTATTTTAGATTATGAATAACCGCTTTTAGATTACAGCAAAAACTGAAATCCGCCATCTGTTATCTGTTAACTTCAATCTGTTATCAATCTCATTTGCAAACCGAATCTGCAATCTAATTACTGTGCCAATCCTATTAAAACATCTACAGAAGCAGCTTCTGGAGTTGTATCATAATTGTCTTTTACATCTGTAAAATATTTCAAAGCATCTTCTTTATTTCCTAAAGCCAAAGCTGTTTTTCCGGCTTTCAACAAGAAACGCGGTGTAGTGAAATCATTTTTACTTGCTTCAACTGCTTTCAAATAGTTTTCTAAAGCTTCTTTCGGTTGATTTTTCTGAGCGTATGCATCGCCTATTGCTCCTTTTGCCAAAGCACTTAAAACAACATCTTCTGAACTGAATTTTCCTAAATAATCAATTGCTTCTGTATATTTTCCAGTATTCAAATAAGCAATACCTGCGTAATAATTGGCTAAATTACCTGCATCTGTACCTGAATATTCAGCAGCAATTTTTACAAAACCAAATTTACCTTCAGAACCATTCAAAGATAAGGCATATAAAGAGTCGCTGGCAACTCCGTCTGTAGCTTTTTGAAAATTTTGTTGTGCAACAAACATTTCATTGGCAGCTTCATCTTGTTTAGGTGTAGCGATAAATTTTTGATAAGCCAAATATCCAACTGTGATTAAGGCAACACCTGCCACTAATCCTATAATTATCTTTTGGTTTTTAGCAACCCAGTCCTCTGTTTTTGAAGCTGTTTCATCTAACGTAGAGAAAACTCCCGCTGTTGCACTGTCTTTTTCATCTACTTTTACATCTTCAACAACTGCTGTTACTTCTTTTTCTTTTGGTGCTTTATATCCTCTTTTACTATAAGTAGCCATTTACATTTAATTTAGTGAGTCGCAAAAATAAAATTTTTATTCAAACCGACATGAAAAAAATTGATTTTATATTCAAATAAGAAAAATATTTTTTAACATCCTCTTTTCTTACGGTACAAAGGTAAAATATTTAGCATTGAAAACAGCCAAAACTCTTATTTATCGATAATTTTCAATAATTTGCACCGGCTTTAAAAAAGCACTCAAAAACAAACCAATTCCATATTCTGCAATACCTTTTAAATGTATTTAAAAAAAATTTCTTTATTCAATTATAAAAACTTTTCGGAAGCCAATTTTGACTTTGACAGCAAAATAAATTGCTTCGTGGGCAGAAACGGTATCGGAAAAACAAATGTGCTGGATGCTATTTATCATTTGTCCTACGGAAAAAGCTATTTTAATCCGCTTGCAGTGCAAAATATAAAGCACGGCGAAGAGTTTTTTGTAATTGATGCCGAATTTGAAAAGAATGAAAGAACTGAACAAATCGTTTGCAGTTTAAAAAAAGGCCAAAAGAAAATATTAAAACGCAATGGCAAAGCGTACGACAAATTTTCGGATCATATCGGGTTTGTGCCTTTGGTGATTATTTCGCCTGCCGACAGGGATTTGATTGTAGAAGGCAGCGAAACCAGACGCAAATTTATGGATAGCGTGATTTCGCAATTGGATTCCCATTATTTGCAACAACTCATTCAATACCAAAAAATAATAAGCCAACGCAACGCTTTATTGAAATACTTTGCCTTAAACCATGTTTTCGACAACGATACGCTATCTATATATAATGAGCAACTCCATGGATTTGCGCATTATATTTTTGAAAAAAGGAAATCCTTTATCGAGGCCTTCATTCCTATTTTTAATGCGCACCACCAAGCCATAACCGGATCACAGGAAACGGTTCAACTGGTATATGAAAGTCATTTATTCGAAAATGATTTGGTGACACTTTTACAGGAAAATCTCAATAAAGACAGAGCCTTGCATTACACAAGTATGGGAATTCACAAAGACGATTTGTCGTTTGAAATCGATCATTATCCAATAAAGAAATTTGGCTCACAAGGCCAGCAGAAATCATTTTTGATTGCTTTAAAATTAGCCCAATTTGAGTTTTTAAAAAAACAAAGCGGCGTAAAACCTATTCTGCTTTTTGACGACATCTTTGATAAATTAGATGAAAGTCGGGTGGCAAAAATCATAGAAATGGTCAATAGCGACACTTTTGGACAGCTTTTTATTTCTGATACACATCCGGAACGTACCGAAACTATTGTGAAATCAACACACCAGAGTTATAGAATTTTTAATTTATAACTTTTATTTAATAGTTTAAAAAAGCACTAAAATTGAAAAAAGAGTTACTTTAGCCTATTACAATTCTAAATATAAAACCAATGAAACTATATTCTATATACTTCGCAATACTATCGTTTGTGATGGTATCCTGCAACGGGCAGACGCCAAAAAGCATTCAAAAAACAGATGCCGTATCGTTTTCAAAAAAAATACAGGAAACAGAAAACCCACAAATTCTAGATGTTCGTACACCCGAAGAATTTGCATCAGAACATATCGATAAAGCCGAAAATGTGAATTGGCTTAGCGATAGTTTTGCCATAAAAGCAGCAAAATTCGACAAATCAAAACCCGTATTTGTGTACTGTAAAAGCGGTGGAAGAAGTCAAAAAGCGGCAGCAAAACTAGCCGAATTAGGATTCACCACCATCTACGAATTAGAAGGCGGAATACTAAAATGGGATGCCGCAGGACTGTCTAAACCCATCGAAAAAACCATAGGAATGTCAAGTCAGGAGTATGAAAAACTACTACATTCTGACAAGAAAGTGCTGATTGATTTTTACGCAGAATGGTGCGCCCCTTGCAAAAAAATGACCCCTTACCTATTGAAAATGCAAAAAGATTTAGCCGACAAAGTGGTAATCATCCGATTGGACGCCGATAAAAATAAAACCCTGATGGCTGAAATGAAAATCAGTGAACTTCCTACGCTATTATTATATGAGAACAAAGAAATAAAATGGCAACATTCCGGATACATCAGTGAAGAAGATTTAAAAAAACAACTCTAAATAGCGTTACATGCTTTCAAAAGATACCTTGCAATTTCTGGATGATTTAAAAGCCAACAACAACAGAGACTGGTTTTTGGACAATAAAAAAAGATACGAAACATTCAAAAAAGACTACCAACAACTCGTATCCGATTTTCTGGATGCCATGAAACCTTTGGACCCATCATTAGAAATGCTGGAGGTAAAAAATTGTACTTTTAGAATTAATCGGGACATTCGATTTTCTAAAGACAAATCCCCTTACAAATCCCATTTGGGCGTTTGGCTTTCATCGGGTGCGAAAAATCAGAATCGCTCGGGATATTATGTGCATATCGAAAAAGGAGCCAGCTTTATCGCCGGCGGATTGTATTGCCCGCAACCGGATGATTTAAAAAAAATGCGCAAAGAAATTGCCTTTTTCCATGACGATTTAGACGAAATTCTAAACGAAAAAAAATTCAAAAAAGAATTTGGAGATTTTGACAGAAACGAAACAAATACCTTAAAAAATCCACCGAGAGGATACGAAAAAGACCATCCTGCGGTTGAATTATTAAAATTAAAAAGCTTTGAATCCAGTCAGAAATTCGATATTTCGGAGATTACCAAAAAAGATTTTGTGGCTACCATGAGCCAAAAACTGATTGCTTTAAAACCCTTGAATGATTTTATCAACAGAGCCTTAACTTCCGATGAATTCTAATTTTTGATCATGAAAAAAAGGAAAATACTTTTTCTGGGAGAATCCTACAGAGCCGATGCCATCACCTGGATGAATGGGCTGAAAGAGTTTGGGAATTTCGAAATTATTTGTTGGGAATTAAAAACCCCGAATAATAGTATTGTAAACCGACTCAAAAGAATTTCCGAGTTTAAATTAGCACTTTTCCAAATTAAAAAAATAATCAGAATCCATAAACCGGACATGGTTATTGCAGAAAGAACCACCAGTTATGGATTCCTCGCTGCATTAACAGGCGTGAAACCTGTGGCAATTGCACAACAAGGCAAAACCGACTTATGGCCGGAGCAATCGCTTTCCTTACCCCTCAAAAAATTAATCCAACAATACGCCTTTCAAAAAGCAGATTTAATACATGCCTGGGGCCCAGTAATGACCATTTCAATGCGAAAAGCAAAGGTCAACATGAGCAAGGTTTTGGTGCTGCCAAAAGGAATTGATTTAAATACATTCGAAAACAAAGACAATCGTGATGCGACAAAAATAAATGCGATTGTAACCCGTTCCTTATTACCGGAATACCGACATGATTCTATCCTGAATGCTTTTGCAATTTTAAACCAACAAGGAATAAATTTCGTACTTACTATTGTGGGGGACGGCAGACTGCTTCCCTATTTGAAAAATGTAGCGCAAAATTTAAACATTCAGGACAAAGTAATTTTCACCGGAAGAATCCCAAATACAGCCTTACCGCAGCTATTACAGCAGGCAAATTTTTACATCAGTATGCCCGTAACAGAAGGAGTTTCAGGCTCTTTATTTGAAGCAATGGCCTGTGGCTGTTATCCCGTTGTAACGAATATTGAAGGCAATCAAAGCTGGATAAAACACCGAGAAAACGGACAATTAATTACCGTTGATGATGTCAAAATGCTTGCGGATGAATTAAAATGGGCTTTTGAAAATCAAGAATACAGAAACAAAGCGGTTTTAAAAAACAGACACTTTGTAGAAGAAAATGCCAATTATAAAACAAATATGACAATCATCGCGGAGAAATACCACGAACTAATTAACGCTTCTAAAACACAATAGCCCCCATGTGTGGAATTAATGGAATTTTGCATTTACAATCCAAAAGGACAGTAGATGAACGTATGCTAATCCAAATGCGAGATGCATTGGAACATCGCGGTCCTGATGATAAAGGACTGTTTATAGACAAAACTATAGGATTAGGCCACAGAAGACTTTCAATTCTTGATGTTTCTACTGCTGGTCATCAGCCGTTTCTTTCGGATGATGAAAGATTTATAATGGTTTATAATGGCGAAATCTATAATTTCAAGGATTTTTATCCCGAACTAAAAAGCAACGGTTTTGATATAAAAACAACTTCAGATACCGAAGTCTTGTTAAAACTGTTTCAATTGCATGGACTAAAAATGCTCCACCGCCTCAACGGGATGTTTGCATTTGCCATTTGGGACAAACTGGAAAAAAAGCTTATTGTCGTTCGGGACAGAATGGGCGTTAAACCACTATATTATTCGTTTTACAACGAAAGTTTTTATTTTGCCTCAGAGCAAAAAGCACTTTTTACTGCTGGCGTTCCGCTAAAACTAGCCGATGAAGGTTTAGAAGAATATGTTTTTAACCGATTTGTTGCCGGAGAAAATACGTTGTACCAAAATGTAAAAAAAGTACTTCCCGGACACATCATGACCATCCACGAAAGCGGAAAAGTAAGTACCGAAAAATGGTGGGACTTGAAATCAGAAATCCAAAACCAACCCAAAATTGAAAATCCGGTAGAATGGTTTCGGGAAACTTTTGATGATTCCATAAAACTGCGAATGGTGAGTGATGTTCCTGTGGGCGTTTTGTTAAGCGGCGGCCTGGATTCTTCGTCTATTTTAGCCTCTTTATACCGTCAAAATTACAAAGACATCGAGACGTTTAATATTGGTTTTAAAGAAGAAGAACACAACGAATCGCATTTGGCGAAAATGATAGCCGAAAAACTGGATTACCGTTTTCACACCATGCAATTAGAAAATACAAGTCTATTTGATAATGTATTAAAAAGCACCTATTTTCAGGATGAACCCATCATGCATTTAAATGAACCACATCTTTTGGCAATTTCTCAATTGGCAAAACCAACTGTAAAAGTGCTACTTTCCGGTGAAGGTGCCGATGAATTGATGGGCGGTTATGTACGATATAAACCCCTTCAGTTTCCCTCCTTACTGAGTTCAATAGCCGCAATTGGATCATTGGATGTGTTTTCAAAAAAACCTCGTTACGAGAAATTAGTCCGATATGCACAAATCAAAAAAAATGCGGATTTAGTGCTATTTAACGGGTCTAATATTTTTCCAAACGATATTGAAGAAACCTTTGGAATTCATACCCTTCCCAAAAATGAATACCGAAACCAAATTTACCAAGAAGCCAAATCACTGTATCCTAATAATTTACAAAGACAAGCCTTGTATTTTGACCAACATACCTATTTGTGTTCTCTTTTGGACCGCAATGATCGATGCACTATGGGCGCTTCCATAGAATGCAGAGAACCATTTTTAGACCAACGGTTAATTACCGGATTGGGTTCTCTGGAAGACAAATGGTTGTTTACAGGCAAGAAAGGTAAATTCATTCTAAAAGCAGCGATGCAAGACCGTTTGCCCAAAGCTATTCTGAAATTCAAAAAAGTAGGATTGAGTGCGCCTTGGGGAGATTACATTACCAAAAGTCCAGCTTTTAAAGACGAATTAGAGGCTTTCGCCAAAAGTGACCTTTTCCAAATTCCTTATTTTGAACACATTAAAGTCAAGAAACTCATAGAAAATTTACAAAAAGGAGACGCCCGAATGATTCCGTACATCATGCCGCTGTTCATGATGCATATTTGGATGAAAGTCTATGCCAATAGATTTTAATTCTTACTTTTGACGAAAGAATTAAACGATTCAAAAAGACCTTTCTTTTATGGAAATACTGACTGATTTTTCTCTAAAAAACTACAACACTTTTGGCATTGAAGCCAAAGCAACGCAATTTGTAGCTGTTCATGACTTAGCCGATTTAAAAACCGTTTTAGAACAAAACAAATCCCAGAAAAAATTTATTTTGGGAGGAGGAAGCAACATGCTTTTGACAAAAGATATTGAAGCATTGGTGATTCACGTTGATTTGAAAGGTAAAAAAATCAAACAGGAAAATGATGATTTTGTTTGGGTGGAAAGTCAGGCGGGTGAAAACTGGCATGAATTTGTGCTTTGGACCATCAATCAAGATTTTGGCGGACTGGAAAACATGTCGCTTATTCCGGGAAATGTAGGAACTACGCCAGTTCAAAACATTGGAGCTTATGGTACGGAAATCAAAGACACCTTCGTTTCCTGCGAAGCAATGGCAATCGAAAATCAAGAAATAAGAACCTTTACCAAAGAAGAATGCCATTTTGGATACCGCGAGAGCATTTTTAAAAACGACGTAAAAGACCAATATATAATTACTGCAGTAGTGTTTAAACTCACGAAACGAAATCATAAAATCAATACTTCGTACGGAGATATTTCGGGAGAACTTTTAAAAAACAACATCACAAATCCTACTTTAAAAGACGTCAGTAATGCGGTAATCGCTATTCGAAAAAGCAAATTACCTGATCCGGCAGAACTGGGGAACAGCGGAAGTTTCTTTAAAAATCCAATCGTATTGAAATCAGATTTCGAAAAAATTCACCAGCAGTTTCCAGAAATGCGCTATTTCGACATTTCAGAAACAGAAGTAAAAGTTCCCGCTGGATGGCTAATCGAACAGGCCGGTTTCAAAGGAAAACGTTTTGGCGATGCCGGAATTCATAAAAATCAAGCCTTAGTTTTGGTAAATTATGGTAAGGCAACCGGACAGGAAATCCTGAATGTTTCAAAAGAAATACAAGCAACTGTTTTTCAAAAATTCGGTATTCACATTGAAGCCGAAGTAAACGTAATTTAAAATATTGCTGCCGGATTTGTACAAAAGAAATGACAAAACCCCAAAAGTAATTTCCTTTTAAGCATTGAATTTTAACATTTCATAAGTACCTTTGCAGACGATTTAAAAAGACATTTCAATCTGATGCTGACCATTACTTTATATTTTTTTATTGGCATAGTTGCCATACAACTATCGTATTATTTGGGCGTTTTTGGGAAATTTGCTTTCGCCAAGGCACAAAAAGTTACCCCAAAAAGAATTCCGATATCCGTCATCGTTTGTGCCAAAAATGAAGAAGAAAATGCGGCTAATTTTATTCCGTTGTTAGCGGAACAAAACTATCCGGATTTTGAAATCGTATTGATTGATGATGCATCAAGCGATGGCACTTTAGCTGTTTTTGAAGCTTTTGAAAAACAATATCCAAATATACGTTTGGTAAAAGTACAGAACAACGAAGCCTTTTGGGGCAATAAAAAATATGCGCTGACACTGGGAATAAAAGCCGCAAAAAAAGAATACTTACTATTTACCGACGCCGATTGCTACCCAACATCCAAAGATTGGATTACGGCAATGAGCTCTCAATTTACCATGCACAAAACAATCGTTTTGGGGTATGGAGGATATCAAAAAATTGCTAATTCTTTCCTGAATAAAATAATTCGATTTGAAACGGTATTAACTGCAATTCAATATTTTTCCTGGGCAAAGTTAGGACATCCGTATATGGGAGTCGGAAGAAATATGGCCTATAAAAAAGAAGAATTTTTCAATGTAAACGGCTTTATAGAACACATACAAGTACGCTCCGGAGATGACGATTTATTCATTAATCATGCGGCAAATGCCCAAAATGTAACCATCGCCTACACCCCTGAAAGTTTTACCTATTCTAAACCCAAAACGTCTTTCAAAGAATTTTTTACCCAAAAAAGAAGACATGTCGCTACGGCCAATTATTACAAACCGTTCGATAAATTGCAATTAGGAATTTTTTATTGTTCCCAATTATTATGTATTATATTACCTGTCATATTACTGGCGTTTCAATTTCAATGGATATTAGTTTTGAGCTTACTATTGGGGAGATACATAGTAGCGTGGACAGTAGTTGGATTTTCGGCTGGAAAACTAAAAGAAAACGATATTAAATTCTGGTTTCCAATTGTTGAAATAGTACTTATAGTCACACAAATCAATATCTTTATAACAAATATTTTCTCAAAACCGGTACATTGGAAATAAACAATCAAATAGAAAAAGCAAAAAAAGGAGATCAAGCGGCCTTTACCTTTCTATTGGATTATTATTGGAATGAAGTCTATGCCTTCATGCTAAAACGTACCGAAAATGAAACCAATGCCGAGGATATCACCATCGAAACATTCTCGAAAGCTTTTGACAAAATAGCCACTTACAACGCCGAATTCCAGTTCAACACCTGGCTTATCGCTATTGCAAAAAACGTGCATATTGATTTGTTGCGAAAAAAGAAATCAAGTCTTTTTGTCGAAATTACCGATGAAGAAGACCAGCAGGCCTATAATATTGCCGACACAACCCCATCGGCAGAAGATGAATTAATTACCGAACAAAACCTTTCTCGGTTACTGCAATTCATCAAAGAATTGAAACCACATTATCAAGAAGTGATTCAGTTGCGCTATTTTCAAGAAATGAGTTATCAGGAAATTGCCAACAAAATTAACGAACCTTTGAGTAACGTAAAGATTAAATTGCTTCGCGCCAAAAAACTTCTGGCAGAAATCATTCAACAGAAAAGATAATTCTAAGGAAATAATTCCAAAATTCCTTTACCCTTTTTTACGACTCTTACTACATTCATTTCTAAGCCCAATAAAACCTACATATTTATTTTTATCAATTTATGTTAAAAAAATAAAAATATAATCGTATTTTTAAATACTACAATACCTATTTCTAACGTTATATGTTAAAAATACCTGCTTATGATTTAATAGTTACTTAACCACTAAAACTATAAATTATGTCTGGACTCAGTATTTACGAAACCCGTTGGATTGATCTTGTTTTCGAAAACAGAAACAAAGAGTATGGCGCTTATCGATTGCGTCAGGAAAGTGCAAAAACATCAGTAGTGGCATTTTTAACCGGAATGCTGTTTTTGGCTGCTATAGTCAGTATTCCTGTTGCAGTTAATTATCTGAATCCCGAAAGCAAAATAGAACTCCCCGATTTTACCAATCGAATAATCCAATTATCAGACAGCACGCCTTTTGAAAGCAAAAAAATTGAAAAACCAGTACTGCCGGAAGCCAAACAACAAACCAAACAAGCCGTCCTGCAGAAAGACCAACTCGTAAATCCTATTGTCGTAACAGCAACAACACCAACCGCAGTTATAGCAAAAAACATCGAAAATACGGGCACAACAACAAGTACAAACGATGGAACAACAAGCATTGGTATAAATAGTGCACTACCTTCAGGAAACGCTGTTGCCCCTATTAACACTGACACAGGAAGTACAGTTGTCACCACTGTCGCTTTAGACAAACTACCGGAATTCCCGGGTGGTATCAATAAATTTTACAACTATGTAGGCAATAATTTTGAAAAAACAGAAATCGATAGTGAACAAGCCATTCGCATTTATGTTTCTTTTGTTATCGAAAAAGACGGAACGATGACCGACATTCAAGTAAAAAAAGATCCCGGATATGGTTTAGGAAAAGAAGCGGTTAGAGTATTAAAATCCTTAAAAACAAAATGGTCCCCGGGAATGATTGCCGGAAAAGCAGTCCGAACCGCCTATAATCTGCCCATCACAATACAAATGAATTAGCGTAAAAAGAACTAAAGCAGCCATCCAAAAGGCTGCTTTTTTAATGCCCGCTAATCAAAATTGGCACAAACCAATCCAATCATTCCATAAAAACAAATGCAAATCCATTTAATCCGAGGCAACTGTGGGACATATTTCATTCGAACAATGCTTTCAAAACAAAAAACAATAAAAATAATCCTGAGATTCGCTTTTCTCAACTCAAATTAACAGACAAACAAATCCACAAATAAACAACAATCGTTATCTTTGCGAACAGAAAATTAATTTATGGAAACTGTTTTAGAAAATACTTTACCTGTGGGAACCCGAGGATCCGAATTGAGCGGAGCTAAACCGAAATGGTTAAAGGTAAAACTCCCAATAGGTCAAAAATATACAGAGCTTCGCGGTTTAGTCGATAAATATAGCCTAAATACCATTTGTACCTCTGGTAGCTGCCCAAATATGGGAGAATGCTGGGGCGAAGGAACGGCAACATTCATGATTTTAGGAAATGTCTGCACCCGTTCTTGTGGTTTTTGTGGCGTAAAAACAGGAAGGCCTGAAACGGTAGATTGGGATGAGCCGGAAAAAGTGGCGCGTTCAATCAAAATCATGAACATCAAACATGCCGTAATTACAAGCGTTGACAGAGATGATTTGAAAGATGGCGGTTCAATTATTTGGATAGAAACCGTAAAAGCCATTCGAAGAATGAACCCTAATACAACCTTAGAAACGTTAATTCCTGATTTTCAAGGAATCGAAAGAAATATAGACCGAATCGTAGAAGCCAATCCCGAAGTCGTTTCGCACAATGTAGAAACCGTACGCAGGCTGACTCGTGAAGTGCGCATTCAGGCAAAATACGACCGAAGTCTAGAAGTACTAAGATATCTGAAAGAAAAAGGAATCAACAGAACCAAATCTGGAATCATGTTAGGGCTTGGAGAACAAGAAGACGAAGTTTTTCAAACCATGAGAGATTTACGGGAAGCCAATGTTGATATCGTAACAATTGGACAATACTTGCAACCCAGCAAAAAACATTTACCGGTGAAGGAATTTATAACTCCGGAGCAATTTGCTAAATACGAGCAATTTGGTTTAGAATTAGGTTTCCGTCATGTTGAAAGTGGACCTTTGGTTCGTTCATCCTACAAAGCACAAAAACATATTTTATAAAAAATTAATTTGTTTAATCGGTTAATCGGTTAACCAAATAAACGAATAAACGAATCCATTTGAAAACAAGAATTGCCATAAATGGTTTTGGACGAATTGGACGAAATCTATTCCGATTGCTGTTGAACCATCCCGATATAGAAGTAATTGCCATCAACGATATTGCGGATACCAAAACAATGGCGCATTTAGTAAAATACGACAGTATTCATGGTGTATTGCCAAACGTAATTACCAAGGATGAAACAGGTTTTTCTGTAGATGGAAAACAGGTTTTATTTTTCCACGAAAAAAGCATTTCAAATCTGGATTGGAAAAGCTTGAATATTGATTATGTAATCGAATCTACTGGAAAATACAAAACATTCGAAGACTTAAATGCACATATTCTGGCGGGTGCCAAAAAAGTAATTCTCTCCGCTCCTTCAGAAGTAGACACAATAAAAACAGTGGTTTTGGGAGTCAATGAACATATCCTTGACGGAACAGAAACCATTATTTCAAACGCCAGCTGTACCACAAATAATGCAGCACCAATGATCAAAATCATTGACGAACTTTGCGGTATTGAACAAGCCTACATCACCACAATTCACTCTTTTACAACAGACCAAAGCTTACACGATCAACCCCATAAAGATTTACGTCGGGCAAGAGGAGCAAGCCAGTCAATAGTACCTACAACAACTGGAGCAGCTAAAGCATTGACAAAAATTTTCACTTCTTTAGAAGGAAAAATTGGCGGTTGCGGCATACGGGTTCCCGTTCCTGACGGTTCTTTGACCGATATCACTTTCAATGTAAAACGGGTAGTAAGCATCGAAGAAATAAATGCTGCGTTTAAAACAGCTTCTCAAACCACCTTAAAAGGAATTTTAGATTATACGGAAGATCCGATAGTCTCAGTTGACGTCATTGGCAATAAAAATTCTTGTATATTTGATGCTCAACTGACCTCTGTTATTGACAAAATGGTAAAAGTGGTAGGATGGTATGATAACGAAATAGGATATTCATCAAGAATAATTGATTTAATACTTTTTACAAAAAAACCAAATAACTAATTAAAAAATAACGACTTACAATGAAATACTTCTTCGTTTTTATTCTTTTTTTTAGCACCTTTTTATCTGCGCAAACTACAAAAAAAACAGATAGCATACCCTATTATTCGAATTTAGCCGATTATAATATTCAGATAAATAAACCGGAAAAAGCAATTCTTTATACCCAAAAAGCGATTGTTTTTTGTGAAAAAAGTAACGATATAGAAGAACAAACCAATCAAACTTTCAAACTGGGAAAAATTTATTTTAATGAAAACGAATATGAAAAAGCAGCTAAAGCCTTTCATAAAAGCCTGTTTCTTTACAAAAAATTACCTCCATATTATACTATAGCATCGGTTTACTATTACCTTGGATTAACGAATATTGAAAAAGAAAAGTACAGCCTTGCCGCTATTTATTTTGACAAATCAGAAGCGATATTCGACAGTTTAAAAATCAAGGACACATCAGAAACATTAATTTTAAATAAAGGAATCGCATACAAACTCAAAAAAGAGTACAATCTGGCTACTTCAACTTTCAAAAAAATAATAGAAAAAGAAGAAACAAATAGCAACATAAAAACAAAAACGGAAGCTTTTTACCAATTAGGAACGATTCAAAACGAACTAAAAAGAAGTGATTCAGCCATTTATTATTTAGAAAATGCATTAAAAAAGAATGCTGTAAGTAATGATTTAGAACAAAAATCTAAAATTCTGTTAGCCTTTAGCAAAAGCTACAAAGAAAAAGACGATTTCGACAGAGCGTATTCTTATCTGGACGAATATTATCAATTGAAAGACCGAATTTCAAAAATAAATACTGCCAAATTAAGTCTGGAAGATTTTGCAAAATTCAAAAAAAATGAGCTTTTGAATGCTACTCTCGAAAAGCAAAAAAAAGACAATGAACAGCAAAAAACATATAAATATTCTAAACTAATCAGCATTCTGGCTATATCTTTAATTACCATTTTATCATTATTGAGTTTATCACTTTACAAAAACAACATCATCCGTAATGAGTCTAATTTATTATTGAAAGAAAAAAATAATGAATTAATTATAGCCAAAAACAATGCAGAAAGAGCCTCAAAAGCACGATCAGAATTTTTATCAACAGTAAGTCATGAACTGCGCACACCCTTGAATGCCATAAACGGAATTACGCATTTATTGATGGAGGAAAACCCTAAAGAATCCCAAATAGATTACCTGACATCGCTACAATTTTCAGGGAATTATTTAACCAAATTTGTCAATGAGATTCTTGAAATTAACAAGATTGATTCTAATAAAATTGAATTGGAGAGCATTTCCTTTGACCTTAAAGAATTATTAAAAAACATTCAAAACTCATTAAAAGAATTAGCATTCATCAACAACAATAATTTCAAACTGGAAATTGATGATAAAATCCCGGACCACATTATAGGAGATCCTACAAAATTGTCACAGGTTTTTATCAATTTGATTAACAATGCGCTAAAATTCACAAAAAATGGAACCGTTACAATATTCGCAAAATTAGATGCGATTGAAGAGCAAAAAGCAAGCATCTTTTTTGACATTGTTGATACTGGAATTGGTATACCGGAAGATAAACTGCAAACTGTTTTTGACAGTTTTTCTCAAGGTTCAATTGAAGTAAACCGAAAATATGGCGGAACAGGTTTAGGATTAACAATTGTAAAAAAATTAATTAAAATTCTGGGAGGTAAAATAAAACTGGAAAGTACTGTTGGAAAAGGATCTTCATTTTCATTCAAATTACAATTCAAAACAGATATAAATCCAATTGTTATTGAAGAAAAATCAGAAAAATACAACCCAATCACATTGGAAAACAAACAAATTCTTTTGATTGAAGACAACAAAATTAATCAAATGATTACCAAAAAAATGCTGGAGAAAAAGGGTGTTTTTTGCGAAATAATTGACAATGGAGAAGACGCCATAGAAGCTGCAAGAAAAAATCAATACAACTTAATTCTTATGGACGTGCATTTACCGGGTATAAACGGAACAGTGGCCACTAAGTTCATACGAGAATTTGATTCCAGCACGCCAATTATAGCACTTACAGCCATTTCATTGAATGAAAACAGAGAAATGTTATTGTCCTACGGCATGAATGATGTCATTACTAAACCTATTGTTCCGGATGAATTTTACAGCGTAATTGCACAATATATTTAGGACTTCTAATAGTTCAAAATCAATTCCCGTATTAAACGTCTAACTTTGGGTTCTGCTTTATTTGCGGCATCTAATACTTCATCATGAGAAATAGTGGTGATACTTTCTTCATCACCCATATCCGTAATTACTGAAATTCCAAACGTTTCTAATGCCATGTGACGGGCTACAATTACTTCGGGAACGGTAGACATGCCTACACAATCAGCACCCAGTATTTTTACCATTCGGTATTCGGCTAAGGTTTCAAAAGTTGGTCCTTGCAAACCTAAATAAATACCTTTTTTTAAATCGATATTGAATTCTTTTGCTAAATCAAATGCTTTTGAAATCATAGCTTTTGAATACGGTTCGCTCATATTTACGAATCTTGGCCCAAAACGTTCATG
>ERZ1034363.840-NODE-840-length-19182-cov-3.556294_pt1 | contig 19182 bp, 55 predicted proteins | sample MGYA00520616_ERZ1034363 | MGnify/ENA primary metagenome ERZ1034363 (study PRJEB33736, sample SAMEA104284506) | Azolla filiculoides | biome: Urban; feature: Water surface; material: Ditch water | place: Netherlands | collected 2015-10-28 | depth 0-0.1 m ...
TTCTCTTTAATTTTTGAAATTGCTTATATTATTGGTATTTAAGTAATTGCTGAAGGGGTTGAAACAATCAATGAATTTTATACTTGTAAAGATATTGGGGCAGATTTTATTCAGGGATTTTTAGTTCAAAATTAGCAACAGGAGTTTTTGAAACAATTTTAGCTTCGACAAATAAAAATACTCACCAAGGGTTTTTAATTCCTTAGTGAGTACGAGGGTTTTTAGTTTTGATTGAACTTATAGGGTTTATTCCATCTTCCGATATTAATATTTACAAAGAAAGCGCAATTGAAATAATCAGATTGAATGTCGCTGCGATCCCAATGATCAGCGTGCATAATAGCTTTAGCTTTGTCCAGATACTCCAAAGCAGCACCTGAGAAAGAACTATCAAGATAGTACTGATTGACACTTACATGCTGATGCTTTTGTACCCAATCAATAACCTGCTGAGTATCATGCTGCCTGCGATTAGCTTTGGTACTCTCGCAGAAATTACCAATGAAATCAATTGATCCTTCTGCAATAGTCAGATACAAAGTGCTATCACCTTTACCACTCAGAGTAGCTTTTACACCGTACTCTTTATTGAGAGCTTTCAAAGAAGTACGAGCTTTGGTGATGATCTGCTCTGTGACATACGCCATGATTGTTTCCTTGGTTTGTTGCTGTAGGTTAAATTATACCAGCTTTTCAACCAGATCGAGCATGCTTGGTTCAACAAATTTTGCTTTACCGTTAGCTTCCCACACCCAATATTGCCAGCGAATACGGCCTGTAGGGCTTGTAGGGCTTGGTTTACGTTGATAGCTACCTACCCCTTGACCGTTATCTTTGATACTATCAATACGTGCTTTACGACCGTTTTTCATGAGATAGTAACCTGCTGTGACTTGCATTGTATTCTCCAGAAGTTGAAGTTTAGATTGTATCAGGTTTAACTGGAATATCACCAGTCTTATCGCAATATTTTATGCAATCTTCATAACTAGCGAACCTCATGATGCTTAGATGACCTTTAGGGTTGTAGCTGCTCCACTTTGTAGGATGACTGAGCTTAGGAAGACCTGCGTTTTGTTGATGCCATGTAGCCAAGATATTCCCCCTGTTGTTGAAGATTGAATTATACAGCAGAAGTTCATCTTGTACATGAACTACTGCAAATATTTCAAACAGGTACGCTTACATGAGCATCTTGAAGACCCTCAAGATCACTGCTACCATCCCAACCCTTGGCATCTTCAATACCCGCTAGAATGGCCGTTTTAAGCCCTAGGATGATCATCGAGCGAGTCTCTTCTGGTGTCATGTCAAATGTAAATACTGCACTACCGTCAGCGTTTTCTTTAGCTAAAATAACATTCATTTTATTCTCCTTAAAGTAGTTTGTTCAGGTTGAAGTTAGCATTTTGCCATGCATTCCAACGCTCTTGCTGCGCTTCTTGATCTGAGATGCAAGTACCTGAGATACTTGGTTTGTATTCATCAATCTGTTTTAGAATGATTTCCATGCAGTACTCTAACTCAGGTTTTGACATCTGATAAAAGAACTTGCCGTTGAAAGAATTGTAGGTAATTTTATTCATCATTATCTGTTAGTAGTTTACAAGCAATGTCATACCAGAAGTCAGTACCTTGTGGTGTATCTTCCCACCCAATTACACTCCAAAGATTACCACAGGCAATGAAACCTTCAAGTTTACGCATTCCGTAAATCATGTAAGCTGCTGCATTTTTGTCAAACAATGCAACCTTTGCGATCAATTCCTGATAATCTAATTCATCTTGTTCTTTACTCATAAGCATTCTCCTGTTGATGGGTTTGTTTAGCTTTGCGTTTACGATCTAGATGCTTTTGTACAGCTTTTTTCATAACAATAGCTACCAGATAATTTCTTTGCTTGAGCTTTTTACGTTTGGTGCTCATACATCTTGCTCTTCAGCTATCATAGCAGCAAATTTCAACCATGCGTATCTAGCTTGTTGACTTTCTGGATTAAAGACATCTGCATCATCAAAAGCATCTGATGAATTAATAGGGCATCCCATAGCTTCTAAACCCTTGAATACCCGTCTAAGGAGTTCGTTTCGATCTTCCACAGAATCTATTTTGTCTTCATTCCATAGGCTCATTGCAGCTTCACTTACAGCACAGCAGGAGTATTTCTCTTTCTTACCTGAATGATACCAGTATTCGTCTCTTGTTCTAGCTAAGTGCTTGTCTGCAGCTAAGTGCAGGATTTCAGCGATTGTAACAGATTGACTTTGTAAAGATGCCTTATTGCATGTCTTCATGATTTCTCCTTTTTGATTGAATCCTTGAGATATTCTACCAGAAATAAACACATGTTTGCTCTTGGTTCCCATTCTTCTGTTGAACATACGTATCTACCATAGTAATCGTTGCCCATTTCTAGCATAAGTTCTTGCATAAGGTTATACGAAGAAGGAAATTCAAGATCATGCATTGCTTTGCAGATACCACAACCGATGTTTACTCTGTCTGTAAAACCGCCATGTCGTTCATGCTCACCGTTGAAATACAACTCAGCAACCTTGGTAAGACCTTTGATAAGTTCTTTGCGTGCAGCTACAGAAAGATTTTTATTCAGTTCAAAGTTCATGCTGTTTTCTTTGCAATATAAAGAGCAATACGGGTTGACACAGGTAGCAGCTTACGATAGTAATCTTGCTCGTTGTTATCTTTTTCTTGAACACCTAGTGCTGTCAGCAATACATTAGCATGCTCAATTTGATCTTTTGCTTCATCTCTTGCGTTAGATGCATATTTTAAACTGCTCTCTGTATCTGAGAGTTTCTTTTCAAGATCAGCAATTTGTTTGATCTGAGCTTTATTGTTAAGATACAAATTTGTAACTTGAACTTCATCTAAAGACAGTGTTACAAGTTGAGGCTCATCGCCTTGAATTGCAATATTGATTGTCTGCATGATTTCCTTTCGTTGTTGAAGATTAGATTGTAGCACAACTTTTAGTCAGCACTCAATTCATTTCTTTTAAATACAGCAATAACACGCTTACCTGCTGCAGATGCAAATGTATCAAGCACTTTACCATCGACTACCGCAATAGCGTGACTTGTGACATTTACAATGAAAGAGCCTTTGGTAAGTCTAGGTAGAAGTTTACCTAAGGTAATACCTTCTTGAGCTTTAGTGCTCGTAATACGAGCTACGTATTTGGCTTGAGTAGTAGTACCATGCACAGAATGCAGGCTAAAATTAGCTTCGTTATAAGCTTTATGCATTGTATTGAACTGAGCACCGCAGCGATTCTTACGACCATGTTTATTCAACAGAATATGAGCGTCTGTATAAGGCATAGCTGCTGCATTAGCTAAAGCTCTTACGGTGCAGTCATTAGTCTCAAGACCACCAGAGGTAACACCACGAAAATCAGCTTTGATGTAGTTCATATAACTCCGTCAGTTGGTTGGTTTGTAAGCCTTGATTGTAGCATAGTTTTTATTCTGCTTAAGAACTTGAGTTAATCTAAGGGTTATTTCTTGCTTTGATAGCTGCTATTGGATCGTCCAGTAGCGATGCGGCGACTTCTGCAGCGTGGATGCATTCTTTGCGCTCTTGAGCACGAGCAGCTTCAACCAGTCTTTCAATATTTCGCAGTTCTTTCACCTCTGCGTCGCACAATGCAGATTCTTTTCCTGAGTATATCCACAAGATAACTGCACTACTAAAGCCAATTTCTCTTGCTAGTTCAATTGCTGTTTTCATATTATTCCTTTGCTGGTTTGCCACAACGAGGGCACTCACACGACCATGCCGCCACATAGCCAGACCTACCATCAACTTTGATTGGCTTCACAAAAAACGATACTTTGCATGGATTGCAGTAATAGGACTTCATCCTTCTCTCCTTATCGTTTAAGCTTGGAATACAAAATAGGTTCGCTTTGATTATACCTATTGTGCTTTTTGATCTTCCAAATTACAAACACAGCCTTACCTTCTGCGTCTTCATCAACGCAAACATAAGCTACAGTCTTAAGTACACGAGCAAAGCGCACACCGCCGTTACCTATACCACCATCACCTACATCAATCTGATGCATAAACCCTTGCTCAATAGCCCAAAGGTTATTGGTGTTACTGTAAGTGAAGTAATTACCGTAATCAACTTCTTGAAACTCTCCGATATTGCTTTCTTTCAGTGTCATCATAAGTATCTCCTAGTGCTAAAGCTTAGATTGTATCAGACTTTATTGCAACCATCGCAAAGTCCAGTGCTTTATTTCGATTGTAGCTGTCGTAATTGCGTATTGCACTACGATTGTCAGTGTGATTATACGTAAAAGTCAACTCTTTGTTGTACTTATCTTTGTACGAATTAAAGAACAAACGAGCATCGCAGTCTTCTTCAAGATAAGCTGTAGCTCCACGCATGTAGCTATAATTGCTGATCTGAGTGATGATACCAAGCTCAAGCAACTCAACAATTTTAACAGCAAGCCAAGCATGACCCGGATCAGCGTAGAATTTATAAGTCTTCATTTTATCTCCTAGTGTTGAAGCCTTGATTATATCAAAAAAAAAAGAGGCCGTAGAGATAACCCTGCGACCTACTCAAGTACTATCTGTACTCACCACCAAGAATCATAGTACACGGCATAACCTTGGTCGATTTTAGCCAAAGCTTTATGTGCAAATTCGATATCTTGGTTTGCAATTTCATCATCGTAATCGTAGTTAGTACCCCAAAAGAAACCAACAGCAGACTGCAGCTTTTGTGCTTTAGCATCTGCAATTAACGCAAGCAAATCTTCTTGTGTAAGTCGCAAAGGAATACAATTGAAGTCCTCTGCAGTACCACCTTTAGCACGATACAGATTCTGCATCCAAGAGTGCAAAGCGTTGTGTTTACGCCAGTACATGAACTCTTCTCTGTCTTCTTCTTGAGTAACAAAGTCAAAGTCACCTTTGGCGTTATCAGCATGAACAGTATAAACATATTGATCAAGACCCATGATTTCTCCTTAAAAGTAAGTTATCAGATAATTTCAACAGAGACAGGAAAGTTATCTACAAATGTAGTTTTTACGATTGCAATTACTTTCCATTTATTATCATTAGAGCGAATACCATTTACTTCAGAATAATAACCTGTAGTGTGATTCATTTCTTCATACCCATCTGTCCCTTGCATAATACCGTGGTACTTTACTATATTTTTAGGTTTTACACGATATTGAAAATGCTCAGACCATGAAGGTGTTCCATTTACAACTTCCCGCCATTCAGATAATTCATCATCCCTTTTGTATTCAATCACAGCCCCATCGGCCCAAGCTTTGATCACTTCTGCGTGTTTATGCGGTTTGTTCATTTCAGTTCCTTCTCTTTGTAAAAACGATGATTGCCAATTGTAGCATAGACTTTCTTGGTTTTTGTCCATGCGTTGCTAATATATTTCGTAGTGTAGAAAAGCACGTTAGTTGGCAACACAGGCTCAAATCGACCTTCTAGCATGCTGTCAGCTACTTCTGATACCTGCATATAGGCAACCTTATCTGAAGCCTTTAAACGCTGTTCTATGCTCTCTACATCGGGTTTACGCAACGCTACGTAGCTGAACTGCTTTCGCTGGTTGATGATACCGCAATAAGTACCGGGATAGTTCTGGTGCTCTTTGCGGTTTTCAATCACTGATGCTACAGCAAGAATACCTGCTTCGCCTTCACTGCGTGCTTCGTAATAAAGTGCATTGGTCAAGCATTTACGCTCTTGTGCTTTAACAGCATCTTGCTCTTGCCTGATCAAATCCTTGCGTACAGCTTCAAATTCCTGCAGCTGCATGTACTCACGATACTGATCAGTAAGTAGCATAGCAGATACAAAAATTAAAGCATAAGTAAACCATCGTTTAATTACTTGAAGCATTTTATTCCTCTGAGATAATTTTAAATAAATCCTGAGCAGCAGTAATTTCATCTTGGTATAAATCCAAAGCAGTCTCTCTTGAGATTTTATAGAATTTCATCACTGTCTCAATTGCTTTTTGCTCTAGGATATTATACCAGTATTCGTAAGAATCCTCAGTACCAAAACCTTTTTCTTGCTTGGCATGCGTATCGCAGAAAGGATGATCACCAGCAAATTGAGTACTGCGAATCCATTCTGCTGGCTTATCGCACTCTAGGCATGTTTGTTCGTTCATGTTAAGTGCTCCTTAGCCGCATGAAAAATCTCTCCTAAGAGGATTGAACATGATGTGTTATACTTGTTTTGCTCGGGTGTGTTGCTTGATTGGTCTAGAAGTTTTGTTCTTTCGAATTGTGATGTACCTCCAAGACTTAGTAGGGCTTGCACCTCTTCAGTTGTAAAGGATAGAACCAACTGACGTTGTTGTTCATAGATTGTTTTTTCGATGGTGACGTTTTGAGTTGAGGCTTTCATATTAATTTCCATTTCTTAAGTAGTGAGAAATTCTCATAAATGATAGAACTGTACCTATTGTAGTAGTAAGTACAAATGTCAGCATTGGGAATGCAATACCTATCATAACATAAAATAATACTAAAAATATTACAGCTACATATACACCCCAAGGCACTGATTTGAAATTTGTTTTCATTTTACTCCTTAAATAATTTTCATGGCAATTGAGAATGGTGCAAAATACCAAGCTGTCAGCATTAGTCCAGCACTACAAACGGCAAATATAAAAGCTAACCACATATAATCAGAATGCCACATAGAAGCTACTAGCATCTGAAATGTAAGAACAGTACTAAATACTGCAGCTAGACATATGACAATAAAACCAATGATCGCTAATGTTGTCATTTATTGTACTCCAAAATGTTCTTTTACTTCACGACCATCAACACCGCCATTGCTAATAGCACGATCAACAAGGTCGGCACATTCCCGAATAATCAACTCTGCAAACTGTTCAAACTCAATATCAAAATCTGGATCAATATAATATCCAGACTGATCAGCTAATTGTCTAATTCGTTCATTCATTATTTAACTCCTAAAAGTCTTTCAATATCTTGATCTACGCTTGCTCCCCAAAGCGGGTCATGATCCAAGGCAATTTTAATGCACTCTTTGATGATCAAATCGGCAAACTTTTCTAGTTCAGGAAACAAGTATTCTACCCGCAAAGGACCACTGTTGGATGATGGAATATAACTTAACCCAGCTTCTTTGGCAAGCTGCACAATTCGTTCGTTCATTTTACTTCAACCTCTGAAAGACTAAATACTTGACCTCCTTCAACCAACACAAATCCTTCACGTACTAACTCCAATTCGTCTGGATCGCCGGGGCGAGAACCGTATGATTTAGCCCGATTAGACTTTTTCTCGGCCTCTGAGTAGCACCAGAACATACCTTTGCTTGTTATATAAATAGTTCTAATATTCATTCTTCACCTCGCTTCGATTTACGCTCTTGAGAGAAATCCTTCTTTTTACTCTTGCTTTTCTTAGCAGGAGATACTTCATCATAACCTGAGTCATCAAAGCGTTTTTTCTTTGCCTTACTTTGTAGAAATGAACCTTGCAGCATTTGTTTTCCTTTAGTTAAAAGACTCTTCGACTTCCAGCTGCTTCTCAACAGCTACCTCAAATTGTACACCTTTTACGATGAACTCTACGTCTTCAGTAAAATAATTCACAACTACAACATCGTACAGTCGCTGTACTGTAGTATTTCGAATGATCAGGACTTCTTTAGCGTTCATTTGTAAACCTTTCTTGTTGAAATTCATGCCAGCTTTCAAGACTATCAAGAAGCTGACTGCTATCTTCTTCTGTTACGTACTCCAAGTCACCCTCAGAGAACCTAGATTGTACATCAAATTTCACTTCATTCATTGATAATTTCTGCAATCTTTTCTAATTTTCTCTCAAGATTTTCGACTTTTTGTTCTGCACTTTCAGAACGAGATTCTTCGTCTTCTAGATCTTCTTCTAAGTTACTAACCTCTCGTTTTAAATCATCAATGTCGTAATCAAATTGCTCATTGTCATCAAGTCTAGCATACAACGCAGCAATCTTAGGTAAATTACTCATGTAGGCAATGCGCTCATATTCCTGAAATGTCTTATACATATTAACTCCACAGTGCCTGAAAGTACTTGCCAAAGAGTTCACAGCCTTTTTGCACACGATCTTGATGTGCTTTTAAACCCTCTGTATCAATTTTGATTGCGTTTACTTGCTGCATAATTCCTTTGGACTCATCAACTGCAGAATGATCATAGAATTGACTTTCGTTGTCATCTACAGCAATTTGTTGCATAGACCAAAGCATTTCTTGCAATACATAGTCCCAACGCAAATGCCAATTCTCATCTGTATACCAATAATTTTCTTTATCTGGCACTGCAGTACTTCTCAAATGCTCAGGTACATCTGCATCATCTACGTGCGGTGCTCCTTGCTTATCATCTTTCATTTTCTGCAGTAGTGGTGCAATAATCAGCGCCAGCGTATGATCAGCACTCCAAGTATCCCAAGGATCAATTTGCACGTTAATCTTACGCTGTTTATCGCCTTTTGGATAACGTCCGATATTTACTTTCATTTCATTCCTTTAGTTTTACAGCGGGTTTATCACCGCCAAAGATTGAGTAGTTCTTTCTGATTACATCGACTTTACCTTCTCGGTGAGAGTGCTCAATGTTGATCAGCAAGAACAAGTATTTTAACATATCTGAAAGCATTTCTGAATTTATTTCTAGCTCTCCTTCACCTACAGCAAGGATAAAACACAGCAGTGTAAGATTCTGGATATCTTCTTCAGATTGTTGCGAAAGTACTTCAAACTGCTTATAGTTTGATGTGTTTATAGCATCCAAAGCATTCTTAATTTCATGCACTTCTACATCGTCTAAGTCCTCAAAGTAATTACCTGCAGGTAAAAATCCTGTGGTCTTAAGTTCAAAAGCACCCTTAAGAATCCAGTTAGGAAGTTTTTTATTTGCAAGTACTTTATCTATACTAATTGTAGTAAATACTTTACTCAAAACAAAGCCTCTTCGTACTCATCTGTGTTAAGAACATCCTTTGTTTTGTAATGCTTGCTGTCTAGTAGCTCTTGAGAAGCTTGTGTTCTTGCACCGTTGACAAAAGCAAAGGGCCAAGCTACTGGTTTACTCTGATTCGATTCTTGAAGTGTCTTCATAAAATTCCTTTAGATGGTTTTGAAGTGCAGTGTCTGATACAACGGAAAGCCTAAAAGCATTATAGACCGCAGCAGGGTTCATTTTTGAAGGTATGCCTTTAATTTTCATGTTTTTTACCTGCATTGTACCAAGGCCGCTGATTTTTACAGGTAGACCTTGGCTCAATAGCAATTGTACGTTACCTACGAAATGATTAAGAACATCAATCACTTCGTACTCATAATACCCTGAGGACTGAGCTACCATCTTAATCAGCTGTTTGTACTTAGCTGACTTTCTTTTTGCTTTGAAACCCACGGGAACACCTCCATTGCTCTAGGAAATACTAGCGAAGTCCAGAATTCTTCTGTTTCTGCATATGCAATATCTAATAGAACATGCTGAACCTTGTACATACGATTATCACCAAATAAACTAAACATATCACCTTCTTTTAGTTTATCAAGTTTTAGTGGAGTTGTAATCATCTCCCAACCGGTTAAATCTACTTCACTTAACATCTTAACCTTTCTTAGAATTGTTTGGAACTAGCTGCCGATATTGAATCCAACTCCGAAAATTACCAGACCAGAAATTACCGTCACGGTCAATGTGTGTAATACCTTCAGGCCAAGCGTGAGTTTCATCATCAAAATCAGGCGCAAGGGCTTGATGTTCTACAGGTGATGCGTGACATGGTTCACTTTCAATTAGTCGCTTGTAGATCATTTCAGCCTTTTCTAAGCTGGTATCTGACTTGCGATAAGATGTTTGAGCGCAACAACTTGCACTGATCATTATAGCTTCCTGTGCAGAAATAACATTATCATTTTCATCAAAATATTGAAGACCTAATTTTTCATTTACTACTGTTTTAACATACGGCATATGCCATTCACCACTAGATAGCATTACAGGTGAAGAATTTGCACGAGCTTCAATAGTTTTCTCTGCTAGAGACTTAATCTCAGGTTGTGCATCAGGATGATAACGAAGCCAATCCCAATTATTCCATTCTGTAGATGTTACCACAACTTTCATGTGCTGAAAAGGCTCAGTAATACGATTAGCAATTTGCTTGTGTACACCCGTTTGATGCATTTTATCTGAAATTTTTACTGCATTAATCTTTGCAGTATCCCATAGGGCATTTGCCATAATTTTGGCATTTGTATCTAACTCTTGATTTGCCTGCATACCAGCTTCATTTTTACCCCAATGAATAGGTTTAGCTGGATTTAATGTAATAGTTTTCAGCATTTTGCTAACAGGAATAGCTCGACTTGATGCACTGTTACGACTGAAAACACGATGTGTCATTAATTCTGCATGAATAAAACGAGGATACTCTAATTCTAGTGTAGTAATCCGTACACCTTGTCGATTGATGCTGTCTGCAATAATTTTTGCGCTAATTGTCATTTACAACCTTTCTTTGTTTAAACTACACAGCTTCTATGAAATAGAGATACTGCTCAAATTCATCGTAATCTTCCGAACAAGAATCAGGTTGAATTCTTTCAAAGAAAGCCAGAGCTTCCCGAGCTTGTTGGTAATTATCAAAAGTGCTTACAATCTCGGAATAATCAGAGACTATAGGAAATCTTTTACGTTTAATAAAGTATCCTTGATTTTGAATCACGAGTTCCCCTTGTGATGACTTTGAACGATTCCCCTGTCTTGCATAATTTGTGCAATATATTCTTCATTGAAGAATTTGTGCTGACCATATAGATTATAAGCGTTGTCAATACCTACGTCAAGTACTTTTCCATCTAAACCTGAAGGAGCACCATGAAGATGCCCGTGTAGATGCCAACTACCATGCGCCTGTTTATGCCAATGTTTCACAGGGAAGTGAAACAAACACACAGCTGTTTCTCCAATTTTAATTTCTTTGTAGTCATACCATGCTGTGATTAAACCATCTCTAACAAGTTGATCAAGATATTCACGCCTGTCATGATTACCCTTGATGAAAATCTTTGTGCCATTTAACTGCTTAGTGAATTTTGCAATATCTTCGTATTTCTTTGCAAATGAATAATCACCGAGATGATAGCAAATATCACCTTTGCTTACGTTTTTATTCCACACTTCAATTAACCAATCGGTATGATTCTCTTGTGCTGTATCTATGCCTCGATTTGTGAATTCAACGATTCGATTGTGCATCATGTGCAAATCACTTGTAAATATTTTCATTTGTTTTACTTTCCAATAAATGCACAAGGTATAGTAGGAATTTTACTCCAATACCATTCATCTACAATACTCTGAAGATGATTTAGTAATTCCCAACTATCGTGCTTTTGCATGTCTTTATCTCGAATAACTAATTGTACTTCAATTGGTAATTTAATTTCTTTCATTTCTTTCATTATTTACCTTTCATTTGTCCTTTAACTCTAAGATACTCTTCGTCTTCTAGTTCACGATCACCAACGCAAGCTTTGTTAATCTGCTTTTCAGTTGCTCTATTACCAAGACGAACTAATCCACAACGACCGCAGTATACAAACATACCTTTGGCGTGCAGCGTTCTATTGAAGTTGTGACCTTGCATTTATTCTACTCTCCCACGATGTGTTTCTAGAATTTCCCTACGTTGTTGATCAGTATACTCTAACCAGAGTTCTTTATCAATGTTTTTAACAATTGTTTTTGCTGCAACATACCAGTAAGCAGAAATTAGAGGTTTCAAATGACCTACATCTTTGTACATCAACTCTACATTCTTTGCTGTCATACGCATTAGCTTCTTTTTACCAATGTAGTAATCACTCTTTAATTTACAGCAGTTGTTATAATCGTAAGTACCATCAGGAAGCATTCGATACATCATAAAGCCTTCACCACGATCATGCTTTGCGATTTCTAATGCTTGCTCTAAGGTACAACGTACACCAGCGCCCATAGGATGAAAATTACCGTTTGCTTTCTCACGTACACCAAGTAGATGTAAACCTTGGCGTTCTTTTACAATGTGTGGGTCTTGTGGTACTACAACTTCAAATAAAGTACTAACGTCATCTGCAATAACCATATCATACAAATGCCAATCTTGAAGAATCAATTCTTTAGCCCACATAGCGTAATCACTTGTGGTAGTACCTGTAGTTGATACTAAAAGCTCACCATTGTGCAGAGTAGCACAGGCCATGAACCCATTGACTTTCTTGTAGATTTCAACTGGAGTATCCAAAGGAACATCTTTCCAATAGTCTCGCTCAAGATAATTGAAGCTTTTACGTGGAGCAGCTTGCACAAGTTCTTTTGTAGTATTGCAATATACGTGACCTCTACTCTCTAGCAGATTAGGTACTTGATACCACAGGTACTCATACATAGCTTTACGAGCATATTTAAACGTGGTGTACTTGCCATCGTTTTTAAGCGATGCAAGACTGCGGTTAACTAAATGCATTTGTTCATCATAGGTTAACATTGAATTTCCTTTTCATTTGTTCGACTTTAGTATCAGGGCAACCGTGAATGTTCTTACCATCATGACGATTCTCAAGGATGATACTCACGAAGTTAGCTTCAGTTTCTCGTGCAATAGTTTGGTACGTGTCTACTTCCCAATCAGCGCAAGAAGTATTTGATACAGCAACTGACATACCTTCATACAAAGCTAACCAAGTGTTGCGCTTGCATTGCTGATGTGCTTGCTCAAGTTTCGTAGGATCAAACTGATATACACCTGCATCTGTAAAATAGTCATCAGCTTCATACATGCGCTGTACTACTCGATTTTTAAATAGTTGCCAAGCAAATGTACTCTTGCCACTTCCGGGTAAGCCTCGGATAAGATACAAAGTAGGTTTATTTCTAGCTTTTACAAACGCTTCATAACCTTCTTTTGTACCTTCGCTGTATCCACCTGCACCAGCATGCATATCAGCTGCAGTTTTAAATTGTTCGTTCATTCTTCTACCTCTATTTGTTCAATTTCCCACTTTTCATGATAGCGTTCAGCATCTGCTGCAGCTTGTGCATAAGTTAAACCAGCATGATAAGCCGTTAATGTCATCGCTGACTTAATGAAGCGTTGTTTAGCCTCTTCCACTAACTCAGCCATCTTAGCTTCTGCTCGTTCAAGCGTAGTGTAAGCGTACTCTGCATGATAGCCAAGGTCAACGGTGAAACATACTAAATATATAATCATTCTTTTACTCCGAAGTGTTCTTTAATCTCTTGTGCTGTTTCTTTAAGTGTAATGCACCATTCATCACCGCTATCTTCCACAGGTTCAACAATGTTCAGACATTCCCGCACGAGCAGATCAGCAAACTTTTGGTTATAAGCATCTTCGAATTCTTGCCGTGTTAACTTAGCATATAGTGATTCTGTTTCTTTTTTAGCTTGTTTGACAAGTTCTCGAATCCATTCGTTCATTCTTTAAATAACCTCCGCTTTTAATAGTGTTTTACCATCCGGTGACCATGTGAGTTTCAGATTCTCTGTTTTTTCATCTCGGTTAGTAAATGTACTATGAATAAATTTATCGGTATACCACTTATCAATCTCAATAAGGGTAGTAGTTACGATTTCTTTTGGTTTAATACGATAGATAGCACCATCACTGAACCATACAGTACTACAATTTTCATATGCCTGTCGATCACTCCATAAACCGTCAACATTTTGATACTGAATAGTTGCACCATCAATCCAAGCCTTTAGTACTTCTTTATGTTCTTCTTTCATGTTAACCTTTCTTTAAATATTAAAAACATCTATACCGTTAGCTTTCAAGTACTCAATACCTGACAAATCTCGGTAGGAGTGCCTGTAGTATACCACAGCAATACCAGAATCTACAATATCGATTGAACAGAACTTGCAACAGGCATGCGTACAGAAGAGAGTAGCACCAACTGCACTTTGATTGCTGCGTATAAGGCCCATTAGAGCGTTCTTTTCACTGTGACGTACCCTAGGGTCAGTTGTACCATCTGCAAGCTCACAAGGGTCGTTTATGTGCGCTGCATGAGCATTGTAGCCGCATGAGATGATACGGTTGTCTTTTACGATGACTGTGCCAACTTTTAAACGAGTAGCATTGGAGCATTCAGCAAAAGCTTCAGCGCACTTCATGTATGCTTGAATGTGTTTAAGTTTCAATTCGATACTCCTTAATTCCTTCGTCAGATGTATAACGAACAATCTTAACACCAAAACTTTTAAGCATCACTTGACAAGTTTGACAAGGTGCTGCTAGTGCAAGTGAACCATCTTTGTTAAATCTTTGCACAAGAATACTATGGATAGTCTTTCGACCTGATGCAAGTACAGCGCCCAATTCAGCATGAAGTTTGTCTTTCTGTTCTGACTCACCAGCTTTGATTGAATAAAATTTTTGTAAGGGGTGGCTACGAAGGTAGTCATTTACTGATGTACCTAGCACACGACCTTTCTTATCAAAACAAGTTGCAATAACTTCGTAGCGTTTCCTTGTCAATTTACTTACCCTTCATCTTCTTGAGCTTATGTTGAATACGTGCAAGTTTAGCATGATCTTTCTTAACTTTGCGTTGCATGTTGCGAATTGTATTCATTGTATCAAAGCTGATCTTAGAGGCTGGATCATCAGGATTGCTTTTATTCCAAAGCTTTTCAATCAAGAATTTAATTTCTTTGAGTTGACGTTCATCACTATAAAGAACCAAAGCAAGACCGTCAGTAAGCGTCTGCAACTCTGCCTGAGTAAGAGTAGTTGCATCTTCAGTTTTGTCAGTTTTACTATCCTTGAAGTTTTTTCGATTGCTGTTCACCAGAGCAGCTTGCTGCATAGGCTTACCTTGCATAGCTTTTTCGCAGCGTTCCCACACGATCTCAGCTAAGGTCAGTTCACCGTCCTCAAGCCCTAGGTTGTTGCACGTACCGAAGAACTCTTGTTTAAGTAGCATATTATTTCCTTTCGTTTGCGTTGTTGAAGACTGAACTATAGCACAAGTTCTGGTGCATGCAACAGCAAAGAAAAGAAATTTATTTTGCAAAAGGCTATTGACAAGAACTTGGATTCGTGTAGAATTGCGGCTAACGGGGCAACGGGGAGCAACGGGGGTAGCAAGCGAGAGTTGACAAGCTCAAGTTTCAAAAACTCAGTTTCAATTTAAGTATAACTTAGGTTCTAACTGAAGTTTTAGTTAAGATTAAGTTGAAGTTTAGCTTAAGGTTCTAGTTAGTTTATCAATCAATCAAAGGAGTAATATGAATAGAGTTATCTGCAACGAGTGCGAGACAGTCCAGCATTGCATGAAGAACGGTTGTGTGCCAAAGCTTGACCTAACAGAAGGTAAGCCTGTGGTGTACTATACAGGAGCACCTAGGTTTGCTAACTGGTTTGACAATCCAGATCAACCTGTAGCTTACTTAGAGTACGTTATTGGTCATCCTGCTTTGGGTAACTGCAAAGATGTAAGAACATCAACTGTTCTAAAAGTTCTTTTTGATGCTACAATCATCACTCGCAACACAGTTTACAAACCAGTACAGGAGCAGATGGGATCATGAAGTTTAAGAAAACAGACATTAAAAATGTTCGTCTAACTTGGCAGGAAGTAAAGAATGATGGTACAATCTCATCTAGGACTTACGCTTGCGATGATAAGAGTGCAAACTGGCATCTGATGCAGATGCGTAAGAGTCCTTCCCTTCGCAATATTAAGATGGAAAAGATTTGAATAAATCTGAAAAGGAGAAACTATGAGTATTGTTGCTGAAATTGTGTTAGATAATCAAGGCTGTCCGTATGTTAATTGGTATGAAACTGGTAAAGATTTTTATGATCAATATCCTGTTGGTACTAGGTTTTGTGCAAAGGAACCTTCATTAGAAGAAAGCATTGCTGAACTAGAGCAAGAGAATCGACTATTGCGTGCTCGTAATGACAGATTGGAAATCGAATCGCAAAAGCTACGAGAAAATAGCTGCAGGTTTCCTTTGTGTCAAACTGAAGAGTATCAGAGAGGTCTAGCAGAGCAGATTAAACGCGAGCTTTACACAGGAGCACATAAATGGATTGGTCTTACACCTGATGATATCCGTCAGCTTGAAAAAGAAAATACTGTTAGTGGCTACCACGGAGACTATTGCCCAACATGGGATTTGATTGAAGCTGTTGAAGATAAACTTAAGGAGAAAAATGCACACTATTGAACACACAGACGCAGTACCAAAAGAACCGCAGAAACTACAATATTTTCATTTCTCGCAAAACAACCCCGGAGGTAGTTTTGATATTGATGATACAGTAGCACATCATGTAATTATCCAAGCGCATTACGCAGAGGAAGCTAACAATATTGCACGCGATATTGGTATTTACTTTAATGGGTGCGAAACAGGAGCAGACTGCAGCTGCTGTGGTGATCGTTGGTATGAAGCTTATGGACAAGGAACTGAAACACCGCTGATCTATGATAGCAACCCTGCAACACATGAGGACCATTTCACCAAGCCGGGACAACCTATGTGCCATGTTTACCATTTCAATGGCAGTAAGACTACATACCGCAAAAAAAAAAAATAAAGGATAACTTATGATTCAACTAATTTTTGTAATTTCACTGTCAACGATGATTGTAGCTTTTAAATTGAAAGGATGGTAATGCAATATTACGTGACAATCAAAGTCGAAGAGACACTGGTAATTGATGATGTATTTACAGAAGCTGAAGCTGTCAGACGAGCTTTAGAATGCTTTGATGCCAGTGCAAATGATCCTGAACTTGTAGAAATATGGAGTGATGAAGATGAATGAAACTATTATCCGTAATGCAGTCATGACGCCTGATGGTACTTACTTGCGTAGCTATCACAGGCATGATTACAAAGAACATAAAGATTCCTTGACTGGTGAAACCTACATTGTAGACGGTGGTTACGATTACTTGCGCCGTAGCATTAATACAACACCTGCTGTTTCTTTAGATGTTTACCTAAGTGATCCGTTTGAAATGATTCGTGAAGCTTTTGTATGGAAAAGTTACGGTAAAAACTATGAGCATCTGCCTAATGGAATTTATATTAAGTTGTGCGATATGACAACTGAGCATATCCGTGCTATACTTGAGACTCAGACGCAGATCAAAGGTACTTACGTTGAGATGCTATTCAAGAAAGAACTGGTGCTAAGAACAGGCACTGTAACTTTAGGAGAAAAGGATGCTTGAGAATTTTAAATTCGTGTATCTGTTTACCAATGTTCAATCTGGTGATAAAGTCTACAGCTTAGACGAAGATTGCAAAGATGTTAACTTTGGGTTTTGGACACGTACAACTTTTATCTTGGAGTAAAACATGCACTATAAAGATAATTTTGAAGATGCTTTGAGTCGTGTAGCGTATGCTCACTCTGTAGTTGAAAATGCAGGTTATCCTGTATCTGATCGTGACAGAGCATTGTCTTGGAGATTAAAAGAATTGTTAAAAGATGCTGAAGTCTCAAAAGCATGGTATGATAGCAATGGTAACTTAAAGGAGTATGTATGTCAGATGTAGAAAAGTTTTGGACTGCAGTAGCAGCTAAGTTTGGTGATAAACGCACTTGGCATGAGTTGAATCCAATGGAGCAACAGATGATCATCCAAGGTATTAACATGATCTTGCAGGTGGTGCAGCAATGAAATTTGTAAAGAAACCAGTAGTAATTGAAGCTTTGCAGTGGGATGGTACTCGTGTATCTGCAGATAATATTTCTAAGGCATTTCCAAAACTGATTACATACAAGTTCATTTACGACGAAGATTACACACCTTTTACCACTCCTTATTCATGGGTGATATACACCCTAGAGGGAACTATCACTGCGAAACCAAACGACTGGATTATTAAAGGTATCAAAGGTGAGTTCTATCCTTGTAAGCCTGATGTTTTTGAACAGAGTTATTCTTTTTGGAGTGCAACATGACAATACCAGAAAACTTCCGACCCCAACTCGCTATCGAGCAAACAAAAGTAAAGACACAACCAGATAATCTTTACATGTCTGAAAAGCTTGATGGTATTCGCTGCATTGTATTTGGCGGTGTAGCTTATAGCCGCAGCCTTAAGCGTATCCCTAACTTAAGCATTCAAGCTTATGTGCAACATCATGCAGATGCTATGGAAGGCATGGACGGTGAACTTATCGTAGGTGATAAGAATGCACCTGATGTATTTAACCAAAGTACTTCTGGAGTAATGAGTATTGAAGGTGAACCTGATTTTACATTTTGGGTGTTTGATCGCTGGCATCCTACAGCTGATTGGCTTGAGCGTTATGCAAATTTAATTTTGTTGAAGAACGGTGATCATTTGCCTTTAAGGGTGAAATTGTTGGTTCATCAAGAAGTAGAAGATGATTCTTGCATTGATGCCTTTGAAGCTACAATGTTGGCGCAAGGTGCTGAAGGTATCATGTTAAGAAATTCGGATGCAACATACAAATGCGGTCGATCTGGTACAAAGAACCCTGAGCTACAAAAAGTAAAACGCTTTGTTGATAGCGAATTTGAAATCATTGGTTGGGAGCCTAAGTACACCAACACCAATGAAGCAAAGACCAATGAATTAGGCCGTACAGCACGCTCTACAGCTAAGGATGGTATGGTAGCCCTAGACACTATGGGATCGTTGATTCTATGCACCTCTAAAGGCGATACGTTCAGTTGTGGTAGCGGTATGACTGATGCTATCCGTGAGGACTTATGGGAGCGCAGGGAAACGCTGATGGGTCAACTTGCAAAGGTTAAGTATTTTGATGTTGGTACTGGATACTCAGTTCCTAGATTTCCTGTGCTGGTCGGTATCCGGCACAAGGACGATTTGTGATACAATGCCGGAAACAAAAGGAGAATATTAATGAGCAGTAATAAAACATTGGTTATGATTGTTGTATTATTTAGTTTGATACTAAGTTTGATACTTGGATATCATACTTATCAGAATAAACTAAATCGGGAAGCATATTATGAATGCTTGCGTGTAGTTGAATCAATATCGGAAAATGATAATCGTAATGGTAGTGGTGTTCGTATT
>ERZ1034363.841-NODE-841-length-19172-cov-6.216811_pt1 | contig 19172 bp, 14 predicted proteins | sample MGYA00520616_ERZ1034363 | MGnify/ENA primary metagenome ERZ1034363 (study PRJEB33736, sample SAMEA104284506) | Azolla filiculoides | biome: Urban; feature: Water surface; material: Ditch water | place: Netherlands | collected 2015-10-28 | depth 0-0.1 m ...
GTTAAGTTAATTACTTGACTGGCTAATAAATTTTGATTGGTCGTGCTCAATTTAGGGAACGGCAACACATATTGACCATCTACAGGATCATTCACCGAGACATCAAGCAATTTTCCCGCACGTTGTATATTGATGAGGGCGTCAAAATGATTGGCTATTTCTGACGCGCTGTCTTTAATTTTTAGTGCCAATACCGTGTTATTGGCCGCGATGTTTAATGCTTCTGCGACAGTGACAAATTCTTGATTGGTCCCTGTTGACGCCGCCTCTGCAATTAAGTCAAGCGGTTTGTAGACCGTCATAATACTTTTATTGGGAAGATAAATAGCGTGCGTTTGACCGTTATGGTTCGTGACCTTGACAACATCTTTGGCCAGTTCACCATTTGCCAATAAATCAGGGGGCGCTACGATGGTTTTCACTGAAGATAAAGCGGTTAAATCCACGCTTATAATTGACGAACTGGGCGTTTGATAGGTATTTAATACTTTACCTGTACCGTCTTTTTCGTCAAACGTATACGTTGCTTTGATGGCTATATCATTTTTTAAATCAGTTGGCTTGAGTTCGATTTTAATATTGGGGTGTTTTGCAATATCGAGCAAACTCAAATCCATCGAATTCAATTCGCTAGAGCTGCCTTTGATGACGAGCAAATAACTGCCTTCAATGGCTTTTAGTGCAGGCGCAAATCGTGCGATATCAGTGCTAGCTATTTGCAATACTTTAGCGCCATCATTGATTTGAATCGTTGGATCAACGGTGCTGGTTTGCAAATTGATATAGTCATAATTGACGCCAAATAATTTAGGGGTTTGCGTAATCAATGTTGAAATTGCGCCCAGATTGGATTCAATAGCGCTTGCTGAATCTTCAATTTTACTAATAGCGGGAATGCTTGAATATTCATAAAATTTCATGTCTTGAAGTGTTTTATAAATAAACGATTTGATGAATTGATTCACCTGTGGCGCGGTAAAGGCAGCGGATTCACTAAATTGAATACCGCCGGCGGCTGTTTTGTCATCGTTATTAAATTTTTCAGCAAGTTGCAATGTATTAGCGTTGGTAATCAACGGTGCATAGATAAAATCCGGTTTATCCCATGTAATCACGAGCGGGTTGTCTTTTGAATTATTGAATGACTCTAGCGTGAAATCGTCCACTACATTGTTTTTGATATTTTCTTGCAGGAATAACAAGTCGTGCGTTGAAATACGAGTATCCACTTTATTGCTTGCTACCAAATGAATATGGGTGCCGTTCATTTCGGTTTTTAGCTGACTTAAAGTGGGGTACATTCCCAGCGGTAATTCATTGATATCAAGTTGACTGCGACTGTCTGAAAAGCGGGTTTCAATAATGACGCTGTTTGCCTTAGACAGATTTTTGATTAATTGCAGGCTGTTTTGATTTGCCTGATTAAAATTACCGGTAGAATCGAGCGCAGAATGAAACAAATCCGCCACCATCACCGCACCTTGATCACTAACGACAATTTCTTTAATCGCGTTCGCTTTTTCTGCCAATGTTAACCAATATTTATTGATATCAAACGCACTACTATTGACGATAATGGCAGATACATCACTAGTTGCCACGTCTTTTGCATCCATGCAGTAGACAAATTGCGGAAGTGAATTTTGATCAATTAACGGCGTAATGTTTTTTTCAATATCGTTAAGGAGTGGTAATTTGATCGTACCTGAATCGGTAACCATTAAGCCGGTCAATTTTCCGTATTTATACGCTTGAACAATTTGGCTCCAGCCATTTTCTATATTGCTTGCGGTATCTTTGAGGGTAATGGCTTTGACAGTGGGATTTAATGCGTAAGTAAGCACTTGTGAAACCGAAATATCGGTTGCCACGCCCGCGATAATTTTTGAATTATCGACGCTGTCCCCAGAGGCGATAAGGGGGGCATAAAGGGTGATATTTGCATTTGCAACAGCGCTCTTTACGGCAGCAAGATTGGATTCAGAGAAAGTCAGTGCCGTTAAATCAATGCCTTTTAATGACGCATCAAATTTAATATCGCCTAGCGCCGCTGCCGCTGACCAATCGCTAGGCTTTAGCTCAACAGAGGTGTTGGATAGACTGCGTAAATCGAGTATTTTCGCATCGTTTTTATCATAAGTAATGGAGAGTAAATAATGGCTACTCAATTTCGTTAAAAGTGCTTTGCCATCAATGAATTGTTTGGCGGATATGGAAATAACAGGCAATTTCACCTGATCCAAAAAAGCAATATCCGTACTATATAATTCATTAAAGAGTACAAGTTGATCAAAATTGGCCGAGATTTTTTCTGCAGAATCCGTCACGTGATAAAGCACATCGGTATTTTTAGGCACCGTCGAATTGGCTTTCCATGCTTGGAGTACGCCTAAATCGACAATGTTTTTGATGGTGCTTGTATCTGTTTGTTGAGCTAAACCATCCAGTTTCATTTTGTTTACGTTAATAAAGTGAAATGCCTTTTTTTGCGGCTCCGTCAGAACGGGAAGAGGGCCTGATACTTTTAACGTGACATCACGACTGTTGATAGTGACATCAATTGCGGTGGTTTTATTCTGTTGCCACATTTGCTGAAAAGCTTGTGCGTCATCATTGGAAATATAGGAAGTGTCATTATCTAAAATAATATGCAAAATGGGTGTTCTTCCTGCCATAAGTAAAGGCACCCACATATAATCACTCAATCCAGTTGTATGCACAATAATTTCATTTGTGTTTTGAAGATGAATCTTAGGACTCGTCAATAACTGGATGCTGGTGTTGTCTAACGCTTTAATATCAATTTTCCCCGTTGCATCAGATACATTGATGCTTGCAATATGGTCATTATTAATAAGTTTGGCGCGATTTTCCCATATATTGGCGAATGTATCGGTCACGATGAGTTTTTCACCACTATTTGGTGCATCCAAACTCAAATCTGAAGCGGATATATGATGTAAATACTGGTTTGTTTGATTTGTATCTTGATAAGTGATTTTTAAATTAGCCGGTGAAACATGATCAAATGTGATGGTAGTTGATACGCCGTCTTTGATTATGATGACATCCGTTCCGCCTTTGGCGTTGGGTTGTTTATCAATAATCAAATGATCAAATGCCGACAAATCAACGTTGATTGTGCCATTATTTGTCATTATCGCGCTGATATGCCCATCTAAATCTGTCGGTTTGACGGTGAAGTTACCTGTATTTTGAATTTGACTGAGATCGAGTTTTGCTAATTCACTGGTTTTGTCTTCTATGACAAACGATTTGAGTGATGAGGTATCTAAATTGTTAAAAATATACTTTTTAACATCGTCAGAAAGCATGTTTGCGCTTAACTTTATCGTTTCATTATTATTTAAAGTAATGCTTAAGCTCTTTGTTAACGAATCCGTGAACTGTTTAATATTGGTCAAATCAGTATAAAGTTCATTAAACGAGACGGATTTGATAACGAGGCTATCAAATTTGTTAAAAGACGTGCCCGTCATAATTTCGCTATAAAGCGGCGATATTAAAATACCATCGATCAATAGAATAGAATCAATTACATTCCAATCGGGGTTGTCAAAAATGATACTTAGCGGAATTTTCTTTAATGTCGCATCACGTTTTATAATGTTCGAATTGGTAAAACCGGATAAATCGCCTAGTTTTCCCGTTAGATGCATGGTCAATGCGTCTACACTGTTCATGTAAAGCAATTTCACCGCGCCGCCATAAAAAACACTCATTTGAAATCCAATAATATCTAAGATAGTGATATTGAGTGCGCCTCCCGTATAAGCTAAAGCGATATTTAATTTTGACGTTGCTAATTGTTTATCCACGATAGCGAGTTCTTTAGTGAAAACGGAAGGTGAATCGGTTTCAAATAGCACATTCGTTTGGCTAGGATTTTGTATTTTTTCAATCACATCTACATTTTGGATATGCCCCGACGCATCTATTTTCAACGGGATTTTAATCGAGCCATTATCTGTGACGGTGATTGACGTTAATTTTTGGCTGTTATTTAAAATACTTTGCCAGTTTTTGGATATGTTGCTCGCGGTGTCATAAATTGAAAATTTATCATTAGCCCCCAGTTTTTTAAAAACAAAAGGGACATTAGACGCTGTAATGATGTTGTTCGTCACGCCTGCTCTGGGTAAATCATAAGCGCTTAACATATTACCTAAATCCAATGGCTGACCGGAACTTTCGATAATATTTTTAAGTTTTCCTGCTTTATTGATTTCAATTAGATCACTTAAATGCGCAATGATATTTTCTTTTGAATCTTGAACGTCAAATGTGCCAATATTGGCTATTGCGTATGACAATGCCTCGTTTGCTAATACATTTTTTGTACTCGGGGTACTGGACGGTGAAACAGTAACAAGGTCAGATAAATGGGGCGTTTGAATGACGACAAATTGAGAAGTGGCGCCTTTTAGCGTCAACGTATGCGTGATTGGATCATTTTGCAGCGAGATAGTGAGTATGACAGTGTTGTCAGTGACTGTTTTCACGACTTTGGTGATTTGAGAGAATGCAGTCAAATCAACATCAATTTCAGTATTATTAGGAACAGTCAACGTGATTTGTTTAGTGTCACTGGTGCCAAGATCTGTTGGCTTAATGGACAGTGCTGCAAAGCCTAGATTATTTGTGGCTAGATTTAACGCGCCTAGACCGTGCCATGTATCTTCAATTGTTAGTCCGTAGCTACCATTGGAGATAGAATTGAGTACCGATTGATAAGTGTTAATATCTTGTACGTTATGGAGCGTAATCGATGGAAACGCGCTATCACTAAGCAACACTTGGGTATTAGTGAAAAATGTTTCAAATTTTTTAATATACGCTAAATTTTGACCAATCACTTCCGCCGAATCGGAAATTTTAGGCATTAGATAATAATAGGGCGTGATTCCTGTTGTTGTAAACGAATCATAAATGCCCGATTGCACCATACTCTTTACCACTGTGGTCGTAATGGGATGAGTGAACCCTGATGCGTCTAATTTGATGGACTTGCTACTGTTAACATGCTCAAAGACGTTCGAATCGGTAATATTGCCTATTTTTGTGAAATCACCCGTAAATGTGATATCGCCCGTATTCTGTGATTGAAAATCCGTAATAATGTGATTGTCGATGGCATTTTTGATTGCGGTTAAGCTGCTATCAGACAGTGTTAAGTTATTACCAGTCGCAACGAGATGAACGGGGGCGGTTAAACCGATATTTTTTAAGTTACTCCACATAAGGGATGACGCATCAGGCAGCAAATCATCGCCCGCTTTATTTTCAATGAAAACAGTAAAGCCTGCCGCGTCGTTTGTTAAATTGAATTTTTTAAGTAGCGCAACCGTATTTGCGTTGACGTCATTCATTGAAAACGCGTTATTGTCTACCTTGAACAAATCTGGCACGCTGACGAGTCCGTTATCAGCAACGTCGATATGCGCGATGTTTGGCATAGATTGCAATGCCGTCCAGTGTTTCGATATATTTTCGGCTAAATCACTATAAGTGATGTCAACGCTACGATTAAATGAAATGTTGGCGTTATCGTGTAATCCGATAAGCGAGAGTGTATGTGATTTCCCTTTGTCATCAATAAAAATAACGTCAATACCCTCTTTGGTGATATGCTCGGTCACGTTGTTTTCAATGTTACTTAGCGCACTCAAATCAATGCTGACTTTTGATTTATTGCTGACAATCACGTTTCTGTTGATCGTTAAATCAGTGGGTTTCAGTGTGATTTGAGATAATGTGTTTGAAGATAAGCTCGACAAATTTACATCATTATCCTCTCTTGATAAGGTCACGCAGAGTGTGTGATTTTGTTCAATAGCATTTAACACCGTGAGTGCATCGTTGCTTTTGAGTTGAGTTGCATTAACGTTAAGTGTGTAATCACTTGACGATACAGGGCGCACGGTTAATTTATAAGAGCCTGTGTTCTCACTGAAATAAGCACCAGCAGATAAATAATAAACACCCGATTCCTGTGGGGTGAAAATGACTTCGGCGTTTTTTGAACCATTTGAATCGTCGTTTCGAAAGCCTTCTATTTCGTTGCCATGCTTATCATAAACGCCATAAAAATAAGTATCACCGAGCGTCCCTTTTTCAGAGGGGATATCATCTACGTTAATTTGATAAGACACGCCAGCGTCAAGTGTTATTTTAAACCAATCGGCATCCGAGGAGGTGTCACTTTGACTGATTGCACCATGAGAAACGTCTAAAACGCCCATGGGTAAAGTGCTGTCTAAATTTCCAGCCAAATCTCCACTGCTATTTTTTTCAAGAGGTAAATGAGAATATGGCGCGGTGATATAAATTTGCATATCCACGCCTGTGCCCTTGAGTAGCACTAAATCGTCAAAATAGGTGGTCAAATTGTCGATTGAATCGGTAATCTGAATGGTAGCTGATTCGGTATTTAATTTGCTTGAAAAAGGGGCGAAACCCGAATGAATTAGATGATGGATTTGCGCGGCATTGGATGTGCTGACATAAACATTGGGATTTTTTAGTGCTGTGAAAAAATCCCAATTAGTTCCTAAATTGACTGTATTTCTAACGTCTGAGGTTGATGACACGACATTGATATCATTGCCATTAAATTGATAATGATCAAATATATTATTGTTTTTAGCTTGTTGAAAAGCAGTTAAATCACTTACCGTGATATGTAAACTGTCATTGTCATCAATAATGTTGAGCTTGTTTTTTAGCTTCAATGCGCCCAATGCGCTCCATAAATCGGCTTTTCCATCTCCATTAGAATCATTAGCGGGAACGCCGCCTAAGGTATTCGCAATATTGAACACCTGATTATCGTTGCTGTAGGTCACTTTTTGCAGCAAAGACACACTATTTGGATTTAATTTCTCAAAATGATCTCGGGTATTGAGCGGATCAAAAAACAAGTCGTTGATATTGATGGATTTTGAATCCGTAATAATTATTTCTTTAATTCTTGAGGGTTGCTCAACCAAGTAAGACCAGTATTTAGAAATATTATTGGCTGTATCTTGAATAATTAAACCCGTGTGGTCATCCACATGAGCAAATGCTTGCCACATGGTATTAACGTCAACATTGAGTGTTAACTCGACAGCATCGATGCCTTTAAAAGCAGATTTTGTCAATTGCGTAAAATCAATATCTTGAATGTCAAGATCAATGACTTGATTGCCGCGTGTCGTGATTTTTACATCTGCCATGTTATTGTTATTACTGCTCACATTGACATTGGTGATGTCTTTGATATTCGATAAATCAATCGTTAAATGATGCCCACTATTTAAAATGGTTATTGGCGCATTGGAGCTGCTCACTGAATTAGCGATTTTTAGAATCACGTTTGCATTCCAGATTGCAGATAGATCCAAATGTCTTAGCTGATCAAAGGAGTTGTACACCAATAAAGATAAGTCTTTATTTGATTCAAAAAAATGGTTAATTTTTTCAATTAAAGCAGCATTGGTTTTATCAATGACTTGATTGGTTTTGGGATCGATGGTTAACGCATGAATTTCATCGGTGATAATATGCCAGCGAATACTATTGTCATCAGTAGACGTCACAATGACGCTATTGCATTGACCAAGTTGCGCAATGGCATCAATATTTGCATTGATTTTTGTATGGGTATCGGCAATATTGAAAGCGTTATTTAAACTAAATGTGAATTTTACGTCTAAATGATTTTGCCCTACGACGTTTTGATAAAAATAAGAGCTTAAAATACTCGTAATATCATCAACGTTAAATACATAATCATTTAGCGTGTTTTGAAAATCAATATTAATGATTTTATTTTTATCTGCAGGTGTCGGTACAAGGTTAATGACAGGTGCATCTAAATTATCAATATCTTGCACATCGGATATATTCCAAATTAGATTATTGATTTTACTTGAATCCACTTTCAAGGCGGTCACTGCGGGACCACTTTTCCCAAATTCTGTTTTTTGGTTATACGCATCCTGCATTGATAAAAACGCATGACTAGATATCAACGCATTTTCTTTTAAGATGATATTCAGTGAGTCAATATTGCTATTGGATTTTTTGATTTCACTGAGTGCTGTCCACATATCAGTGGGCAAGCTATCGACATACAGATCAACATGAAAGGGATGATCCGATTGAATCATTTTGAGTAAATTTAAACTGGTTTGATTGATTCCCTCAAACGTTGATCCATGCCCGCTCGATGTTTGATCGGTTTTCACCAAATCCATGATATGTAAATTGACGCCATCTGTAATTTTAATACCTTGCAGTTTGCCAAGTTCGAGCGCTTTTTCAAGTTTTGCCCAATTTTTAATCACGTTTTCAGTGGTATCTTGAATAATGAATTGACTAATTAATGTTTCGGTATCCGCTTTATCAATATCATAAGTGCTTAAATCTGAAATAACGAGTTTGTAGGACCCTGTAATAAATTTGAGTAATCCATGCACTGAATCAGTTTGTTGATCCATTTCAAACTGTGATGATTTCAATTCCAAAATAGGATTTGAAATAGCAGACCCGTCTGCATTTTTAAATTCAATACGACCAAAAGGGGGGTCTAAATTGAGCAGTGTTAACTTATCCCAATACTTTTGAACATTTGCAGGGGTATCACGAATCGTAATGCGATTAGCGATACTTTGGTTGTGAGCAACGTCGATGGGAATCAACGCCCCTTCAATTGCACTAATGAAATCTGTTGCGGGATTCATTGCTAATAATTTGGCTAACGTCGGAGCTACAATCTTATGATCATCGGGCGTAGACGAGGGCGATACTTTTGCTGTATATAATTCAAACGCATTGCCAGCCAAATCCGTCACCGCGCCTTTAGGCGAAAACAAGGTATACGTTTTTTCTGGCGTGAGCGGTGGCGTTGGATGAATGGTTAAGATGTTGCCATGAATCGATACTTGCGTTTGATCTTTGGCTGAAATGACCATTTGTGTTGTACCATCACTTAGCGTGAAATTACCTTTACCTATTTTAATGGGTTCTTGAAATGTGAGCTCAATATGGTCACTAGCGCTACTGCCTGTATAGTCTATTAGAGTAGGTGCTTGTTTATCACCAGTCGCTTTTGTGCTGAACGTCAAATCAAGCGCTAATGCGGAATTTGCCGCAGGTGCTAAATCGTGAATCGCCCCTGCATCGATATGTATTTTATATTGACTTTTTACGTTCAAATCCACAGCAGGATTGAAGATTAACGTGTTACCCGATATCGTGATTTGCTCATCGGTGATAGGAATTGTGCGGCTGTCGTTTTCGTTAATTAGCGTGATATTTCCAGTGCCGAGTTTGATTTTTTCATCGAATGTAAAACGTAGCGTTGCATTGGATGCGATATTTTTCGCATTAACGATTGGACTGCTTGTTTTAAATTTAGGCGCGATGGTGTCAACGGTATCAAAAGAGAGGGTAGTGGTGTTTTTGATGCCCGCATAGAAGTTGCCACTGGCGTCTTTAATGGCTTTATTGTCAATTTGGATGCTGTAGTGACTATTGGGAAGTAGGTCGTTTAACGGATTGATAAGCAGAGTTTTGCCCGAAATACTGACTTGACTGGACGCATTATCCACGGTGCTAAGTGAAAGGGTGCGTATATCACCTTTTGCGTTACTGATAATGATTTTTCCGTTGCCCGCAAAAATAGGTTCGCTAAAGGTGAATAGCAAATTTTGAGTGACGTCAACAGAAGCCGTGCCTTTTTTGGGTGAGGCATCAGAAAGTGTAGGGGCGGTTTTGTCTTTACTTGTCATATATCAATCTAAAATCCCAGAATAAACATCATGTATTGTCGTTTAGCGTTATTTCCGCATTGATTTGAGCGTTATCCGCATTCTTTTCTTAGCATCGGAGTTAAGAAAAGTTACCTTTTTTTGTCCATTAGATGTGCTAATTGCTCTTCATCAACGCAGTGAAATGGACGTTTAGTGGTTGATTTCATTTGTGTTGCCGATGCTATTTTTCAGCTGTTTTGTGTATTGGATTTGTGGAGAATGTCTTTTCTTGGCATAACGCCTGTCGGCTATGCTAGTTTTAAAAAAACAGACTACATTGGTGATTATTATCGATTTTTTGATGAAGATAAGTCGCACAATAAAACGCAGAAAGGTGTTTGCTATCAATATCGCGTTAAATATTGATAGCGTTAGGGGGTATTTACCGCTGAGGAGTCAATTTATTGTTGTTATTAAGATGACCGCAGGGTATCAATACCTAAGTTGGCCAGTGCATCGGCGCGTTCATTACCTGCATTGCCACTGTGACCTTTGACCCACTTCCAATTAATTTTATGGGGTTGAATGGCTAAATCTAGGCGTTTCCATAAATCGTCATTTTTGACGGGTGCTTTGGCTGCGGTTTTCCAGCCGGATTTTTTCCAGTTTGGTAGCCATTTAGTAATACCGTCTAACACGTATTTTGAATCAATATGAAGATCAACATCACACGGTTTTTTGAGAGCTTCAAGCGCAGAAATCGCCGCCATCAATTCCATGCGATTATTGGTGGTTTCCTGTTCACCTCCGTGTAATTCTTTAATCGTCCCTTTGTAGCGCAAAATGGCTCCCCAACCGCCTTTTCCTGGATTGCCACGGCAAGCGCCATCGGTGTAAATAATCACTCTATCAGTCATGGCGATTTGCCGTTGCGCCAAGCGGATTCGCAATGGCGAGTCTTGGAACAAGAGAAGGGACGCGCGTCATAGGAATGGGGTTATAGCGGCGTTTAATGGCGCGTACAGCATACGCGCTCGACGTGATAGAAAAGCTATTCAACGCGTGCAGGCCTTGTTGCGTTTTGGTGGTGTCCAGATAAAATTCTGTTTTGCTATTGACTTCAAAATTAAGCACTTTTAGCCAGTCAAACAAGCGAGCGCGTGAAATAAAGTGACCTTTCCATGAATCCGCAAGGCGGCGTTTGTCGAGAAGAAATTGATACCACACTGAAAAACTCCAAGGGTTAAAGTTAATGACAATGAGGATGCCTTCGGGTTTGAGTACGCGCTCAATTTCACGAACCGTTTGAAAACGCGACGCATCAAATTCAAGGAGATGCGGCACAATAATCATATCAAAAGAATTGCTTTGAAAGGGCAGAGCATAGGCTTTTGCGGTGACTTTTAATGCCTCATTCCACCCTAGCTTCTTGGCATCGAGTACCGAAAAATTTTGGTATAGCGAACAATCGATAAATTCATTTTCCCAGCCAAGTCCGCCAATTTGAAGCAGCGTTTGTTGGCAACCCACCGTAATTGAGCGCTGTAAATAAGCGACTTCAAGCTCTCTTAGTAATTTACCACGGGGTGTTTGAAAATAAGCAAACAAAAAATCACGTTTCATAAAATCCTCTCAATTTAAGCGCGTTTTAATGATTTTGAGCTAAATTCTTACTATAATCAAACCACTTCATAATTACCAAGGTTAAATGATGACGATTAAACAAAACAGGCACGTTAATTTATTATTACTCTTACTGACGCTGACCGCAGCGGGTTGTACTCAAAATTCAAAAGACGCACTGAGTGTCAATGACCTCGAGTCTGACGTTGCTCAACAAGACAAAAAGTACGTGGATAGTTATTTTCATAACTATCAACCGACAGATAAAAATGAAATTAGCAAGACTGTTGCTCAAAACCAAGATACGGTGTGGGCACGTTTACTGTCTTTATACTCACTACCTAAAATTGAAAATGAACGTATTGATCATGAAATCAATTGGTACTTGAGTCATCCTAATGCGCTTAACGCGATTCAACAACGTGCAGAGCCTTATTTACATTTGATTCTTGACGAAATCGAAGCCAAAAATATTCCCGGTGAATTAGCGCTGTTGCCTGTTGTGGAAAGTGCATTTATTCCTAATGCGTATTCAAAAGCAGAGGCGTCGGGTCTTTGGCAATTTGTCCCGTCAACGGGCAGAATGTTTGGTTTGCAGCAGAATTCATGGTATGACGGGCGTCGTGATGTTTATGCGTCAACGAAAGCCGCGACAACGTACTTAAAACAGTTAAGTGAAACCTTTGATGGTGATTGGTTACTTGCCTTGGCGTCTTACAATTACGGCAAAGGCAATGTCAGAAAATCGATTGAACGTAATGAATACCGTAATTTACCGACAGATTACTGGTCACTTTCGCTACCTGACGAAACGACGAATTACGTGCCACGTTTGCTTGCCATTGCGAAAATTTTTGCCAATGCCAATGAGTACAATGTCAGTTTACATCACATTCCAAATAAGCCTTATTTTGAAATCGTGCATTTAGACGCGCAACTGGATTTATCAAAAGCCGCTCAAATGGCGGATATGTCGCTACATGATTTCTTAAAGCTTAACCCCGCGTTCAATAAAAAGAAAACCGCACCAGAAGGTTCGGGGCCTCGTCGTTTATTGATTCCTGTTGAAAAAGCAGAAGGGTTTAAAGAAAACTTAGCACAACTGCCTTTTGAAGAATGGGTGTCATCAAGTTATGACGCTGAAGACAATAAAAACGAAGTGGATGTGCGTCAAGACCCTATTCGCCAGCATGATGTGAAAGATGCGAAACCTATTTTGGCGGCACATAAAGCTAAAAATATGGAAGTAGCTAAAGCGACCTCAGCTGAAAAAGACAAAGCGCATAAAAAAGACGAAAAAGTGACTTCTGTTACCGCAGCGTTAGCAGCGAAAACAAACGAAAAAGGTAAAACAGACGTCAAAACGGTGGCTTATGTCGTCAAAAAAGGCGATACCGTCACGAGTTTATCTCAAAAATTTGCTGTTGATGCGAAGTCGCTTGCCGATTGGAATAAGTTATCTGCTAAAAATACGTTAATTGAAGGTCATACATTAACGGTTAAAGCACCGCCTGTTGCTGTTGCGGTCGCATCGGTAAAAACACAGCCTGCTTCGCACACTAAAAAAGTGAAGTCTTCAAGTTAATTTCAATTCACTTGCACGTTTAGCGTAGCGACTTTTCAATACGAAATCGCTACGCTCAAAACGCATTTTGAACCCACTGCAATTCCCCTTCTCCTAATATTCCAATGACATCAAAACGTATTGCGGGCATATCGCTTGTTAACGTGTTGAGATAAAATTCGGTTGTGGCAATTAATTTTGCTTGTTTTGACGCGGTCACACTTTCTAATGCGCTGCCGTATTTTGCATTTTTTCGAAAACGCACTTCAACAATAACGAGCGTTTCACCCTCACGCATGATTAAATCGATTTCACCATGCACACAGCGAAAATTACGCTCGACGAGTGTGAGTTGATGCGACACAAGGAAGTCACACGCTCGTTGCTCGGCAAGTTCACCGCTGCGTAAATGTGCGACTTTCGCTTTAGGGGATTTATCGGTATTCATAGTGGCTTTATTGATTTTTAAATAATGGAAATAGAACGCGTATTTTACGCATTTTAAGAGAAAAATATGACTCAAACATCTGGTACGCTCTACATCGTTGCCACGCCCATTGGCAATTTGGCTGACATGACTTTTCGGGCAATTGACACATTAAAAAGTGTCGATTTAATTGCGGCTGAGGATACACGCCACGTTAAAATGTTGCTACAACATTATGGTATTAGCAATAAAGTCATTGCGCTGCATCAGCATAATGAAGATAAAGCCGCGCTGGAGATTATTGAAAAATTACGTGCTGGACTCTCTATTGCACTGGTGTCGGATGCAGGAACGCCATTGATTAGCGATCCCGGTATGCCTGTTGTCAAAGCGGTGCATGAAGCAAACTTAACGGTTGTGCCTATTACGGGGGCATGCGCTTTAATTGCCGCTTTATCGGTGGCTGGCGTGGCGATTACGCCATTTACGTTTGAGGGGTTTACGCCCCGCACCTCAGGAGCGCGGCAAACGTTTTTTAAAGACCGTGCAGAGATACCCACGACATGGGTATTTTATGAATCGTGTCATCGTATTTTAGATTGTTTACAAGATATGGCGAGTGTTCTGCCGCTTGAGCGCTCGATTGTCATTGCGCGTGAATTAACGAAGTTACATGAAACGATTGTGAAATTGCCGCTGGGTGAGATGTTGGCGCTCGTTGAGCGTGATGCGAATATGCGTCGAGGTGAATTTGTGGTGATTGTCGAAGGTGCAGAGAAAACGAACAGCGCCGATATTGGCTTAACGTCTGAGCAACTGCGCGTGCTGACGCTTTTGCTTGCACAATGTAGCCTAAAACAAGCGGTTTCGCTTGCGGTTGAAATTACGGGCGCGAAGAAAAAATTGCTGTATCAAAAAGCACTCGAGATTAATGGGGATGAGGACGAATAAAAATTTCTGGGTCAGTACGTACATTATTTGGCATTGTTAATTAAATATAGATTCGAGTTGACCATTCCATTTAAGCACGATTACAGGATAGTAGGTTTGTTCTTTACTCAAAGTGACCGTATTGTTTTGGTTGATATTGGTAGCCAAGTGTAAAAGTTAGGCGCTTTGTACATGACAAAAACTAACCATATTGAAAATCATATTTAATTTCAATATGTTGAAATAGGCGTTTAACAGATGAGTGCTTAAGATTGAAATGAATTAAAGAGGAACGAAGTAAATCTAATCCCGATTTAAAAATACTTTTTGAAAGCCGTTGGTGTTTTTTAATTTTAATAGGCTTGACGTTCTCATGTTGCCATTCTCCAGTGCGATGCGCCCAACAAAAAGCAATGACCATGACTGCAAGTAAGCGTTTCAAACGCAAGCGATTAGTAATGCGTGTATCTTCCAAATTAAAACCGCGACCTTTGAAAGCCGCAAATAATGTTTCGATTTGCCAGCGTCTTGCGTAGGCTTCAAGTGTTCTTTCACACGGTTTTAGTGTGGCAATAATCACTAATTCACCATCATGTAAGCGTAGTGCGGTTAGGTAAACCTGAACCCCTGTCATTTGTCGTGGCTTATCAATAAACAGTTGTTCACCGACTTTGAGAAACAGAAAAAGTTTCTCTGCTCTGACTAATTCACCTTGCGCATTTGGAATTTTTGCATCTTTTTTAATGCGGATACCAAAATCAACACCCTGACTTTGCAACCATTTCAACCAATCTGAACCAATAAACTCGCGGTCTGCTAGGACACGAATCATGTGTTGTTTTCCAAATTGCTCAATAAATCGTTTCATCAGTGCAATTCGTTCACGCGTATTCGAGTTTCCTTTTTTGTGAAGCAAGAGCCAATAAATCGGTATCGCTATTCCTTTGTACACGACCGCCAACATCAAGATATTGATGTTTTTTTACCCCATTTCCAATTAGTTCGGTCAAGCACTAACTCATAATCTGTATTCAAAAAACCAAATAGAGCCATCACAAACCAAGCAAGTTGATTAAAATCTAAATTGAAATCATGCAGGAATCGTTGAATACGGCGATAATTAGATTCCATCTTCGCCGTACCTGAAAACATCAATGCGATTTCAGTTAAGTTGACGCTTCTCGCTTTAATCACTCCAACAAGCATTCCGGCAAAGCAATCCATTCTTGCTTTGTTCCATTGGAATTTTTCATTTAATATCGCTGAAAGCCCGTTGATTTGATTCATCTTTCAATCTCTTCGTAAAATTTATATTATGAACTATTTCAACATGTTCTGTTTTTTTTGTCATGTACAAAGATGTAGCTGTTGTGGTGTAGATTTTCAAGGGCGTTTTATTCGAATCGATATTAGCGATAATGGTCATGGCATCAAAGAAGAAGTAATGCCGAGAATCTTTGATCCTTTTTTTACAACCAAAGAAGTGGGCAATGGCACAGGCTTGGGATTATCGGTGATAGCCGGATTGGTTCATAATGCACATGGTTACATTAATGTGAGTTCTGTACCAGATAAAAAAACAACTTTTTCTCTATTGTTTACGTATAAAACAGTTCAACATCATTAAGGGGAATGCGAATGTCACTCAATATAAAATACACTGACGATCAAATTGAAAAAATAGGTCAAGAAGGATTTATCTATACATGCGCTTGCCCAAGCAAAGTGAGTGAACACGTCGGAAATTTACGACAATTATTTGAATATCAAGCTCAATGTTTGGGTGATACCAGTGATACGCCGTCTGAGACTAAAACACATCAAATCATTATGGCAGCAACTCAAAAGGCACATGAAATTATGGAGCAATGTTTACATGATGTTTTAATTCATGAAGGATGGGATTTAGAAACATTCACCATGCCAGAACATTTGCGCCAAAAATTAGATTCAAGTATCTAAAGTGGGTCGAGTTACCAGCGCATTTCTGATTAGCTTGTGAGGCGTGCTTTCAAAATGCGTTTTTAGAAACGGGGTTATAGTTTGGCGCCCACGGGGATCAAATCAGCTAACGTCAATTTTGACAAATACGCTTCGGTTTCTTGTCCTAAACCTTCCCAAAAATACCCCGTTATACACGTACTATGATTGCAATTTTCTTTTCCGCAGTATTGCTTTTTCAATGGTTTACTGGCCGCACGAATAATCTCTGCAATCGTAATTTGATTGGGCATTGCTCTTAAAACATAACCACCATTAGGGCCTCGTATTCCTTTCACTAAAGAGGCTTTTACTAAACAGCTAAATAAACTTTCGATATAAGAAACGGAAATAGATTGCCTATTTACTATCTCAGATACTCTAACAGGTACGCTTTGGTTTTGACTGTGAAGCATAATATCGACCATTACAGTAACAGCATGGTAGCTTTTATTGGTTAAATACATTTGGTAATACCTTAAATCGACAAAGTTTTAAATGTAGGGAAGTTTAAAAAAATTGATGAAAAATTCGAGCGTGGCCACTATTTGAATTAACCTCATTGAAATTCGATATTGAGATTAAAAAACAAGGTACACTATACTAAGAAACTAATAATGTCGAATATTTAAATTAATCAATTATTCGAAATAACCCATATAAAACGGCTATATAAAAAATATAATCGATTAAACATATAAAATAAAAGGCGTTAGGTGGTATCTGAGCGAATCGGTATTTCGACATCTCATTAGTGATAATACGAAAAACATAATCGCATAGTCAGTAAAGACAGTAACAAATGCGTTTCATTTGGCACGGATGAAAACGCAAAAAAAAGCTCCCGTTATTTCAATCAAATAATGAGAGCGAAGATGTCGAACTAAAGTGAACGCTATCAGATTTTTGTGGCAGATTTTCTTTATGATATCCTCTGAATTTTAATAAAGATGGTCGATAGAGAAATTCAATAAATATGAAAATTTGTTGGGAGTTACTAAGTAACAAAATATACTTTTGTTACTTAGTAACTCCCTTGTTTTTGTTAGTTATTTTATTTTTTATGCTATACTATGTAACATAATATTAAATAATACTAATAAAAGTTACATATATGAACATCGTTGACGCCGCCACTAAAGAACAAATTGCTCTCGTTCATTCTCTGCTCAATAATAAGTTTGGGGAAATCTATGCCGACATCTGGAAAGTGGGCGTGAATCTGAGTTTACGCATCAGCGATTTACTCCGCCTCAAATACACCGATTTCAATCTTCAAGATAGAACCCTCACTCTCACCGAATCCAAAACCGGCAAAGCCAAATCCATTCGCCTCAATCAAACCGCTATGGATATTATCGTTAAACGAAAAAAAGATCATCCCAGTGATGTGTGGCTTTTTCAGGTACATTGCAATCGCGCTAAAAATAAACCCATCTCGCGTATCTCTGTGAGTCGCGTGTTCAAAGACGCAGGCGATATGCTCAATCTGACGATCAATACCCACTCCATGAGAAAAAGTCGTGGCATGGCAATGTTCAATGATGGGGTTGCCATTGAGAAAATAGCGCAGGTACTCAATCATTCTAATACTACGTCAACGCTCCGTTACCTTGGCATTACCCGTGAGGAGATTATGAAAACCTATGATGACTATGAGTTATAAAAATTGAAATTCCTTAGCGTACGTTTTCTCCCCGTTAGTATTGATCTAATTGATAAAGGAACACTAGTGAAACAAAACGGCTGGGAACTTTATGCGACAAACCATTTCGAGAATCAACTAGATCAACTCATCGAAGACGTTGAACGACTTGCTATCCATGATCCACTTTTTTATAACCACAAGAAATATAAATTACTCTTGGCTATTCAAGATAATATTTATAACAAGGTGCCGGAAAATCCCAATGATAGTAAATATCGTTTAGGTACAACGTTAGGTAAGCAACACGCGCACTGGCGCCGCGTGAAAAAGAATAATTTACCTCCTCGATACCGTTTGTTTTTTCAATTTCGCAGTGATGCAAAAACGATTATTTACGCATGGCTAAATGATGAAGCAACGTTACGGAAGGAAGGTGCCAAAACGGATGTTTATGCTGTTTTTGAGAGTATGCTGGCAAAAGGAAAACCACCAACTACTTGGGATGAACTGATTAAAATGGTAACACCCCTCAAAAATAGTAATTAGGCTTCAAGTAATATGTCGTGTTGTTGCGCTTTTGCTGCTTTTTCTTTGAGTTTTTCAATACGCTCAAAAAAGCTGTTATTCAATGGTTTTACTGCATTTTCTTGATGGCAATAATCATCTAACAGTGCAACAAAGGCTGTTTCGGCGTCCGTATTCTCTGTTTTATTTAATTGTATAATATTGTTCATAATTTCAATTTAGCCTTAAATGATTGGAATTCCACCACGTGCCTATTATCGACAAGTGGTTAGGAATCGTAAAGATAAATTTAATTTACAGAATTCATCCGTTAGCCAACCGCCATTTTGCTGCATCAAGCTCTTTTCAGATTGAATAAATGATTACTTATTTGAGATCAAGCCTCAAATTCCCCAACCACCACAGGTATTTGCATCGCAGCGAGTCCCGCGAGTTCATCTTTTCCGATGGCATTTTCATTCACGCCAACAAACTGCCCTGCGGCAATCAGTTGCGCTTCTAATTCGAGAATCTTCGCGCGAGCTTCACGTTCTTTTTCTGACATCATACCTGTTTTCACGTCGGACACTTCACGCGGTTGATTTCTAGCTTGTTGTTTTCTGCGCAGGGCGGCTTGTTCACGGGCTTTTTGCTCCATGATTTCTTGTGCCTCGGCAAGCTCGATGATTTCTTTCAACGAGGCTTTGGCAGTGCGCGGTGCTTTTTCGATTAAACCCA
>ERZ1034363.842-NODE-842-length-19161-cov-2.527143_pt1 | contig 19161 bp, 15 predicted proteins | sample MGYA00520616_ERZ1034363 | MGnify/ENA primary metagenome ERZ1034363 (study PRJEB33736, sample SAMEA104284506) | Azolla filiculoides | biome: Urban; feature: Water surface; material: Ditch water | place: Netherlands | collected 2015-10-28 | depth 0-0.1 m ...
GGCAGCAGGACATGAGCTTCATCACGACCCAGATCGGCATGTTCAGCTACTCGGGTCTGAGCAAGGACCAGATGGTGCGCCTGCGCAACGAGTTCGGCGTCTACGGCACCGACACCGGCCGCATGTGCGTGGCCGCGCTCAACAGCAAGAACATCGACTACGTCTGCCAGGCCATCGCCAAGGTGATGTAAGTTTGCCGCAATAAATGCTGCAAGCGATAAAAACGCCGCTTTACCGCGGCGTTTTTTGTTATTCTAGGGAATTGTGCAGATTGATGCTTATTACACGAACTGACTGCTGCAGCGCAGCATACGCTGCGATAATGCTGCAGTGCAACAAACCCTTGGAGTCCCGCCATGCTTTACCAGATCTACGAAACCCAGCGCTCACTGATCGAGCCTTTCTCCGACCTGGCCAAGGTGACGGCCAAGATGTTCACCAACCCGATGCTGCCGGTCGGCATGACGCCGCTGTCACAGCGCATGGCGGCGAGCTTCGATCTGGTGCACCGCCTGGGCAAGGACTACGAGAAGCCCGAGTTCGCCATCCGGACCATCGACATCGACGGGGTCCAGATCGCGATCCAGGAACGCGTCGAGATGGCCAAGCCCTTCTGCGACCTGCTGCGCTTCAAGCGCTTCAGCGATGACCCGGAGACGCTCGGCCGCATCAAGGGACAGCCGGTGGTGCTGATCGTCGCGCCGCTGTCGGGCCACTACGCGACGCTGCTGCGCGAGACCGTGCGCACCATGCTCAAGGACCACAAGGTCTACATCACCGAGTGGAAGAACGCGCGCCTGGTGCCGCTGTCCGAAGGCGAGTTCCACCTCGACGACTACGTCAACTACCTGCAGGACTTCATCCGCTATCTGCAGGGCCGCTACGACAACTGCCATGTCATCAGCGTCTGCCAGCCGACCGTGCCGACGCTGGCTGCCGTCTCGCTGATGGCCAGCCGTGGCGAGAAGACCCCGCTGTCGATGACCATGATGGGCGGCCCGATCGATGCGCGCAAGTCGCCGACCGAGGTCAACAACCTCGCGGTGCACCGCCCGTTCGAGTGGTTCGAGAACAACGTGATCTACCGGGTGCCGAACAACTTCCCGGGCGCCGGCCGCCGGGTCTACCCGGGCTTCCTGCAGCACACCGGCTTCATCGCGATGAACCCGGACCGTCACGCCAACAGCCACTACGACTACTTCAATCACCTGATCAAGGGTGACAGCGACAGCGCCGAGGCGCACCGCCAGTTCTACAACGAGTACAACGCCGTGCTCGACATGGACGCGGACTACTACCTCGAGACCATCCAGACCGTGTTCCAGGACTTCAAGCTGGTCAATGGTACCTGGGAGGTGCGCAACGCAGAGGGCGAGAAAGAACGGGTGCGCCCGCAGGATATCCAGCACACCGGCCTGCTGACGGTCGAAGGCGAGCTCGACGACATCTCGGGCAGCGGCCAGACCCGCGCCGCGCATGATCTGTGCACCGGCATCGAGAGCGAGGAGCAGCGCCACTTCGAGGTCAAGGGCGCAGGCCACTACGGCATCTTCAGCGGCAGCCGCTGGCGCAACCAGGTCTACCCGGTGGTCAAGAAGTTCATCCTCGAACACCAGGCTGGCATGCCCAATGCCGTGTCTGCAGCAGCCGAGTCGACCGCGATCATCGAGGCAGAAGCCACTGTGGCGGTGGCAGAAGCGGTGGTGCCGGAAGTGGTAGCGCCTCAAGCCGTCTCTGCCGATGCACCCGTGGCGCCATCGCTGGCAAGCAATGCAGCAAAACCCGCTGCACAACCGCCGCGCACCGGCCATCGCCGCAGCCCCGCCGTCGGCAAGAAACGGTAATTCGATTGGATACTGAAGTCCTGCCGGTGGCAAACGCCGAGAGCGAGCTGATCGCTCGCCTCGACGCGGCGCTGCCGCAGACCCAGTGCACGCGCTGCGGCTACCCCGATTGCGCGTCCTACGCGCAGGCCATCGCACAGGGTCAGGCTGATATCAACCAGTGCCCTCCGGGCGGCGCCGAAGGGGTGTTGCGTCTGGCTGCGATCACGGGCCAGCCGGCCAAGCCGCTCGATCCCGAACATGGGCTGGAGTCGGTACGCACCCTGGCGATCATCGACGAGGACTGGTGCATAGGCTGCACGCTCTGCATCAAGGCCTGCCCGACCGACGCGATCCTGGGCGGCAACAAGCGCATGCACACGGTGATCGAGCCCTATTGCACCGGCTGCGAGCTCTGCCTTCCGGTCTGCCCGGTCGACTGCATCTCGCTGGTCAGCGCCAGTGGCGAAAGGACCGGATGGTCGGCCTGGTCGCCCGAACAGGCCCGTCAGGCACGCTCACGCTACCAATGGCATCAGCAGCGCCAGCAGCGCGATCTGGCCGAACATGAGGCGCGCCAGGCGCTCAAGGCCCAGCACAAGCTCGAGCATCTGGCCGAGCATTCCAAGCTCACCGATCCGGCGGCACTGGACCGCAAGCGCTCGATGATCGAGGCGGCGCTGGCCAGGGCCAAGGCGCGTCAGGCCGGCAACTGAAACCGCTGGCGGCTGTGGCTGACCACGCCGCCCGGCTCCCTTTTCCCTTCAGCCTGTCCTGCCCGTGCGGGCGTTCAGTCCTGGGTCCGCAGCGGCAGCACCTCGAGCCCGCGGTAGACCGGATTGCCATTGCGCCGGGGCGAGCCGGCCAGGGTCCAGCCGGGACAGCGCCGCACCAGGGCACCGAACAGGGTCTGGGCCTCGATCTGGGTCAAGGCCGCTCCGATGCAGATATGCGGTCCGCTGCCAAAGGACAGGGCGCCGGGGTTGGCGCGCCTGACATCGAAGCGTTCGGGCTGTTCATGGCGCGCCGGGTCGCGGTTGGCCGAGCCGATCAGCGCGATCAGCAGCTCGCCACGACGCAGCGTCTGGCCGTGCAGCTCGAAGTCGGCCGCCACGCGCCGGCCGGTCCATTGCACCGGACTGTCGTAGCGCAGCAGCTCGCGCACGGCATTGGGCACCCGCTCAGGCTGGTCGCACAGGACTTGCCATTGGTCGCGCTGGTGCATCAGCGTCAACATGCCGTTGCCCAGCAGGTTGCGCGTGGTCTCGTAACCCGCGAACAGCAGCATCGCGCATTGCGCCAGCAGCTCGGCGCCAGCCCCGATCTGGCCTTGGCGTTCGGCTTCCAGCAGCCGGCTGACGATGTCGTCGCCGGGCTCGCGCCGGCGCCGCGGCAGCAGCTCCTGCTCGAAATAGGCCGCCATCTCGATCAGGCTGGACTGGGCGGTGCGCGCCTGCTCGGGCGTCGGACGCGCGGCGCCGATGAAGGCCGCCAGATCCTCGGACCAGGCCATGCAGTCGGCCTCGCGCGCCTGCTCCAGACCCATCAGGCGGGCGATCACGCGCGCGGGCAAGGGCCGGGCGATGCACTCCATGAAATCGAATTCGGTGCCGGGAGCGTCTTCGACCGCATCGATCAGCTGCCCGACCATCAGGTCGAGCTCGGACTGCAGCGCCGCGAGCCGGTCGGGCCGGAAGGCCGGCTGCATGATCTGGCGCAGGCGCTGGTGGTCGGGTGGATCGAGGAACAGCATGGCGCGCGCGAACAGGCGCTGCAGCGGACGCAGCTGCGCACGCTCGCCTTCGGCCGCCTCCATGACCCAGCCACCGGTGCGCTGGGCCGACAGGCGCGGGTCGCGCAGCGCGGCCTCGACGTCGGCGTGCCGGGTCAGCACCCAGGCGCCGTCGAAGAATTCCTCGCTCCAGTGCAGCGGACCGGCCTCGCGCAAGGCGCGGTAGCCGGGATAGGGGTCGTGCAGGAAATCGGCGTCGATCAGGCGCACCGGCTCCAGCAGCGCACTCATGCGGGCTGCTGCACGGCCGGGCGTTCGCCCTGCGCGCGCAGCCCCAGGCGGGCGAACAGCGCGCGATCGCGCTCGGCCTGCGGATTGGCGGTCGTCAGCAGCTGGTCGCCGTAGAAGATCGAGTTGGCGCCGGCGGCAAAGCACAGCGCCTGCAGTGCCTCGTCCATCTGCTCGCGTCCGGCCGACAGCCGCACCATGGTGTTCGGCATCGTGATGCGGGCGACCGCGATCGTGCGGACGAACTCGAACGGGTCGAGCGGCTCGGCGCCCTCGAGCGGCGTGCCGGGCACCGCGACCAGGTTGTTGATCGGTACCGACTCCGGGTAGGGGTCGAGATTGGCCAGCTCGGCGATCAGGCCGGCGCGCTGCTCGCGCGTCTCGCCCAGGCCGACGATCCCGCCGCAGCAGACGTTGATGCCGGCTTCGCGCACATGGGACAGCGTGTCGAGCCGGTCCTGGTAGGTGCGGGTGCTGATGATCTGGCCGTAGAAATCGGGCGCGCTGTCGAGGTTGTGGTTGTAGTAGTCGAGGCCGGCGTCCTTGAGCTGCTGCGCCTGGCCCTGGTCGAGCATGCCCAGCGTCATGCAGGTCTCGAGCCCGAGCGCGCGCACGCCCTGCACCATGTCGGTGACCTTTTCCATGTCGCGCTCCTTGGGGCTGCGCCAGGCCGCCCCCATGCAAAAGCGCGTCGCGCCCTGCTGCTTAGCCGCGCGTGCGGCAGCCAGCACCTGTTCGAGCTGCATCAGCTTGTCGGCCTCGACCTCGGTGTCATGGTGCGCGGACTGCGGGCAGTAGCCGCAATCCTCCGAGCAGCCGCCGGTCTTGATCGACAGCAGGGTCGAGAGCTGGACCTCGTTGGCATTGAAATGCTCGCGGTGCACCTGCTGGGCGCGATGGAGCAGGTCCATGAAGGGCTGCTCGAACAGCTCGGCGATGTCGGCGACAGCCCAGCGGGTTTCCTTCGCAGCAGGCGCCGGGCGGCGCAGCGAGGACAGAGGGATGGAGGCAACAATGCTCATGTCTTTTCAGTCGGTAAGGCGCGCTTGCTCCAGCCCGAACAGGGCGCGGAGCGCAGCCGCTTGAAAATGCGCGGCCACCGCGGCCGCGTCGGGAGGGGCGAGCCGGGGTATCAGCCCCAGGCAAGGCGCCTGGTGGCGCCGTCGCAGTTCATGTTCCAGCGTTTCGATGTTGCGCTGCAAATGGGGCATGTCGGGGTCCAGCGTGTTGGCGACCCATCCGGCCAGGCGCAGGCCGCGCGCCGCAATCGCTTCGGCAGTCAACAGCGCGTGGTTGATGCAGCCCAGGCGCAAGCCGACCACCAGCACGACTGGCAGCTCGAGCGCGACCATCAGCCGGCTGCTGTCCCAGTCGGCACCCAGCGGCACGCACAATCCGCCGGCCCCTTCGACGACCAGCAAATCGGCTTGCCGCATCAGCTCGTGGGCCCCGCGGCAGAGCGAATCGCAATCGATCACCCGGCGCTCGAGTTCGGCCGCGATATGCGGCGCGCAGGCAGCCTCGAGCTGGCAGGGTCCGACCTGATGGTCGGCCAGCGGCACCGAGCCGCTGCGCTGCAGCAGCAGCACATCCTCGTTGACCAGGCGGCCGTCCAGCCTCTCCATGCCGGCGGCGACCGGCTTGTAGCCGGCCGCGCGCCAGCCCGACTGGGCCAGCCAGTGCAGCAAGCCGGCGCTGACACGGGTCTTGCCGACCTCGGTGTCGGTGCCGGTGACGAAGCAGCCGCGCAGACTCATGACTGTGACTCCAGCGCATCGAGCAGGCGCTGGATCTGGGCCGGCTCGTGCGCCGCGCTCAGCGTGATGCGCAGGCGCGCCGTGCCGGCCGGAACGGTCGGTGGCCGGATTGCCGGCACCCACAGCCCCTGTGCCTCGAGCGCGGCGGACAGGCGCATGACCAAGTCGTTGCCGCCCACGATCAGCGGCTGGATCGCGGTGCTGGATGGCGCCAAACGCCAGGCCGGCTGGCGCTCGACCAGCGCCGCCAGGCCGGCACGCAGCTGGGCCACGTTGTCCTGCAGGCGTTGGCGCCGCCACTGGCCTTGCGGCCCCTCGATCAGCGCCAGGCTCGCGCGCAAGGCATGGGCCAGAGCGGGCGGCAGCGCGGTGGTGTAGATGTAGGAGCGGGCGCGCTGCAGCAGCCACTCGATCACGGTCGGGTGCGCGGCGACGAAGGCGCCCGACAGGCCGGCGGCCTTGCCGAGCGTGCCCATGTAGATCAGGCGCTCGCTGCACAGGCCGAAATGCTCGAGGCTGCCGTGGCCTTGCGCGCCGAGCACGCCAAAGCCATGCGCATCGTCGATCACGACCCAGGCGTCGTAAGCCTCGGCCAGCGCCAGCAATGCCTTGAGATCGGCCAGGTCACCGTCCATGCTGAACACCGCGTCGGTGACGATCAGCTTGAGCGGGGTCTGGCAGTCGCGCAGCAGCCGCTCGAGCTGGTCGAGCCGGCCATGCGGATAGCGCTGCAGCCTGGCCTTGGCCAGCAAGGCGCCATCGATCAGCGAGGCGTGGTTGAGCTTGTCGGCCAGCAAGGTGGTCTGCGCGTCGCCCAGCGCCGTCATCAGCGCCAGGTTGGCCATGAAGCCGCTGCAGAACAGCAGCGCCTGCGCAGCCGGGATATGCGGCTGCATCCAGCGCGCGAGCTCCTGCTCGAGCTCGGCATGCGCCAGCGAGTGGCCGCTGACCAGATGCGAGGCGCCACTGCCGGCACCCCAGCGGCGCGCGCCCTCGGCCAGGGCCTCGACCAGCTCGGGATGGCTGGCCAGGCCCAGGTAGTCATTGCTGCAGAACGCCAGCATCTGGCCGCTTTGCTGCAGCTGCTGGCTGGGCGCGCAGGGTGACAGCACCGTGCGGCGCCGGCGGCGCAAGGCCGCGGCATCTAGCTCAAGCAACTGACGGTTGAGGTGTTCGATCAGCATCTGGGGATTCGAGGGCCTGCTCCAGGGTCGCGCCGAGGCGCTGCGCCAGCCAGCGACCCAGCGGCTCGTCGAGCACATAGGGCGGCAGCAGGTAGACCGTGCGCCCGATCGGGCGTATCAGCAGTTCATGGCGCCGCCCGATCAGGTGAAACTGTTCGGAGAAACGGCCGCCGGCGAACTCCGGCTTGACGTCAAAGGCCCAAATCATGCCACAACGGCGCCAGTGCTCGAGCCGCGGATCGGCCCGCAGCGGTTCGAGCGCCTGATCGAGCAACCGGGCCTGGCGCTCGTTGTGCGCCAGCAGGTCCTCGCTGTCGAAGCGATCGAGCACCGCCAGCGCCGCGCGGCAGGCCAGCGCATTGCCGGTGTAGGAATGCGAATGCAGAAAACCGCGCGCCACCTCGTCGGACAGGAAGGCCTGGTAGATCGCGTCGCGGCTCAGCACGATCGACAGCGGCAGGAAACCGCCCGTGATGCCCTTGGACAGACAGATGAAGTCGGGCCAGATGGCAGCCTGCTCGCAGGCGAAGAAGCTGCCGGTTCGCCCGCAGCCGACCGCGATCTCGTCGGCGATCAGGTGGACCTGGTAGCGGTCACAGAGCTCGCGCGCCAGCTCGAGGTATTGCGGGTGGTACATCGCCATGCCGGCGGCACCCTGCACCAGCGGCTCGACGATCAGCGCGGCGATCTGGCCGTGGCGCTGCGCCAGCAGCTGCTCGAGTTCGGCAGCGGCGCGCTGTGCCACACCGGCCGCGTCCTCGCCCGGCAGCGCCGAGCGCGCATCGGGCGACATGACCTGGTGCGAGCGCAGCAGCAGCGGATCGTAGGCGTCGCGAAACACCTGCACGTCGGTAACGGACAGGGCACCCAGGGTCTCGCCATGGTAGCCATGCTGGAGGCAGACGAACTCGCGCTTGTCGCCGCGACCGAGATTGCGCCAGCAATGAAAACTCATCTTGAGCGCGATCTCGACCGCCGAGGCGCCGTCGCTGGCATAGAAGGCATGGCCGAGCACCGCGCCGGTACGGGCCGACAGCCGCTCGGCCAGCTCGACCGCCGGCGCATGGGTGCAGCCGGCCAGCATCACATGCGGCAGCTGGTCGAGTTGCGCCTTCAGCGCGGCGGTGATGCCCGGATCGGCATGGCCGAACAGGTTGACCCACCAGCTGCTGTTGCAGTCGAAGTAGCGCGCGCCCTCGTAGTCGTACAGCCAGGGGCCTTGGGCGCGCGCGATCGGCAGCGGCGGCACGCTGGCCGCGCGCTGCATCTGGGTGCAGGGATGCCAGACGCTCGCCAGGCTGCGGCGCTGCCAATCGGAATTGCTGTCCGAATGGCTCCCTGTCATGAGCCCAATGCCGCGATCACCTCGGCGGGCGCCTGCACCAGCTCGATCAGCACCCCCTCGCCCGCGATCGGAAACTCGTCGTTCGACTTCGGGTGCAGGAAGGTGATGTCGTAGCCGGCCGCGCCCTGGCGGATGCCGCCCGGCGCGAAGCGCACGCCGTTGGCGCTCAGCCATTCGACCGCCTTCGGCAGGTCGTCGATCCACAGGCCGACGTGGTTGAGCGGCGTGGCGTGGACGGCCGGCTTCTTCTCGGGATCGAGCGGCTGCATCAGGTCGACCTCGACCTTGTAGGGGCCAGACCCCATCGCGCAGATGTCCTCATCGACGTTCTCGCGTTCGCTGCGAAAGGTGCCGGTGACTTCCAGACCCAGCATCTCGACCCAGAGCTTCTGCAGCCGGGTCTTGTCGGGGCCGCCGATCGCGATCTGCTGGATGCCCAGCACCTTGAAGGGACGCCCCCCCACGCTGACGCTGCCCCCCGAGGGGGCGCTCGCAACTTGGGACGGTCCGGCGTTGCTCGGCATGCTCATTTCTCGAACTCCACGATCGGCTGATCCACCACCAGCGATTCGCCCTTGCTGGCCAGCACCTTGGCCACCACGCCATCGGCGGCGGCGAACAGCACGTTTTCCATCTTCATGGCTTCGATCACCGCGACACGCTCGCCGGCCTGGACCTTCTGGCCCGGCTTGACCGCGACTTCGACCAGCAGGCCTGGCATCGGCGACAGCACGAACTGGCTCATATCGGGCGCCGCCTTGTGCAGCATCTGGGCATAGAGCTCGGCCATGCGCGGCGAGACCACCATGCACTCGAGCTTGGTGCCATTGTGCTGCACCACCAGCGCCAGCGGGTTCTTGGCCGAGCCGCGCTCGACCTGGGCCGTGAAGGGCTGGCCGTTGACCAGACCGGTGATCACGATCTCGTTCAGGCGCGAGGGCGAGCTGATCTGGTAGCGCTTGCCATTGACCTGCACGCTGGCCGAGCCGGTCTCGCCGGTGAACTCGTCGACATGGACCGCGGTGTGCTTGTGCCGGCCTTCGATGTCCAGGCTGATGACGGTGTAGTCCTTGCCGACCTGCACGCCGTAGCCCGGCAGCTGGCCCGACAGGCCCGAGGCGCGCTCGCGCGACTTGCGGCGCACGAAGGCGGCCAGCGCGACCAGGACGTCCTGGTCGTCATGCGGCACATCCTCGGCGCGGAAGCCACCAGCGTAATGCTGGGCGATGAAGCCGGTGTTGAAGTTGCCGGTCACGAAGTCCGGATGCGCCAGCAGCGCGGCCTGGAACGGGATGTTGGAGTTGATGCCGCGGATCACGAAGCCGTTCAGCGCCTCGCGCATCTTGGCGATCGCCTCGTTGCGGTCCTTGCCGTGCACGATCAGCTTGGCGATCATCGAGTCGTAGAACATCGGGATCTCGCCGCCCTCGAACACGCCGGTGTCGACGCGCACGCCGTACTTGTGATCGAGATCGGACTGCCACATGGTCTGGGCCGGCGGCGTGAAGCGCACCAGACGGCCGGTCGAGGGCAGGAAGTTGCGGAACGGATCCTCGGCGTTGATGCGGCACTCGATCGCCCAGCCGTCGCGCTTGACGTCGGCCTGGCTGAAGGCCAGCTTCTCGCCAGCGGCCACGCGGATCATCTGCTCGACCAGGTCCAGGCCGGTGATGGCCTCGGTCACCGGGTGCTCGACCTGCAGCCGGGTGTTCATCTCGAGGAAGTAGAAGTCCTGGTCCTTGCCGACCACGAACTCGACCGTGCCGGCCGACTGGTACTGCACCGCCTTGGCCAGCGCCACGGCCTGCTCGCCCATGGCCTTGCGGGTCGCGTCGGAGATGAAGGGGCTCGGCGCCTCCTCGATCACCTTCTGGTGCCGGCGCTGGATCGAGCATTCGCGCTCGTTGAGGTAGACCACGTTGCCATGGCTGTCGCCGAGGACCTGGATCTCGATGTGGCGCGGCTGCTCGACGAACTTCTCGATGAAGATGCGGTCGTCGCCGAAGCTGTTGCGGGCCTCGTTCTGGCAGGCGGTGAAGCCCTCGAAGGCTTCCTTGTCGTTGAACGCGACGCGCAGGCCCTTGCCGCCGCCGCCGGCCGACGCCTTGATCATGACCGGATAGCCGATGCCCTGGGCGATGCCGACCGCCGCCTCGGCGTTGGCGATCGGGTCGTTGTAGCCCGGAATCGTGTTGACCTGGGCCGCGTTGGCCAGCTTCTTGGAGGCGATCTTGTCGCCCATGGCGGCGATCGAGTGCGCGCGCGGGCCGATGAAGGCGATGCCCTCATCCTGGCAGCGCTGGGCAAAGGCCTCGTTCTCGGACAGGAAGCCGTAGCCCGGGTGGATCGCCTCGGCACCGGTGGCCTTGGCGGCTGCGATGATCTTGTCGGCGACCAGGTAGGACTCGCGCGAAGGCGCCGGGCCCAGCAGCACGGCCTCGTCGGCCAGGCGCACATGGCGCGCTTCCTTGTCGGCCTCGGAGTAGACCGCGACGGTCAGGATGCCCATCTTGCGGGCGGTGGCGATGACGCGGCAGGCAATTTCGCCGCGGTTGGCAATCAGGATCTTCTTGAACATGTTCTTTCTCTCCTCGGGCACTTACAGCGGGATGTTGCCGTGCTTGCGCCACGGGTTTTCGATCTTCTTGTCCTTCAGCATGACCAGGCTGCGGCAGATGCGCTTGCGGGTCTCGTGCGGCAGGATCACGTCATCGATGTAGCCGCGCTCGGCAGCGACGAAGGGGTTGGCAAAGCGGGTCTTGTACTCGGCCTCGCGCTCGGCCAGCTTGGCCGGGTCCTTCTTCTCCTCACGGAAGATGATCTCGACCGCGCCCTTGGCGCCCATGACGGCGATCTCGGCGTTCGGCCAGGCCAGGTTGACGTCGCCGCGCAGGTGCTTGGAGGCCATCACGTCGTAGGCGCCGCCGTAGGCCTTGCGCGTGATCACGGTGATCTTCGGCACGGTGCACTCGGCGTACGCGTAGAGCAGCTTGGCGCCATGCTTGATGATGCCGCCGTATTCCTGCGAGGTGCCGGGCATGAAGCCGGGCACGTCGACGAAGGTCACGACCGGAATGCTGAAGGCGTCGCAGAAGCGCACGAAGCGCGCGGCCTTGATCGAGCTCTTGATGTCGAGGCAGCCGGCCAGCACCAGCGGCTGGTTGGCCACGATGCCGACGGTCTGGCCGTCCATGCGCGCGAAGCCGACGATGATGTTGGCCGCGTAATGGGGCTGGATCTCGAAGAAGTCGCCGTCGTCGACCGTCTTGACGATCAGCTCCTTCATGTCGTACGCTTTGTTGGGGTTCTCGGGCACCAAAGTGTCCAGGCTCATGTCCATGCGGCCCGACGGGTCACCGCTCTTGCGCACGGGAGCCTTTTCGCGGTTGTTGAGCGGCAGGTAGTTGTAGAGGCGGCGCAGCATCAGCAGCGCTTCCACGTCGTTCTCGAAGGCCAGGTCGGCCACGCCACTCTTGGTGGTGTGCGTGACAGCGCCGCCCAGCTCTTCGGCGGTCACCTCCTCGTGCGTCACAGTCTTGACCACTTCGGGGCCGGTCACGAACATGTAGGAGCTGTCCTTGACCATGAAGATGAAGTCGGTCATCGCCGGCGAATAGACCGCGCCGCCGGCCGACGGGCCCATGATCATCGAGATCTGCGGGATCACGCCCGAGGCCATCGCATTGCGCTGGAACACCTCGGCATAGCCGCCGAGCGAGGCCACGCCCTCCTGGATGCGGGCGCCGCCCGAGTCGTTCAGGCCGATCACCGGCGCGCCGACCTTCATCGCCTGGTCCATCACCTTGCAGATCTTCTCGGCATGGGCCTCGGACAGCGCGCCGCCGAAGACCGTGAAGTCCTGGCTGAAGACGAACACCAGGCGGCCGTTGATCATGCCGTAGCCGGTCACGACGCCGTCACCCGGGATCTTGTTGGCCTCCATGCCGAAGTCGGTGCAGCGGTGCTCGACGAACATGTCCCATTCCTCGAACGTGCCCTCGTCGAGCAGGACTTCGAGGCGCTCGCGCGCGGTCAGCTTGCCCTTGGCGTGCTGGGCATCGATGCGCTTTTGCCCACCGCCGAGGCGGGCGGCCTCGCGTTTTTGCTCCAGTTGTTGCAGGATTTCTTGCATGGTGATGGTCTCCGGGAAGATGAATCAGTTGAACAGTTCGAGCAGCTGGCGTGCCGCCGTCGAGGCGGGCAGCAGCCCTTGCAGGACCTGCTCGGTGGTGTGGTCTAGTTGCGCCTTGACGGCGGGGTGGTCACGGAAGCGCTGGCGCAGTCCGGCCTCGATCCGCTCCCACATCCAGGAGCGGGCCTGGCGCTGGCGCTTGGCGGCGAAGCGGCCGTTATCCGTCTGCAGCTGCCGGAAGCGGCTGACCTGCTGCCAGAACCCGGCCACGCCCTGACCCTGCAGGGCGCTGAGCTGGACCACGGTCGGCTGCCACAGGCTTTCGTCGTGGTGCGCATGCTCGGGGTTGCCATGCTGGCCGAACAGGCGCAGCGAGGACTGGATCTGGGACTGGGCCCGGGTCGCGGCCAGCGGGTCGAGGTCGGCCTTGTTGATCACGACCAGGTCGGCCAGCTCCATCACGCCTTTCTTGATCGCCTGCAGCTCGTCGCCGGCGTTGGGCAGCTGCAGCAGGCAGAACATGTCGGTCATGCCGTGCACGGCGGTCTCGGACTGGCCGACACCGACGGTCTCGACGATCACGATGTCGTAGCCGGCCGCCTCGCAGACCAGCATCGCCTCACGCGTCTTCTCGGCCACGCCGCCGAGCGTGCCGCTGCTCGGGCTGGGCCGGATATAGGCGCGCTCGTGCACCGACAGCCGCTCCATGCGGGTCTTGTCGCCCAGGATCGAGCCGCCCGAGACGGTCGAGGACGGGTCGATCGCCAGCACCGCCACGCGATGCCCCTGCTCGATCAGATGGAGCCCGAGCGCCTCGATGAAGGTCGACTTGCCGACCCCCGGCACGCCGCTGATGCCGAGCCGCAGCGCGCGGCCGGTATGCGACAGCAGCGCGGTCAGCAGTTCGTCGGCCTGCAGCCGGTGGTCGGCACGGGTCGACTCGAGCAGCGTGATGGCCTTGGCCATGGCACGCCGCTGCACGGTCGGATTGCCCTCGGTGATGCCTGACAGCAGCATGGCGGATCAGCCGATCGCCTTTTTGATCTGCTCGAGCACGTCCTTGGCGCTGGCCGGGATCGGGGTGCCCGGGCCGTAGACGCCCTTGACGCCCGCCTCGTACAGCATCTCGTAGTCCTGGCGCGGAATCACGCCACCGACGAAGACGATGATGTCGTCGGCGCCCTGCTTCTTGAGCTCGGCGATGATGGCCGGCACCAGGGTCTTGTGGCCGGCCGCCAGGGTCGAGACGCCGACCGCGTGCACGTCGTTCTCGATCGCCTGGCGCGCGCATTCCTCGGGAGTCTGGAACAGCGGGCCCATGTCGACGTCGAAGCCGAGGTCGGCAAAGGCCGTCGCCACCACCTTGGCACCACGGTCATGGCCGTCCTGGCCGAGCTTGGCGATCATCACGCGTGGGCGGCGACCTTGTGCTTCAGCGAATTCGGCGATTTCCTGTTTGAGCTTGTCCCAGCCCTCGGCCGAGTCGTAGGCGGCTGCGTACACACCGGTCACCTTTTGCGTATCGGCGCGGTGGCGCCCGTAGACGGCTTCGAGCGCGTCGGAGACTTCACCCACGGTGGCACGCAGGCGCATGGCCTGGATCGCCAGGTCGAGCAGGTTGCCCTGGCCCGACTCGGCCGCCGCGGTCAGCGCTGCCAGCGCGGCGGCCACGGCCGCGCTGTCGCGACTGGCCTTGATCGCCTGCAGGCGGTCGATCTGGCCGTCACGCACCCGGACGTTGTCGACATCGAGGATGTCGATCGGGTCTTCCTTGGCCAGCTTGTACTTGTTGACGCCGACGATCACGTCCTTGCCCGAATCGATGCGGGCCTGCTTCTCGGCCGCGGCGGCCTCGATCTTGAGCTTGGCCCAGCCCGAATCGACCGCCTTGGTCATGCCGCCCATGGCATCGACCTCCTCGATGATGGCCCAGGCCTTGTCGGCCATCTCCTGCGTCAGCGACTCCATCAGGTAGGAGCCGGCCCAGGGATCGACCACATGGGTGATGTGGGTCTCCTCCTGGATGATCAGCTGGGTGTTGCGCGCGATGCGCGAGCTGAACTCGGTCGGCAGCGCGATCGCCTCGTCGAGCGAGTTGGTGTGCAGCGACTGGGTGCCGCCGAACACGGCCGCCATGGCCTCGATGGTGGTGCGCACCACGTTGTTGTAGGGGTCCTGCTCGGTCAGCGACCAGCCCGAGGTCTGGCTGTGCGTGCGCAGCATCAGGCTCTTGGGGTTCTTGGCGTCGAAACCCTTCATGATGCGGGCCCACAGCAGGCGGGCCGCGCGCATCTTGGCGATTTCGAGGTAGAAGTTCATGCCGACCGCCCAGAAGAAGGACAGGCGGCCCGCGAACGCGTCGACATCCATGCCCTTGGCGATCGCGGTCTTGACGTATTCCTTGCCGTCGGCCAGCGTGAACGCCATCTCGAGCACCTGGTTGGCGCCGGCTTCCTGCATGTGGTAACCCGAGATCGAGATCGAGTTGAACTTGGGCATCTTCTGCGCCGTGTACTCGATGATGTCGCCGATGATCTTCATCGACGGCTCGGGCGGGTAGATGTAGGTGTTGCGGACCATGAACTCCTTCAGAATGTCGTTCTGAATCGTTCCGGCCAGCTGGTCTTGCGAGACGCCCTGCTCTTCGGCGGCGACCACGTAGCCCGCCAGCACCGGCAGCACGGCGCCGTTCATGGTCATCGAGACCGAGACTTTGTCGAGCGGGATGCCGTCGAACAGGATCTTCATGTCCTCGACGCTGTCGATCGCGACGCCGGCCTTGCCGACATCGCCGGTCACGCGCGGATGGTCCGAGTCGTAGCCGCGATGGGTCGCGAGGTCGAACGCGACCGAAACGCCCTGGCCGCCAGCAGCCAGCGCCTTGCGGTAGAAGGCGTTCGATTCCTCGGCGGTCGAGAAGCCCGCGTACTGGCGGATGGTCCAGGGGCGCACCGCGTACATCGTGGCCTGCGGGCCGCGGATGAAGGGCTCGAAACCGGGCAAGGTATTGGTGAAGGGCAGCTCCTGCACGTCCTCGGCGGTATAGAGCGGCTTGACCGTGATACCGTCAGGCGTGAGCCAGTTCAGCTTGTCGAGCGAACCGTCCTTGACGGATTTCTGAGCGGCTTTTTCCCAATCAGCCAGGGTGGCGGGTTTGAATTCGGACGACATAAAAAGGGGCACCTTAGTGAGCAAGACTGCCTCATTCTACGTCATTCATAATTATTGATGCAGAATTTTTAATCCGGTAAAATGTCGAGCCCAGCAACGAATGCAGAAAATGGCCGCCCTCTCCCTGTCCCCCCGCGCACTGTATGTAGAAGTGGCCGAACTGCTGCGCCAGCGCATCTACAACCGCGAGCTGGCGCCGGGCAGCTGGATCGACGAGCTGCGCATCGCCGAGGAACTCGGCATCAGCCGCACCCCGCTGCGCGAGGCACTCAAGGTGCTGGCGGCCGAAGGCCTGGTCACGATGAAGGTCAGGCGCGGCGCCTACGTGACCGAAGTATCCGAACAAGACTTGCGTGAGGTTTACGAACTGCTGTCGCTGCTCGAATCCGATGCCGCCGCCGCCCTGTGCCGGCTGGCCGACGACGCCGACCTGACCGAGCTCGAGGCCCTGCATGGCCAGCTCGAACAGGCCGCCCGGCCCGGAACCGGCTCGCGCGACCGGTTCTTCGAGCTCAACGAGCAGTTCCACCGCCGCATGCTCGAACTCGCGCAGAACCGCTGGCGGGTCCAGATCGTGGCCGACCTGCGCAAGGTCATGAAGCTCAACCGCCAGGGCTCGCTGTTCAAGGCGGGACGGATCGAGCAATCGCTGGCCGAACACCGCGCGATCATGGACGCGCTGCTGGCGCACGACGAGTCGCTTGCAGCGCAGCGCGTGCGCGAGCATTTCGCCTCGGGACTGCAGGCTGCAGCCTGAAGCCGGGTGGGGGCACGCCTCGTCCCTCTATACTGACTGCTGCCGATCGGCCGTAGAGCCAGACGGATGACTCATGGCAATCGGAGGTAGCAGTCAATGAACAACAGGATGATGAGCGTGACAGCCCTGTTCACGCTCTGGCTTGGCGGGCTGATGGCCGGCCTGGCACAGGCCGCCTGTCTCGGCGACCCCAACGCGACCCGGAGGCACGAGGTCTATGTGGTCCCGCAGTTGACACCGCCCGTGCTGCTGGCCAATTGGGCACCACTGCTCGAGCAACTGGGCCGACAGACCGGACTTTGCTTCGAGCTGCGCGTCGCTGCGAGCATTCCGGACTTCGAGCGCGCGCTGCTGTCGGGACAACCCGACTTCGCCTTCGTCAACCCTTATCACGCGGTCATGGCCAAGCAGACACATGGCTATCTGCCACTGGTGATCGACAGCCAGCAAAAGCTCAGCGGCATCCTGATGGTGCGCGCCGACAGCCCGATCCAGTCGATCAGGGAGCTCGAGGGCCAGACAATAGCCTTTCCGGCTCCCAATGCCTTCGGCGCCTCGCTGCTGATACGCTCGCAGCTGGCGCAGCAGGGTATCCGAATTCAGCCCAAATATGTCAAGACCCATGCCAATGTCTACCGCGCCGTGATTCTCGGCGATGTACTGGCCGGCGGCGGCGTCAACAACACCCTGAAACGTGAAAGCCCGGTCGTGCGCGAGCAACTGCGCCTGCTCTACGAAACGCCGGGCCATGCGCCGCATCCCTTCGTGGCCCACCCACGCGTGGCAGAGCACCTGCGCGAAACCGTGATCACCACCTTGCTCAAGCTGGGCGACAACGAAGCAGGGCACAGGATGCTCGATGCCATCCAGATCCCAAGCCCGATGCGGGCTGACTATGCGCGCGACTTCTTGCCACTGGAATCGCTGCAGATCGAGAAATTCCTGGTCAAGAATGAAAAACCCTGAACTCCGACCAGCGCGCCCGAGCAGTTTCAACTCGCCCCGACTGTTTTATACGGGCCTACTCTCGACTGGAGTCGTGGTCGTGCTATTCACGCTACTCGGCGCGCTCTGGTTCGAGCGTCAGTCCTATCTGCTGCAGCGCGAGGGTCAGCAACGTGCTGCCTCGCTGATGGCAGAAGGTCTGGCACAGGCAATTGAAAGCGATCTGATCACGCGCGACTTTGCCGCGCTCGAAGCGCGCCTGATCCAGACCGCCTCCCATGAGGAGGTCGTCTCGGTGCTACTGGCCGACAACCAAGGTCAGTTGCTGTCCCATGTCAGGCGACGTGGGACCAACGGGCCGGTCGAGCCTTTGTTCAGTCCGATGTCGATCACGCCGCCGCCGCGCACGCCGTTGTTCGAGTTCGAAAACGAACAACTCAGGGCGTGGATACGGGTGGGCAGCATCATGCCGATGGGCTGGTTGCGCATCGAACTCAAGGCGACCCAGAGTGATTCCGCCTTGCGCGAACTGCAGAATCAGCTGTTGACCCTGTCGCTGGTTTCGGGTCTGGTGCTGATCACGGTGCTGATCCTGGTCCTGCGCAAGACGCATGACCTGTTCCAGGAACACGCGGCCGGTCTGCTCGCCACACAGCAGGTGCTGGAGAACGTCGCCTACCATGATGGCCTGACCCGGCTGCCGAATCGCCATCTGTTGATGGACAGGCTGCGCCAGTCGCTGGCCTCGGCGCAACGCCACGGCAACAGGCTGGCACTGTGCTTCATCGATCTCGATGGTTTCAAGCAGGTCAATGACCAGTACGGTCACGAGGCGGGCGACCATTTGCTGATCGAGATCGCCCATCGTCTGGTGGCCGGCGTGCGCGAGGTTGACACAGTGGCCCGGTTGGGCGGCGACGAATTCGTGCTGCTGTTGCCCGACCTCGACAGCCAGGAGGGGATCGAGACCCTGCTGTCACGACTGCTGCAGGCGGTGACCGAGCCCGTGGCCTACGGGGCCGCGCGGCTGCAGGTCGGCATGAGCATCGGCATCGCGCTCTACCCCGATCATGCCGACAGCTCCGACGGCCTGATCGAACGCGCCGACCAGGCGATGTACCTGGCCAAGCGCCAGGGCAAGAACCGCTGGGTGTTTTACGAGGGCTGAACCTCGTCCGCCTTGAGCTGATCCTCGAGCATGACCGCCCTGGCCTGGGCCCAGACCTCGCGCGCGGGCAAGGGCTTGAGCTTGTGGTTGCTCCAGACCTGGCGCCAGCGCCGCGCGCCGCGCTGGCCGTGACGCATGCCCAGCATATGGCGCGCGATCGCATACCAGGGCGTGCCGTCATCGGCCGCTTCGCGCTCCATGTAGTCGACCATCGCCAGCTCAATCTCGTCCTGGCTCAGCGCGCAAGGCTCACCGCCGTAGTAGCGCTGATCCCAGTCATGCATGATCCAGGGGTTGTAGTAGGCCTCGCGCCCGACCATCACGCCGTCGACATGCTGCAGCTGCTCGGCGATCTGCTCATGGGTCTTGATGCCGCCGTTGACCGCAATCGTCAGTGCGGGAAACTCCTGCTTGAGCCGCCAGGCCAGGTCGTAGCGCAGCGGCGGAACCTCGCGGTTCTCCTTCGGGCTCAGGCCCTGCAGCCAGGCATTGCGCGCGTGCACGATGAAGACCTCGCAGCCGGCCTCGCTGACGCGACCGACGAAATCGGCGACAAAGTCGTAGCTCTCGATCTTGTCGATGCCGATCCGGTGCTTGACCGTGACCGGGATGTCCACCTTGTCACGCATGGCCTTGACGCCATCGGCGACCAGGGCCGGCTCGTTCATCAGGCAAGCGCCAAAGGCCCCGCGCTGGACCCGGTCGCTCGGGCAGCCGCAGTTGAGGTTGATCTCGTCATAGCCCCAGTCCTGCCCCAGTTTGGCGCAGGCGGCCAGATCAGCGGGATCGCTGCCGCCGAGTTGCAAGGCCACGGCGTGTTCTTCCGCGTTAAAGCGCAGATGGCGCGGCACATCGCCGT
>ERZ1034363.843-NODE-843-length-19155-cov-3.161914_pt1 | contig 19155 bp, 17 predicted proteins | sample MGYA00520616_ERZ1034363 | MGnify/ENA primary metagenome ERZ1034363 (study PRJEB33736, sample SAMEA104284506) | Azolla filiculoides | biome: Urban; feature: Water surface; material: Ditch water | place: Netherlands | collected 2015-10-28 | depth 0-0.1 m ...
GCGCACCAAGGAAGACGCGGCCGACTACCGCTATTTCCCCGACCCGGACCTGCCGCCGCTGATGATCGAGCGCGACTGGGTCGAGCGCGTGCGCGCCGAAATGCCCGAGCTGCCGCGGGTCCAGGCCGAGCGCTTCGTCACCGACTACGGTCTGCCCGAGTACGACGCCACCACGCTGACCCAGAGTCCGGCCATGGGCGCCTACTTCGAGCAGGCGGCCAAGGCCAGCGGGCAAGCCAAGCTGGTCAGCAACTGGATCATGGGCGAGATTTCGCGCCGCCTCAACGCGGGCGAGCTCGACATCGCGGCCAGCCCGGTGAACGCGGCCCAGCTGGCCGCGCTGGTGGCGCGCATCGCCGACGGCACCATCAGCAACAACGCCGGCAAGCAGCTGATGGATGCGCTGTGGGCCGGCGAGGCGATCGAGGGCGAGCCGCAGGCTCAGGTCGACGCGCTGATCGAGTCCAAGGGCTTGAAGCAGATGAACGACAGCGGCGCGCTCGAAGCCATCGTCGACGAGGTGCTGGCGGCCAACGAGAAGAACGTCGCCGAGTACCGCGCCGGCAAGGAAAAGGCCTTCAACGCGCTGGTCGGCCAGGTCATGAAGGCCAGCAAGGGCAAGGCCAACCCCGGCCAGGTCAACGAGGTCCTGAAGGCCCGCCTGGGCTGATCCGCCACAGTTCCCGGCGGCTGCCGGGCCTGTCAGCCAGGCCGGGCGCCCGCTGGCGCCGGTTTCAGCGCGCTTCCTGCATCCAGAGCTGGCGCAGCCGCGCGAGTTCCTCGTCGAAGCGCTGTTCGATGCGCTGGCGCTCGCGCTGCTGTGCCTCGAGCTGGGCCGACTGGAAGGCACGCTGGCGTGCGTTTTCCTGCTCCAGCTGCTTGAGCTCGGCCGGCGCCTGGTCGGGCTCCTGGCGGTAGAACTCGATCTTGCTGGCGATGCTCAGGCGTTGCCGATTCAGCTCGGCTTCGCGTACCCGCACCGCGGCAATCAAGCCGTCTTGCCGTTCGAGCCATTCGGCCCTGGCCCGGTAATGTGCGGCCGGGTCGGGATAGCGCAGCACCAGCGCGCGGTTCTGGCGCTGGTCCTCCTTGATCTGGGCCTGCAGACCCGCCTCCTGCTCTTGGCGCGCGGCTTGCTGAGCCCGTTCGCTGGCGGTCAGCACCGGCGGAATCATGCGCTTGAGGTCGCCGCTGGCCCTGAGTTCGCGCTGGCCCGTTCCCATGCATTCTGGAATCGGCCGGTCGGCGGTGATGCGCCGACCCCTGGGGTCGACGCAGACATAGATGCTGGGCTGACCGCCAGGCGAGAAGGTGCCGTCCTGGGCCCGCAACGGACCCGGGCTGCCCGGATAGCCGACAAGGACCAGGGCCAGCCAGATCGCCGCCTGGGCGCTGCGCCCCGACCCGACGGACTGGTTTGCCATGCGGTCGATGTCTCCGTTTGCCGCCGTTGATACTGGCGGACTGTTCGACTCAGGCCACGCCGTAGCGGTCGCGGTAGGCCTGGACCCGATCGCGGTGCTCGGTCATCTCGCCGCCCACCTGCCGCTGCAGATAATGCAGCAGGTCGGACAGTTGCGCAATCGCGCAGACCTGCAGGCCGAGCTGTCCGCGCACATATTGCACGGCGCTGTAGGGCAGGTCGTGCACGCCTTCGAGCGTGGCTTCGGTCGCCATCTCCTGGCGGTCGAGCGCGATCGCCACCGCGTGCGGCGTGGCGCCGGCGGCCTTGATCAGCGCGATCGACTCGCGCGCGGCGGTGCCGGCGCTCATGACGTCGTCGATGATCAGCACCCGGCCCTGGAGCGGCGCGCCGACCAGGCTGCCGCCTTCGCCATGGTCCTTGGCTTCCTTGCGGTTGTAGGCGAAGGGCTTGTTGACGCCCAGGCGCGCGAGATCGATCGCCACCGCTGCCGCCAGCGGAATGCCCTTGTAGGCCGGGCCGAAGATCATGTCGAACTCCAGACCGCTGGCCTGGATGCGCCGGGCATAGAAGGACGCCAGCCGGCCGAGCTTGGCGCCGTCGTCGAACAGGCCGGCGTTGAAGAAGTAGGGGCTCAGGCGGCCGGCCTTGGTCTTGAACTCGCCAAAGCGCAACACGCCCGATTCGACGGAAAATTGCACAAATTCCAGCGCCAGCGCGTCATCTGTCGCTGGCTTGTTCGCTTCAACCACCATGGGAAATTCCTTGTTCAAACTCACCAGCCTCAACCTCAACGGCATCCGATCCGCCACTTCCAAGGGGCTGGAAGACTGGGTCGCGGCCCAGGCGCCTGATTGTATTGGCGTGCAGGAACTCAAGGCGCAAGGCGCCGACGTGGCCGGCCGCTTCGAGCAGCTCGCCGGCCTGCAGGGCTACTTCCATTACGCCGAGAAGAAGGGCTATTCGGGCGTCGCGCTCTACAGCCGGCACGAGCCCAGCGACGTGATCGTCGGCCTCGGCGAGCCTGAGTTCGACGCCGAGGGCCGCTATGTCGAGCTGCGCTTCGATACGCTCGGCAAGAAGCGCAGCCTCGTCAGCTGCTACTTCCCGAGCGGCTCCTCGAGCGAGGAGCGCCAGCAGGCCAAGTTCCGCTTCCTCGAGCTGATCTACCCCCATCTCTCCAGCATGAACGCCGAACGCGACTATGTGCTGTGTGGCGACGTCAACATCGCGCACCGCGAGATCGACCTCAAGAACTGGAAGGGCAACCTCAAGAACAGCGGTTTCCTGCCCGAGGAGCGCGCCTGGATGACCAAGCTGCTCGGCGAGGCCGGTCTGGTCGACGTCTACCGCCATCTGCACCCCGACGAGACCGAGGGCGGCTACACCTGGTGGAGCAACCGCGGCCAGGCGCGCGCCAAGAATGTGGGCTGGCGCATCGACTACCAGCTCGCGAGCCCGGCGCTGGCCGAACACGCGCGCCGCGCCGCGATCTACAAGCAGCAATGGTTCAGCGACCACGCGCCGCTGACCATCGAGTACGACTGGACGCTTTGACGCGGGCGGGCCGCATGCCTCGGCAGCGGCCGCGCCTGCCTAGCTGCGCAGAAACGACAGCAGCGCTTCGTTGAACGCCTGCGGGTGCGACGCATTGAGCCCGTGCGGCGCACCGTTCACCCGCACCAGCTGGCTGTGGGGTATGGCGCGGTGGGTGCGCAGCCCCGAGCCTTCGATCGGCACGAGCGCGTCTGCATCACCATGGATCACCAGCGTGGGCACGGTCACCCTTTTGAGGTCTTGGCGGAAGTCGGTCGTGGCGAACGAGTCCATGCAGGCCAGCGCCGCATGCTGCGCTGACTGTTGGCACAGGGCGATCGCATCGCTGCGCTGCGACTCGCTGACCTGCAGCACACCATTGGCTGAGAAAAATTCTCGGGTGAATTGCTCGAAGAAGGCGCTTCGGTCCTGCTCGAGCGCCTGCCTGTGCTGTTGTGCCGCCTCGGGCGTGAGCGGGCCTTCGGGATTGTCGGCCGTCTGCATCAGGTAGGGCGGCACGGCCGCGGCGAACACCACGCTGTGCAGGCGCGATTCGCCGTGGCGGCCGATGTAGCGCGCCACTTCGCCGCCGCCCATCGAGAAGCCCACCAGTGTCACGTCCTGCAGTTCACACTGCTCGATGACGCGCTGCAGGTCGTCGGCCAGCGTGTCGTAGCGGTAATCCGAGTCCGGTTTGTCGGAGCGGCCGAAGCCCCTTCGGTCATAGGCCACCACGCGATAGCCGGCCGTTTGCAGCACCGAGACCTGGGGTTCCCAGGCCTGGGCAGACAGCGGCCAGCCATGGATCAGCACCACCGGTCGACCGCTGCCACCGCTGTCGTCGATATGCAGGCGCACGCTGTCCGCGGGTGCTTGGTCGGGGTTGCTCGCATCCTCCGGGTTCTCCGCGGCGCCAGCGGCAGCCCCCCCCAGCGCGCCGGCAACGGCACCCAGCGTGGCCCCGACCACCACTCCGACCGGGCCAGCCACCGCGACGCCGATGGCGGCGCCCGTGGCCATGCCGGCCGCCATGCCTCCCGCCATCAGTACCGAGTGGGCCTCGCGCTCCACTTCCTGCGGGTCCAAGGGAAACTGGGCGGCGGAATCCGTGTCCTGCGACGGAATGCCGTGACCGGGATGCGCCTGCTCGGCCAGGTCCTTGTCGTCGTCAGGCTCGGTGCTGGGTGGTGGGGTGTCGGACGGGCTCATGTGCTTCTCCTGAGTGAGTGGACGCCGAAACGAGCACCACAGGCGCGCTGCGAACGGCTGAGCGACCTTATGTCCGCAAAAGCGCGCCCGTCTGTGCGGCAGCGGACAGTCACGGATCACGCACTAGCAGGAGCCATGGTTCAGCGACCACGCGCCGCTGACCATCGAGTACGGCTGGTCTGTTGATGCCTTGATCCGGCGCTGGCGTCTCAGTCCTGTATAGGTCGAACCAGCTGCCAGCGCGCGAGCTTGCCGCCTTCGAATTCGCAGCTCACGCTCGAGCCCGATTCGTCGCTCCAGCGGTAGATCTCGGGCTGAACGCCCTCTGCCGACAGCCGCTCGCCGAGCGCGCGCGTCTGCGCGATCACGTGCATCAAGGGGCGACCCGACTGCAGCTTCGCGTTGAGCATGACCGCGCTGTCGACATGACCGACCGGCCGGTTGGCCGCCCGCTTCATGACGCCCATCAGGCGCGTGAAATGCAGCAGCAGCCACATCACGAGGCCGGCGCCGGCGAAGGCCACGCCGGGCCAGCCGAACTGGGATTGCGCCAGTACCAGCAGCGCCGCCACGCCGCCCCATAACAAAATGCTTTGGAATCTCATGTCGGGATTGTCGCCGCAGCCGGCCGCGATCTGCCGGCCGTGACCTGAAGGTGAAAAATCGGCACAATGAACCGGGCAGTCGTCGGGCATCGGGTCCGTCGCTCGTTTCCGATCCGGGCCAGAACTTGTCAGACCTTCCTTCCGATACTGCCGCTGCGGCTTCTGCCGGTCCGGCCTATCCCAGGCCCAGGATCCCGGACGAGCTCTGGCAGCTGCTGCAGAACCCGCAGTCCTGCGCGCATGAAGCGCGCCATCTCGGTGATGCGTTGGTGCGCAGCGGTATCCTGACTGCCGAGCAGTTATGCGAGGCGCTCGCGACCCAGACCCGGCAGCGTTCGCTCGGCATCCATCGCCAGCTCGGCCAGCAGCTGGTCGAGAGCGGCCTGCTGACCGAGGCCCAGTTGCGCCACGTGATCGCGGGCTGGCTCGGCAACCGGGTGCTCGATCCTTCGGTCTACCTGTTCGACCAGGAGGCACTCGCGCTGGTGCCGCGCAGCTTTGCCGAACGCGAGGCGGTGTTGCCGCTGTTGCTGCAGGATGACATCCTGGTGCTCGCGATGGCCGATCCGCTCGACAAGCGGCTGCTCGACGAACTGCGTTTCATGACCCAGCGTCGCATCGTCGCGGTGCTGGCGGCGCCCGGCACGCTGATGCCCTCGGTGGCGCGCGCCTACGAGCCGCAGTCCGGCCCCGGCGAGCCGCCCAGGCCCAGGGAGGTCAACCGTGCCTCGTCGCGCGACCTGGTCAACGACCTGCAGGCCGGCGCGGAAGTCGGTCGCGAACCCGAGTCCGATGTCGTCAGCGAGTCCGACAACACGCTGGTGCGGCTGATCAACTCGCTGATCGCCGAGGCGATCGCGCAGAAGGCATCCGACATCCACATCGAGACCCAACCCGCCCCGCGCAAGGTCAGGATCCGGTTCCGCATCGACGGCGAACTGCGGCGCTACCTCGAGGTCGAGTCGCGCTTTCGCTACGCGCTGGTGGCGCGCATCAAGATCATGGCCGGCATGGACATCTCCGAGCATCGCAAGCCGCAGGACGGCAAGATCGATTTCGCCCGCTTCGGTGGCAGCAAGACCGAGCTGCGCGTCGTGACCGTGCCGACCCATGGCGGACTCGAGGATGTCGTGCTGCGGCTGCTGGCCGGCTCCAAGCCGATGCCGCTCGACTCGATCGGCCTGAGTGCCGGCCATCTGGTCGAGCTGCGCCGGATGGCGCTCAAGCCCTATGGCCTGATCCTGGTCTGCGGTCCGACCGGCAGCGGCAAGACCACCACGCTGCATTCGCTGATCAGCGACATCAACACCGAGAACCGCAAGATCTGGACCGCCGAGGACCCGATCGAGATCAGCCAGGAAGGCCTGCGCCAGGTGCAGGTGAACCCGCGCATCGGCTGGACCTTCGCCGCCGCGATGCGGACCTTCCTGCGTGCCGACCCCGACGTGATCATGATCGGCGAGATGCGCGACGAGGAGACTGCGCGCATCGCGGTCGAGGCCTCGCTGACCGGTCACCTGGTGCTGTCGACCCTGCACACCAACTCGGCGCCCGAGAGCCTCGCGCGGCTGCTCGAGATCGGGCTCGATCCGTTCAACTTCTCGGATTCCCTGCTGGCCATATTGGCCCAGCGCCTGGTGCGCCGCCTGTGCCAGCAATGCGTCGAAGTCCGCCCGTCGTCCGCCGAGGAGATCGAGGCTCTGGCCAACCAGTACCTCGATGGCCGTTCCGAGCATGACCCGCCCGAGGTGGCCGCGCTGATCGAGCGCTGGCGCCGCGACCATGGCCAGCCCGATGCCGCCGGTGTCCTGCAATTGCACAGCTTCGTGCGGCATGGCTGCCAGGCCTGCGAACAGCGCGGCTACCGGGGCCGGCTCGGCATCTACGAGCTGATGCTCAACGACGATCAGATCCGTCACCATATCCGCCACCGTGCCCCGGCCAGCGAGATCCGTCACAGCGCGCTTGGCGCCGGCATGCACACGCTGCGCCAGGACGGCATCGAGAAGGTGTTGGCCGGCCTGACCGACCTGACCGAGGTGATCGCAGCGACCAATATGTGAGCCGCCCGGCTTGCCTACAATGAGGCGCATGCTGCAATACCTCACGATACCCGTCACGCCCTTCCAGCAGAACTGCTCGCTCGTCTGGTGCGACCAGACCCTGGAGGCCGCCGTGATCGATCCGGGCGGCGACCTGGATCTGGTGCTGGCCGAGGTCGACCGGCTCGGGCTCAAGCTCGGCCAGATCTGGCTGACGCACGCGCATATCGACCACGCCGGCGGCACCGCCGAGCTGGCGCAGCGCTTCAAGCTGCCGATCATCGGTCCGCACGAGGGTGACCAGTACTGGATCGACGGCCTGCCGATGCAGAGCGTCAAGTTCGGTTTTCCGCCGGCCGGCCATTTCACGCCGACGCGCTGGCTGCATGACCTCGACCGGCTGCAGCTGGGCCAGAGCGAAGTGACGGTGCGCCATTGCCCCGGCCATACGCCAGGCCATGTGGTCTTTCATTCGGCCGAAGCCAAGCGCGCCTTCGTCGGCGATGTGCTGTTCGCCGGCAGCATCGGCCGCACCGACTTCCCTGGCGGCAACCACGAGCAGCTGCTCGCCAGCATCACGCAGCGCCTGTGGCCGATGGGCGACGACACCATCTTCATTCCGGGCCACGGCCCCGAAAGCAGCTTCGGCCGTGAGCGGCGTGTGAATCCCTACGTGCGCGGCACCTGATCGTGCCGCCGGTCCGGCTCGGTTTCAGCCTCTGGCCTGCTCGTAGAGCGACCTGACCCGGGGCAGGTTGTCCTGCAGTTCCTGGATCCGGTTCGGGCCGCTGGGGTGGGTTGACAGGAAGCCCGGTCCGCCGCTGCCGTTGGCCGCCATCATCTTGCGCCAGAGCGAGACGCTGGCCTGCGGGTTATAGGCCCCGCGCGCGCCGAGTTCTAGCCCGACCAGATCGGCCTCGGTTTCGTCATCGCGGCTGTACTTGAGGCTCAGCAGCTGGGTGCCGAGGTCGGCGGCGACCTCGCCGATCTGGCCCAGTCCCAGCAGGCGCGCGCCCAGCGTCAGTCCCAGGCTGGTGGCCTGGGTCTTGGCCAGCCGCTCGCGTGCATGCTCGAGCAGGGCATGCGCCATCTCGTGGCCCATGACCATCGCGACCTCGTCGTCGCCGAGCTTGAGCTTGTCGAGGATGCCGGTGTAGAAGCAGATCTTGCCGCCCGGCATGCAGAAGGCGTTGATCTGGGAACTGCCGATCAGGTTGACCTCCCATTGCCAGTTGCGCGCGCGTGAGTTCCACGGTGCGGTGAAGGGAATCAGGCGACGCGCGATCTGGTGCAGCCGCTGCAGCTGGGGGTGCTGCTCGGGCGCCAGCGCCCGCTGGGCCCGGGCCTGCTCCAGCATATGATCGTATTGCTGGCGCGCCGCGTTTTCGAGTTCCTCGGCCGGCACCAGATTGCGCAGTGCCGAGGCCTCGCCGACGTCGACCTGAGCCTGTGCCGCTGCGCCGGCCAGACCAGTGGCGGCAGCCGCGCCGGCCAGCAGGAAACCGCGTCGCGGCGACCAGCGCCCGGCATGCGGTTCATCATGGATGCCGGCCGAAGCCGAAAGGGAGGATTTCGTGTCGCAAAGCCAGCACATGCGCCAATAATAGACAAAAGCCTGCCGCCTGCGCAGGTTTTCTGTTTCAAGCCCGACATGCCTCCATCCGATTCCCGTCCCGCGTCCACCGTCGCCGAGCCGCAGTCCGAGCCGGTGCTGTCCTGGCGCGCCACCCTGCGCGCCTACCTGCAGCCCGCCGGCCTGCGCCTGTTCGCGCTCGGTTTTGCCGCCGGCCTGCCGCTGCTGCTGGTGCTCGGCACGCTGAGTTTCCGTCTGCGCGAGGCTGGCCTGGACCGCGCCACCATCGGCTACCTGAGCTGGGTCGGCCTGGCCTACGGCTTCAAGTGGTGCTGGGCGCCGCTGGTCGACCGGCTGCCGCTGCCGGCCTTAAGCCGCTGGCTCGGTCAGCGGCGCGCCTGGCTGCTGCTGTCGCAGTCGGTGGTCATGGCCGGCCTGGTCGGCATGGCGCTGACCGACCCGCGCGCCGACCTGCAGGCCATGGTGGGCTACGCCCTGCTGGTGGCCTTTGCCTCGGCGACGCAGGACATCGCGCTCGACGCCTTCCGGATCGAGTCGGCCGATGCCCGGCACCAGGGCACGCTGGTCGCCTACTACCAGACCGGCTACCGGCTCGCCATGATCTGGGCCGGTGCCGGAGTGCTCTGGCTGGCCGCACGCGCCGAACTGGCGCCCGCGATCGCGACTGGTTACCAGCAGACGGCCTGGAGCAGCGCCTATCTGGTCATGGCCGGCTCGATGGTGATCGGCCTGCTGACCGTGCTGGGCTCGCCCGAGCCGGTGCGGCGCGTCATCCCGCCGGCGCGCAACCTCGCGGCCTGGCTGCGCGAGGTGCTGGTCGAGCCTTTCGCTGAATTCCTGCAGCGTTACGGCTCGCAGGCCTTGCTGCTGCTGGCGCTGATCGGGGTCTACCGCATCAGCGACGTGGTGATGGGCATCATGGCCAACCCGTTTTATGTCGACATGGGCTACAGCAAGGACGAGGTCGCCGCCGTCACCAAGGTCTATGGCGTGATCATGACCCTGGTCGGGGCTTTTGCCGGTGGCGCGCTGGCGCTGCGCTGGGGCGTGATGCGGGTGCTGATGCTGGGCGCGCTGTTGAGCGCCGTCAGCAATCTGCTGTTTGCCTGGCTGGCCTGGCATGGTCATGACCTGGTGGCGCTGATCGCGGTGATTGCCGCCGACAACCTGAGTTCGGGCATCGCTTCGGCCGCCTTCGTCGCTTACCTGTCGAGCCTGACCAATGTCAGCTATTCGGCCACGCAATACGCGCTGTTCAGCTCGATGATGCTGCTCGCGCCCAAGTGGCTGGCCGGCTATTCGGGCGTCTTCGTCGATGCCTATGGCTACAGCAGCTTCTTCGTTGGCACGGCGCTGCTCGGTCTGCCGGTGCTGCTGCTGGTCTGGCTGGCGTCCCGGGTACAGGCAAGGATATCTGACTAGGGGTTTTCCCTTGTGTTCTCCGTGCCAGGACTAGGCCCGGTCATGTTGCTGGTGCACAATAGCGCCAAGTGCTGTCACATTTGACTGAGACAAGGCCGTTGCAGCGGGGGAGTCAAGTGCCAAGACCCAAGCCCAAGACCCTCTTGCAACCTGCCATACCGGATTCCAACGACGTCCTCTAGGACTTGCCGCCGCCCAACTGGGCGGCGTTTTTTTTGCCCGTACGGCCCGAGCACCACGGCCGTTCTGCTCTGGGCTCAGGCGCCGATTTCCTGATTGGCGGGAAATGCGGCATCCGTGTGAATCTATTTTCCATTGTGCAAAAGTTTTGGGGGTTGCCTCAAATGTCCAGGCAACCTGCCTTCATGTCCCGGGATATCTGGTGTATGGCTTTGCGGTGGTGCTGGCCTTGCCGATTGGCGACCTGAGCGGGAGGCCGGGCCAAGCCGAGATCTGGCCGAGCTGCTGAGGTGCCGCGTCCTGGCTCGTGTGGCCGTCCAGGGGAAGGGGCACAATCGGCCTGTCCCTTCACCATTTCGCCGATGCGCCACCTCGCCCACTCCAGTCCCACCGTCCCTGTCGGGCCCGCCTCCGCCCAGCCCGAGCGCTCGGATGCCGCCACCTTGCGTCGCCTGCTGCCTTATCTCTGGCAGTACCGCTGGCGCGTGGCGCTGGCGCTGGCCTTCATGGTCGGCGCCAAGCTGGCCAACGTCGGCGTGCCGCTGTTGCTCAAGGAGTTGGTCGATGCACTGACGCCGCGCACCGGTCTGGCGCCGGGCCAGGCCGCGCTGCTGGTGGTGCCACTGGGTCTGCTGCTGGCCTACGGCCTGTTGCGCTTCTCGACCAGCCTGTTCACCGAGCTGCGTGAGCTGATCTTCGCCAAGGCGACCGAAGGTGCGACGCGCGCGATCGCGCTGCAGGTGTTCGGCCATCTGCACGGACTGAGCCTGCGCTTTCACCTCGAGCGCCAGACCGGCGGCATGACGCGCGACGTCGATCGCGGCACGCGCGGCGTGCAGTCGCTGATCTCCTACTCGCTCTACAGCATTTTTCCGACCCTGCTCGAGGTGGTGCTGGTGCTGGCGTTGCTGGGGACCCGGTTCGAGCTCTGGTATGTCTGGACCACGCTGGCCGCGCTGACCGCCTATGTGTTCTTCACCATCAAGGTCACCGAGTGGCGCACCCAGTACCGGCGCGAGATGAACGAGCTCGAGTCGGCCAGCCAGACCCGCGCCGTCGACTCGCTGCTCAACTACGAGACCGTCAAGTATTTCAACAACGAGGCCTTCGAGTCGCGCCGCTACGGCGAAAGCCTGGAGCGCCTGCGCCGCGCCCGGGTCAAGAGCCAGACCACGCTGTCGCTGCTCAACGCCGGCCAGCAGCTGATCATCGCGACCGCGCTGGTCGCCATGCTCTGGCGTGCCACCAGCACCGTGACCCAGGGCGGCATGACGCTGGGCGACCTGGTCATGATCAACGCCTTCATGATCCAGCTCTACATCCCGCTCAACTTCCTGGGTGTGCTGTACCGCGAGATCAAGCAGAGCCTGACCGATCTCGACAAGATGTTCACGCTGCTCGATCGCGAGCGCGAGATCGCCGATGCGCCGGGCGCGCCCGAGCTGGCGCTGGACGGGCCGCCCGAGGTCCGCTTCGAGTTGGTGCGCTTTGCCTACGAGCCGGCGCGCGAGATCCTGCACGGCATCAGCTTCACGGTGCCGGCCGGCAAGACGGTGGCGGTGGTCGGTCCGTCCGGCTCCGGCAAGTCCACGCTGGCGCGCCTGCTGTACCGCTTCTACGATGTCGGCGGCGCAGGAATGGCGCCGGCTGTGGCGGGCTCGATCCGGATCGCGGGCCAGGACATTCGCCAGGTGACCCAGTCCAGCCTGCGGCGCGCGATCGGCATCGTGCCGCAGGACACGGTGCTGTTCAACGACAGCATCGGCTACAACATCCGCTACGGCCGCCCGGACGCCAGCCGCGAGGAAATGGTCGCCGCGGCCCAGGCCGCGCATATCCACGATTTCATCGAGAAGCTGCCCAAGGGCTACGAGACCGTGGTCGGCGAGCGCGGCCTCAAGCTGTCGGGCGGCGAGAAGCAGCGGGTCGCGATCGCGCGTACCTTGCTGAAGAACCCGCCGATCCTGATCTTCGACGAGGCGACCTCGGCGCTCGACTCGGCCAACGAGCGCGCGATCCAGTCCGAGCTGCGCAGCGCCGCGCGCGACAAGACCGCGCTCGTGATCGCGCACCGGCTCTCGACCGTGGTCGACGCGCACGAGATCATCGTGCTCGAGCAGGGTCATATCGTCGAGCGCGGTGCCCATGCCGAGCTGCTGGCGCGCAACGGTCGCTATGCCCAGATGTGGGCGCTGCAGCAAAGCGGCGCCGAGGAGGCCGTCATGACGCAAGCGGGCGCCTGAGATGGACACCAAATGGCTGGAGGATTTCGTCAGCCTGGCCGAGACGCGCAGCTTCAGCCGCTCGGCCCAGCTGCGCCATGTGACGCAGCCGGCGTTTTCGCGCCGGATCCAGTCGCTCGAGGCCTGGGCCGGCACCGATCTGGTCGATCGCAGCTCCTACCCGACCCGGCTCACGCCGGCGGGGCAGACGCTCTACGAGCAGGCGCTCGAGATCCTCACCGCGCTGCAGTCGACCCGCACCATGCTGCGCCAGTATTGCCCGACCGGCCAGGACCAGATCGCGTTCGCGGTGCCGCACACGCTGGGCTTCACCTTCTTTCCGGCCTGGCTGTCGGGCCTGCGTGAGGTGGTCGGCCCGGTCAAGACTCGCCTGATCGCCCTCAACGTCCATGACGCGGTGCTGCGGCTGATGGAGGGCAGCTGCGACCTGTTGATCACTTATCAGCACACCTCGCAGCCGATCCAGCTCGACGCCGAGCGCTACGAGATGCTCTCGCTCGGGCAAGAGGTGCTGGCGCCCTATGTCCGCCCTGGCGATGATGGTGCGCCGCTGCACCGCCTGCCCGGCAGCGCCGAGCAGCCCTGGCCTTATCTGGCCTATGCACCGGGCGCCTATCTCGGGCGCGTGGTGGACTGGGTGCTGCAGCAGGGCGGGGCGAATTTTCATCCCGAGCGGGTCTACGAGACCGACATGTCCGAGAGCCTGAAGGCGATGGCGATCGCCGGCCATGGCGTGGCCTTCCTGCCGGCCAGCTCGGTCCAGCAAGCCTTGCGCGAGGGCCAGCTGGTCGGGGCCGCCGGCCCCGACGTGGTCTGTGAGGCGCGGCTGGACATCCGGCTCTATCGCGAGCGCCCTGGCGCGCGCCGGCCCAAGCGCGCGGCGCAGAAGTTCTGGGACGACGTGGCAGCCGCTCAGGTCCGCTCGAGCTGATTCCTGCCGCGCTGGCGCACTTTCTGCTTTATGACGTTACCCAGTCCGGGGCCGGGTAGATCCTATGCTCGTCCCCATGATGCTCGCCCTAGAATAGGGGATAACGATTCCCCCCGACCCATAAAGGACCTTGAAATGAAGAAGAACCTCCTGGCCATTGCCCTGACGGCCGCCTGCGCCGGTTCCGTCTGGGCCCAGACCAATGACACCTTGGCCAAGATCAAGGATAGCGGCAGCGTGACCCTGGGTGTGCGCGAATCCTCGGGCCTGGGCTACACCCTGGGCAACGGCAAGTACGTGGGTTTCCACACTGAAATGGGCGAGCGCATCGTGGCCGACCTGCAAAAGCAGCTTGGTCTGACCAAGGTGGAGCTGAAGTACCAGCCGGTGACCTCGCAAAACCGCATCCCGTTGCTGCAGAACGGCACCGTGGACCTCGAGTGCGGCTCGACCACCAACAACGCCGCGCGCCAGAAGGACGTGGCCTTTGCCGTCACCACCTATGTCGAGGAAGTGGGCATTGCCGTGCGCACCAACTCCAACGTGCACCATATCAAGGACCTGAACGGCAAGTCCGTGGCCACCACCACCGGCACTACCTCGGTTCAGACGCTGCGCAAGAACGAGCGCGCCGATGGCGTGGACTTCAAGGAAGTCTATGGCAAGGACCATGCCGACAGCTTCCTGCTGCTCGAATCGGGTCGTGCGGAAGCCTTCGTGATGGACAAGTCCATCCTGGCGGCCAATATCGCCAAGTCGAAGAACCCGGGCGAGTTCAAGATCCTCGACGAGGTGCTCAGCGTCGAGCCGATCGCCTGCATGCTGCGCAAGGACGACCCGGCCTTCAAGAAGGCGGTCGACGACAGCATCAAGCGCCAGATCAAGGACGGCTCGCTGGCCAAGCTCTATGACAAGTGGTTCATGCAGCCGATCCCGCCGGCCAACGTCAACCTCAAGATGCCCCTGACGGAAAGCACCAAGGCCGCCTGGGCCAACCCGAACGACAAGCCGATGGAAGAGTACGCGAAGAAGTAAGCTTCGCGCCAAGCACAGTCCCGGTTGCCTACCGGGACTGATTTCATTTCGCAGCATGAGGAGGTCCGCATGAGCTGGGATTGGCAGGTATTCTGCGAGGACACCCTCACGCGTGAGGCGGGTTCGAGCTGCTTTGGCCAGGGTGGCGACATCACCTATCTGGACTGGCTGTTGTCGGCCTGGGGCTGGACGGTGTCGGTCTCGCTGCTGGCGCTGGTGCTGGCGCTGGTCGTCGGCGCCTTGGTCGGCACGCTGCGCACCCTGCCCGACCGCCCCTGGGTGGTGCGCCTGGGCCATGCCTGGGTCGAGCTGTTCCGCAACATTCCGCTGCTGGTGCAGATCTTCCTCTGGTACCACGTGTTGCCGACGCTGTTTCCGACCCTGCAGGCGGTGCCGGGCTTCGTGCTAGTGGTGCTGGCGCTGGGTCTGTTCACCTCGGCGCGCATCGCCGAGCAGGTCAGGTCGGGCATACAGTCGCTGCCGCGCGGCCAGCGCATGGCCGGCATGGCGCTGGGCCTGACGACGGCGCAGACCTATCGCCATGTGCTGCTGCCGATGGCGCTGCGCATCGTGATCCCGCCGCTGACCAGCGAGACCATGAACATCTTCAAGAACTCGTCGGTCGCCTTCGCGGTCTCGGTCGCCGAGCTGACCATGTTCGCGATGCAGGCGCAGGAGGAGACCGCACGCGGGGTCGAGGTCTATCTGGCCGTGACCGGGCTCTATGTCGTGTCGGCTTTCACGATCAACCGCGTGATGGCCTTCATCGAGCGGCGTGCCCGGGTGCCGGGCTTCATCGCCAGCGCTGGCACAGGAGGGCATTGAGATGGGTCTTCAAATCGACTGGTCCTTCTACAACTGGGATCTGCTGCAGAACTTCGTGCTCAAGGGCCTGGGCTTCAGCCTGACGTTGACGGTGATCGCGACGCTGGGTGGCGTGCTGTTCGGCACCCTGCTGGCGCTGATGCGGCTGTCGGGCCGGCGCTGGCTGGTCATGCCCGCGACGATTTACGTCAACGGCATGCGCAGCATCCCGCTGGTGATGGTGATCCTGTGGTTCTTCCTGCTGGTGCCGCTGCTGATCGGTCGTCCGATCGGGGCTGAGCTGTCGGCGGTGATCACCTTCGTGGCCTTCGAGGCTGCCTACTTCAGCGAGATCATGCGCGCCGGCATCCAGTCCATCCCGCGTGGCCAGGTCCATGCCGGTATGGCGCTGGGAATGAGCTATGGCCAGAACATGAGGCTGGTCGTGCTGCCGCAGGCGCTGCGCAACATGCTGCCGGTGCTGCTGACGCAGACCATCATCCTGTTCCAGGACACCTCGCTGGTCTACGCGATCGGTGCCTACGACATGCTCAAGGGCTTCGAGGTCGCCGGCAAGAACTTCGGTCGTCCGATCGAGGCTTATCTGGCGGCGGCCCTGCTTTATTTCGCGATCTGCTATGCGCTGTCGGCGGGCGTCAAGCGCCTGCACCGCAAGATCGCCATCGTGCGCTGACAGCCGGTACCGAAGGAGAATTCGATGATTGAACTCAAGCATGTGTCCAAATGGTACGGCCCGGTGCAGGTACTCAACGACTGCTCGACCCGGATCGAGAAGGGCGAGGTGGTGGTGGTCTGCGGTCCGTCCGGTTCGGGCAAGTCGACGCTGATCAAGACCATCAACGCGCTCGAGCCGATCCAGCAGGGCGAGATCTGGGTCGACGGCCTGGCCGCTCACGACCCCAAGACCAATCTGCCGAAACTGCGCAGCCGCGTCGGCATGGTGTTCCAGCATTTCGAGCTCTTTCCCCACCTGAGCGTGACCGAGAACTTGACACTGGCTCAGGTCAAGGTGCTGGGCCGCAGCCTCGATGACGCCAAGCGGCGCGGCCTCAAGATGCTCGACCGGGTCGGCCTGAGCGCGCACAAGGACAAGTTCCCGGGCCAGCTCTCGGGCGGCCAGCAGCAACGGGTCGCGATCGCGCGCGCGCTCAGCATGGACCCGATCGTGATGCTGTTCGACGAGCCGACCTCGGCGCTCGACCCCGAGATGGTCGGCGAGGTGCTCGACGTCATGGTCGGCCTGGCCGGCGAAGGCATGACCATGATGTGCGTGACGCACGAGATGGGCTTTGCGCGCAAGGTCAGCAACCGGGTGATCTTCATGGATGTCGGCGGCAAGATCCTGGAGGACTGCAGCACGCGCGAGTTCTTCAGCCAGCCGGAAAACCGCCAGCCGCGCACCAAGGACTTCCTGAACAAGATCCTGCAGCATTGAGGGCATCGAGCCGATGCAGGACAGGCGCCCGTGCGGCGCCTTTTTGTTGGGCGGCCGGCGGCGGATTTGGGACAATGGCGGCATGACGCAACAGATCACCATCACCCGCCCCGACGACTGGCACCTGCATCTGCGCGACGGCGCCGCGCTGAACACCGTGGTGCCGCACACGGCCGCGCAGTTCGGCCGCGCCATCATCATGCCCAACCTCAAGCCGCCGGTCACGACCGCCGAGCAGGCGCTGGCCTACAAGCAGCGCATCCTGGCCGCCGTGCCGGCCGGCATGAGCTTCGAGCCGCTGATGACGCTCTACCTGACCGACAAGCTGCCGCCCGAGGAAATCGCGCGCGCCAAGGCCGCTGGCGTGGTCGCTGTCAATCTCTATCCGGCCGGCGCGACGACCAACAGCGACGCCGGCGTGACCGACATCCGCAAGACCTACCATACGCTCGAGGCCATGCAGCGCGAGGGCGTGCTGCTGCTCGTGCATGGCGAGGTCACCGACCCGGCGATCGACCTGTTCGACCGCGAGGCGGTGTTCATCGAACAGCAGCTCGCGCCGCTGCGCCGCGACTTCCCCGAACTCAAGATCGTGATGGAGCACATCACGACCAAGGAGGCCGCCCAATACGTGGCCGAAGCCGACCAGTATCTGGGCGCGACCATCACCGCGCACCACCTGCTCTACAACCGCAACGCGATCTTCACCGGCGGCATCCGCCCGCATTACTACTGCCTGCCGGTCCTCAAGCGCGAGACGCACCGGCTGGCGCTGGTGCAGGCCGCGACCAGCGGCAGCCCGAAGTTCTTCCTCGGCACCGACAGCGCGCCGCACCCGGCGCACCTGAAGGAGCACGCAACCGGCTGTGCCGGCTGCTACACCGCGCACGCCGCGATCGAGATGTACGCCGAGGCCTTCGACAACGTTGGCGCACTCGACCAGCTCGAGGCCTTCGCCAGCTTCAACGGCCCGGACTTCTATCAGCTGCCGCGCAATACCGGCCACATCACGCTGCGCAAGGAGAGCTGGACCCCGCCGGCGTCGTTCGCTTTCGGCGACGCCGAGCTCAAGCCGCTGCGCGCGGGCGAGGCACTGCCCTGGAAGCTGGTCTGAGCCATTTCTCCCGGCTGATCGACTGGTCCGCGCCCTGGCTGACGCCCTGGCGCGGGCTGGGCGAGCCGATCGCGGTCGACGCGCTGGCTGGCGGCGACCTGCCGGCGGCGCTCAATGCCGCCGGGTTGGCGCCCAGGCGCTTCGTGCCGCAGGCCGAGCTGCCCGAGGGGCGGGCCTACGAGGCGCATATCTTCACGACCGGCGGCGTGCCGACGCGCGAAGGCCTGCACGACTTCTTCAACGCGCTGTGCTGGATGCGCTTCCCCGCCACCAAGCTGCTGCTGAACCGCCTGCAGGCGCAGGCGATCGAGGCCGCTGGCGGCGTTGGTGCAAGGCGCGGGCCGCTGCGCGACGCGCTGACGCTGTTCGACGAGAACGCCGCGCTGCTGCAGGCGCCCGAGCCGGTCTGGCAGGCGCTGCTGGCGCGTGACTGGCAGCGGCTGTTCGTCGAGCTGCGCCCGCTGTGGGCGCAGTCCACGCTGCTGCTGTTCGGCCATGCGCTGACCGAAAAGCTGGTTGCGCCCTATAAGTCGATCACGGCCCATGTGCTGCGGCTGCCAGTGCCGGCTGATCTGCCAGCTGATGCGGCCGCAGCCTGGGTCCACCCCTGGGACGACTGGCTGGCCAGTCAGCTGACGCCCGAGTGGCTGGCGACCAAGCCCTACACGCCGCTGCCGGTGCTGGGGCGGCCGGGCTGGTGGCCCGCCAACGAGGCTCCCGCTTTCTATGCCGACGCCCAGGTGTTCCGTCCGGCGCGCACGCTGTCTGTCTGCACGTCATGACCCTTTGCATGCTAGGGTTGGCGGCTTGAAGCGGTCCACGCTCGTCCCCATATCATGGCGAAAGGGATAGCAGCCGGTGCCTGGAGCAGGTGGCTGGCGGCCCGACCGATTTCTTCAACCTGGGAGTTTTTCCTGTCATGAAACGCATAGCGCTTTTCGTCCTGACCAACCTGGCGGTCATGCTGGTCCTGAGCGTCACCGCCAGACTGCTGGGGGTGGACCGCTTCCTGACCGCCAACGGCCTGAACCTCGGCGCGCTGCTGGGCTTCTCGCTGATCATGGGCTTTGGTGGCTCCCTCATCTCGCTGCTGATGAGCAAGCCGATGGCCAAGTGGAGCACCGGCGCGGTCGTGATCAACCAGCCGCGCAACGCCGACGAGGCCTGGCTCGTCAACACGGTGCAGAAGTTTGCCGGCCAGGCCGGCATCGCGATGCCCGAGGTCGCGATCTACGACGGCGAGCCCAACGCCTTCGCGACCGGCGCGAGCAAGAACGCCTCGCTGGTGGCGGTCTCGACCGGCCTGCTGCACGGCATGACGCACGAGGAAGTCGAGGCCGTGATCGGCCATGAGGTGGCCCACATCGCCAACGGCGACATGGTGACGCTGACGCTGATCCAGGGCGTGGTCAATACCTTCGTCGTCTTCCTGTCGCGCATCGTCGGCTACGTGGTCGATGGCTTCCTGCGTCGCGGTGACAGCGAAAACAGCGGCCCGGGCATCGGCTACATGGTGACCAGCATGATCTGCGAAGTCGTCTTCGGTCTGCTCGCCAGCATC
>ERZ1034363.844-NODE-844-length-19131-cov-2.280938_pt1 | contig 19131 bp, 25 predicted proteins | sample MGYA00520616_ERZ1034363 | MGnify/ENA primary metagenome ERZ1034363 (study PRJEB33736, sample SAMEA104284506) | Azolla filiculoides | biome: Urban; feature: Water surface; material: Ditch water | place: Netherlands | collected 2015-10-28 | depth 0-0.1 m ...
ATAACTTGCCATAAATTGGAAGACTGTTGGAAATACCAAGAAGTATGCAAACGCCATACCTGCCACAAATAGTAAATAGCTACTTGTAACGATCGGCAAAATCAAACGGCGCTCATGGTTATATAAACCAGGCGCAATAAATGACCAAAGCTGATGCATGATGAATGGTAAAGCGCCCAAAAATGCCACCAACATCGTGACCTTCATTGGCACAAAGAATGAACCAGTGACATCAGTCACAATCATCTTGCCGCCATTAGGCAATGCATCTAATAGGGGTTTTGAGAATAAGTGAAAAATATCTGGCGCCCAATATACCAAGCACAAGAAAACAAATAACAAAGCACCAACAGATTTAATTAAACGATCGCGTAACTCAAACAAATGAGAAAGAAAGGTTTCTTGAATACCATCTTCTTTTTCTGGTTGTTGAGAATCTTGGCTTGAGTTCTGCGTCATCTTTTAAATAATTTCTTTTAAATTTATTTTTATCTTATTTTTTAGAAAAAAGATTTAGGTGGGCGTTGCTGAGATGCTGAGCGTCGGAAACGCTTCACGCGAGCAGCGCCTGATTGAACTCTTGTTTTAACTCCAGCACTACGCTTGTACCACTGAGGCATTGCTGATTTCTTAACACCCCAACTATCGCGGCCTTGCCTCAAATTAGTTTTTGGTTCACGAACGGAATATCCGCCGTTATCTGCAAAATCATCATAATCATCAAATGAACTACTTGAACCTGTAGAGCTACTAGAGTTGCTTCCAGCCATCTCACTTCCATTGAGATTTTGCCCAACTTCAGAAAGACCTGACTCAACTTGATTGACACTTGATTGAACATCTTTCATGGCAGAAGTAGCTGCTTCCTGCATTTTCTTGAGTTCGTCTAACTCTACCTGGCGATTGACTTCAGACTTCACCTCTGACATGTAACGCTGAGCACGCCCCATCAGGTTGCCCGCCATACGGGCTACCTTAGGCAAACGCTCAGGACCAATGACCACCAATGCGACTACCGCAATGAGGGCGAGCTTGGAAACTCCAAGATCGATCATGTCAAATGAACTTTATGTGTAGTTGAATGTGAGTAGCCATCAAGTATTTGATGGCTAAAGGCTTAGGCCTTGTTCACATCCTTAGCTTGAACATCTACTGTCTTGCCATCAGCTGGAATTTGGCTAGATGGGGCAACAGCATCAGCTGGCTTTTCTTCGCCACCCTTCATACCATCTTTGAAGCCTTTAACAGCACCACCCAAATCTGAACCAATGTTACGCAACTTCTTAGTACCAAATACTAAGAGAACGATAACTAAAACAATAATCCAATGCCAAACGCTAAATGAACCCATGATTGCTCCTAATTAGTTTTTATTCCACGGACGGGGACCACCCATCACGTGCATATGCAAATGGTAAACCTCTTGACCACCATCAGCACCGTTATTGATCATCACACGAAAGCCCCCGGATTCGCCAGGGCGGCATCCTTGCTCAAGAGCAAGGCGCGGTGCAATTGTCATCATTCTACCCAGTAATGCCTCATCTGCGCTACTGGCATCCATTAAATTTGCAAAATGGCGCTTAGGAATCATTAAAAAATGAACTGGGGCAGATGGATTAATGTCATGGAAGGCATATATTTCCTCATCTTCATAGACTTTTTTGCTAGGAATCTTGCCAGCAATGATCTTACAAAAGATACAGTTCTCGGAATGACCTAATTGTTCTTGTGAGCTCATGACTTAATCTAAGGTGATGATTTTTTTGTTGTAAAGGGTGAATTAAGATTTTCTGGCAGCTTTTTCAGCAATCCCAGAAACGCCCTCGCGGCGCTCTAATTCTGCAATCACGTCTTCAGGGCGCAAATTAAATTGCGCCAAAGCCACAAAACAGTGGAACCAAAGATCTGCAATCTCACCCACTAATTTTGTTTGCATCTCAGGTGCCAAATTAGCAAAACGACTATCTTTGGCAGCCATAACAGTTTCAGCGGCTTCTTCACCAATCTTTTTCAAGATGGCGTCATCGCCCTTACTGAATAACTTTGCAATATAAGAAACATCAGGATCAGCACGGCCAGCCAAAAAGTCAGCCTTGCGAGCGTCGACAACATCAGCCAAACGCTTGATGGCATCCATATTGTTTACGTCATTCGACTTTGTTTGCTCTGTCATTGTTATTTCTTTTATTAAATTGATTGAAGCACTCTAAACTATTTTTTCCAAACTGGGCCGTCTGATGTTTTTTCCAAGTTCAAGAAAAAACAGCTATGTGCGCCAGTGTGGCAAGCAATACGATCTTTTTGATCAACCTTGATCAAAATAGTATCGCCATCACAATCTAAATGAATACTCTTAATAACCTGGACGTGACCAGACTCTTCGCCCTTGTGCCAAATCTTTTTTCTAGAACGAGACCAATAAACCGCTTCACCTTTTTCTAAAGTGAGCTTTAAAGACTCATGGTTCATCCAAGCCATCATCAATACATCACCAGTATCAGCCTCTTGCGCAATGACCGCCACTAAGCCCTGATCATTCCAGGTTACTTGAGATAGCCAGTCTGCTTGATTGCTTTGATTTACTTCAGTCATGGAGGTTTGTACTTTTAATTGATTGGAATAAAGATTCTGTTTGTTTTAGCTTACATCAGTCTATCTGAACTTATAAGCGAACCGGAATTCCTTGATTAGCCATTAGTTGCTTTGCTTCACCAACAGTATGTTCGCCAAAGTGAAAAATACTGGCAGCTAAAACTGCATCAGCATGTCCCTTTGTAATGCCATCTGCCAAATGTTGCAGATTACCCACGCCACCTGAAGCAATCACTGGCACAGGAACTGCATCACTGACTGCACGAGTTAAGTCCAAATCAAAACCATTCTTAGTGCCATCACGATCCATGCTGGTTAAAAGAATTTCTCCCGCACCGCGCTTAGCTACTTCTATCGCCCATGCAATGGCATTGATACCTGTATTTTTTCTGCCGCCGTGTGTAAAGACTTCCCAAAGCCCTGGCTGAGTTTGCTTTGCATCAATCGCAACAACAATACACTGCGAGCCATACTTTGCAGCAGCGTCTGAGACCAAATCTGGGTTAGCAACTGCAGCTGAGTTCATACCCACTTTATCGGCACCAGCATTTAATAAGCGACGCACATCCGCCACCTCTCGCACACCACCACCAACTGTCAACGGAATAAATACCTGAGATGCCACATCTTCAATAATGTGCAAAATTAAATCGCGTCCATCAGAAGTAGCTGTGATATCTAAGAAAGTAATTTCATCAGCGCCCTGATCGTCATAGCGCTTTGCAATTTCAACAGGATCACCAGCATCTCTTAACTCAACAAAATTCACCCCCTTCACAACTCGACCAGCTGTGACATCTAAACAAGGAATGATTCTTTTTGAGAGCATGAGTGAATTTCTTCTTTTTTACTTTTGGATTACTTTTTATTGGCGTCAGCGTATTTTTGCGCTTCAGCTAATTTCAAATCACCCGTATAAATAGCGCGGCCAGCAATAACGCCCATGACACCTTCCGGTTCAGCGTTACAGAGTGCGTCGATATCTTTCATATTTGTTAAACCGCCACTAGCAATAATTGGAATATTCACCGCTTGAGCAAGCTTCACTGTTGCATCCATATTGATACCTTGCAACATGCCATCGCGACCGATGTCTGTATAAATGATGGCTTCCACACCATAGTCTTCATATTTTTTAGCCAGGTCAGTCACTTCATGGCCAGTCAACTTGCTCCAACCATCAGTGGCCACCTTGCCTTCTTTAGCATCGAGACCAACAATGATGTGTCCCGGAAATGCCACACAAGCGTCTTGCAAAAATCCTGGGTTCTTAACAGCTGCAGTTCCAATAATCACGTAGCTGATTCCGTCATCTAATAAACGTTCAATCGTTTCTAAATCACGAATGCCACCGCCCAGCTGCACAGGAATATCGTCACCGACAGCTTTCAAAATTGATTTGATAGCAGATTCATTTTTAGGTTTACCCGCAAAGGCACCATCCAAATCGACCAAGTGCAAGCGGCGCGCCCCTTGCTCAACCCAATGCTTGGCCATCGCACCTGGATCTTCAGAGAAGGTCGTTACTTTATCCATATCACCTTGTTCTAAGCGAACACAGTGGCCTTGTTTAAGATCAATAGCTGGAATTAACAACATGATGAATAGTTAAATAAGTAGTAGTTAAAGTAATGGTTAAAAGAATACTTAGTTTCTTATGGCTGCCAACGCGTAAAGTTTTGATACAAGCGCAAACCTAAGTGTGCGCTTTTTTCTGGATGAAACTGGGTCGCAAAAATATTTTCTTTGGCTACGGCACATGTAAACAAAGTTCCATAATCTGTAGAACCTACAGTATGAGCTGAATTATCTGGCACTGCATAGTAGCTATGCACAAAATAGAAGCTGCTGTTATCTGGAATGCCATCCCATAGTGGATGAGCTCTTGTTTGCTGAACCTGGTTCCACCCCATGTGTGGAACTTTAAAATGCGAACCATCTGCCTGGTTTTTGCCTGCCAAATCAAATCGAATAACTTTACCTGGCAACAAACCAAGACCTGGCGTGACATCAGTACCGGCTGGCGCATCAAAACGCACCTCAGTGCTGCTGTCAAATAACATTTGTTCGCCAACACAAACACCCAACATTGGTTTGTTTTTCACCGCTTCTAAAACAGCCTCTAATAAACCTGAATCTCTGAGGTGTGTCATGCAATCAGGCATGGCACCCTGACCTGGAAGAACTACTTTGTCTGCTGCTTTAATTTGCTCAGGAGTAGAGGCTATTTCAACTTTAGCTTCAGGTGCCGCATGAATTAATGCTTGAGCGACAGAACGCAGATTACCCATGCCGTAATCAACAATAGCAATGCTCGGTGAATTTTTAGACAAGGTATGAACCTAAATACTGAAGGGTGAGTGAGAAGTTTGAAGTCTTACAAACTACCCTTGGTAGAAGGCACAACGCCACTAGCGCGCGGGTCTAATTCCAAAGCCATACGCAATGCGCGGCCAAAGGCTTTAAATACCGTTTCAATTTGGTGGTGAGCATTGATGCCACGCAAGTTATCGATGTGCAAAGTCACGCCAGCGTGATTAACGAATCCGCGGAAAAACTCAATAGTGAGATCAACATCAAAATCACCTACGCGTGCACGCGTAAAAGGAACGTGGAACTCTAAGCCTGGACGACCTGAAAAATCGACGACCACGCGAGATAAAGTTTCATCCAAAGGCACATAAGAATGGCCATAACGTGTGATGCCTTTTTTGTCGCCCACTGCCTTCGCAATTGCTTGGCCTAATGTAATACCCACATCTTCTACAGTGTGGTGATCATCAATATGTGTGTCACCTTTGGCGGTCACTGCCAAATCAATCATGCCGTGACGGGCAATCTGATCGAGCATGTGATCTAGGAAAGGTACCCCAGAATTAAGTTGAGCTTGACCCGTGCCGTCTAAATTGAGGGCAATCTGAATTTGGGTCTCTGAAGTGTTTCTTGTGACATCTACTTGGCGCATGCCGTCATAATATCACCGTCCTCATGAAATTCCACCCCGTGGTACCCTCTTGAAGACGCTGATTCATAAAGAATTTAGCTAAAAATCGTTGAAAACTATTCAGAAAACAAGGTAAGACATCAAGATGAGCCGTTTTTGGAGCAAAACTGTCAAAAATTTAACCCCTTATGTGCCAGGGGAGCAGCCCAAACTGAGCCAATTGATCAAGTTAAATACCAATGAAAGCCCTTATGGACCATCTCCTAAGGTATTAGCCGCTATTGCAAGCGCCAATACCGATGGCTTACGACTCTATCCGGACCCTAATTCTGACTCCTTAAAACAAGCCATTGCAAAAGTTCATGGACTAAAAAGTGATCAAGTTTTTGTTGGTAATGGTTCAGACGAGGTTCTGGCGCATGCTTTTTTGGGTTTGCTAAAACACGAAGAACCGATTCTTTTCCCAGATATCACTTACAGCTTTTATCCGGTTTATTGCAATCTATACGACATCTCTTTTACAAACATTCCGCTTGATGAGAACTTTGCCATCAATACGAAGGACTATATTCGTACAAACGGCGGCATTATTTTCCCGAACCCGAATGCGCCCACTGGCAGAGCCCTTCCATTAAGCGACATCAAAGCCCTTCTTGAATCAAATACAGAAAGCGTTGTTGTTATTGATGAGGCTTATGTTGATTACGGAACAGAATCTGCAGCTACCCTGGTTAATCAATTCCCGAACTTATTAGTAACGCGCACTCTTTCAAAGTCATATGCTTTAGCAGGCCTTCGTGTGGGTTATGCGGTAGGTCACCCAGATTTGATTGAAGCTCTTGAGCGCGTTAAAAATAGTTTTAACTCATACCCTATCGATAAATTAGCGATGGCTGGAGCAGTAGCTGCTATTGAAGATCAAGAGTATCTGCACAGCATTAGCAAAGCGGTGATTCAAACTAGAGAGACACTCGTCAAAGATTTATCTCAACTCGGTTTTGAAACTATTCCATCGCAAGCCAACTTTGTTTTCACAAAGCACCCCTCTAAAGATGCTGCAGCAATTGCAACTGCTTTAAGGGAAAAGCACATCATTGTGCGGCACTTCAAGATGGCACGCATTGATCAATACCTCAGAATCACGATTGGCACCGATGAACAATGCGCCTCTTTAGTTAACGCTCTCAAAGAAATAGTTTAAATCTGAAGATAAGTATGCTGACTTTAGAAATAAGCCAAATACTTATCTAAAAACATCATCACACTAGCCGTACCTACAACAATTGCGCCAACTTTATTCGTCATTCGTTGCTCCAAAGACTTCATCTCAAAATGAATCTCATGACGAAACTCTTTAAGATCGCTTCTTGTTACAAGATCTGATTGATTTGTGGCCTCGTTAATTACCGCAGTTATCACTTCAGCATAATTTTCTGGAATACCTGCTAATTCCATTCGTTTAACTGTTTTATAGGTGTCCATCGACTTAAGTCCCCTTCACCATCAACGTCACAAGTCCAATACCAATGGACATACAGGCAACCATCAAACCACCAAGCCTATTAAATAGCCTGCTTGTTAACACATCAGCCATGCAATTAATTTTTTCTTCTAGATGTGAAACCTTGCTATCCAAATAATTGAACTTTTCATCTAAATGAGAAAACTTTTCATCAATCTTGTGATTGAGCTGATCTCTGACTTCATACAACTCCTTTTTTGTTGCAAAGTCTTGCATGGCGTGATGATTAATTCCTGCGCCTTCAGCTATAGCCTCTGCTTGAGCTGCATTAAACCCAACAGCTTGCAATGATTTAGCGTACTGAAGAGTACTAAACACGACGTTGCTCATTTTGATCTCCTCTTAAAATATAATTTTATAGTTTTTATAAGTAATTAATCAAATCAATAAAAGTAATGGCATACCATTTGTGTGGCATTACTTTTGTTACTAATTTATTTTTTATTAATGCTTGTTTTTAAATTTGATTTTTAAGACTGATTACTTCTTGAGTCTTAACTCTGCCGCTCTTGCGTGCGCCTGCAGGCCTTCACCATGAGCCAAAGTACTCGCAATTTGCCCTAAGCTTTGAGCGCCAGCTGGACTCACCTCAATCATGCTTGAGCGCTTAATGAAATCATAAACACCAAGTGGTGATGAGAAGCGAGCTGTTCTCATTGTAGGTAAAACGTGATTAGGACCAGCGCAATAATCACCTAAAGATTCGCTGGTGTAAGGGCCCATAAAAATGGCGCCCGCATGACGAATTAATTCTGCCCATTGACGTGGGTTTTCTGCAGAGATTTCTAAATGTTCTGCAGCGATTGAATTAGCAATCTCGCAAGCCTCTTCCATATTCTTAACCAAGATCATCGCACCACGATCTTGAAGTGATTTTTGGATCACTGCCTTTCTTGGCATTTCTGGCAAGAATTTCTGGATGCTAGCTTGAACTTGATCGATAAAACTTTGATCAGGACATAACAAAATAGACTGTGCCAATTCATCATGCTCTGCTTGTGAAAACAAATCCATAGCCACCCAGTCTGGGTTGGTTTTGCCATCACATAAAACCAAAATCTCTGAAGGGCCGGCAATCATATCGATGCCAACCGTGCCAAATACTCGGCGTTTAGCTGCTGCCACATAAGCATTGCCAGGGCCAACAATCTTATCTACTGCTGGAATAGTTTCAGTGCCGTAAGCCAAGGCTCCAACTGCTTGAGCGCCACCGATTGTGAAAGCACGATCAACACCAGCAACTGCAGCTGCTGCAAGCACTAAAGGATTACGAATACCATCAGGTGTTGGCACAACCATAATGACTTCTGCAACTCCAGCTACCTTTGCTGGGATAGCATTCATCAACACAGACGATGGGTAGGCCGCTTTACCACCAGGCACATATAAGCCCGCGCGATCTAATGGCGTTACTTTTTGACCTAAGCGAGTACCATCTTCATCCGCATAGTCCCAGCTATGACAACCTGACTCTACTTTTTGACGTTCGTGGTAACTCTTAACGCGAGCTGCAGCAGCTTCAAGCGCTTCTTTTTGATCTTTCGGCAAAGAATTTAAAGCACTCAATAAATCAGCTTTTGAAATTTCTAAAGCTTTCACTGAGCTAGCCTGATCCTTTGTTAAACGATCAAACTTTTGGGTGTATTCCAAAACAGCTGCATCACCTCGCGCCCGAACATCAGCCAAGATTTGAGCTGCCGCCATATCAATGGCCGCATCATCTTCAGCAGAAAAAGCTAAGAGCTTTTTTAGATCTGCTGAAAAATGAGCATCTTGGCTATTTAATTGGCGAACAATAGTTGTGGACATAAGCTATCTTGATTAAACCTTTGAAAATGCATCTAACAAGGGTTGCAACTCTTCACGACGGCGCTTATACGCAGCCTGGTTAACTACTAATCTGGAGCTGATTTGACCAATCACTTCAACTTCTTTCAAATGATTGGCTTTTAAAGTATTTCCTGTTGAAACTAAATCAACAATCGCATCAGCCAGACCTACTAAAGGACCTAACTCCATTGAGCCATAAAGTTTGATTAAGTCAACGTGAACACCTTTGTTGGCAAAGTGCTCTCTAGCTTGCTGAACATATTTAGTCACTACGCGTAAACGTGCGCCCTGGCGAACGGCACTAGCGTAGTCAAACCCTTCACGAACGGCTACTGACAAACGGCATTTGGCAATACCCAAATCTATCGGGGCATACAAACCATCCATGCCGTGCTCAGCCAAAACATCATAACCAGCCACTCCGATATCCGCAGCACCATACTGTACGTATGTTGGCACATCAGAAGCTCTCACAATGATGACTCTTAAATTAGGGCTAGAGGTTGGCAGGATTAATTTACGTGAAGATTCTGGATCTTCAGAAACAGTAATGCCGGCCTTTGCCAACATGGGCAAAGTTTCATCAAAGATGCGGCCTTTGGATAGGGCTAAGGTAATCATATTAGACATGCCTCTATTATTTCACGCGCGCGATATTAGCGCCTACAGCAGCCAATTTTCGCTCCATGCGGTCATATCCACGATCTAGGTGATAAATACGATCAACAATCGTTTCACCTTTTGCAGCCAAACCGGCAATAATCAAACTGGCAGATGCGCGGAGGTCTGTAGCCATCACAACCGCGCCAGATAAACTGTCGACACCCTCTGTTGTTGCAGTATTACCTTCAATAACAATATTGGCACCCAAGCGATTCAATTCTTGAACGTGCATAAAGCGGTTTTCAAAAATAGTCTCTGTTACACGTGAAGTACCAGATGCAACAGCATTCATGGCCATAAATTGGGCCTGCATATCAGTTGGGAATGCTGGGTATTCGGATGTTTTAAAGCTCACCGCTTTAGGACGTTGATTCATCTTCACATGAATCCAATCAGCGCCCAATTCGATTTGAAGTCCAGCTTCGCGCAATTTATCAATCACAACATCCAAAGTATCTGGTCGTGCATTTTTGATCATCAAATCAGCACCCAACTCACCCATCGCACCAGCAACACACATGAATGTGCCAGTTTCAATACGATCTGGGATGATGCTGTGCTCAGCGCCATGCAAAGCCTTTACGCCCTGAATGATCAAACGATCAGTACCCAAGCCAGTAATCTTTGCACCCATCTTAATTAGGAGCTCTGCTAAATCAGTTACCTCAGGTTCGCGAGCAGCGTTTTCTAATACAGTTTCGCCCTCAGCCAAAACTGCCGCCATCAACAAATTCTCTGTACCTGTCACAGTGATCATATCTGTGAGTATTTTTGCGCCCATTAATGCGTTTGGATTTTTTCCAAACTTGGCTTCTATATACCCATGCTCAATATGAATATCAGCACCCATCGCCTTTAGGCCTTTGATATGCTGATCCACTGGACGTGCGCCAATAGCGCAACCACCAGGCAAAGAAACCTTGGCATGACCAAAACGAGCTAATAAGGGTCCTAAAACCAAAATAGAAGCGCGCATTGTCTTCACTAAATCATAAGAAGCTTCTGGCGTGTGGATGTCTGCGCCATCCAAAATAACAACAGAGCGATCATCTGGATTGGGGAAAGTTACCTTCAGACCCATTTGAGCCAAAATTTTTAGAATGGTTCTGACATCCTGCAAGTCAGGCAAGTTACGCAAAGTAATAGGCTCAGCACTTAAAAGCGCAGCACAAAGAATTGGCAAGGCCGCATTTTTTGCACCCGTAATGGTGATTTCACCTTTTAAAGCCTGACCACCCTGAATTGATAACTTATCCACTATTGCTCTCTACAGTTTCTTAAATGACGACCCAACACTCTATGAGCTGAATCGAACCTTATTTATATTTACTTATCTTTATCTTGCGCAAATTCTGCAGGCGTTAAGGCTTTGAAAGAAAGTGCATGTATTTCAGCCTTCATCCTATCACCCAATGCCGCATAAACTTTTTGATGGCGCTGCACTAAACGCAAGCCCTCAAACTCATTACTCACAATCGTAGCAAAAAAATGCTGGCCATCACCTTCAACATTGATGTGGTCACAAGCAATACCTTGCTCGATATAAGACTGAACCTGCTCTGGAGTTGGTAACATTTTATTCTCTTAATTCATCAATGACGTAGCTTATAGCCTGAAGCTAGCATTCGCAAAGCAATTGCCGCAACGAGCATAAAAAATACGCCAACCACTGTGACACTGAACCAAGGCGATACATCAGATACGCCGAAAAATCCAAATCTGAATCCGTCAATCATATAAAAGAAAGGATTGAAATGGGAAATGCTTTGCCAAACTGCTGGCAGAGTATGGATAGAATAAAAAACGCCTGAAAGCATCGTGGCGGGCATGATGAAAAAATTCTGAAAGGCCGCTAACTGATCAAACTTTTCAGCCCAAATACCGCCAATCAAACCAAGAGCCCCCAATACACCAGAACTAAGAAGTGCGAATATGAGAATCCACAATGGATATTCAAAATGAATACTAGTGAACCAACAGGTTGCTAAAAATACTCCCAAACCAACAACCAAACCCCTAACCATTGCCGCCAAAACATATGCAGAGAAAAATTCAATATGCGACAAAGGTGCTAATAAAACAAAAATTAAATTGCCTGTAATTTTTGATTGAATAATTGATGATGAAGTATTTGCAAAAGAATTTTGCAAAAGACTCATCATCACAAGACCAGGGATCAAGAAAGCTGTGTAACTAATAGCGTCATAGACTTTGACATGATCTTCTAGCACGTGACCAAAAATCATTAAATACAAAATAGCAGTTAAGACGGGTGCAGCCACCGTTTGGAAACTAACTCGCCAAAAACGTTTTACTTCTTTATAAAAAAGGGCAAAGAAACCGCTCGCCACAGTGAATGACTGTTGAGGAATCATGATGAACTATCCTCGCTCATGATTTGCATAAAGACATCTTCCAAATCACCATCACGAGCATCTTTATTTTTTACGCGGCCCAATAAATTAGCTGTTGTATCTAAAGCAACGATTTGCCCTTTTTTGAGCATAGCGATTCGGCCACACAATTGTTCAGCCTCTTCTAAATAATGAGTTGTTAAAACAATCGTATGCCCTTCTTGATTCAGGCGACTTACAAACTTCCACAAAGATTGTCTTAACTCAACATCAACACCAGCAGTTGGCTCATCCAAAACAATCACTGGAGGACGATGCACCAATGCTTGAGCAACTAAAACACGTCTTTTCATACCACCTGATAAAGCACGCATATTTTTATCAGCTTTATCAGTTAAACCTAAGTGGTGCATGATCTCGTCGATCCAATCAGAATTATTTTTAATCCCAAAATAGCCTGACTGAAATTCAAGAGTTTCACGAACATTGAAAAAAGGATCAAATACCAACTCTTGAGGAACTATTCCCAATAGGCGACGAGCTGCCCTAAAGTCCAACTGAACATCGTGACCCATCACTTTGGCTCGACCAGAACTTGGGCGACATAGCCCCGCCAAAATAGAAATCAGAGTTGTTTTACCAGCGCCATTAGGCCCGAGTAGGCCAAAGAATTCGCCTTCTTGAATTTCTAAGTTGATGTGGTCAAGGGCTTTCAGTGCCCCATAATTTTTACTGAGATCTTCGAATGCAATAGCGCTCATGACAACACAATATCTGCGAGGTCATAAACCTTAGCTAGGCTGGCTAGCTTCTCTGGAATAGCATTCAGCTGAATGATGACCCCACGTTTTGAAGCGACTCGCTTCAGAGAGAGAATGACACTTAAAGCGCTTGAGTCAAATGTTTTTAATAACTGGCAGTCTATTGTTAAAACACTACCCGCACCCAATTGCTCAATGACCTTCACTCCCGCAGCAAGAATTTCTTCAACATTCTCATGCGAAACGACTAAAGGTAATTGATAAGAGCTGCTCATATAAATTAATTATTTATTGGTAGAAAGCGCTGTATTGCGGTCTTGTAAAAACTTCACCAAACCATCAATGCCACCCTTACTCACTTGGTCATTAAATTGATTGCGATAAGACTCAATTAACCAAGCTCCCAAGATGTTGATGTCATAAACCTTCCAACCGTTCGGACCTTTTTCTAAACGATAGTCCAACTGAATAGGCTCACCTTTGCCAACCACGGCTGTTTTAACAATCACATCTGTATCGTCAGCGGCAGCTCTAAAAGGTTTGTACTGCACTTTCTGATCTTTAACTTGGGCTAGCGCTCCACCATAAATACGAACCAATAAAGTTTTAAATTCTTGAGTGATTTGGGCTTGCTGCTGAGGCGTGGCTTTTGACCAGTTGCGACCCATAGACAAGCGTGTTGTTTTTTGAAAATCACTGTGCGGCAAAATCTTCTGATCCACCAAAGCATTTATTTTTCTCAAATCGCCCGACTGAATAGCCTTGTCATTTTTGATAGTTGTCATGACGTCTTCAACAACAAATTTCACCAACCCATCAGGCGTACTTGTATTTTGCGCAAAAGCAAAAGAATTGACCATCAGGAAAAGGGGTAAGGCTATAAAAGCTTTTAAAAATGATGCGCGCATAACTCTCAGTTTTATCAAATAAGTAGGAATATCAATTGTATTAGCTATTGAGCACAAAGGCTCAGGCTTGATGAGTTAAAGTCACTCATCCTCTTTCATTGGAGGGGGCTCTCCGTCATAGATTTGACTGCGACGGCGCTGCATATACCCATCTCTTAAGAAGCTGTACTTGTCAAAAGCAGCATCTTCAAGCAATTGGCCCGCATCCAATAAGTCAGCTCGCCTATTAATAATTCTTAAACCATTCACAGCAATTTTTTCATCACTACTGAGCTTATTGGTATTGAGCATGAAGTCAGTTTCAATATCGACCACTAAACCAACAGTATCTCTAACGTTGCTTGGGCCAAAAAACGGTAAAACAATGTAAGGGCCGTCACCCACACCCCATACAGCCAGAGTTTGTCCAAAATCTTCACGATTTTTATCCAAACCCATATCAGTGGCCACATCAAAAAAGCCGAAAATACCAATTGTCGTGTTGACTAAAAAGCGACCCACATCACTGACAGCGTTGCTTGGTTTGCCTTGCAATAGGTTATTAGCTGCAATCAATACATCATTAATATTGCTAAAGAAGTTGGTAACGCCAGTTCTCACAAACTCAGGCAGAACAAATTTATAAGCCTCAGCAGCAGGCTTGATCACATAGTCATCCGCTACTTCATTAAAGCTAAATACCGCTCGGTTCACTCGCTCAAAAGGATCGATCTTAGCAACGCGCTCAGTCTGCTGAATGGAAGCACAGGCGCTCAATGCCAAAACGGTCAACACCACAAAGCTTTTTAAAAATTGATTAATGATTCGGCTTGTCATGGTGGTGAGTTTTTTAAAATTGAATAATTACTTCTTATCAGCTGGCGCTGAGTCGGATGCTTTGCTGTATAAAAATTGGCTGATCAAGTTTTCCAACACAATCGCTGATTGAGTTTGAGTTAATTTGCTGCCTTGGCTGATCATGGCTTCATCTCCGCCCGCTTCGATGCCAATATATTGCTCGCCCAAAAGCCCAGATGTCAAAATTTTGGCAGAGCTATCTTTAGGAAACTTATAACGCTGCTCAAAGTTCATCACAACTGTTGCCTGATAACTTTGATCATCAAAACGAATTTCCGCAACTCGTCCAACAACAACTCCAGCACTTTTTACTGGGGCACGCGGCTTTAATCCACCGATATTGTCAAACTTGGCGCTTACTTGATATGTAGGCTCAAAAGTAAATGCGCTCATATTGCCGGCCTTTAATGCCAAAAATAGAAGTGCAAGTAGGCCTAAAGCTACAAATAATCCTACCCAGATATCTAACGATTGTTTTTTCATATTTTTATAAACTTTATAAGACTTTATCAGCTTGAGAACATCACGGCGGTTAAAAGGAAATCTAGTGCTAAAACTGCAAGGGATGCAATCACAACAGTTCGAGTGGTTGCTCTTGCAACGCCCTCTGGCGTTGGCTTCGCCTCATGACCCTGGAAAAGAGCAATAAATGTCACTGCCACTCCGAAGACCATGCTCTTGATCACGCCATTACCGATGTCTTGAGCAACATCAACACCTGCTTGCATCTGAGCCCAAAAAGCGCCGTCATCAACACCAATCAGAGGCACACCCACCAGGTATCCACCCATGATGCCCACAGCACTAAAAATCGCGGCCAGGATAGGCATCGCAATAATGCCCGCCCATAATCTTGGCGCCACAACGCGAGTCAATGGATCAACCGCCATCATTTCCATGGCGCTGAGCTGTTCGCCTGCTTTCATCAATCCAATTTCAGCAGTTAAAGATGTACCAGCGCGACCAGCAAACAATAAAGCAGTCACAACGGGGCCTAGCTCACGAGTTAATGAAAGTGCCACTAACAATCCCAATGCTTGCTCTGAACCATAACGATTTAAGGTGTAGTAACCCTGTAAACCCAGAACAAAACCAACAAATAAACCTGACACAGCAATAATGACAAATGAGTAATTACCAACGAAATGAACTTGATCAGTTACAAGGCGAGGACGCTTTAATAAAAATGAAGAACGACGCATGATCGTCAAGAACATGCGCGTCGCATAACCTAAGCCATTGAGATTTTCTCGAACAAATGCGCCAAGCCCTGCTAATGTATTTAGAACGATATTCATACGCTCGCTCCAAAATCTTCAGCCAAGGTTTTACCAGGATAGTGAAATGGCACAGGGCCATCTGGCTCAGCAGAAACAAACTGTTTTACAAATGGATCTGATGAAGCCTTCAAATCGTCAGGCGTTCCTTCCGCTGCAATTTTTCCATTTGCAATGAAATAAACATAATCGGCAATTTCGAATGTCTCTGGAATATCGTGCGTCACTAAAATACTGGTAGCGCCCAAAGCTTGATTCATATTCTTAATCAAGCGAGCTGTAATTCCTAAAGAAATTGGATCTAAGCCAGCAAATGGCTCGTCATACATAATCAATGGTGGATCCAAAGCAATAGCTCTTGCTAGCGCAACACGTCGGGCCATGCCCCCAGAAATTTGCGATGGCATCAAATCTCTAGCGCCACGCAAACCAACTGCGTTTAATTTCATTAAAACCAAATCTCGCAAAGTTTCTTCGCTAACTTTGGTGTGCTCTCTTAATGGGAATGCAACGTTTTCAAAAACGCTCATATCTGTAAACAAGGCGCCAAACTGAAACAGCATACCCATGCGTCGACGAGCACTCATTAATTGTGAAGTATTCATAGCGCCAACATCTTGGCCTTCAAAAAGAACCTGTCCTTTTTGAGCGCTGACTTGACCGCCAATTAAACGCAAAACAGTTGTTTTGCCACAGCCTGAACCACCCATCACAGCAATCACCTTGCCGCGCGGGAATTCCATGTTCAAACCAGAAAGAATCGTTCTTTCCCCAGGTGCGTAGGAGAAATCTACGCCCTTAAGAGATACGATTGAATTGAGTGTATCCACGTTTCTATTTGAATCTGCCACTATGCTTTCCGATTGGGTCATAGTGGCAGTGTATCAACTTCAGAGCTGTGCTTCGAATTAACGTGGCAATACGCTGCTGCCCATCAAGAACTCATCGACTGCACGAGCACATTGACGACCTTCACGAATTGCCCAAACTACAAGGGACTGACCGCGGCGCATATCACCTGCAGCAAATACTTTCGAAACGTTGGTGTAATAAGCTTTATCACCCTCGGTACTTGCCTTTGCGTTACCGCGAGCATCTTTTTCAACACCAAATGCATCCAATACTTGTTGAACAGGAGATACAAAGCCCATTGCCAAGAAAACCAAATCCGCCTTCATTTCAAATTCACTGCCAGCGATTTCTTGCATCTTGCCGTCTTTCCATTCAAGACGAACACCAATCAATTTCTCAACCTTACCGTTGTTACCTTCAAAACGTTTAGTTGCCACTGACCAATCGCGGTCACAACCTTCATCATGTGATGAAGATGTACGCAACTTAGTTGGCCAATATGGCCAAACCAATGGTTTGTTTTCTTCAGCTGGTGGCTGAGGCAATAACTCAAACTGAGATACTGATGAAGCACCATGACGATTTGAAGTACCCACGCAGTCTGAACCCGTGTCACCACCACCAATAACAATCACATGCTTACCATCTGCACGAATTTCATTCTTATTGTCACCAGCAACTTCTTTATTTTGTGGGATCAAGAACTCTAATGCGTAATGAATGCCAGATAACTCACGGCCTGGAACTGGCAAGTCGCGTGGCTGCTCTGCGCCACCAGTGATAACCACTGCATCAAAGTCTTTTTGTAATTGCTCTGGAGATACAACCTTCTTAGAGTAATTTTTAACTTCTTTGCCAGGTGTATCTTTACCTACAAAAGTACCAGTTTCAAATTTAACGCCTTCAGCTTTCATTTGCTCAACGCGACGATCAATTAAACCTTTCTCCATTTTGAAGTCAGGAATACCGTAGCGAAGCAAACCACCAACACGGTCATTCTTTTCATAAAGAGTAACATCATGACCAGCGCGTGCTAACTGTTGTGCTGCAGCCATACCAGCAGGACCTGAACCAACAATAGCTACTTTTTTACCAGTCTTTTGTTTTGCAACTTGTGGTTTTACCCAATCATTAGCCCATGCTTTATCAATAATCGCATGTTCAATAGACTTAATACCTACCGGCGCTTCATGAATACCTAATGTACAAGCAGCCTCACAAGGTGCAGGACAAATACGACCCGTGAACTCAGGGAAGTTATTGGTTGAATGCAACACATCAATAGCTTGCTTCCAGTCTTGCTGATAAACCAAATCATTAAAGTCTGGAATGATGTTATTAACAGGGCAACCGTTGTTACAGAATGGAATACCGCAGTCCATACAACGTGCACCCTGAGTTTTTGCCTCATCATCTGTCAAAGCCAAAACAAATTCTTTGTAGTGCTTTACACGTTTCTTTGGTTCCTCATAATGCTCGCTGAGGCGCTCGTATTCCATGAATCCAGTGACTTTACCCATCTTTATTCCTTTAGTCCTTTGTCTCTTTACTGATCTAACTTAAACAGAAGCTGCTTGTTTGCTGCCTTGAGATTTCTCCCAAAGCTCACCCAAAGCTCGCTTATATTCAGTTGGGAATACTTTGACAAAACGTGCACGTGACTTTTCCCAGTCAGCCAAAATTGCTTTAGCACGCTCTGAACCTGTATGTTTGAAGTGTCTTTCAATAAGACCTTTTAAGATCACCTCATCAGTTAAACGCTCGCCACCTTCTTTAACATTCACTGGAGCATGCCACTCTGATTTAGGCAATTTCGCTTCTTGCTCAGCGCTTGTTAATACTGGCTCAAGTGTTGCCATACTTGTATTACAACGTTTAGCAAATAAGCCATCTTCGTCATAAACATAAGCAACGCCACCACTCATACCGGCAGCAAAGTTACGGCCTGTTAGACCAAGGGCAACTACTGTACCGCCTGTCATGTATTCGCAACCGTGGTCACCAGTGCCTTCAACAACAGCAATAGCACCTGAGTTACGAACAGCAAAACGCTCACCAGCGACACCATTAAAGAATGCTTCACCGGCAATAGCGCCGTAGAGCACTGTGTTACCAACAATGATGTTCTGTGATGTATCACCACGGAATTCATGTGGGGCGCGAACAATCACTCGACCACCTGACAAACCCTTACCAACGTAGTCATTGCCATCACCCACCAAGTCCATGGTAACACCATGAACCAAGAATGCAGCGAAACTTTGACCTGCTTTTACATTCAATGAAACCAGTGTCCCTTGATATTCCGGTTGAACCAAAATGTTTTCCTTGGTATCCACGCTACCTTGAATTTCAAGATAATGGCTGAAAATGGTGTCTTTTACGGCAAGAACCGAAACCAATGCTTCTTCTTTTTTAACATCCAATTTGGCCAACGCTTCGTCAATTTTGGATAAATCGGCTTGGATCAACGCTTTTTTGGCTTGAAGTTCTTTTACGTTTTTTGATGCGATTAAGGCATCAATGTTGGTATTGTCTTCTTTCTTCCCGCAAGCGAAAAGAAGCAACGAAAGTGTGGAGATGATGAC
>ERZ1034363.847-NODE-847-length-19098-cov-4.132117_pt1 | contig 19098 bp, 19 predicted proteins | sample MGYA00520616_ERZ1034363 | MGnify/ENA primary metagenome ERZ1034363 (study PRJEB33736, sample SAMEA104284506) | Azolla filiculoides | biome: Urban; feature: Water surface; material: Ditch water | place: Netherlands | collected 2015-10-28 | depth 0-0.1 m ...
CCTAACATCCCGGTCAAGGTCGCTCCGGCCTTCGGCCTCCGCTGGACGCTGCGCGATAAAGCGCCGCGCAGCGCCCCTTACCTACAACGTTAGCAGCCTGACATTATCAAAGTCGTCACGATGCTCTTACGTTACAAAGGGCAGGATGTGGAAATACTATGTGCGGTTCGTTTGATATACAGAGGCACTATCAGGATTCGCTCGACAGTGTCGATGAGGCGATTGGTGACTTTGCTGAGATCTTCGAGGAAGCCTCAAGCGATAGGCGGATTCGGGTTCGACTGTCTCGTGTGGTCACTGAGATGCACAAGCACCTCAACCACATCATGGCCCTTCTGGATCGCACAGACCAAAGCCATGCAAACTTTTCCAAGGACAAACGCACTGGGTTCAACGCCTACGACATAAGGCCGCATGGCAGGGCTACTGGCAAATACAATGCAGGGCAGATTGCATTCCTTGATCATTTCTACCAGGAAACCAAGACCACCGTTTCGTCCAGCGACAAAGAAATCTGTGATGCGCTGGACATCCGTACTCGGCATGTCGATGTAGCCAAATCCCTGCTGAGAAATGCCAATAGAATAGAGCTGACGAACACAGATAATGGACGGATCGTAGTTCGTTATAGTCCTTTCGATGAGATTACCCTTCCCAGATCGAACAAGCTGTCAGGCACTAAGAGAGCAGGTCTGCTGAGCTATTTTGGGCAGCATGTAGGTAGCCTGAAAGCCTATCTGGTTGATGTGGTTACTAACGCCAGAAACACCGAGGAGCACGACACGCCAATCGAAGTCACGATTGATCAAGTGCCTTACCTGCATGTCTCCACCACAGATGAACTTGTTTGGCTCCTGCGTGTGGAAGCTGGTGGCACCATATCACTTAGTGACTCATCGCTGCATTTGGACTCTGCACCATCCGATGATAGCTACCCAGAACACATCAAAACGGTTCTCAAGTTTGGCGATGGCAGAGCAGGAAATGCTCATGGAGACAAGGAGCGATCCCTGCCTGATGTCCGTGCTAGGATCAACAGCGGAGGGACACTTTCTTTAGGTAACACAGCCATCGTCAGCGATGTTGTCTCTGGCCTGCTTGTAAGCCCTGACGCACTCATCACGGCTACAAACGCTCATGTCATCATGGGGAATGAAGATATCCTCATTAAAGAGGCTCAGGACACTGATGAGTTCCTTGCTGAACTGAATCCAAAGTCCGTGACGCTATACCGACTGAACATTGCAGGTATGGACGCTGAGGACATCTTGCATCACAGCAAGTACATCCTTAAGGTGATCAAGGCTTTTATGGACACCCTTCCCGTACAGGAAGCCACATGATTGATGATGTTGATGGCCATGATTTCAGGTTCTTCTGGTGTCCATTAGCGGAACTGCCAACAGGAGAATGGCATGAAATCTTCCATCAAGCTATCAGACACTTGCAGCAAAGGCTGCTAACAAGACAATCCAGCGGACGCCTTCGGCGCCGCTGATTTTTGACGTTAGCCCTATTCTTTCCCTTTAGCTTATGGCCCATATTTCTACAAGACTCGCCGAGCAACAAGATATCGAATCTATTGCCTTACTCTTTGATGCATATCGCCAGTTCTACGATCAAAAAACTGATCTTCCGTTAGCCCAAGCGTTTGTTCGCGAGCGAATTGAAAAGAACGAGTCGTTTGTCTTCGTTGCAGAAAACGAAGCCCATGAAATGCTTGGCTTCTGTCAGCTCTACCCAACCTTCTGTTCAGTCGTCGCAGCGCCTATTTGCGCCTTATACGATCTGTACGTCAAACCCGAAGCACGCAAATCTGGTGTTGGTGCGCTTCTGCTTTTTGCTGCCGAACAATATGCCAAGCAACATGGTTTCGTGCGCATGGACCTCACAACCGCTAAAACCAATTTCCCAGCTCAATCGCTGTACGAATCACTTAGTTGGGAGAGAGATGAAATTTTTTATGCCTACAGCAAAAATCCATAGGGCTAACCCAGTGCTCAACCTCACTCCCTTCGGTCGCTGGACGCTACGCGATATGACCGCGCAGCACCGGTTATCTATACGTTTCTGAGCGCCCGCTTTCTCGGTCAGGCAACTTCCGTTTAGGGCACATTGAGCCCGGTCAAAAAATGGCACTTCCAACGAAGTGCCATTTTTTATTTCTACCCGCGATTTCTCATTCAGCGGCCACCAGACCGATTCGGTTTTTGGCCACCTTTCCCGGCTGGCCGTGCTCCGCCACCCGGACGGGCTGCTGGTCGGGCGCCGGGGCGTTTGGGGGCTTCATCGAAGCCGACCCAGTTGCTGGGCGTGCCTTTGCCGCCACGGCCACCGGCTACCTTTGGTTTTTTGATCTTCTTCGCGGCGATTGCGGCGGCGCCGGTCAGTGGAATGCGGTGATCGGGTTCGAAACCGGGTTCTTCTTCACGGCTGAGCGTCTGCTTGAGCAGGGTTTCGATGGCGGCCAGCATCGGTGCTTCGTCGGCGCAGACGAGCGAGATGGCTTCGCCGGTGGCGCCGGCGCGGCCGGTGCGGCCGATGCGGTGGATGTAGTCTTCGGCGACGATGGGCAGGTCGAAATTGACGACTTGCGGCAGGTCGTCGATGTCGAGGCCGCGGGCGGCGACGTCGGTGGCGACGAGGATCTGTATTTCGCCGGCCTTGAAGCTTTCGAGGGCGCGCAGGCGGGCCGGTTGCGGTTTGTCGCCGTGGATGGCGTCGGCCTTGATGCGCTTGGCGAGCAGGATGCCGACCAGATCATCGGCGCCGCGCTTGGTCTTGACGAAAACCAGCACCTGGCCCCAGCGCCGGTCCTTGCGCATGAAGAGGAAGAGTTCGGTCTTGCGCTTCTTGTCGACCGGCACCATCCATTGTTTGACCGCCTTGACCGTGCTGTTGCGCGGGCTGACTTCGATGGTCAGCGGGTTGCGCAGGCGGGCCTTGGCCAGGCTGCGGATGGTTTCGGAGAAAGTCGCAGAGAAAAGCAGGGTTTGCCGCTTCTTGGGCAGTGCGGCAAAAACCGCGTCGAGTTCGTTGGCGAAGCCGAGGTCGAGCATGCGGTCGGCTTCGTCGAGGACGAGGACCTGCACCTTGTTGAGCTTGAGGGCGTTCTGGCTGTAGAGGTCGAGCAGGCGGCCGGGGGTGGCGACGAGGACATCGACGCCACGGCGCAGGCGCATCATCTGCGGGTTGATGCTGACCCCGCCATAGGCCGCATAGGTGCTGACGCCGCTGTGTTCGCCGTACTGGCGGAAGCTGGCGTGTACCTGTTCGGCCAGTTCGCGCGTCGGCACGAGGACGAGGGCGCGGACGGAATTGCTGCCGACCTTGATCCCGTCGGTGGCCAGGCTGTGCAGGATGGGCAGCGCGAAGCCGGCGGTCTTGCCGGTGCCGGTCTGGGCGGCGGCCATGAGGTCGCGGCCTTCGAGGACGGCGGGAATGGCTTGCTCCTGAATCGGCGTCGGCGTCTTGTAGCCGAGCGTTTCAAGGGCTTGGAGCAGGGGTTCGGCCAGGCCGAGCGTGGAAAAGGTCATGGATGGGGCAGGTAATTTCATGGGGGCGAGTTTAACCCGCCCGTCGGGTAAACGGCTTTAAACGCCAGCCGCGAGGCCTTTGCGCAGCAGTGTGGCGACGACTTCGTTGAGGCCGCCTTCGCTGGTTTCGGCCAGCTTGCGCAGTTCTTCGGCGAGTTGGGCATCGATTTTGACGGCAAAGGGAATGAGGCCCTTGGCCTGGTCGAGCTTGCGCTGCTCCTTGCGGTCGAGGACGGCGCCCTGACCGAAGCGGTCGGGGGTGCCTGCCTGTTTCATGTCCCTGTCGATCTTGCTGGCGAGGTTTTTGTAGAGATCGGTTCTTTTCATGTCGGGACTCGTGTGCGTGGCAGTGTTGTTGACTGCCACTGGGTCACAGCCGGCCGGCGGCCGGCTGACTTGCTAGCGCCGCGTCAGCAGCAGGCCGCACTCCAGGTGGTGCGTGTAGGGGAACTGGTCGAAAACGGCCGAGGCCGTGATGGCGTGGGTGTCGTGCAGGGCGGTGACGTTGTCGAACAGGGTCTGCTGGTTGCACGAGATGTACAGGATATGGTCGAAACCACGGGCCAGTTCGAGCGTGACGGCATCCAGACCGCTGCGCGGCGGGTCGACAAAGAGCGTGGCATGGCGGAAAGGTTCGAGGTCGATGTCTTTCAGCCGCGTGAATTCCTCGCGGCCAGCCAGGGCATCGCTGAATTCCTCGCTCGACATGCGGACGATGGCGACGTTGTCGACCTGGTTGGCCGTGATGTTGTACTGGGCGGCATGGACCGAGGTCTTGCTGACTTCGGTGGCCAGCACCTGATCGAAGAGCGGGGCCAGGGCCATGGTGAAATTGCCGTTGCCACAGTACAGCTCGACCAGATTGCCGCCCAGGCCGGCGGCCTGCTGGCAGGCCCAGCCGAGCATCTGGCGATTGACGCCGCCATTGGGCTGGGTGAAGCTGCCTTCGACCTGCTTGTAGCGCAGTTGGCGATCGTTCAGTTCGAATTCTTCGAGCACCCAGTCGCGGTCGACCACCAGCTTCTGGCCCCGGCTGCGGCCGATGAGCTGGATACCGAGTTCGGCGGCCAACTCGCGGGCGGCGGCTTCCCACTCTGCATCGAGGCTGCGGTGATAAATCAGGGTGACCAGCATGTCGCCGCTCAGGGTGGCCAGGAAATCAGCCTGGAACAGGCGGCGGCGCAGGGTTTCGCTTGCTGCCAGGCGGTCGCGCAGGCGGGGCATCAGCGTACAAATGGATTCGGCGGCGGGCGGGAAAGTGTCGAGGGTGATCGGTACTTTCGGATCTTCCGGGTCGAACATCGCGTAATCGAGCCGGTCGCCCTCGTGCCAGATGCGGAATTCGGCGCGCAGACGGTAGTGCAGCGGGGTCGAGGCATGGGCGACGGTGTTGCTGACGCCAAGTGGCGCAAAGGTCTGCTCGAAATTGGCCAGCTTGCTGGCGAGTTGCGCGGGATAGAGGGCTGGATCGAAGCTGGGTAGGGGCATGATTTTGCGGAAATTTTGGTGGTGCAAGGCCGAATTTCGGGAGGCGGCCGTCAATGAAGGGCGAAATATACGCCGGTATGCCGGGGAGGGCGAATATTGCGGATTTTGAAACAGTGAAATGTGTTCAAGTCGTGTTGCAACGTTGCCGTGGTGGCTTTTTTGATTTCATGGCGGTATAAAGTCCGGGTCTGCTGATGAGATAACTATCAATTTTAGGATTGTCATGAACGTCGCTCCCCGGTTTGTCAGTTTTTTCGTAGCGCCCATCCTGCTTGTTCTGGCGCTCTTCCTGCCTTTGCCGGCCATGGCCAGCGATCACGGCGGTGGCGGCGCGCCGGAGCCACTGGTGTTTACGGTCAATCTCGGGAAGGAAAACTTCCTGCAGTTCGGGCTGATTCTTGAACCCGCCACCCCGGAAGCGGCCGGCTTGCTCGCCGCCCACAAGCCGCAGATCCAGCACGAGATCATCCTTCTGCTGTCGGGCAAGGATGCCGCCACGCTGCGCACGCTGGCTGGCAAGAAGGAACTGATCGAAGAACTGGTTGAACTGGCCAACCATGCCATTCACGAAGATGAGAAAACCGGCATCAAGGAAGCCTTGTTTACGCGCTTCCTGATCCAGTAACCGGGTTCGAAGCTATTGATGCAGCCGTATTCACCGGCCATTGAGGCCGCGCTGGATGGCGTGGCCGAGCACCTTCGCCATGCGCGCAGCGCCTTGTTTATCACCGGCGCCGGCATTTCGGCCGATTCCGGGCTGCCTACCTATCGTGGCGTCGGCGGACTCTATGACAGCGAGGCGACGGACGAGGGCTTGCGCATCGAGGATGCCTTGTCCGGTGAGGTCTTTGCCCGGCGGCCCGACATTACCTGGAAATACCTGATCCAGATCGAGGAAAACTGTCGCGGCGCCCGGCCGAATGCGGCGCATCGGGCCATCGCGAGCCTCGATGAACGCCTCGACCGGGTCATGGTGTTCACGCAAAACGTCGATGGCCTGCATCGGCAGGCGGGGAGCCGCGAGATTATCGAGATCCATGGCAACCTGCAGGAACTCGAATGTACCGAATGCAGCCATGAGGAAGCCGCCGTTGACCTGAGCGGCCGTGAAGTACCACCCCTGTGCCCGCTTTGCGGCGCCGTGCTGCGGCCAAAAGTGGTGCTTTTCGGTGAATCGCTGCCTGAAGAGGCTCTGGAATGCTTCATCGATGCCTTTCAGGAGGGCTTCGATATCGTTTTTACCATCGGGACATCGAGTATCTTCCCCTATATCACCCAGCCCGTCGTCGTCGCTGCGGGGCGGGGTATTCCGACGGTGGAGATCAATCCGGGGCGAACCATGCTCTCCGAAATCGTTGAATATTATCTGCCACTAGGGGCGGCCGAAGCGATGACGGCAATCCTCGCGAGGCTAGGCCTGGAGCGGCCTGGCAGCTGAACTGTTGGGCATTTCCAACAGATTTCCGGCTTGAATTGGTGCAGTGCACAAAAAGCTGTTGACAAGCTTTTTGGGATGGCTAGAATGGAGTCATGCTGCAGTGCAACATAAAAGGCTGCGGCAACAAAATTACCCCAACTCCAGGAGAATCACCATGTTTGCCAAGCCCGAAGATTTCGCCAAGTCCGGTATCAATTCCGCCCTGTTCTTTGCCAACACGACTTTTGATGGCATCGAGCGTCTTGCTCTCTTGAATCTGGCTGCTGCCCGCTCCGTTTTCGAAGGCGCCATGGCCAACGTCAACGCCCTGCTCGGCGCCAAGGACATCCAGGCTTTTGTCAGCCTGCAGAAGGAACTGGCTTCCCCGTCCATCGACAAGGGCATGGAATACTCGCGTAACGTCATCGCCATCGCTTCCGAAACCAAGGACAAGCTGGCCAAGGAAGTTGAAACCAAGGTTGCAGAAAACACCGCCAAGGTTTCCGGTATGGTTGAGAAGGCCCTCGAATCCGCTCCGGCTGGTTCCGAAGTCGCTGTTGCTGCTGTCAAGACCGCCATCAAGACCGCCAACGAAGCCTACGAAGGCCTGAACAAGGCTGCCAAGCAGGCTGCTGAAGTTGCTGAAGCCAGCGTTGCCGCTGCTACCACCGCCACGATGAAGGCTGCCAACGTCGTCGCCGCACCGAAGGCTGCCAAGAAGGCTGCCTAAGTCAGTGCTCTGCGCCCGGAGGTGACTCCGGTGCAAAACAAAAAAGCCCTTGAGTAATCAAGGGCTTTTTTACGTTTATTAAAGCGTTTTATTAAAGTCCGTGGTTGGCCTTGAAGGCTTCGTATTGTTCGCGGGTGACCCGCTTTTTAAGCATGGCATCGCGGAGCACTTCCAGGGCTTGCAGCTTTTTGCCATAGACCATGAACAACTCCGCTTCTTCCAGGGGGTTGTCGTTGGCCGTCTTGCGGGCGGCCGGATGATCAAAGACTGAAAAGGCGGACATCGGTAGCGAGTGCGGGTTCATATTGCGGCGCCGGGCTTTCTTTTTCTGCTCGAAGCGGGTGGCCAGATACATACCGATGCTGAAACAGACGCCCGTGACGACTAAAAACTCGATGACTAGGATCAGGGTGCGAGACATCTAAACTCCATGGTGAAGGTCGCCGGGCTACTGAATCCTCCCGCTGGGCGGGGGATGCAGCTTCCGACACATATTATCCGTCTTTTTGGATTCGCTGCCAGCGCAGAGGTTCTATCGAATTATTTTCTGCTGGCCTTGACCGGTTTCCCCTTGCCGCCACGGTTGCCACGACACAGCGCCAGGCGTTCGCCCTTGAGTTTGCCGGCCACGCCGTCTACGACAGGAATGATGTCTTCCAGGGCCATCTTGCCGGGGTCGGCATCGATCAGCTTGAGGCCGCGCCCCTTGGGCAGCAGGCGGATTTCATCGACAGGGAAGACCAGCGCCCGGCCGTCTTTGGTCAGGCAGGCGATTTCGCCGACCGGTGCCGGGACGAAAACAACCGGGGTTTCACCTTCCGGCAGGGTCATGAAGGCCTTGCCGGCCTTGCCCCGCGACAGCAGGTCTTCACCCTTGCAGCGGAAGCCGTAGCCACCGCTGGCGGCAACCAGGTAAAGCGCCTCGTTCTTGATGGCGACGGCCAGGCAAGGCTTGCCGCCATCCTGGAAATCAGCCAGCGAGGTAGCGGGAATGCCGTCACCCTTGCCGCCGGGGATGTCCGAGGCCGGGATCGAGTAGGCGCGACCCTTGGTGTCGAGCAGGATCAGGCTATCCACGGTGCGGCAGGGCAGGCAGGCAAGCAGTTCGTCGCCGGAGCGGAAGCTCAGTTGCGTCGGGTCGATGTGGTGGCCCTGACGCGAGCGCAGCCAGCCGTGCCTCGATACGATCAGGGTGGTTGGCTCATCGACGATGGAGACGGTCTTGGCGTCCGACATGGTGACCTTGGTGTCGGCTTCGATGAAGGTGCGGCGGTCGTCGCCGTATTTCTTCGCGTCTGCCTCGATTTCGGCAGCGACGCAGGCGCGCAGGGCTTCTTCCGAGTCGAGCAGCTTGTAGAGGCCGGCCGCTTCTTCACGCAGCTTGGCCAGTTCTTCGCCGATCTTGATGCCTTCGAGCCGGGCCAGCTGGCGCAGGCGGATTTCGAGGATGTCTTCGGCCTGAATGTCGGACAGCTTGAAATGGCTGATCAGGTCGGCCTTGGGGTCGTCCGATTCGCGGATGACCTTGATCACCTTGTCGATGTCGAGCAGGACGGCCAGGCGGCCTTCGAGGATGTGAATGCGCTTTTCTGCGGCGGTCAGGCGGTGGCGCGTGCGCCGCTCAACAGTGGCGAGGCGGAAGCGGCACCATTCGGCAATCATGCTGTAGAGCGAAGCCTGGCGCGGCGTGCCATTGACGCCGAGGACGGTCAGGTTGATCGAGGCATTGGTTTCGAGGCTGGTGTGGGCGAGCAGCATGCGGATCAGGTCGTCCTGACCCTGACGCGATGAGGCCGGCTCGATGACGAGGCGAACGGCGTGTTCCTTGCCCGACTCGTCACGCACACCGCTTTCCGAAATCGACGAGAGGAAGGCCGCCTTGAGGTTCAGTTGTTCCGGCGTGAAAACCTTCTTGCCGGCCTTTTCCTTGGCCACTGGGTTGGAGCAGGCTTCGATTTCCGAAAGCACCGTGGCGGTCGAGACGCCCGGCGGCAGTTCGGTGATGACCAGCTTCCACTGGCCACGGGCGAGGTTTTCGATCTTCCACTTGGCGCGCACGCGCAGGCTGCCGCGACCGCTGCGGTAGGTGGCGGCGATTTCTTCCGGGGTCGAGATGATCTGCGCCCCGCCCGGGTAATCCGGGCCGGGAATCAGGGCCAGGACCTGGTCTTCGCTGAAATTCGGGTCGCGGATCAGATTGACCGCGGCATTGGCGACTTCACGCAGGTTGTGGGCCGGGATTTCCGTCGCCATGCCGACGGCGATGCCGGAAGCGCCGTTGAGCAGGCAGAAGGGCAGGCGGGCCGGGAGCAGGGCCGGTTCGTCGTTGGCGCCGTCGTAATTGGGCTTCCAGTCGACCGTGCCTTCGTCGAGTTCGGCCAGCAGCAGCTCGGCAATCGGCGTCAGGCGGGCTTCCGTGTAGCGCATGGCGGCGGCGTTGTCGCCGTCACGCGAGCCGAAATTGCCCTGACCGTCGACAATCGGATAACGCAGGCTCCAGTCCTGCGCCATGCGGACCATCGCGTCATAGACCGAGGAATCGCCGTGCGGGTGGTATTTACCGATCACGTCACCGACGACACGGGCCGATTTGACATGGCGCGGGCTCTTGTACAGGCCCATCCGGTGCATGGCGTAGAGAATCCGGCGCTGCACCGGCTTCTGGCCATCGGCCGCCGAGGGCAGGGCGCGGCCGGTGACGACGCTCATCGCGTATTCGAGATAGCGGCGGGCGGCATAGTCGGCCGGCGAAGGGATGTCGGCGGCGGGACCGCTGGCTGATGGCGGTAAATCCGGCGGCAGGGCCGGTTCGGTAGTCAGTTCAAACAGGTCGTCAGGCAATTCCGGGGCAGCTTCTATGGGCATCTGTGGCGCGGTTTCGTGGCTCTCGGCGAGCGGAGCATTCGGGTCGAAAAGGTTCAGTTGGTCGGTCATGGTCGGCACTATAACGACGGGCAGGCGCGATGTTACTTCAAGTCGGTGCTCGGCGCGTCGCGCTGCACGAACTGGTGGATGGAAAGCAGGATTACGGTGGCAATTTGCAAGGTATCTGCAAGAACACCTGCCCTCGGACTCTTCATATAAATTTACAAATCCGGCCCGGTGTTCTGCCTATCATGGCTCGGCGCGCCGGACTGACCGGCGCATTTTCGATGTGATAGCAAAGGAATGACGATGGGAATTTTCAGCAACATCATGGCCAAACTGGGATTTGGCAACACAAATGAGGAAGCGGTTGCCAATGTGGCAGCGACCGCCGCCGCCCCCGAGGCAACTGCAGCAATCGAGCCGATCAGTGTCGTCGATGTGGTGGCGAAGCTCGAAGGCATGGCGGCCGCCAGCGCCGAAAAGCTAAACTGGAAGACCTCGATTGTCGATCTGCTCAAGCTGCTCGGGCTGGACAGCAGCCTGACGGCGCGCAAGGAGCTGGCCAGCGAACTGGCTTGCCCGGCCGACAAGATGGCCGATTCGGCACAGATGAACATGTGGCTGCACAAGACCGTGCTGCAGAAACTGGCTGCGAACGGCGGCAATATTCCGAAAGAATTGCTTTAAGCGGCTGCAAGCCACGTCGAGGCCCGTCTTGTACGGGCTTTTTTTTCGCTGGGTCAGCCGGCCAGGTTCGTGTCCAGAAGGCGTTCGCACTCTGCCATGAGCGATTCGGCGATTTCCGAGTGATGGTTGGGGTCGAGCGACTCCATCATGTCGTGAGCGGTGTACATCCCGGCTTCCCGCGACAGGCTGCCTTCAATCTGGCGGGCGAGCTGGTCGCTGAGGCTGGAGAGTTGCCGGCGTTCCGCCAGCGGCAGCTTGTTTTTGGAGCGACTCAGCCAGTCGGCGGCGAGGCTGGCGCCCTGGGCTTCGGTCAGCCACTGGCCGTATTCGTAAAAGGCGGTCAGGCGCTCGGCGGCGAGGGCAAAAATCAGCGCGACGCGCATGCCGCGCTCGCTCATTGTTGGTCTCTCTGCCTTGTCCCAGCTCATTTCTCACCATCTTTTGTTATCCTGCCGCACCTTATCACGCCCCTCGGCAGAATGACCTGAATGCCCCTGAATACGCTCGAAGACCTGCGCGCCGGCAAGCTGGCGGGAAGTCGTCGCCTCAAGCTGGCCTGCGGACTGACCGCATTCCCCCGGGAAATTTTCGATCTGGCTGAAACGCTGGAGATTCTCGATCTGTCGGGAAATGCGCTGTCCGCCTTGCCCGACGATTTGCCCCGCTTGAACAAGCTGCGCATCCTCTTTTGCTCGAACAACCCGTTCACCGAATTGCCGGCCGTGATCGGACAATGTCTGCAGCTTGAGATGGTCGGCTTCAAATCAAACCGGATTGAGCAGGTGCCGGCAGCGGCCTTGCCGCCCCAATTGCGCTGGCTGATTCTGACGGACAACCGGATTACTGAATTGCCAGCGGAAATCGGTCGCTGCAGCCGCCTGCAGAAGCTGATGCTGGCCGGCAATCAATTGCATTCCCTGCCCGCTACGCTGGCCGATTGCACCGGGCTGGAATTGCTGCGGATTGCGGCCAATCGGCTGCCGGCCTTGCCGGACTGGCTGTTCACGCTGCCCAGGCTCGCCTGGCTGGCCTTTGCCGGCAATCCGCTGGACGACCAGCGCCTGCCAACAGCGCATGTGAGATCGATACCGTGGGCTGATCTGCATCTCAGCCATGCCTTGGGTGAGGGGGCTTCGGGGGTCATCCACCAGGCGACATGGCGCACTGCTGAAAGCGCGCAGCCCGTGGCGCTGAAGCTGTTCAAGGGTGCAGTGACGAGCGATGGCCTGCCGCTGCATGAAATGAATGCCTGCCTGACGGCGGGGACGCATCCGCATCTGATTCCCGTGCTCGGCCAACTGACGGCCCACCCGGAGGATGCCCACGGTCTGGTCATGGCCCTCATCGATAGCCGTTATCGCAGCCTGGCCGGGCCGCCCAGCCTGGCCTCCTGCACTCGCGACATTTATCCGGCGGAAAGCACTTTCCATCTGGACGACGCGATCCGCATCGCGCTCGGCATTGCCTCGGCGGCCGAACATCTGCACGCCCGGGGCATCCTGCATGGCGACCTGTACGGTCACAATATTCTGCATGGCGACGAAGGGCACGCCTTGCTGGGCGATTTTGGCGCGGCTTCCTTCCTGCCGCCGGACAATCCGCTCGTCGCCATGGCACTGCAGCGCATTGAGGTGCGCGCTTTTGCCTGCTTGCTGGAAGAACTGCTGGCCTTTGCCGTGCCCGCGGCCGATGCGCCGCTCAGTCAGGCCAGTATGCACACCCTGCAAGCCTTGCAGGCCGATTGCGCCCGGGAGGACGTCGCCGCCCGTCCGCTGTTTGCCGACATCGTTGCGGTGCTCGGCGGCTTATTGCGGGACTGAGAGCGCCTTCGAAATCTTGTGCTTAGCCACTGTCGGGCGTGGCACTTTTTCGCTGAACCAGCTACGCACATCGCTATCCAGGCCGATGCCGTGCATGTAGTTGTAAAGCGCCTTGTTGAGCGCCTTGCCCAGGCTGTTGTGGTCGACGCCGGTGGGGTCGATGAAGGGCACGTCGTTTTTGCCGAACTTGCCGGGGGGCAGGGGCTGCAGCTTGATGCCATATTCAGCCGGGTTCTGTCCGACCGGCGAATGCACGGTGCACGTGAAGCGGTGGAAGAAGCCCGACTGGATGCAGCCTTCGGCGAAGAGCTGGCGGACGTATTCGAGGGCATCGACGGTGTCCTGCACGGTCTGCGTCGGGAAGCCGTACATCAGGTAGGCATGGACGAGGACGCCGGCATCGGTGAAGGCGCGCGTGACGCGGGCGACCTGCTCGACCGAGACACCTTTCTTCATGAGATTCAGCAAGCGGTCGGAGGCGACCTCCAGCCCGCCTGAAATGGCGATGCAGCCGCTGTCGGCGAGTTGCAGGCAGAGTTCCGGCGTGAAGGATTTCTCGAAGCGGATGTTGCCCCACCAGGAAATCGCCAGATTGCGCCTTTTCAGTTCTTCGGCCAGGGCGCGCAGGGCTTTCGGCGGGGCCGCTTCGTCGACCAGATGAAAGCCGGTGTGGCCGGTTTCGGCAATGATCTGCTCGATGCGGTCGACCAGCACTGTGGCGCTGGCGGCGTCGTAGCGGCCGATATAGTCGAGGCTGACGTCGCAGAAACTGCATTTCTTCCAGTAGCAGCCGTGGGCGACGGTGAGCTTGTTCCAGTGCCCGTCGGACCACAGCCGGTGCATGGGATTGAGCATGTCGAGCAGCGACAGGTAGCGGTCCAGCGGCAGGCCGTCCCAGGTCGGCGTGCCGACTTCCTCGAAGGGGATGTCGGGCTCGCTGGCATTGAAATAGCGCACCGCCCCGTCGACGCGGGTGAAGGTGCGAACGAGATTGAGGCGCGGGCGCTGGCCGGCGAGGTGCTCGAACAGCGCGAGCAGGGGTTTTTCGCCATCGTCGAGGGTGACGTAGTCGACATAGTCGAAGACACGTGGCTCGGCCAGTTCGCGCAACTCGGTATTGACGTAGCCGCCACCGAGCACGGTGATGATTTTCGGGTTCTGCGCCTTGATTGTCTGGGCGATGCGAAATGCGGCATAGACAGAGCCGGGGAAAGGGACGGAAATCAGCACGATGTCGGGCTGGCTTTTGGCGATGGCCGCCTTGGTCAATTGCTGCAGGGTCGTATCGACCAGCGTGAGCGGTGCGGCCAGCGCCGTGGCCAGGGGATTGAAGCTGGCCTGGCTCTGGGCCAGCGATTCGGCGTAGCGGACGAATTCGAAACGGGTATCGACGGCCTCGCGCAGGACATCCGCGAGGTCATTCAAATACAAAGTGGCCAGATGCCGCGCCCTGTCCTGCACACCCAGTGCGCCGAAAGCCCAGGCCAGCGGGTCGCCGCCGTCTTCGTCGAGATAATTGTCGAGCGAGGCGAAGCGCGGCCCCTCGGGCAGGAAGGCGCGGGTACAGATGCGGTGGGCAATCGAGCCGTCGCGGCCCTGGAGCAGGGCGATGGCCGGGCCTATGCTGGCCTGATAACGCTCGAACTCGTTAAGGAATATCTTCAGCGTATTCGAGCGCTTCTTGCCCGGAATTGCCTCGGCCGCCGCCTTGAGCTTGGGCAGGCCAAGCGGCGAGAGCAATTCAAGCACCAGGGCCAGCGCCAGGTCGGTCTGTTCGGCGTGGAAGCCGCGCGAGCGCAGGAAACCTGTCAGGTAGGCGGTCGCCGGGTAGGGCGTATTGAGCTGCGTCATCGGCGGGATGACGGCGAGGATGCGGGGGGCGGCGTCGAGCATGGTGGGGCGAATGATAGGTCAAGCAGAGCGCTTGTAAAGTGATTGAAATCTTGCCGTGGTCCAATGCACGCCCTTTGATCACCAAGTCCGCTTCCCGATGCTGCAATTTCAAGTCGTTCGCCAGACCATTTTCTCCCTGATTCTGATGGTCGTTTGCTCGTCCATGTTGCTGCCGCAGAGCGCGTTGGCCGCAGCGAAAGAGAGCGGTGCGGTGCAGCAGGCCAACGACATCGTCAGCGCCGGTCGCCTGCGCATGCAGTCGCAACGGCTGGCCAAGCTCTACCAGCAGGCCGGCATGGGTTTGAACGCCACCCAGTCACTCCAGCAGGTCGATGTGTCGGTGGCGGAAATCAATGCCGAGTTCAGCCGACTGGGCAGCTCTGGCCGAAAAGCCAATGTGCAGCGCGAATTGGCGCGGAGCGAGGCACTCTGGCAGGAAATGCGCGCCGCCCTCAAGCAGCCACCGGGGCCAGCCAGCGCCGAGCGGGTCAATCAGCTGGCTGACGAATTGATGATCCACACCGGCAAACTGAGCATGCTGATTGAAGCGGAAGGCGAGACGCCGGTCGGGCGCCTGATCGACCTGTCGTCGCGGCTCAATATGCTGTCCCAGCGTCTGGCCAGACTCTACCTGCTGGCGCAGGGCGGAAATCGCGCCCAGGGCGTGCTGGTCGATATCGAGCAGGCTCGCAAGGAGTTTACGGCCGGGCTCGGTGAGCTCGATAGCGCCCGCGAAAATTCGTCAGCCAGCCGCGATGCCGTTGGCCTGGCCAAGAATCAGTGGATTTTCTTCGATAGCGCCATCGGTCGGCTGAGCATGGGCGACAAGGGCGATGGCAAGGCCGTGCAGAATGTCGTGACAAGCAGCGAGCGCATTGCCCAGGTGCTGGACCTGGCCAGCGCGCAATACGCCCGCGACTACGCCGAGACTAGCCGCCCGGTGCGCTGAAGCTGATCAGATCGACTTCCGCTGCAGCCATGCGCAGCGGGATCAGTGCCTGATAAGCCGCGGAGTTGAACCAGCCGTTCGCCGATTCGGCATCCGGGAAGCGGATGACGACCGTATCGCTATGCCGATGCTCACCGCCCAGCACGGCCAGTTTTTCGCCGCGAAAGACCAGTTCGGCCTGCCATGGTGCCAGGGTGGCCGGTACCTGGCTGCGGTAGCGGTCCCATTTTTCGGCATCCTTGATGCTGATGTGACCGATGACGTAGGTGGTGATGGGGTCGCTCATGGGCATCGACGGCGGCTTGATGGCGTTTGGCGCAGATCAGACCAGGCCGAGGCTTTCTTCCACACCGAGATGCACGTTCATGGCCTGGACAGCAGCGCCGGAGGCACCCTTGCCGAGATTGTCGAGGCGGGCGACGACCAGCATGCGCTCGACGTTGCCGAAGACGGCGATATCGACGCGGTTGGTGCCATTGTTGGCTTCGACATCATAGAAACCGCCGGCCGTGGTGGCTTCGAGATCAACCGGCAGGACGCGGATGAAGGCTTCCTTGGCGTAATAGTCGGCGATGATCTTCTGCACGTCGGCCGGGGTGACGGCATGAGTGAATTGCTGCGGGTGCAGATAGGCAGTAACGGCCAGCCCCTTGTAGAAGGGGCCGACGATGGGCTGGAAAATGGGGGCGACGGTGAGCCCGGTATAAGCCTGCATTTCCGGCAGGTGCTTGTGGGCCAGCGTGAGGCCGTAGGGGCGGGGCGCATTGATACGCTCCGGGCTCTCGTAATGCGCGATCATCGACTTGCCGCCACCCGAATAGCCGGTGATGGAGTTGGCGGCGATCTGCGTGGCCGAGGGCAGCAGTCCGGCGACGACGAGCGGGCGCAAGGCCAGGATAAAGGCGCTGGCATGGCAACCGGGGTTGGCGATGCGCTTGCTGGCGCGGATGCGGGCGCGCTGGCCGGGGGCCAGTTCGGGCAGGCCGAAGGTCCAGTCGGGATTGACGCGATGTGCCGTCGAGGCATCAATGATGCAGGTGTTCGGGTTGGTGCACAGGCTCACAGCTTCCTTGGCGGCATCATCCGGCAGGCAAAGGAAGGTGACATCGGATTCATTGATCAGTCGCTGGCGCTCGGCGACATCCTTGCGCTTGTCCGAGTCAATCTTGAGCAGCGTGATGTCGGCGCGCTGGCCGAGATATTCATTGATCCGCAGGCCGGTCGTACCTTCCTGACCATCGACAAAGACTTTGTAGCTCATCTTGAATCCTAGTGGGCTGATGTTGGTTGAAGGCAGAATTCTGGCAGAAAATCATGACGGTTTGGCGAAAAATACGAGCCCCGTCAGCTTGAACCACAGATTCAGCTATTTGACACGATGCAGACGCTGTTCGTGCAAACCTTTTTCAACTGAAAAAGGTGGATTTCCATGCCCCATTACGCCATTACGCCCATTTTTCTTGACGAGATACATGGAAGAATCGGCACGATGCAACAAGGCAGAGGCATCAACACCATCTTCAGGGCATAGACTGATGCCGATACTGGCAGAAATCTGTATTGTTTCTTCGGCAACCACCATCGGACCGTTTATTTTTGTCAGCATCTGGCGGGCCATTGACAGTAAATGTTCCCGCGAATTGACTTGCCCAAGCAGGACAACAAACTCGTCACCCCCCAATCGAGCCACGGTATCGGTTTCTCGAACGCAAGCCCGAATTCGCTGGGCCATCTCAATCAGCACCAGATCTCCTGCATTGTGTCCATATTTGTCATTGATCTCCTTGAAGTGGTCAAGATCAATAAAAACCAAGCCAAATGACTCGTAGCGACGGCGCCAATTGCTTAGCAAAAGATTTAGGCGGTCATCAAACAACAAACGGTTAGGTAAAGCAGTTAGCGTGTCGTGCAGGGCCAGAAACTCAGCCTGACTGGCACGGTAACGGGAATGAACAAGATGTTGATAGTGATGGCGGAGATAGATGATCAGCGCAATCAACGAAAACAGGGCCAGCAAACCGACGCCTATCAAAGAACTGGCCGATATGTCTGTCCATAGCATCTGACGTTCTACCGTCAGTTGGAGCGGCTGGATCGGGCTGTCATCCACAAAGGTCAAACTTTCCCGGGGCAACCAGTGATCTTCGCCAATGACATCATCTGCTTTACTTGGCAGATCGAGAAGTAATGGGTTGTTCTGCCCCATACCGTTGATCAGAATACGATATGAACTGGCGGCCTGCAGCTGTGTCGGCATGAGATCCTGGGCCCGAATAATCAGCAATACCTGAAGCGAGCCGGAAAACATTTGCATCAGGCTTTTGCCTGACGACATATTTCGTTCCTTGACAGGATGAAACATGGCGTAGGCGAGATCACCCTGAATCAAGCGAAACGGTTTGCTGGTCACAGTTTGACTACCCGTATCGGCAGCAAAGGCAGCTTGTTGTAAATGCGGCACGGAATCCATATCCAGACCAAGGATGGATTTCGTAGCCGGGTGCTCCGGCCACATAAAAATTAACGGGTAGTACACCGCTTTGTCTCGAACACTTTTCCATTGACGACTATCGTCATAGCCAAAGTTCTTAATTCTGTATGCAGGCTCGAATGCCTTCTGCATGTAATTTTCAAATACTACGCGCTCGTGACGCGCAACTTTGCGCAGTACTTCAAACGAGTAAACATGTGGGTAATTGTTTTTCATGGTTGCCGCAAATTGGGCAACCGCATCGCGATTATTGAGATCGGCGGCAGCAAAAAAACTGCCAAAACTGCTGATCGCCACTTCATTGGCTCGCAATTTATTGCGCAGTTCGTTGAAACTGGCGCTCGCTTGACGTTCAAATACCTGATCGAAAGCGGCTTTCGATTGCATCACAACGATCAGCAAAGTAATGATCGTTAGCGCAAGCCAACCAGCAAGCAGTGCCAGATAAAGGCCGCGAAAACCGACGCGAGGAATGTGCACAGCCCGGAGAACCCATCAATAACATTGGCTAGCATCCTACCGTATGTCATACGGAGGTGTATATAAGACCTAATGCATACGCCAGTTAACGAAAAAGGGCACCATCCAGTGCCCTTGCGATTTTCTGCTGAAAAAGCTCAGAACATGTCGTCAGTTAGCCCGACCAATGCAGCATCGCCTGCCTTGACTGTTTCTGCATAGGATGCTGCTTGCGGCAACATCTGATCGGCGTAGAAATGCGCGGTGGCAATCTTGGCGCGATAGAAAGCCTGATCGCCTTCGCCCTTGTCGAGGTAACCGGCCGCTGCCAAAGCAGCCTTGCCCATAAACCAGCCACCGCAAACTGTGACGGCGAGGTGCAAATAGGGAACTGCTGCGGTCAACACGCCAGAAAGGCTGGTTTTTGCGTTGGCCGCCAGCCATTCGGTGGCATCTGTCCAGGCTTTGAGTGCCGCACCCAAGCGTTGGCCGATGGCCTGCAATTCAGGCTTGCCGGATGCCCCAAGCGCTTTCGCCGTTGCATAAACTTCGCCGAAAACCACTTTGGCGGTAGCGCCCTGATCGCGCATCAGCTTGCGGAACAACAAATCGTTGGCTTGAATGCCGGTCGTGCCTTCGTAAATGGTGGTGATACGCGAATCGCGCCAGTGCTGCGCAGCGCCGGTTTCTTCAATAAAGCCCATGCCGCCGTAGATCTGGATGCCGAGCGAAGTGACTTCGATGCCCATTTCGGTGCCGC
>ERZ1034363.848-NODE-848-length-19096-cov-6.219412_pt1 | contig 19096 bp, 13 predicted proteins | sample MGYA00520616_ERZ1034363 | MGnify/ENA primary metagenome ERZ1034363 (study PRJEB33736, sample SAMEA104284506) | Azolla filiculoides | biome: Urban; feature: Water surface; material: Ditch water | place: Netherlands | collected 2015-10-28 | depth 0-0.1 m ...
AACAAGGGTGGCAAAACCATTGTTACCAATGCGGGTTCCAACAGCAAATTCCTGGGTGTCCTGGACTTTGAAATCAAAGACAAAAAGGTTGCTGACTTCCGCTACAAGCTATTGCCCATCTTCTCCAACATGCTGCCTGCAGACCGCGAGATGGATGCGCTCATCAACAAGATCCGCGCGCCTTATGAAGCAAAGCTGTCGGAAACGCTGGCCATCACCGAAGGCACCTTGTACCGTCGTGGCAACTTCAACGGCACTGGCGACCAGTTGCTGTTGGACGCTTTGATGGATGTGCAGGGCGCTGACCTGGCGTTCTCTCCTGGCTTCCGCTGGGGCACCAGCCTGTTGCCGGGCCAGGCCATTACCCGCGAATGGCTGATGGACATGACGGCCACCACCTATTCGTATGCCACGGTGTCCGAGATGAGCGGTGCCACCATCAAGACGGTGCTGGAAGACGTGTGCGACAACCTGTTCAATCCCGACCCGTATTACCAGCAGGGCGGTGACATGGTGCGTGTGGGTGGGCTGCAATACAGTTGCGATCCTCTGGCAGCCATGGGCAAGCGCATTGACAACATGCGTCTGAACGGCAAGCCGGTTGAAGCCGACAAGAAATACAAGGTGGCCGGCTGGGCACCGGTGGCCGAAGAGGCACGCACTGCGGGCAACAAGCAGGTGTGGGAAGTGGTGGAGCAGTGGCTTAAGGCGCGCGGTGGCAAGGTCAGCCCGCGCACGCTGAATACGCCCAAGCTGGGCGCTGTGCTGCCGAACCCGGGTTACGTCGAATAAGTTCGACCGCAGCCGCGCCGCCATGGTTGGCCATGGCGGACGCTGCCGCTATTTTGAATATGGAGTGCGGAAAAAAGTATGAGTGAATGGTTGATGAACAACTGGCCGTACCTCGCCTTGGTGGCGTGGTTTGGCTACAAGTGGTGGAACTCACGGCGCGTCGTGGCCATGCTGCCGGAGTTGAAGAGCAAGGGTGCCCAGTTCATCGATGTCCGCTCTGCAGGGGAATTCGCTGGCGCGAGCGCTCCTGGGACCATCAACATTCCGCTTTCCGAATTGGGTAGCCGCCTGGGTGAAATCACCAAGACCAGCCCGGTCGTGGTGTGCTGCGCCAGTGGTACGCGAAGCGGCATGGCCAAGATGTTGCTCAAGAAGCACGGTTACTCCCAAGTTCACAACGTGGGCGCCTGGACCAAACTGACGGGCAATTCGCTGTCCTGATTTCAACGGGGCCACAGCAAAGCCCCTAAACCCCGTGCGCTAACTGCCATTTTGATAAAAATGCGCCCGTGCATTCGGATGACCGGCCCAGTTGCGGCTTGCGTCGTGCGCTTTGAACCCATAAGAAATCGAAGAAGCTTTACCAAGTGACTTCATGCCCAGGGAGGGCATTGCTTGCTGCAAAGGTATTCGCATACCGCCTGCAGCAAGGCTGGTACTTCATTAACTGATCAAAGGAACGCGCTATGAATACGGAAGTCATCTGGACCTTTCTGTCCACACAAGGGGCCGACTTCGGCCTGAAGCTATTGGGGGCTCTGGCAGCCTGGGTAATCGGTCGCTGGCTGATCGGGATGGCCTTGCGTCTTTTGGGTGGTGCTCTCAAGCGCGGCGGCAAGGTCGATCAGACCTTGGCCAACTACCTCACGTCGATCATTTCGGTGGTGTTGAACATCATCCTGATCCTGGCGATTTTGGACATTTTTGGCGTCAAGACCACTTCGTTTGCCGCGCTATTGGCCGGTGCTGGTTTGGCGATTGGTACCGCCTGGGGTGGATTGCTCACACACTTTGCGGCCGGCGTCTTCATGCAAGTGTTGCGCCCGTACAAGGTCGGTGACTTTGTGACCGCCGGTGGCATCACCGGCACCGTGAAGGAGTTGGGGCTTTTTGGAACCACCCTGATCACGCCCGACAACGTGGTGACGATCGTGGGCAACAACACGGTGTTCTCGGGGTCGATTCAGAACTTCAGCACCTTGCCGTACCGCCGTGTGGATTGCCTGGCCAAGGTGGCGAATGCGGTAGACGTAACCGACGCCATAGCCCGCTTGCGCACAGCCGTGGCAGCCATTCCGAATGTGGTGACCAGCCCGGCACCCGACATTGAAATTCTGCAGTTCACCCCTGAAGGCCCGTTGCTGTGCGTACGTCCCTACACGCATACCGACCACTACTGGCAGGTGTACTTTGACACCCACAAAGCGGTAGTCAGCACCTTTGGTGCGGCGGGATATCCGGTGCCCGAAACGCCGGTAGCCCATCGCAGCCTGTAACTGACTGGGGCGGTCGCTCAGTCGACCGAGGCACTCCAGCGGTCGCCCCAATCTTTTTGCAGGTTGCGGCGGTCGCGCTTGGTGGGGCGGCCGCCTTCAATCGACAGCGCCGGCTCTGGGCTCAAGCGGCGGCGTTCTGTTTCCTGCTCTCGGTGCTTTTTGCTTTCTTCGGTTTCTTCGTACAACTGTTGCGCCACGGAGGCAGGGCCCCGCTGTTCGCTCACGCCCAAGACCCGCACGGTACGCGGGATTTTGGCCTGCACCAGTTGAACGATGTCGCCCGCGCGCACCTCGCGCGAGGCTTTGACCTCGGCACCATTGACCTGCACCCGACCTGCGTGCACCTCATCGCTGGCCAATGAGCGCGTCTTGAAAAACCGCGCCGCCCACAGCCATTTGTCGATGCGAACTTTGTCCATGCGTATGGTTGCGCCGGTGCTTAGCCGGTTGCGTCTTCAATGACTGGTACTTCTGGCGTGAGCACCGGCCCATGGCCGCTAAAGCGGTCCAGCGCCAGGTACAGCACCGGGGTAATGAACAGGGTGATGGCCTGCGAGAAAACCAGACCACCCACCACGGCCAAGCCCAGTGGCTGGCGCAGTTCGGCACCGGCACCAATGCCCAGCGCAATCGGCAGGGCACCCATTAGCGCAGCCATGGTTGTCATCATGATCGGGCGGAAGCGCAGCACGCAGGCCTCGCGAATGGCTTGGGCCGGCGTCATGCCGTGGTGACGCTGCGCGTCCAGCGCAAAGTCGATCATCATGATGGCGTTCTTTTTTACGATGCCGATCAGCAAGACGATGCCAATGGTGGCAATCAGCGTCAGGTCCTGACCGAACAGCATCAAGGTGGCCAGCGCCCCGACGGCTGCTGAGGGCAGACCGGCCAGAATGGTGATGGGGTGGATAAAGCTCTCGTAGAGCACGCCCAGCAACACGTAAATGACCAGCAGCGCCGAGATGATCAGAATCGCCTGGCTGCCCTGGGAACTCTTGAACACCGCTGCATCTCCGCCGTAGCTGGTGATAACCGAGGAGGGCATTTGTACGGCTTCGCGGGCAGCGTCAATGTGGGCGGTGGCGTCACCCAGTGCCGCACCCGGAGCCAGATTGAAAGAGATCGTGACCGCTTGAAGCTGCCCCACGTGGTTGATGGACGAGGGGCCCACTGCGCGTTCCACGGTGGTGAAGGCGGCCAGTGGCACCAGCGTGCCATTGGAGGAGCGCACAAAGATACTGTTTAAAGCACGTTCATCCTGCTTGGTTTCGGGCGCCACTTCCATGATTACCTGGTAGCTGTCGGTGGGCAGGTAAATGGTGGAAACCTGGCGCTCGCCAAAGGCACTGAACAAGGCCGAGCGGATGGCATCGATCGACACGCCCAGCGAGTTGGCACGGTCGCGGTCAATCTTGAGTTGGGCCTGCAAACCACGCAGTTGCGCGTCACTGGTGACGTCGCGGAACAAGGGGTCCGCACGCAACTTGTCTTGCATCTTGATGGCCCAGCCATTCAGCTCATCGGCTTTGACGCTTTGCAGGATGTACTGAAACTGTGCCTTGCTCTGGCGTCCGCCGAGCTGCAGGTTTTGCACCGGGCGCATGAACACGTTGATACCGGCGATGCCGCGCAGCTTTTTGCGCAGACCCTCGATAACCTGTTTCATCGGCAGGCGCTGGGATTGCGGCTTGAGCGTGATGAACATGCGGCCCGAGCTTTGCGCACTGTTGCCGCCGTTAAACGAGTTAACGGCCGCCACGTTGGGGTCAGCGCGGAAGACCTGGGCTGCCTGTTCCTGCAGGCGGACCATCTCGGGGAAGGAAACGTCTTCGGCTGCTTCGGTGGACACCTGAATCTGACCAATGTCCTCTTCCGGGAAGAAACCCTTGGGGATGGTCACAAATAACCAAGCGGTGGCGGCGAAGGTTGCCGCAGCCAGCAGCAGCGTCAGCTTGCGGTACTTCATGGCCACGTCGAGTTGCTGGGCATATAGCGCCAACGTCCAGTCAAAGGCTTTTTCAAACAGGCGCACCAGCGGGCCAGGCGGTTTCTTGTGGGCTTCGTCGGTCAGGAAGCGGCTGGCCAGCATGGGCACCAGTGTGAGCGACACAAAGGCCGACACCACAATCGAGAGGCCTACCACCACCGCAAACTCGTGGAACAGCAGGCCAATGACGCCGGGCATGAAGAAGATCGGGATGAAAACGGCAATCAGCGATGAGGAGATGGAAATGATGGTGAAGCCCACCTCGCGCGCGCCGCGCAGCGCCGCCTGAAACGGGTCCTCGCCATGCTCCACGTGGCGCATGATGTTCTCCAGCACCACGATGGCATCGTCCACCACCAGCCCCACGGCCAGTGTCAGCCCCAGCAGCGAAATGTTGTCCAGGCTGTAAGACATGCCCCACAGCAGGGCCACGGCGCCAATGAGCGATACCGGTAGCGACAACGTAGGAATCACGGTGGCCACAAAGCGCCGCAGGAACAGGAAGATCACCAGCACCACCAGGGCAATCGTTCCCACCAGCGTCAGGCTCACGTCGTGCAGGGCCTCGCGCACCGACAGCGAGCGGTCATTGATGGGGGTGAGCGATACCGACTGCGGCATTTGGCTTTGCAGTGCGGGCAGCGCCGCCCGAATGGAGTCCACCACCTTGACCGTGTTGGCACCCGGCTGGCGCTGAATCGCCAGCGTGATGGAGGGTTCGCCGTTGAAGGTGGCAGAACTCTTGAAGGTCTCCACGCTGTCTTCAACCGTGGCTACATCTTTTAGTCGCACCGGGTTGCCGGCGCGCATGCCCACAATCAGGTTCGAAAAGGCTTGCGCGTTTTGCAACTGCTTGTTGGCCTGCAGGACCAAGGTCTGCTTGGGGCCTTCGAGCGTGCCGACCGGCGTGTTCACATTGGCTTGGCGCAGCGCGGTGCTCAGTTCATCAAAGCCCATGTTGGACGCGACCAGCGCTTCGGGCTTGACGCGCACCCGGATGGCATAGCGCTTGGAGCCAAACACATTCACCTGCGCAATGCCTTCGAGGGTAGACAGTGTGGGCGAAATCAGATGCTCCGCAAAGTCCTGCAACTCGGAGGGTGCCAGTGACGGCGAGCGCATGGAAATCAGCAGCACCGGTGCGTCGGCGGGATTCACCTTGCGGTAGGCCGGCGTAGCGGTCATGTCCACAGGCAGCGAACGCTGGGCACGCAGCAATGCCGCCTGAACGTCCACGGCCGCAGCGTCGATGTTGCGGCCTTCTTCAAACTCCAGCGTCAGCGAGGTGCTGCCCAGAATGCTGGTCGAACTGATGGTCTTGAGGCCGGGAACCGTCTGAAACTGCTTTTCAAGGGGCAGCGCCACCGCGCTGGCCATGGTTTCAGGGTTGGCGCCGGGAAAGTTGGCCGTGACATTGATCACCGGCGTGTCGTAGCTGGGCAGGGCCGCAACGGGGATTTTCTGGTAGCCGATGATGCCGGCCAGAACGATGGCCAGGTTCAGCAGAACCGTCATCACCGGACGGCGGATGAACAATTCAGAAATGTTCATGGCTTGGCGGCGCTGGCGGCAGTGGCTGTACCGGCGGCTTGCGAAGCGGCAGGTTTGCTGTCTTCGGCCTTGGCGGGGGCCGATGCGCCGCCCTTGGGCTCCTTGGCGCGCTCCACGATGGGGCTGTTGGGCCGGACGTTTTGTTTGCCATCCAGCACGATGACATCGCCGGGCTTGATGCCGGTGACCGCAGCATCACCCGCCTCCGAGTACACCACTTTCACGGGTTGCAGGCGGGCCTTGCCGTCTTCCACCACATAGACGATGGTGCCGCGAATGCCTTGCACCACGGCTGCCAGCGGAATGGTGGTGGCGTCCGACAGGCTGTTCACCGTCTGTGAAATTTCAACAAAGGCACCGGGCCACAGTTTGCCTTCCTTGTTGGCAAAAACCGCCTTGGCCTGCACCGTGCCCGAGGCCGCGTTGACCGTGTTGTCCACAAACTTTAGCTTGCCTTTGAAACTGCCGCCACCGTCGGCCAACTTGGCTTGAACCGGGGCGCCACCATCCTTCAGGGCCGCCAGGGCGTCGGGCAGGTTGCGTTGGGGAATGCTGAAGGCCACAGCTATCGGGTCGAGCTGGGTGATGGTGACCAAGGTGGTCTGGTTGGCCTGCACCAGGCTGCCCGCCGACACGTTGACGGCGCCTACCCGCCCGGAGTTGGGTGCCACGATGCGGCTGAACGAGACCGCCACCTTGGCGGCCTCAATGGCGGCTTCGTCAGACACAGTGGTCGCTTGCAAGGCTTCCATCTGGGTCTGGGAGGTATCGACCGCGCCTTGCGAAATGAAGTTTTGCGCGAACAACTGCTTGGCCCGCTCGTATTGCCGTTTGGCATCCGCCAGGCTGGCCTGGTCTTTCACCAGTTGCGCACGGGCCTTGGCCAGATTGGCTTCTTCGGTACGGGCGTCCAGCGTAAACAGCAACTGCCCCGCCTTGACGAACTGGCCCTCGGCAAAGTGCACCTTGGCAATCGTGCTGGTGACCTGGGAACGCAAGTCCACACTGGTCAGTGGTGAGACGCTGCCGCTGGCTTGGATGGTGACGGGGAAGTCGCGTTTTTGCGCCTTGATGGTGCTCACTGTCACCGGCGGCAGCGGGGCTGACGCGCCAGCAGCAGGCGCGCTGGCGGTGGGCGTCGCTGGTGCGGCGGTGCTGGCACCCGCAGCGGGGGCTCCTGCGCCACCGGCTGCCGCTGGCTCGGACTTGCCAGAACAGGCTGTCAGAACCATGCAACACACAGCGCCGATTGCAAAGAGGGAGGGGCGGATAGCAAGGTTCATGGCAGCAAAGGGTTGGCCTCAGGGCGTCAATTTATAGAGGGGTACGGTGACGCCAAGCATAAGTGGCGCCTGTAAAGACGTGGTACGGAGAACATTTTAAGGACCCTAGTTTTTTGCACCGGCCGCTAGCGCTGCCTCGCGGCTGGCGTTCAGTTGGCGCGGGTCCGGTGCGTCCAGCGTATTCCAGCCTTGCAAATGCAACTGCGCGATATTGCACAGCCCGGTAATCCATTCCGGGTCGTCGTTCAGGCAGGGGATGTAATGAAATTCCTTACCGCCGGCGTGCAAAAAGGCTTCGCGCCCTTCCATGTTGATTTCTTCCAGCGTCTCCAGGCAATCGCTGGTAAAGCCGGGGCACAGCACATCGACGCGGCCGATGCCGGCCTTGGCCATGGCGATCAGGGTCGGCTCGGTGTAGGGCTCCAGCCATTTGGCGCGGCCCAGGCGTGACTGAAAGGTGACCTGGAACGCGTCCTTGTCCAGCCCCAGTTTCTGGGCCAACAGGCGCGCGGTCTTGAAGCATTCGCAATGGTAGGGGTCACCCAGATGCAGGGTGCGCTCGGGCACGCCGTGAAAGCTCATCACCAGTTTGTCGGGGCGTCCGTTTTTCTTCCAGTAGCGCTGCACGCTGGCGGCTAATGCTGCGATGTAGTCGGCGTGGTCGTGGTAGTGGTTAATAAAGCGCAGTTCCGGAATAGCGCGGGTTTTTTGGGCCCACTGGTACACCGCATCGAACACGCTGGCAGTCGTGGTGGCCGAATACTGCGGATAGGCCGGCACCACCAGCACGCGGGTAACGCCGTCGGCCTTCATGGCGTCGAGTTGGCTAGCAATCGAGGTGCTGCCATAGCGCATGGCCCAGCGCACCTTCACATAGTGGTTGCGCTGACCCAGCCAGCCTTGCAGCAGCTTGGCCTGTTTTTCGGTCCATACCTTGAGCGGCGAGCCTTCGGGGGTCCAGATGCTGGCGTACTTGGCTGCCGACTTGGCTGGCCGAAAGCGCAGGATGATGCCGTGCAGGATGAGCATCCACAGCAGCCGTGGAATTTCGACCACACGATGGTCACTCAAAAATTCGGCCAAGTACCGTCGCACGGCTGGCGTGGTGGGTTCGTCCGGGGTGCCGAGGTTGCAAAGCAGAATGGCCGTGCGAGGCGCCTGACCATGGGAGTAGGGTGGTTCGGGGGAAAAAGGCATGCGGTATTCTCCCGCACCTATGCTCGATATTTCACGCATCCAGGCAATAACCTTGGACCTGGACGACACCTTGTGGCCGGTCTGGCCCACCATTGCGCGGGCCGAAACCCGGTTGCAGGAGTGGCTCACCCCCAGCGCTCCACGGACTGCCCAAATGTTTGCAGACCTGAAGCAACGCAAGGCCTTGCGTGATGCGGTGGTCGCGGCTTCCCCCCATCTGCAGCACGACATGAGCTTTCTCCGCCGCCAGATGATTCGCGACGCAATGCTGCAGTGTGGTGAAGACGAAGCACTGGCCGAACCGGCCTTCGAGGTTTTCTTGGCCGCACGCCAGGAAGTGGAACTGTTCGATGACGCGCTAGGGGCCTTGAGCCAATTGGCAGCACGCTGGCCAGTTCTGGCCTTGTCGAACGGCAATGCCGATGTGCAGCGCATTGGTATCGGGCAGTATTTTTGCGGCTCACACAGCGCGCGCGAGGCCGGTGCTGCCAAGCCCGACGTGCGCATATTCCATTCAGCCGCCGCCACGTTGCGGCTTGCGCCCGAGGCGATATTGCATGTGGGCGACGACGCGGAGCTGGATGTATTGGGCGCGCTGGACGCCGGCATGCAGACCGCCTGGGTTAACCGCAACGGCCATGTCTGGTCGCATCCGCGAGACCCCCACACCACGGTCGGCACCATGGCCGAGTTGTGCGCAGTGCTCGGCGTTTAGCGCGCGGGCGTCAGAACCAGTTTCTCGGTGGAGTGCGCCAGAATGTCGGCCGAGGTCAGGCGTTGCCGCACGTATTTGCCTTCCGCATAGCGCTCGGCCTGGTCCGCGTAATGCGTATCGAACGGCACACCGCTTTGACCGACCGGGTTGATGCCGAGCGACTTGCCCGGCGCGCCAAAATCAATCACCCGGCGTGTCGACGGGCCAAAGGTAACCGCCCAAGGTGCCGGGCCGATCGGTCCGCCTAGCTGATTCAGTGTCTCCCGTCCGCCGATGACGGGATACGGCCCCACGTTAAACAACATGCTGAACGGTTTTTTCATGCCCAGCGGGTGAACATGGGTCAACGTATGCGTACGGGCCCAGGACCAGTCGAGCAGGCTGGTGCCATAGAGTTCCTGCATGTGGCGCAAGGTGTTGCCCCAGGCGACCCGGATCGTCTCGAAGTGACTTTCTTTCTGCGGAGTCTTTGCGTTGTCCCACCAGGGGGAGGCTGTGTCGGCCATCAGCAGGGGCAGGGCATGGTCCAGCGCCGGAGATCCCATCAGATTGCGGAACTGGGCTTCGCCCAATTCATCTTCAAAGACGGCCTTCGCCAGGTCGTAGCTGAACTGGCTGAACAGGCTGGGCGCTACGCTGTTGCTGGCGTAACAGCCGTCCCACTTTTGCAAGGGCTCCATGAACGCGCGCTCATTCGGGTCGGTGAGCAACCTGTCCATCATGGGGAGCAGTTTTTCCATCACCCGCCGGGGGTATCCACTGCAGGCGTCCAGTTGGAGCTGGCTAGAGCGCTCGGCAGTCCAGGGTTGCTTGTTGTCTTGCAGGACATCGTCCATGCGAAAGGCACGGTCTGGCACCAGATAGTAGCCCTGCACCGGTAGCATGCCACCCGGTTGCTGGTTGGCCGAGACGATGTAGCCCCGTGGCGGGTTTTCTTCCTGCGGGTTGAAGCTGAAGTTAAAGAAACCGGGCTTTTCCGCCTCACCCGAGGCAGCATCAAGAATGAACATCGGGTTCACGCCAATGGGGCGCTGCGGTATCTTGGCGGCGGCCCACCAGCCAATATCGCCCTCGGCATTGGCCCAGACAATGTTGAGACCCGGTGCGTGGATTTGTGCGGCTGCCTCCCGGGCCGCTTCGAGCGTATCGGCGCGGTTGAGTTCATACAAAGCATCCAGAATGGGGTTCTCGGTCTCCAGGAAGGCCCACCACATGGCAATCGGGGTATTGCCCAGGCTTTCCTTGAAGGCATCGGTAATCAGCGGGCCATGCGGGCCGCGCCGCAAATTCAGCACCACATCGGCGCCGCCCTTGACGTGAATGGTTTCACTGCGCGATTGCAGATCGACCCACTGTCCCTGGTGCCATACCTGGTTGGAGTTGGCCGGGTTCACTTTTTCGGCCACCAGGTCGATGTCGTCGTTTTCAAACATCGTCATGGTCCAGCCGAAGTGGCTGTTGTGGCCGAGCAAAGCCATGGGGTTGAGGGCCTGGAAATGGCCGTACAGCTCGAAGTCAGGCGCAATCAAGTGGGCCTCGTACCAGACGGCGGGCACTGCAAAGCCAATATGGGGGTCACCGGCCAGAATCGGCTTTCCGCTGCCGGTGCGTTTTCCGGCAATGACCCAGGCATTGCTGCCATGAAACGGACCGACCCCGGCAGATTGCACGGCATTGCGGCTGACTTCTGCCAGGTGGTTTAAGCCCTCCCAGTCCTTGGCGCCCAGGCGCAGTGGTGCGTGCGCGGCCGGCGTGGCCAGTGCCGTTTGCTGGCGCTTGAGGTGTTGCAATCCGCCCTCGGGGTGTCCCTCGGTATCAAAAACTGCAAGATACGGAGCGCCCAGCTTGTCGCGGATATAGGTCATGGCCGGCTCGGTTTTGAAGGCCGCTGCAAAGCTGTAGGCCATATAGCCCGACACGGCCGCCACATCCTTGGCGGTAAACGGGCGCTTGGGAATGCCCAAAATATCAAACTCCATGGGCGCCGGGTGCTTGGCCTGGTAAGCATTAATGCCTTCCAGATAGGCCAGCAAGGCTGCGCTGGCGTCACTTTCTGGGTCTAGCTTGGCCTCAAACTGCCGCGCAAATTCACCGATGCCCAGCGTGCGAAAGAGCCGGTCGGTCTCGACCAGTTCAGGCCCCAGCACCTCGGCCAGTTCGCCCTGCGCCAAACGGCGCACGATCTCCATTTGAAACAGGCGGTCCTGTGCATGGACGTAACCCAGTGCCCGGTAGAGGTCGACTTCGTTGTCAGCGCGGATGTGCGGCACGCCGCGCTCGTCATATTGCACGGTGACTGCTGCCGAGAGTCCCTTCAGTGGAGCCCGCCCGTCGCGCACCGGCATTTTGGTGTGCACATACCACGCGCCACCTCCGCCCAGCGCCATCAGGCACAGGACGACCACGGCAATGGCGGCGATGGTGATTTTTTTCATGAAGCTCCCAGGATTCAGGGCAGCAGTCTAGCGCGAGTTCAGGTTCGGCTAGTGATGGCCTGTGCTGCGGCGATGCCGCTGCGTACCGCGCCTTCCAGAGTTGCGGGGTAGGGCCCTTCAATATAGTCACCGCAGGCCCACAGGCCGGGCGCGATCGACTGCGTGGGGCGCACAAGGCCGGGAGTGCAGGCAAACGTGGCCCGCTTTTCCACCACGGTGAGTTCGGGCTGCAGCGCTGCGGTGTCAAACACACAGGCAAGTTGCCTGCGCGCCTGCCGCAGCACCTGGTGTTCCAGTTCGGCCCGGTCACCCTGGCTTGCGCTGACAACAAAAGCCAGTTTTCCGGGCGGCCCGCCGAGTTGCCCGCGGTCAAACACAAACTGCGCCGGGTTGGCGGCATCGCTGACCAGTGCCAGCAGGGGGTGGGGCAGGCGGGCGGTGGGGCTGTGCAGGTAGACCGTGGCAATGGCCTCAAAGCGCAAGGCATGGGTCCGTTCTGTCCAGCGGGTCACGGCGTGGGAGTTGCCCCACTTTTCGGCCAAGGGCTTTAGCAACTGGCAGGCGGCCGCGGGGGAGGTGGCCAAAATGACCGCCTCAAACGATTCTCCGTTCACCCGCCAGGTCGCGTCCAGTTTCAGTTGCTGAACCCGCACGCCGGGGTGCAGCGTGGCACCCTTGGCCGACAGCCATTGGCAGGCGGGGCCGGGCATCAGGGCCGAGAGGTCGGTGGTGGGAATCAGCAGATTGGAACTGCCGGTAGCGCCGGTCAGCGAATCCTTAAGCACCCGCAAAAAGACCTGGCCGCTGGCCTGCGGCGGCGGTGTGTTGAGCGCCGACACGCAGAGTGGTTCGATCAGGGTCTGCATCACGGTGGGTGATAGCCCTTGGCACAGGTCGCTGACGGACGCCGTCGGTGCGCACTGAAAACCTGCCAGTTGCCAGCGACTGGTCGTCCGCAACATGGAAAGCTTGTCTGCCCATGTCCAGCCCCGCGCGGTCACCACGCCGGCCAGCACGTCCAGAGGTGCCGGCCAGGAGGGCAGCCGCAGGCCGTTGCCATCCGGAGTTTGTAGGCACAGGGGCATGCGGCGCAGTACCGATTCGGGCTGCACGCCCACGGTACGCATCAACTTCAGCGTGTCGGTGTACGCACCAATCAGGATGTGCTGGCCGTTGTCGAATAGTGAAGAACCAGCGTTTGGCCCCTGGTGCGTGACGCTGCGGGCGCGGCCGCCCCACTGGCGCGCGGCCTCAAAAACAGTGACGGCGTGGCCTTCCTGGACGGCCGTGACGGCGGCAGCCAAACCCGACCAGCCACCGCCGATGACGGCAACGCGCTTGCCGCTCACATGCGGCCCAGGGCCTGCACCTTCCAGGCCAGCCAGAGCTTGCGCAAGGGCGTGAGCTTGACGCGCTGGTGCAGCACCTGAAAGTTATCGGCCTCAATTTCCCGCAGCAGGGTGCGATAAATGCTGGCCATCATCAGCCCGGGTTTCTGGGCCCGCCGGTCTTCGGCCGGGAGCAAGGCCAGCGCCTGGTCGTAGAGGCCGTGTGCCCGTTGGGCCTGAAACTGCATCAGCGCGGTAAAGCGGTCTGAGTAGGTGCGCTTCAGGATTTCGTGCGCCTTGACTTCAAAGCGCTGCAGGTCGTTGACCGGCAGGTAAATGCGGTCGCGCAGGGCGTCTTCGCCTACGTCGCGGATGATGTTGGTAAGTTGCAGCGCCTGGCCCAGCAGGTGCGCGTACTCGGTGGTGGCGGCTTGCGTCTGGCCGAAGATGCGGGCCGCGACTTCGCCCACCACACCGGCGACCAGATGGCAATAGCGCTGCAGGTTGGGGTAGTCGAGGTAGCGCGTCTGGTTCAGATCCATCTGACAGCCGTCAATCACCGCCAGCAGGTGGTTCGCTTCAATGGCGTACACGCTGGCATGCGGCATCAATGCCTTGAGCACAGGGTGGCTGGGTTGACCGGCAAAGGCTTGGGCGACTTCGCTGCGCCACCAGGCCAATTTGGTTGCCGCCACGCCGGGGTCGGTCATTTCATCGACGACGTCGTCCACTTCGCGGCAGAACGCGTAAAACGCGGTGATGGCAGCCCGGCGTGGAGCCGGCAGAAACAGGAACGCATAGTAGAAGCTGCTGCCGGAGGCAACCGCCTTTTGCTGGACATATTGTTCAGGGGTCATGGGCTGATTGTCCCATTCGAATCGGGCTTGGCGGCCCGCATCCACAGCGTGCGCCAGAGCATCACTGCATAGTCCCACGCGCGCAGCGTGGGACGGGTTTGCAAGGTGGCGTAGCCCAGCGCTTCGATCCGGTCGAGGATGCGCAGGCCCCCTTGAACCACCAGCCTTAATTCCCAGCCGGCCCGCCCCGGCACCCGGTGTACCAGCGGAGCCCCTTTTTGCATGGTGGCGCGCGCCTGCGCCACGCAGTCCGCCACCATCCGGGTCGCGGCCGGCGTTTGCTTTCGGGCCAGCAAGTCGGCCGCGTTCACGCCGAAGCGGTCTTGCGCCTCCTGCGTGAAGTAGTAGCGGCCGCGTGGAATGTCTACGCTGGGGTCCTGCCAGAAGTTAATCAGTTGCAGCGCGGTGCAAATCGCATCACTCTCCGTCAGCGCCTGGGGGGTGGTTACGCCATACAGATGCAGCAACAGGCGTCCTACCGGGTTGGCCGAGCGGCGGCAGTAGTCGCGCAGTTCCGCCTCAGTGGCATAGCCGGCGCCATCGCGGGTTTTGGCAATGTCCTGGGCAAACGCGTCGAGCAGGTCGTGCAGCAACGGCACCGGCAGCGTGTGGCGCTGCAGCGTGCGGGCCAGCGCGGCAAACACACCGGCCCAGCGTGGGTCGAGATCGGCTGTTGAAACGCTCGGGTTTGCAGCCACTCGCGTTAGCTGCGCCCGAAAGTCGCCCAGGGCGTCTAAGCGCTCTTGGGCCGTGGCGTCGCCTTCGTCGGCGATGTCGTCCGCGGTGCGTGCGAAGTGGTAGATCGCCGCAATCGGTGCCCGCAGGTGCGGCGGGCACAGCACCGAGGCCACCGGAAAGTTTTCGTAGTGGTCAATGCGGTGGTCGGCGGCGGGGCGGTTCATGGGGGAGGATTTTGCCCTGCAGCTTGACAGGAAATTGGGCAACCTCTAAATTAATAACCAATTGGTCAGTAAAATGGCCGCCACTTCAATCCACACCCTGAGGTCAGGTTGCCCATGCAAGCCAAGATTCTGTCCGTTGCCATGATTGCCGCGCTTGCGGGTCTCCTTTCGGCCTGTTCCAAGCCGGCGCCCGCCGAAGATCCGATTCGCTCGGTCAAAGTGATCACCGTGGGGCTGGGCAGTCCATCTTCCGAAATGGAGTTTTCCGGAGAAGTAAAGGCCCGCGTGGAATCGCGACTGGGCTTCCGGGTGGGCGGCAAGATCACCCGCCGGGCGGCTGAGGTGGGGCAGCATGTGAAGGCGGGTGAGGTTCTGGCCCAACTCGACTCCCAGGACTACCAACTCTCTGTCGATGCGGCACGAGCCCAAGTGGCGGCGGCGACCACCAACCGGGACTTGGCGGCTGCGAACTTCAAGCGCTTCAAGGAACTGCGCGATCAGAACTTCATTAGTCCGGCAGAACTGGAGCGGCACGAGGCCAGCCTGAAGTCCGCTCAGTCCCAATGGGATCAGGCGCAAGCCCAGTTGGCCGGGCAGGGCAACCAGGCCCGTTACACCACGCTGGTGGCCGATGTGTCAGGCGTGGTAACGGCAACCGATGCCGAGGCGGGACAGGTTATAGCCGCCGGAACACCAGTCGTGCGCATCGCAAAAGATGGTCCTCGGGACGTTGTTTTTGCCGTGCCGGAGGACAAAGTACAGGCCTTGCGGGTGGGGTCAGCGGCCACCGTGGTGGCGTGGGCAAGCAGCGCTCCCATGAAAGCGCAAATCCGGGAGGTGGCCGCCAGCGCCGACCCGGTGACCCGGACCTTTGCCGTCAAGGCAGGGCTGGACAGCAAAGATGCACTGCCTTTGGGCACCACCGTCACGCTGAAGGCTGCAGCCCTGTCGCACGCCGCGCAACCGGTGTTCAAACTGCCGACCAGTGCGCTGGTTAAAGAGGGCCAGAACACGGCCGTGTGGGTGCTGCAGACCGGCAACATGACGGTACAACTGACGCCTATTGAAATTGCTACGGCCGATGGCAACGATGTGGTGGTTAAGAGCGGTTTGCAAGCCGGCATGCAGGTGGTGACCGCCGGGGTGCATGTGTTGTCACCGGGACAGAAGGTGACGCTGTACCAGGCACCTGCTGCTGCACAGGCTGTCTCCGCATCGGCTGTCAAGAATTGAGTTGCCCATGACGCAGGATCAAGCCGCCAAGGGATTCAACCTGTCCAAATGGGCCCTGGAGCACGGCCCGCTCACCCGCTACCTGATGGTGGTGCTGATGGTGCTCGGCTTTGCCGCCTACTTTCAGCTTGGACAGGACGAAGACCCGCCCTTCACCTTCCGCGCCATGGTGGTGCAAACCTACTGGCCGGGTGCCACCGCCCAACAAGTGGCCGAGCAGGTGACCGACAAGCTGGAAAAAACGCTGCAGGAGGCTCCTTACGCCGACAAAATCCGCAGCTATTCCAAGCCCGGGGTTTCTCAAATTACGCTGGAGCTGAAGGACTACTCCAAGCCCTCCGAGGTGTCCAACGTCTGGTACACCGTGCGCAAAAAAGTGGGCGACATGCGCGGCACCCTGCCGCAAGGCGTGCTGGGACCGTTCTTTAACGACGATTTTGGGGATGTGTACGGCGTGATTTACGCGCTGGAGGGGGACGGCTTTAACTACGCCGAGCTCAAGGCCTTCGCCGAACAAGCCAAGCTGGAACTGTTGCGTGTGCCCGATGTGGCCAAGGTGCAGCTTTTTGGCGATCAGGACGAAAAGATATTCGTCGAAATTTCGCAAAAGCGTCTGGCGCAGATGGGGCTGGACCTGAACCAGGTGCTATCACAACTGAACCAGCAAAACGCGGTGGAAAGCGCCGGTGTGGTGAACACCCCGCTCGACGTGGTGCAAGTTAGGGTGGCGGGGCAGTTCAAGGCGCTGGAGCAACTGCGCGCCATGCCGATCCGGGGCGGGTCGGGCAATCAGTTCCGGCTGGGGGACATTGCCGATATCCGGCAGGCCTATGTCGATCCGCCGAATGTAAAGGTTCGCCACCATGGCAAGGAAGTGATTGCGCTGGGCGTGTCCATGGCCAAGGGGGGCGACATCATTGCCCTGGGCAAGTCGCTCAAGAAGGCATTTGCCAAGATCGAAAAGGACGTGCCGGCCGGCATCACCCTGTCACAGGTGCAGGACCAGCCGCGCGCCGTGTCCAATTCGGTGAACGAATTCATCAGCACCCTGATTGAGGCGGTGGTCATTGTGCTGGCGGTAAGTTTTATTGCCCTGGGCATGCACAAGCGGCGGGGGGCTCATCCCATTTGGAAGCGCTATTACTTGGATATCCGCCCTGGCCTGGTGGTGGGCATCACGATTCCGCTGGTGCTGGCAGTGACCTTTCTGGCAATGAACTATTTCAACATCGGGCTGCACAAAATTTCCCTGGGTTCGCTGATCGTGGCGCTGGGTTTGCTGGTGGACGACGCCATCATTGCGGTGGAAATGATGGTGCGCAAGATGGAAGAGGGCTACGACAAGGTGCGCGCGGCGACCTTTGCCTATGAGGTCACGGCCATGCCCATGCTGACCGGCACACTCATCACGGCCACCGGCTTTCTGCCGATTGGCATTGCCAAGTCCATGACGGGTGAGTACACCTTTGCCATTTTTGCGGTGACGGTCATTTCGCTGGTGCTGAGCTGGATTGTCTCGGTGTACTTTGTGCCCTACCTCGGCACGGTGTTCCTCAAAATCAAGCCCAACCAGTTTCATCCGGAAGACAAGCGTGGCCCCGAAACCGGGCCGCATGAGCACTTTGATACGCCGTTTTATCTGGCCTTTCGCCGGGTGTTGAACTGGTGCCTGACCTATCGCTGGTTGACGATTGGCGGCACCGTGCTGGTCTTCGTATTGGGGCTGGCAGGTATGGGCAAAGTGCAGCAGCAGTTTTTCCCGGATTCGGCACGGCCGGAGATTCTGGTGGATGTCTGGTTCCCGGAAGGCACCTCGTTTGCTGCCAACGAGGAAGTGACCAAGCGCCTGGAGGCGCGACTGCTGCAGGTGGAGGGCATTGCCAACGTGACGACCTGGGTTGGCTCCGGTCTGCCGCGCTTTTATTTGTCGCTGAACCAGATTTTTCCGCAGAGCAATGTGTCGCAATTCATGCTGGTTGCCAAAGACCTGAAGAGCCGGGACGCAGTCAAGCAAAAGCTGCCGGCCGTGCTGGCACAGGAATTTCCAGAGGTTCGCGGGCGGGTGCAGTTATTGCCAAACGGGCCGCCGGTGGAATATCCGGTGCAGTTCCGCGTGGTGGGGCCGGACCCGATCGTCCTGCGGGGCTATGCCGATACGGTCAAGGCCGCCATGCGCGCCAGCCCGAATACACGCGGTGTGAACGACAACTGGCATGAATCCATCAAGGTGCTGCGCTTGGAGGTCGATCAGGCCAAGGCCCGTGCGCTGGGCGTCACCAGCCAGTCCATTGCACAGGCGTCGCGCACCATTTTGTCCGGCTCGACCATCGGGCAGTACCAGGAAGGCGACAAACTGATCGACATTGTTTTGCGCCAACCGCTGGAGGAGCGCAACGCGATTACCGACATGGGCAACGCCTATCTGCCCACGGCCTCTGGCAAGTCGATTCCGCTGTTGCAAATTGCCAAACCGGTTTTTGCCTGGGAACCCGGCGTCATGTGGCGGGAAAACCGCGACTACGCCATCACGGTGCAAAGTGACATTGTTGAAGGTCTGCAAGGCGCCACGGTGACCAATGAGTTGCTGCCCGCTTTAAAGGAACTCAGTGCGAAATGGCCGGCCGGGTACCGGATTGCGGTGGCTGGTGCCGTGGAGCAAAGCGCTAAGGGCTCGGACTCCATCGTCGCCGGCGTGCCGATCATGCTGTTTATTACCTTCACGCTGCTGATGCTGCAGTTGCATAGCTTTAGCCGCGCCATGTTGGTGTTCCTGACGGGCCCGCTGGGTATCGCCGGTGTGGCCGGGGCGCTGCTGGTGTTTGACCGGCCCTTCGGGTTTGTGGCGCTGCTGGGTGTGATTGCGCTGATGGGCATGATTCAGCGCAATTCGGTCATCCTGATTGACCAGATTGAGCAGGATCGGGCGGCAGGGGTGAAGGCCTGGGATGCCATTGTGGAGTCGGCCGTGCGACGCCTGCGCCCCATTGTGCTGACCGCAGCCGCAGCCGTGCTGGCCATGGTTCCGCTGTCGCGCTCGGTTTTTTGGGGCCCCATGGCAGTTGCCATCATGGGCGGATTGATCGTCGCGACGGTGCTGACCCTGCTGGCTTTGCCCGCGATGTATGCGGCTTGGTTCCGGGTTCAAAGGGACACCCCCGCAGCAGGTTAAAATAGCAGGCTTACCGATTTTGAGCGGTTAGCTGCAGGCCGGTCCCAGGGGTGGACGCCAGCAGCCAACCCCTGATTTTTTGCGCGGGTGGCGAAATTGGTAGACGCACCAGGTTTAGGTCCTGACGCTGGCAACAGTGTGGGGGTTCGAG
>ERZ1034363.850-NODE-850-length-19056-cov-8.224880_pt1 | contig 19056 bp, 19 predicted proteins | sample MGYA00520616_ERZ1034363 | MGnify/ENA primary metagenome ERZ1034363 (study PRJEB33736, sample SAMEA104284506) | Azolla filiculoides | biome: Urban; feature: Water surface; material: Ditch water | place: Netherlands | collected 2015-10-28 | depth 0-0.1 m ...
CAGGTTTGATAATGGAAAGGGTGCGTTGGATTGCCATAAAAACTCCGTAGTTCTGTCAGCAGGTTGAAAGGAAACGATTATTTTAACAGACTGCGGCTTTGCGCAGTGCATCAAACCGGGTTCCAGCCAATTGCCAACACCATCACCAAAAACCCAACCACATAGGCAACCATAATCGGCCATCCATGGCGAATCCAGAGGCCTACAGACTTGGCCTCCGGGTACATATTAGAAAGTGCTACCCCCGCTGATGAGCCAAACCACAGCATAGACCCGCCAAACCCGACGGCATAGGCTAAAAAGCCCCAGTCATAGCCACCCTGCTTCAATGCCAATGCCGTTAAGGGGATATTGTCGAAGATTGCCGATACAAAGCCGAGGCCCATAGCTGCAACCCAGGAGGGCGACGGCAAGCTTTCTATGGGCATCATAGAAGCCATAGCAACTAATGCCAGCAGAAAACAGGTGCCTTTCATGTTTTCAGGAATGATTTCCCAATCATGGCGACGCACAGGGATTGAAAGCAGGATGCCCGCCCAAACAGCCGCCCCAATAAATGGAAATAAACCGCTTTCATCTTTGAAGTATTGATTAACCACCACGTTAGTGGCAATTGCCATGGTTAATATCAGGAATACGATGCCTACCCGACCCAAATCGACCTGCGTATGAGACTTAACGTGGCTGATCATCGGCGAATGCGCATGCTGCGTTCTTGCCGCAGGGATGCCAAAAATAAACAACGCGATAAATGCGGGCAAGAAACAACGTAAAACCTCAGCGGGGCTAACACCCTGAATCCACATCATAGTGGTCGTGGTGTCTCCCACGACGCTCCATGCACCGCCGCCATTAGATGCTGCAACAATAGCTGCAATAAAAGCGATGTGAACACGGGCACGGAACAACTGATGGGCCATTGCACCGCCAATGAGTGCTGCAGCAATGTTATCGAGGAAACTCGATATAAAGAAAACGAGCATCAGCAATACAAAACCACCCTTCCAGCCTTCCGGTAGGAAGCGTGGCAAAATCACCGGCAGGTGGCTTTTTTCGAAATGCCTGGCAAGGATGCCAAATCCAAGAATAAGCGCTAACAGGTTTACCAAAGTTACCCATTCATGGCTCATGTGCCCTAAAAACGCAGCAACACCGGTGCCCGTTTTAAAGCCGGCAAAAAAAATCTTATAAATCGATACGACAACGAGCCCGCTTACGGCAACCAAGAAGCTGTGGTTATGCAGCAATGCAATACCAAGCAACGTTAATCCGAAAAACACAAACTCGACTGGGATCCCAAAGACTTCTATTTGCATTACATTCTCGCTTTATAAACGGTGCGGTACTCGCACATAAACTTGATCAGGCCTTGAAATCTGTTGCCGAAATAGCAAACCTTGTTAACTTGTCGTACAGCGTTTTAGCAGGGACGCCCAATATACCTGCAGCATCTACAACATGACCACTGGCCAAACGCAAGGCCTTGACCAAGGCTTCTCTTTCAGCGCGCTCGAGCATCTTACCCAGCGTCAGCGGTGCGTCATCGCTATCGCCCGTTCCATCATCTGCAAAGGGCAACCCAAGAGAAACCCGCTCAGCAAAGTTCTTGAGCTCGCGAATATTGCCGGGCCAGTCGTGCGAAACCAGATAACGCAATACAGCATCTGATGCCTCTGCCAAAGGGGTATCGTATTTCTTACGGTACTGAACCAAGTAGTAATTAAAAATGAGCGGAATATCCTCTGCAATCTCGCGTAAAGCTGGCAGATATAAATTGACAACGTTCAACCGGAAATAGAGGTCACTACGGAATGCGCCCTGATCGGACAACGTTTTCAGATTGGTTTTTGTGGCCGCGATAATTCTGCACGATACGGGAATCGACTCGTTAGCGCCCAAGCGCTGAATTGTTCGTTCCTGAATCGTTCGTAATAGTTTGGCTTGTAGCGCCAAAGGCATTGACTCGATCTCATCCAGAAACAACGTGCCTTCATTAGCAAATTCGAACTTGCCAATGCGCCGCTTGGCAGCGCCAGTAAAAGCACCCGCTTCGTGCCCAAACAATTCGCTTTCAAAGATGTGCTCTGGCAAGGCGGCACAATTAATAGCAACAAAAGGGCCCGGCCGTTTGCTGATCTGGTGCAACGCCTGCGCGACGACTTCCTTGCCTGTGCCTGTCTCGCCATTGATCAGGATGTCAACCCCGGTTGGCGCGAGCATGGCAATCTGTTGCTTGAGCTTTAACAGCCGATCAGACTGGCCGATAAAACTCGATGTTTGTTCCGCATTAGCAAGTGTCAGCGCGTTATAGCGATCAATAAGCGAAGCCTTTTCTACTGCGTTTCTCACCGTAGTGATTAAACGCTCAAAGCTGAACGGCTTCTCGATAAAATCAAAGGCGCCTTCTTTCATGGCGTCCACCGCCATATTGATATCCCCATGACCCGTAATAATGATTACAGGCACATCGGAATGCTTAGCAAGCACCTTATTCATAATACTGATGCCACATTCGTCTGGCAGATTAACGTCGGTAATGACCACATAAGGAAATTGCCGCGGTTCAAAGCTCAGAAACGTAGCTGCGTCCTTAAAAGACCTGACATTGAAGTGTTCAAGCATAAGCGCCTGCTCACAACTCTTCAGGATCGCATCGTCATCTTCAATCAGGTAAACCTTAACCCGATCAGCACCGTCATTAACTCGCATAAACTTAATCACTCACGTGGCGCAAAACAATGGTGAACTCTAAACCACCAGCAGGCAGATTGTGGCATTCAATTTTTCCGCCAATCGCATCGACAATGAACTTACTGATTGCCAAGCCCAAACCCAGGCCTTTTCCCGATGGCTTTGTCGTGAAAAACGGTTCAAATATCTTTCCTGCAGCCTCTTCGCTCAGACCCGGTCCGTTATCCACATATCGAACCACAACTTTCTCGCCAAGCCGTGCGCATTGAATGCTGATGATGCCGTCATCATTCGACGCAAGTGCATCAACCGAATTGGACATAAGATTAATGAACACCTGCTCCAACTTGCCGGTGGATGACATCACTTTGTCATCCAGCCCTTCAATATCTAAACGGATATTCGCTTTACGAATGAACGGGTTCATTACCAAGACGGCATTCTGGATGATTGCGTTCAAAACAATCGGTTCGACGCGCGTTTCATCATTACGATAAAGCGTCTTAAGCTCTGACAGGATGGCGCCAGCGCGGGTTACCAACGCATTAATGCTATCAATGTTTTCAAAAGCAAGCGGTAAATTGCCGCTTTCAAGTAGTTTCTTGGTGTTGCCGGCATAAAGCTGAATGGCTGAAAGCGGTTGACTTAATTCATGTGTCACTCCAGCCGCCATCTGGCCCAATGCGGCCAGTTTGCCAGCCTGAACGGCATCATCTCTGGTCTTTTTAAGAATGATTTCTGCTTTTTCAAGATCGTGAATTTTCGACGTTAATTCTGTTGTCCGATCCTGTATCTGCATTTCTATGTTGGCAAATATTTCCAACTTTTCACGATGCGCGGCACGCCGGTAATACCAGTTCAATAATGAAATCATCAGGAATCCAAAAGCAAAGCCGATGGCTCCTGCGGTTGCCAACGCAACGGTCCTGGTCTCACGTGTGCTGCTAATCTGGACGATATCCCAACCTCGCCCACCTAACGGCACCGACTGCACCAGATAGGACTCGCCATTCAGTAATTTACGTTCGTTATCGTCATCAATAAATAAGGGAGCACCATGAAATTGGAAAGGATCTAAAGATTGGCCATAGAACTGTCGGGTGATCCGTATTTTTTCTAGCGTTTCTGGCGTTAACTGCCGTGTCGCCTTATAAAGCTGCGTAGCCTCAGAGGACAAAATGACAATGCCGTCTTCATTGGTTACAACCAGATAGTCATTGAACTCACCAATCGCAGACTGAATCTCGGAAAGCCTGATCTTGATAGTGATAACGCCCAGTGTCTCACCGCCCAGAATAACTGGGCACGCAATGTAATAACCCGGTTTGCCCGATGCCACGCCTATGCCGTAGAACTTGCCAATACCTTTTTCCATCGCCCCCATGAAATACGGACGAAAGGAATAGTTATCGCCAACATAGGTATCTGGCTGGTCCCAATTGCTCGACGCCAGAGTCAAGCCATTATGATTCATGATGTAAATCGTATCCGTGCCAAGAATACGATTGATTTCTGTCAGGTATTCATTTGCCTGCTCTAGCGTGCGCTCTGTGGCTTTTGCTTTAAGCGCCGCATGTATGCGCGCATCTTTGGCAATGGCTTGAGGTAACTCTTCATACTTTGACAACGTGGCATTAATTGATAGGCTTACTGTCTCCAGATTCTGCCGGTGACGCGCCGCTTCTTTTTCAATGGTCTGGTCAAAAATCTGCCGGAATGCCGCGTAGCCGATCAGCACACACAGCACGACAACCACGGTAAATGCATACCGTGCTTTGATCTTTGCGCTGGCTTTCTGTTTCTGCATGCGTAATTAAAACTGTGAATTCGATTTATGAAAAGTATGGCTACGGATCAAACGCATCAAAAAAACCCGGCTTTCGCCGGGTTTTTTATCTAGGTGATCTAGGAGATCATGCCTAGCATACGTGGGAACCACAGGCTGAGCCCAGGCCAATAGGTAACAATACCCAGGAACACCAACATGGTCAGCAACCATGGCCATACCGCCACGGTAAGCTCGGTAATCCCCATCTTGGTAATTCCGGACGCCACGTAGAGATTTAACCCCACAGGCGGGTGACACATGCCTACCTCCATATTGACCACCATCATGATGCCAAAGTGCACCGGATCAATACCGAGCTTCATTGCCACCGGGAACAGAATCGGCGAGAAGATCAGAACGATCGATGAAGGCTCCATGAAATTACCGGCAACCAACAGGATGATGTTCACGAAGAGCAGGAAGGTGATAACGCCCAACCCCTTATCCAGCAACCAATCAGCCATGGCTTGCGGGATGCTTTCACTGGTCATCAGGAACGAGAAAAGAACAGCGTTGGTGATGATGTAAAGCAACATGGCACTCATGTTGGCCGATGACAGCAGGACGCGCGGCACATCTTTCAAGCCCATATCTTTGTATACAAAGACGGCAATAAAGAAGGCATACACCGCACTAATGGCTGCGGCTTCTGTTGGTGTAAAGACCCCGGTATAAATCCCGCCCATCACCACTACGATAAGCAGCAGACCCCAGACTGATTCCTTAAAGGACTTCATCCGCTGAACGACATTGGCCTTAGGCAAGCGTGGATAGTCGTTCTTACGAGCCAGATACCATGTCGTCAAACCCAGCATGGTCGCCAACATGATGCCCGGTACGACACCCGCCATGAACAATGCACCCACCGAGGTATTCGTCGAAACGGAATACATCACCATCACGATGGACGGTGGAATCAAAATACCCAGCGCGCCCGATGTTGTGATGATGCCGGCACCAAATCGGTTCGGAAAGCCTGCTTTAACCATTGCTGGCAACAGAATCGAACCAATCGCAACCACGGTTGCTGGCGACGAACCTGATACAGCCGCAAACAAGGCACAAGCCAGCACGCCAGCCAGACCCAGGCCACCGTAAAAGTGCCCCACCATGTCTGATGCAAACCGGATCATCCGTTTAGCAACCCCACCATGCGTGAGGAAGTTGCCTGCGAGGATAAAGAACGGGATCGCCATGATCTCGAACTTTTCGATCCCCGTGAACAACTTAAGCGCAACAGCTTCTAACGGCACCTGCGTCAGGGTAAAGAGGAATGTTAAAACCGTAAGGCCTAACGCAATTGAAATTGGCATGCCCGTAAGCATGAGTGCCGTGAGGATGGCAAAGATAATCAAGGTACTCATTTGGCACCCCCTTCCTTCTTATCGGAATCGTGGTTTTTGTGTACCTCTTTCGGATACAAGCCCTTCGTATTCTGGAACCAGGGCGTATCTTCTGGCTTGCTGCCAGGACCAACGATAGGATCAGTTTCCGTATCTTCATCAAGCCCTTCGACATGGCCATGATCCACATGCGGTAGCTCGCCCGTGCGGTTAAAGGACACCAGCACCTGCAGGAAACGGAAGCACATCAGGCCAGAACCCAATGGAATCGCCGAGTAAACGATCCAGGTTGGCCACTCCAAATCTGGCGTAACCGGGCCTTCAAACAAGTCGCCTGTTTCTTTACCCCAATAGTGCAGCCACGCGTAATGCAGGCCATTTTCCATCACGAAGTGATAGCCAAGCGTTGCGATAATGCCAGTAAAAAGCGCGCCGGCTAACAGGCCGAAACTAATGAACCATTTGCGTTTGTCATCCGACAAACGATTAATCATGACATCAACACCTACGTGGATACCTGTCCGCACACCGTACGCCGCGCCAAACTTTGCCATCCACACAAACATGATGATCGTGAGTTCCTGAGCCCAAGCCATGCTGAATGAGAGCAGCCAGTCTTGCAGGCCCGGAATATCTAAACCCGTCAGGTAGCGATGGATCACCGCTGCAAAAATGATCAGGGTTGCACCACCCATCAGGAAGGTGATCAACCACTCTTCTAATCGATCAAGAAATTTCATATCTTTCTCCAAAGCGATCGCCCCACAAAAGCAGGGCGATCGGTTCCATCACGTCTAGCTATCTTTACTTCTTCTTGCTTGGGGCAGCCAATTCTGCATTCACTTGTTGCAGCAGATCTGGGCCAATACGTGATGCCATTTCTTTATGAACTGGCAGGAGCGCCTTCTTGAATGCTTCACGCTCAGCCGGTGTCAGGTTATATACAGCGGTCTTACCTGATTTTTTAACCTTTTCCAGATCCTGATCGTTTTGATGCTTGGCGATACGGTTAGCAAATGCGGTCGATTCGGCCATTGCCTTATCCAGCTGTTCGCGCACATCAGGAGGCAGGCCATCCCAGAACTTCTTGTTCACGATCACTGCATAACCCAGGTAACCATGCTCTGTCATAGCCAGATGCTTTTGCACTTCAAACATCTTCTGGGTATACAGATTTGAAATCGGGTTTTCTGTGCCATCGACTACGCCCGTCTGAAGTGCTTGGTAGACCTCAGAAAACGGTAGTACTTGCGGCAACGAACCTAAAGCACGCATTTGCGCTTCCAATACTTTGGAAGACTGAATGCGCATCTTCTTACCCTTCAGGTCAGACGGCTGCTTGATTGGCGTATTGGCTGAAAAGGACTTGAAGCCATTATCCCAGTAGCCCAGACCACGGATACCCTTCGGCTCCAGCTTGGCCAGAATGGATTGGCCAATAGGACCCTGAGTAATTTTGTGTAGCTGATCGTAGTTATCAAAGATGTATGGCAAATCGAACATCTCGAATTCTTTAACGCCTAGAGGGCCAAACTTAGCCAAGGATGGCGCCAGCATCTGCACAGCGCCCAGTTGCAGCGCCTCCATCTCTTCCTTATCTTTGTACAGCGTACTGTTGGCGTAAACCTCTACCTTCACACGACCTTTGGTGTAATCCTCTGCCTTCTTCTTAAAGTACTCAGCCGCCAACCCCTTGGGGGTATCGTTTGCGACCACATGGCTGAACTTAATGACGATGGGTTGTTGCGCAGCGGCCCAGGTAGAACAGGCAGCTAGCATGGATGCAACGAGTAATTTCATGGCTTTCATTACGACGCTCCTTTGGTGTTGTGAAGTGCTTTCCTACTTTATTTATGAACGATAAGCACGCTGTTCATTACACCATATTTAGCAGGGAACGTGCCAAAAGCTTGGCCATTGATAAGTTGCTGCAACTCATTGATTTGTAATTATTTACAAATGTTTGCCTTGCCGGCATAGGCAATGGGTTTCTGACTTTCCGGAATGGGCGCGATAGGTGTCCGGTTGGCCGGAACCGATGCTGCTCCTGCTCGACTAATAGGCCTAAAGAATTTCGGCGACCGAAGGCATCCAGATTATTTCGGGGTAATTACCCACCTCAATACCCGATGCCCAACCGATTCCGGCGACCCAGCAAAGTTTGTCGTCCTGCCAGAGCCCTGGCAAACGGGAACGCACCCAGGGAGGGGCTCCCTTCTCGCGCAGCAGCTCTGACAAGACCCCGCGACAACGTCCTTGCGGATGAAAACGATGACCTTGCCCAACCGGGCCGATTTTCATTTCAGCCTGAACGATTATCTTGCCAGGGTAATTAATGGTTAACTGCCCATCGGGCCAGGCCGTTCCGCCTGTTGCAAGTACAGCCAACCCCGGCAACCGATGCTGTGCCGCCCGATCCAATCTGATCTGATCGCGCCATAGATAACACGCTATATCGCCAAAACGAACCATTACCTCAGCATCGGGACGCACATCGACAATTTGTTCGGCTAACGCTTCGAGCCGTCGCGCCGAGGGAATATTTACGCCAAGGCGGTTCAGCCGATGCTTCAGCACATTACGAACCGCATCCATCGGTAGCAATGCCAACTTTGAAATGATCAGATGACCATTCTCATCCTGACAACCCTGGGCATCAAGCTCGGCCAATCTAGCCAACAACGCAGTCTGTTCCTGCATTTGTGCAGCAGTGCGCGCCAGCACGGATACAACAGCCGGAAACTGTTGGCCAACTGCCGGCAAAACCACATGACGCAGGTAATTGCGTCGAAAATGCAGATTATTGTTGCTTTCGTCTTCGATCCAGCGAAAATCATGCGTCTCTGCCCATGCCCGCAAGTCTGATCTTGGCACATCAATGAAGGGGCGAATCAGACACTTGCCATTAAGGAAACGCGTTCCGGGCATTGCAGCTAGCCCATGCGGGCCCGCACCACGGAACAAATTAAGCAATAAGGTTTCTGCGCGGTCATTCTGATGATGCGCCATGCAGAGCACATCAGCATCGACTTGGGAAAATATAGCGTAGCGTGCCTCACGAGCGGCACGCTCCAACCCACCGCCCGATGCTTGCAGTGGGGGCAATGTAGAAATTTCACATGGCACATCCAGCGCAAGGCAGGCTTGTTGGCAAAATTCAGCCCAATCAGCTGCATGGGGCGAAAGGCCATGATTCACATGCAGCGCAGAGAGCGCAAAAGGCGTTTGAACCCTGAGCTGTGCGAGTGCCTGTAGTAATACGACTGAATCCATGCCGCCGGAAAGCGCCACGCAGATTTTATGACCAGGCTTGCAGTAGTCGCCCAAGGCAGCGTGGATATGGGCAACGAGAGAATCCATGCCCGCTGTCATCCGGACTCAGGCTGCTACTGAACAACGGTTCAGGCAGCAACCTCGTCAAAAGCACCGTAGGCCATCAAGCGGTCGATACGGCGACGCACCAGTGCTTCGTGATCCAAACCACTCACATGGCCCAATGCCTGCTCCAGCGCCTGCTTGAGGTTCTTGGCCATGCCTACGACATCACGATGCGCACCACCTGGGGTTTCTTCCACAATCTGATCAATCAGACCTAGACCCTTTAGACGCCCCGCCGTGATCCCCATGATTTCTGCTGCTTCGGATGCCTTTTCTGCGCTCTTCCAGAGAATAGTGGCACAGCCTTCCGGTGAAATAACCGCATAGGTAGAGTGTTGCAGCATCAGCACTTCATCACCCACGGCAATAGCCAAAGCGCCGCCAGAACCACCTTCACCAATTACTGTAACGATAATTGGTGTTTTCAGCTCAGCCATCACTAGTAGATTACGGCCAATCGCTTCAGACTGACCACGTTCTTCTGCGCCGATACCGGGGTAAGCGCCCGGCGTATCCACAAAGGTGAATACCGGTAAACCGAATTTCTCTGCCAGCTTCATAAGACGCAGCGCCTTGCGGTAACCCTCCGGGCGCGGCATGCCGAAATTGCGGTAAATCTTTTCTTTGGTATCGCGGCCCTTCTGATGGCCAATAACCACGCAAGGGTCGCCATTCAGGCGCGCCAGACCGCCCACAATGGCCGTGTCATCTGCAAACGCACGGTCGCCATGGAGCTCATGGAAGTCGGTAAAAATATTCTCAATGTAATCGAAGGTATACGGGCGCTGCGGATGACGCGCCACCTGCGCGCTCTGCCAAGGCGTGAGCTTGGCATAGATATCGTTCGATAGCGTCCGACTCTTTTCTGCCAGTCGCTCAACTTCTTCTGAAATATCAACGCCAGATTCGTCCTGCATGGCGCGAAGTTCCTCGATCTTGCCTTCCAGTTCGGCAATCGGCTGCTCAAAGTCGAGAAAAGTGGTTTTCATCGCGCTAATTCCTGGAGTCTTTACGTTGGTCATTATTCTAACAGAGGGGGAGCAATTCCTAGAGTTCGAGATAAAACGAGCTCAAACACCGCTACTTTGGATTTTTTAACGCTGTCCATCCGCTACAAAGGGATTATCCATGCGCTCATCTCCGAAAGTAGACATGGGGCCGTGCCCAGGCACAAAACGCACGTCATCCCCCAGTGGAAATAGCTTCTCACGAATAGAGTGGATCAGTTGCTGATGATTTCCCTTGGGGAAATCTGTTCGACCAATTGATTGCTGGAACAATACATCGCCCACCAAAGCGAGTTGGGACGGCGCATGAAAGAAACAGACATGCCCCGGCGTATGGCCCGGACAATGAATCACATCCAGCGTCTCCCCCGCAACCGTCACCGAATCGCCATCGACCAGCCAGCGGGAAGGGACAAAGGCATCGGCATGCGGAAACCCGAACTGTTTGGATTGCATCGGCATTCCCTCAATCCAGAACAAATCGTCTTTGTGCGGTCCTTCGATGGGCACCCCCATGCGCTTGGATAATTCGGCAGCACCCCCGGCATGATCGATATGCCCGTGGGTGATGAGAATTTTTTCAAGAACCACGCCCCGTTTTTTTATCTCAGCTTCAAGGCGATCCAGATCACCACCGGGATCAACAATGGCGCCGCGTTTGCTGCTGGGCGACCAGATCAATGTGCAGTTCTGGGAAAAAGCCGTTACGGGCAAAATGGCAAACTCAAGTACTGACATCATCGTTTATCCGGGGTTCGTGGCAAAATGTCTGCCTAAAGACTTAATTCTGCCACGGTCGCTTGCGAATAGCTTAGCGACAATGAACTTCCCTAGGATTTGCAATGCCTTTGAGCCCCATCCCTAATATTGACTCGCCATTTGCCTGGGTTGCTTTAATAATCTTTATAACGGCTGCGCTCGGTGCTGATTTCATGATGTTGCGCCAGCAAGGCAGCCGGGTCATTGGCTTCAAAGATGCTTTACGCTGGTCTCTAATCTGGATTGCCTTAGCGCTCGTTTTCTGCGCTGGCCTGTGGTTTACGTTGGATCTATCGGAAGGGCGCGCGCTGGCCGACCTGAAGGCAGGCGAATTTCTCACCGGTTACATCATCGAAAAATCGCTTTCGGTGGACAACCTATTTGTCTTCCTGATGTTATTCACTGCCTTCAAAGTACCGCTTCCCCAACAAAAAAAGGCGCTGATGATCGGCATCATCGCAGCGATCGTTCTGAGAATCCTGCTGATTCTAGTTGGGGCATGGCTGATTTCCCGCTTTAGCTGGATCATGTACATTTTCGGTCTTTTCCTCCTCTACACTGGGGTAAAAATGGTGGTTGCCGAAGAAGAAGAGCTCGATCTCAAGAACAACCGCTTGCTTAAATGGATGAATAATCATCTAACCATCACGCATGAGTACCATGGCAGCGCGCTCATGCTGATAAAAGACGGAGCGCGGATCTATACCCCGCTTTTCCTGGTCGTAGCCGTCATCGGCGTCACTGATGTCATGTTTGCCGTAGATTCAATCCCTGCCATCTTTGCAGTCACGACTGACCCGTTCATCGTGATGAGCTCAAACATCTTTGCAGTTCTGGGCTTGCGGGCACTTTATTTCATGCTGGCCGGCATGGCGGAGCGCTTCCACCTGCTCAAATTCGGCTTGGCGGCAATCCTTGTATTTATCGGCGCCAAAATGCTGATGATGGATTTTTATCACATCCCAGTTGGTGCATCTTTAATGGTGGTTCTGGCCTTCTTGCTGGTTACGATGGCCGCCAGCCTTTACGTCAAGCCTAAGCAGCACTAACCGTGCTGCCATATAAATCAGGGGATGAGGCTTGAGATAGCCTCAGCCATCGCTGTTTGAACGGATGGCAGCTCTCCCAGAGGCGGCAATAAATCAAAGACCCAGCCTTCGTGCTCCTGCCGCAGGGCGTCTAGCATTTCCGGAAGTTCTTTACGCAGATGGCCGCCCTGGGCTATAAAAAACGGCAATATGTGAATACGCCTATCTGCAGCACTCGATTTGGATGCAACAACTTGCGCAACGCATTCTGATAATGTCGGCTTCATGAACTCGAGGAAAGCGACCTCGATCAATCGTTCAGGAAACCGTTCACGTAATCGCTTAGCCACAGCCTCAACTGGGCGCGCCCATTCGGGATCTCGTGCACCATGAGCAAACAGAATCATTACATCCGCAGCCATGGCGTCTCTCTTTTCTTATTTGATACGTTGCAAGTGCGGTGGACGAGATGGCTTTGCCGAGGACTTGTCATCACCTTTATCTACAGCTTCGTGATTACTCTCTACGGCAGATAGTGCTGGGTGTACCTCAATGGTCGATGGGGCTGGAACGACCTCAACCGTAGGCTCATAGGCGAATTCCATGCCCGCCCCATTTTCACGCGCAAAAATGCCAACTACGGCACCAATTGGAAAAAAAAGTTCACGGGGCACACCACCAAATCGGGCACTCAAGGTGATCCATTCGTTACCCAAATCGAGCTGTCCGGTTGCAGACGGACTCAGATTCAGGGTTATCGAACCATCCTGCACGTAATCAAGTGGCACACGACAATGCTCATCAACAAAGACCGTTAGATAAGGTGTCAATCCGGCATCACAGCACCACTGCCACAATGCACGGATTAGATATGGCTTAGTCGAGAGCACGTCCGGCTTACTTGCGCATGATTTTTTCTTGCGGCGTCATCGAGTCGATGAAACCCTGACGGGCAAAAATACGCTCGGCGTATTTGAACAATGGCGCAGCAGTTTTCGGCAATGTGATCTCATAATGGTCAAGACGCCAGAGCAATGGCGCAATGGCCACATCCAGCATCGAGAACTCGTCGCTCATCAAATGTTTCTGCTTATTGAAGATCGGTGCGATTTCAATCAGGCGATCGCGAATTTCACTACGCGCCTTGTCAGCTGTTTTCAGATTGCGTTCGATGGGATCAATGAACGAAAAAATCTCTCGCTCCATACCGTTCAGCAACTGACGGGCCTGAGCACGTTGTACTGGATCAGGCGGCATTAGCTGCGGATGCGGAAAGCGTTCATCAATGTACTCATTGATGATGTTTGGTTCATACAGAATGAGATCGCGCTCGACTAGAACGGGCACACGGTTATGTGGATTCATCACAGCCAGATCTTCTGGCTTGTTCATCAGATCGATGTCGTGAATCTCGAAGTCCATCCCCTTTTCGAACAGCACAATCCGGCAGCGGTGGCTGAAGGGACAAACGGTTCCCGAGTACAAATGCATCATGATCAAGGCCCTCTAAAAAAGATCGGGATCGATACTCTCGACCCCGACCTTACCGGCACCTAAAGGTGCCTGTGGTTATTACTTAGTGAATATCTTTCCAGTAGTTCTTCTTCAGCGCGTACGCAGAAACAAACAGAACTGCCAAGAAAATCAGAACGCCAACGCCGATTGCCTTACGGTTGGCAGCGCCTGGTTCACCCATCCATACGATGAAGCCAACCAGGTCGGCGACCTGCTTGTCGAACTGCTCCGGTGTCAGCTGACCCGGCTCCGACAGTACCAGCTTGTGATGCTCGGTACCGTTTTCTTCTTTAACGGTTTCCAGCGTCTGGATACCCTGTAGCTGCCACAGAACGTTCGGCATGCCGACATTGGCAAACACCACGTTGTTCCAGCCAGTCGGGCGTGCATCATCTTTGTAGAAGCTACGCAGATAGGTGTAGAGCCAGTCTGCACCGCTACCGGCTTCAGAAGCGCGAGCGCGGGCAATCAGAGTCAGGTCGGGCGGTGTCGCGCCAAACCACTTCTTGGCTTCGTCAGGACGCATAGCGATCTTCATCGTGTCACCGATCTTATCGCCAGTAAACATGAGGTTGTCCTTGATCTGTTGCTCGGACAAACCCAGTTCCATTAGCTTTTCGTAACGGATAAACGACGCACCATGACAGCTCTGGCAATAGTTTACGAATAAACGCGCACCATTTTGCAGAGCAGCGTTGTCACCCTGCACGTTCGGTGCTTTGTCCAGATGAACTTCGGCACCGCTCGCAAAAGCCAGCGCCGGAACCATGATGAGTGCTGCAAAAAATGATTTCATTTTCATGATCTTCAACCCTGTTAATCCGTCACGCGCTCTGGCGGAATGGTGTACTTATCGATCTTTGAATACCACGGCATCAGCAGGAAGAAGCCAAAGTAAATCAGGCTGCAGACTTGCGAAATCTTCTCGCCTGCATATGACGGCGGTTGCGTGCCGAGATAGCCGAGGATGAAGAAAGCAATGACGAAGATGGTTAACGCGGCCTTAAAGATCGGACCACGATAGCGAATCGACTTCACCGGACTACGATCCAGCCAAGGCAGGAACGCAATGATCACGACCGAAGCACCCATACCGACGACGCCCCAGAACTTGGCATCGATGCCGAGGATCGGCCAAACGATAGCGCGCAGTACCGAGTAGAACGGTGTGAAGTACCAGACCGGTGCAATATGCGATGGCGTTTTGAGCGGGTCAGCCTGATAGAAGTTGTTGTATTCCAGGAAGTAACCGCCACCTTCTGGTGCAAAGAAGACTACGATCGAGAACACGAACAGGAAGGCGACAACACCGACAATATCCTTAACGGTGTAATACGGGTGAAACGGAATACCATCACGTGGATTACCGTTTTCGTCTAGGTTCGCCTTGATTTCGATACCGTCCGGGTTGTTCGAACCAACTTCATGCAGTGCTACCAGGTGAGCAGCAACCAGACCGATTAGGATCAGCGGTACGGCAATCACGTGTAGCGAGAAGAAGCGGTTCAGCGTTGCATCACCCACCACGAAGTCGCCACGGATGAGCGTCGACAGATCAGGGCCAATCAGCGGGATAGCGCCAAACAGGTTGATAATGACCTGGGCGCCCCAGAACGACATCTGACCCCAAGGCAACAGGTAGCCCATAAAGGCTTCAGCCATCAGGCACAAGAAGATGAGCGTGCCGAATACCCATAGCAGCTCACGTGGCTGACGGTACGAACCGTACAGCAGGCCACGGAACATGTGCAGGTAAACCACCACGAAGAATGCCGAAGCACCCGTCGAGTGTAGGTAGCGAATCAGCCAACCGCCCGTAACATCACGCATGATGTATTCCACACTGGCGAAGGCGATCGGAATGCCGCTTTCATTCAGATTGGCATCCGGCTTGTAGTTCATCACCAGAAAAATACCGGTAACAATCTGAAGAACCAGCACTAACAGTGCCAGTGAACCGAAGAAGTACCAGAAGTTAAAATTCTTTGGCGCGTAATAGTCGGTGAGGTGACTCTTGATCGTCGACGTCAGCGGGAATCGTGCATCAATCCACTCGAGGACATTGCCGCCAACACCACCGTTGGACTTGTACTTGTCGTAATGCTTGTTGCTGGCCATCGTCAGGCTCCTTTGCTTTCGCCGATAACCAGGCGCGTATCGCTCAGGTAGGCGTGCGGCGGGATCTCGAGGTTAGTCGGTGCGGGCTTGTCTTTAAAGACACGGCCGGCAAGGTCAAAGGTGGAACCGTGGCACGGGCAGAGGAAGCCGCCTAGCCAGTCACCCGGCATGCCTTGCGAAGCGCCTTCGGAGAACTTTGATGACGGTGAGCAACCCAGGTGCGTACAGATACCAATGGCGATCCAGATATTGTCTTTAATCGAACGATGTTCGTTTTTGCAATATTCAGGTTGCTGCGGCTTTTCCGAATTAGGATCGGCGACTGCTTCGTTGAGTTTTGGCAGAGTGCCCAGCATTTCCGGCGTACGGTTCAGAATCCACACGGGCTTGCCGCGCCATTCAACCACCATCATCTGACCGGGTTCGAGTTTGCTGATATCAGCTTCTACCGGTGCGCCGGCCGCACGGGCACGGGCAGATGGCAGCATGCTGCTGACGAACGGCACCAGAGCGGCGACCGCTCCCACACCCCCAATAGCCGCTGTGGTTACAAGTAACCGACGACGGCTGGGATCTATTTTCTGCTCATTGCTCATGGACGGGTCCCCAGAATGTTCAGGCTTCAATTAATTCTATGATTATACGCAAAGAAAAATCAGGATTCTAGCCGTCGGCGCTCTCTTAATGCCTGGGCTAGGGTCCCACTATCAACAAATTCAAGCTCACCGCCCACCGGAACGCCTCGGGCAATCCGGCTAACCTTAAGCCCCTGGCGCTTTAGAAGCTCACTGACAAAGTGTGCAGTGGCCTCCCCTTCGTTAGTAAAATTAGTTGCAAGAATTACTTCTTTTACCAAACCATCGCTAGCGCGGGCTACTAATTGCTCCAAACGCAGGTTTCTGGGCCCAAGCCCATCTAACGGTGATATCCGCCCCATCAGAACGTAATAAAGTCCGTTATAGGCCTGAGTTTGCTCGACCATGTTCAGATCCACCGGTGTTTCTACCACGCATAGAACCGAGGTATCTCGACGATCCGACTGGCAACGATCGCAAACAGGGGTTTCCGTATAGGTATTACACCGCTCACAGTGCTGAATACGGTTAATGGCCGAATCCAGGGCAAACCCAAGACGCGCAGCACCTTCACGGTCATGCTGCAACAGGTGATACGCCATACGCTGCGCTGATTTCGGGCCTACACCCGGCAAACAGCGCAGTGCTTCTATCAAGCTTTCTAGGGTTGCCGACACGCGTTAAAACGGCAATTTGAAGCCTGGCGGCAGATTGAGTCCCGATGTGAAACCTGACATCTTGCTTTGCGATGTCTCTTCAACCCGTCGAACGGCATCATTAACGGCTGCAGCAACCAAGTCTTCCAGCATTTCGCGATCATCCATGGCGGCAGGATCGATTGCAATGCGACGAACTAAGTGAGCGCAAGTCATCGTAACTTTAACAATACCGGAACCAGCCTGGCCTTCTACTTCAACATCGGCCAGCTCTTCCTGAGCCTTTTTCATCCGTTCCTGCATTTGCTGCGCCTGTTTCATCAAGCCACCCAGACCAGCCACTCCACCCATACCGCGCATCTTGAAACTCCTCTTTTGTTTAAAGCAACTCAACCCGTCACAGGACGAATAGAGCCATCAATCAGTTTTGCGTCAAACACATCAATCAGTTCCTGAACCAACGGATCACTCTCGATGGCAGCGACCGCATTATTCTGGCGCTCCTCTGCGGCTTCCTTTTTCAATACGGCCGCCGTAACCCCTACCTGCTCAACAACGTCAAACCGAACGCGAATGGCTGTGCCCAGCAGTTCTGAAAGTGCCTGAGTAACACGCTGCTCAGAGGCCGGCATCAACAGTTGACGATGGGTTGCCGGCAAGTTCAACGTAATCAAACCTTCGCTGAAGGACAAAAACGCACTATGTTGCGCTAACTCACGCGCCATCCCTTTAAGGCCAAGGCGATCGACCAACTGTGGCCAGCTTTCTGCCGAAATATCTGTAGCAGTGCTCTCTTGTTTGACTTCAGCTGGCGCGGACACATTAGGCGTCACTGAATTTACAACTGGTTGCGGCGTCTCTTTACGAGCAGTATCGTGCTGCGCGGGTTTGATCGCCTGCGGCTCAGCCGGTGTTGAAGTTAAATTAACGCCAGAAGTTATCTTCGGTTGTGCCACAGCAGCATGTCCGGGATGAATCGCGAGCAAACGCAGCATGGCCATCAAGAATCCATGCGCTGCATCAGGCGCGAGGCGTAAATCACCACGTGCTTTAGTCGCCACCTGATAGATCAGTTGCGCATAGGTGCGTGAGCATTGGGCAGAAAGATCGCGTAACTGAATCGCATCGTCTTCAGCTAGCGAAGAGAATTCCTGTGCACCATCAGAGGCATCGAATTGCATTAATTGCAACGAGACAGCCAGGCGTGCAAGATCATCGAGTGCAGACTCAAATGAAAGTGCCCCTGCGGCCATTTGAGATGTTTGCTCACGAACAGCGGTCACATCGCCTTGAACTAATGCGCTCAATACGCCCAACATACGGGATATATTTGAAGTACCCAGCATCTGCGAGACTTGATCAGCTTGAACCGTGCCGCCGCCATGGGCAATAGCTTGATCCAGCAGTGAAAGCGCATCACGGACACTCCCCCCGGCGGCACGCGCGATCAGCTCAAGTGCTTTAATGTCTGGGGCGATTCCTTCGCCGGCAAGCACATGCTCAAGGTGCGATGAAAGTTGCGGGGGGGATACCTGACGCAAGTTAAATTGCAGGCAACGCGACAGTACCGTTACCAGAATCTTCTGTGGATCAGTCGTTGCTAGTATAAATTTGACGTGAGCTGGGGGCTCTTCCAGCGTTTTAAGCATGGCATTAAAGGCATGCGCAGTGAGCTGATGAACTTCATCGATCATGTAGACTTTATATCGACCTACGCTCGGCAAAAAGGTGGCTTGCTCGAGTAGCTGCACCATTTCATCAACGCCTCTATTCGAGGCGGCATCCATTTCGATGTAATCAACAAAACGGCCCGCATCAATCTGCTGGCAGGCCGAGCAAACACCACAGGGTTTGGATGAGACACCCTGTTCACAGTTCAATGCCTTAGCCAGTATTCTGGCGATGGTCGTTTTACCGACTCCGCGAGTACCGGTAAGCAGATAGGCGTGATGTAACCGATTCGCATCCAGTGCATGCGTTAAAGCACGCACAACAGCATCCTGTCCCACCAGGGACTCAAACGATTTCGGGCGCCACTTGCGCGCGAGGACCTGGTAGCTCATGAAAGGATCTGCAAAAAGAGAAGGTGGCGAGCCTGACCCCCGGCACTTGCCTCAGTCGCTGGGGCTGCTTCCTTCCGGACCTGACCCGGTTCACG
>ERZ1034363.852-NODE-852-length-19041-cov-4.331734_pt1 | contig 19041 bp, 22 predicted proteins | sample MGYA00520616_ERZ1034363 | MGnify/ENA primary metagenome ERZ1034363 (study PRJEB33736, sample SAMEA104284506) | Azolla filiculoides | biome: Urban; feature: Water surface; material: Ditch water | place: Netherlands | collected 2015-10-28 | depth 0-0.1 m ...
AGAAGGATTCGAACCTTCGAAGGCTGAGCCGACAGATTTACAGTCTGTTCCCTTTGACCGCTCGGGAATCCCTCCGCACATCAGAACCGAGGATTATTCCTGATTTGCCCCAATGCTGTCAAGCAGCATCGGCATTTTTTATATCGCCAGCAATTTCGCGGTGCAGCACGATGAAATATCGCGGCAATGGTAGAGTGCCATATCACTTTGCGACTGCAAATATGCCTGACCACGCCGGCCATACGCCTCAACTACCGCCTGACTGCGCCCATCCAGCCGACCCCGATCTGCTGAACCGGCTGTTTGCGCACGGACGCACCTATGGTCACTGGCTGCCACGCCCGGTAGACGATGCCCTGCTCATGCGCGTCTGGAACCTGGCCCGTTTAGGCCCGACGGCTGCGAACAGCCAGCCTTTGCGGGTTCTGTTTGTGCGCTCCGAGGCAGCCAAGGCCAAGCTGAAGCCCTGCCTGGCTCCGGGCAATGTCGAAAAAACCATGCAGGCGCCTGTAACTGCGCTTTTTGCGGCTGATCTACAGTTCTACGACCACCTCCCCCGTCTGTTCCCGCACACCGACGCCCGCAGCTGGTTTGCCGGCGACGCCCAAAAGGATGCCGCCCGAGAAACCGCTACGCGCAATAGCACCCTGCAAGCAGCCTATTTCATGCTGGCTGCACGTGCCCTAGGCCTGGATTGCGGGCCGATGTCCGGCTTTGATCCCGCGCTAATTAATCAGGCCTTCTTCCCTGACGGTCGTCACACAATCAATTTCATCTGCAACCTGGGGCATGGCGACCCCCAAACGCTGCATCCTCGCCACCCAAGACTGGAGTTTGAAGAAGCATGTCGGATCATCTAGAACGGAGTGGCCATGCCATTCCACATTTCACACCGCGTAAAGTTACCCTGCTCTATCTGATTGTTCTACAGGCACTGCCCACCATGGGCGTGATTTCACTCGGCGCCCCGAGCTACGCCATTTTCGACGAACCCATTCCCTGGATGGGCATGTCTCTGGTAATCGGGGGCGTTGCCTTCTTCCTCACCTACCTGGCAAGCTATCCATGGCGTTACCGCATCATCGAAGGCCTGATTGCACCCGTCACCTGGCTGATTCTGCACCTGGCCGGCAAAGTCTAAGTTTTTAGCCCTAATCCTGATCGGAGGCTGCTGTGAGCGACTCATCAAACAATCCGTTGAACTTTTTACAGGGCATGTGGAACCAGATGGGCTTTCAACTGCCCGGTATGGTGACGCCCACCCTGGATGAGGGCGAACTGGATAAACAGATCAAGGATCTGAAGTCAGTCGAAAACTGGCTACGCATGAATCTATCAATGCTGCAGATGACCATCCAGAATCTGGAAATGCAGAAATCGGCTCTGGGCACCTTCCGCACGATGAGCGAAAGCTTCACCAATCCTGAAGGTGCTGCGGCAGCCACCCAGCCAACTGAAACGCCGTTTAGCGCTTTTTTCAAAATGCCTCAGGGCGCAACACCGCCCGAACCACCCCCCGCACCAGAACCTGAAGCCCCGGCACCTGCGAACGAAGCCGACCTCACCAAGGCTGCCATGTGGCCGTGGGAAATGATGCATGAACTCAACGCCAAGATGCAGGAACAGTTGGCGGATGCGGCGCAGAAACAACCCGCCCGCAAAAAGCCCGCCGGCAGCGCTACCACGGCCGCCCGCAAAGCAGCCGTGAAAAAACCAGCGGCAAAGCGTACAGCTAAAAAGACAGGCTGATTAGCCCGCTGTCTTGGCGGCGTCTATGGTTTGTTGAACAATCCATGGGCCACCACCGTACAGAAGCGCGGCGGCTCCCATGATCAGCAGGGTGCCAAAAAAGAGCTGCAAGCGTGTCTTACGCAGCCCTTCGGGGAACGCCCTGCAGAAGAAAATCGGTCCGAAGATCGGTAGCAGAATAACGAAGGCAGCCCATAGCCAGCCACGCGTAATGCTGGCCGGTATGACCACGATATAACCTACCAGCAGCATGACCGCACCAACGGCGGCCATAAGTGCAACGGTCAGAATAAAAGCAATATCCATCAGATTCTCTCAGTTCATTTTTTCTGTTTAACCGGGCGCTGCCACCCGGGTAAAGATAGTTGTTTGGCACGCGAGACTGTCAGCGTATCGGGCGGCGCATCTTTGGTGAGCGTGGTACCTGCACCCAGGGTGGCGCCCCGACCCACGGTCACTGGCGCCACCAGCTGGGTATCCGAACCGATAAAGGCATCATCCTCGATGATGGTGCGGAATTTGTTAGCGCCATCATAGTTACAGGTAATCGTGCCCGCACCGATGTTGACGCGCTCGCCCACGGTTGCATCACCCACATAAGCCAGGTGGTTCGCTTTCGAGCCCGCGCCTAGCTGTGTATTCTTAAGTTCCACAAAATTGCCCACATGTGCACCAGCGCCCAGCGTGGAGCCCGGACGCAAACGCGCATAAGGGCCAACCACCGCATCCGGACCGACTTCAGCCTGATCTAGGTGACTGAAGGCATCAATACGTGCGCCAGCGCAAATGGTCACATTACGGATGACGCAGTAGGGGCCAATCTGCACGCCTTCTTCCAGCACAACATCGCCTTCGAACACACAGCCCACATCAATGCTGACATCGCGGCCACAAGTGAGCGAACCCCGAATATCAATCCGTGCCGGGTCGGCTAGGCGCACACCCGCCTCAAGCAAGCCTTCGGCCTGATGCAATTGCCAGGCGCGTTCCAGCGCCGCCAGCTGTGCTTTTGAATTAACGCCGGCAACCTCCCAGTCGTGGCCGGGAGATACCGTATGCACTGGCACGCCTTGCTGAACGGCCATGGCCAACAAGTCCGTCAGATAGTATTCACCCTGCGCATTCTGGTTGGACAGCGCACCCAGCCACGACGCCAGGTGCTGTGCTGGCAAACAGAGAATGCCGGTATTGACTTCAGTGATCTTACGCTGTTCGCCTGATGCGTCTTTTTCTTCGACATTGCAAACGACTTTACCCGCGGCATCACGGACGATTCGTCCATAACCCTTTGGGTTATCGAGTTGCTGGGTAATCAAACCCACGCCATCGCCCGCCGCCTGCAGCAAAGCCTGTAGCGTTGCAGGCTGAATTAGCGGCACATCACCATACAGAATCAGCACCTGGCCGTTGTCTGGCAACGGCTGCAATTCGGGCAATGCCATCTGAACGGCGTGCCCCGTGCCTAGTTGCGGCGATTGCAGCGCAAAAGATACGCCGGCCTCTGCCAGAGCGCCTTCAACAACTGGCGCCCCGTGACCAACAACCGCAACGGTCTTCTGTGGCTGCAGCGTTGCGGCTGCGGCAATCACATGTTTCACCATGGCTTGGCCGGCAATAGGGTGCAGCACTTTTGGCAAACCGGATCGCATGCGGGTACCCTGACCCGCGGCGAGAATAACCACCTGCAATGGGCGTGTGTGACTCAACACGATCTCCGTTAATTTAAGAACTATTTACCGCTTTGCTTGGCCAGCTTGATCACTGCATCCGTGTTCAGCAGCAGGTCGTTAAAGTTCATGCCGCGTTGCTGCAGCATTTTGTAACGCCCGCCTACGATGATCGAAGGCACACCATCAATCTGATACGTCATCGCCAGCGCATCAGCTTTTTTCATGGCGTTGGTGACTTCGCTCGAATAATAAACTTCGGAGAATTTCTTGGCATCCACACCTGGCTGGGCAGCCGCCCATTGCAGCACAGCTTGATCGTCGTACAGCGTTTTGCCCTGCTGATGAATGGCTGCAAAAGCGCCCATATCCAAAGCCGTTAGTTTCAGCGTCTGAATGGTGTAGAACAAACGACCCAGCACCACCCATTGCGGGCGGCCAAAGGTTACCGGCACACGACGCACAACGACATCTTTTTGTTTCTTGGACCAGCGCTCGAAAGGCTCTGAAAAATCGTGGCAGTGCGGGCAACCGTAAGAGAAGAACTCCAGCACTTCGATTTTGCCACCCACGGTCTGTAGCGTTGGCGTATTTAGCGGGGTATACGTCTGGCCGGCAATAGCAACGCCCGTTGCGTTCGCCGCCGGCGCCATGGTGCCGCCCAGCGCACCTTGCGCCAGAGCGCTGGTCGATGAGGCTGCGGCTGCAACACCGCCAATTAACGTAGCAAGAAACTGACGACGTTGCATAAGCTCTCCGGTTTAGTTGCGAGCAGGTACGGAATCGATACCGGCTTCTTTGAGTTCATTACGGGCACGGTTGGCATCATCCTGGCGCTTGAACGGGCCAATCTTGACGCGGAACCATACCTTTTCACCAACAACGCCCTTCTGAATCGAGGCATCAAACCCTTGTAGTGCCAGATTTGCCTTCTGGGCTTCGGCATCCGATTGCTTCTGGAAAGAACCCGCCATCAGGTAAAACCCGGCCGGCGCTTCGGGCGCGGCAGCGGGTGCATTAGTCGCAGGCTTAGCCGGTGCGCCGTCAGTCGTTTTGGCTGGCGGTGTGGTGCCATCTGTTTTGCCCGACAGAATGTCCGGGAACTGGAAGCGCTTTTCAGGCGATGGGTCACCGGGCTTACCTGGCAACGGAATAGGCTTGCCGTCTTCGCTTTGCACGTTCACCGCTGGTGCGGGCGTAGGCGCTGCCGGCGTGCCTGCAACTGCAGCGGTTTTGGCATCACCTTTGGCGACAGGTGTTGCTGTTTTATCGATGAACGGCGACGGCATGCGGTTAAACCACCAGGCCACCGCCGCCGCAATCACCAGACCAAGAACCAGGCCGTAAAAGATGCCCCTTAAAGCGCCCCCGCCCGATGCCGGTTCACGGTCTCGGGAAGAATGGCGGTTCGGTTTATAGTCTCGGGACATAGCAGCCTTTGTAGATAGTCTCGGCAGATTACAGGGTTTCCGCAGCGGAAACTACATCGATTCCGGGCAGGACACGCCCAACAAAGCCATACCGTTACGAATCACCTGGCGAACGGCCACAGACAGCGCCAGACGGGCACAAGTCAGATCGGCATCATCCAGCAGCATCCGTTCGGCGTTGTAGTAACCGTGGAACTCGGCCGCCAGATCACGCAGATAGAAAGCCACCTGGTGTGGCGCCAGATCGCGGGCTGCCGAATCAATCACTTCCGGGAAACGGCCCAGGAATGCGGTCAGCGTGGCTTCACGCGGATTCGTCAGCAAGCCCAGATCGGCATCTTTCAGATCGGCTTCCACGCCGTTCCACTGCGCCATCAGGGAGCAGATACGGGCATGGGCGTACTGGATGTAATACACCGGGTTATCCGCGCTCTGGCTCTTGGCCAGATCCAGATCGAAGTCCAGATGCTGGTCTGCCTTGCGCAGAACATAGAAGAAACGGCAGGCGTCGTCACCCACTTCAGCACGCAGCGAACGCAATGTCACGTAATCGCCAGACCGGGTCGACATCGAGGCTTTCTCACCATTGCGATAAAGCACGGCAAATTGCACTAGGGCGATATCCAGCTTGGCCGGATCCAGCGCCAGTGCCTGCACAGCACCCTTCACCCGCGGAATGTAACCGTGGTGATCGGCGCCCCAGATATTGATCATGCGATCAAAACCGCGCTCGTACTTGTTCAGGTGATAGGCAATATCCGATGCAAAATACGTGTACAGGCCATTATCACGTTGCACGACGCGGTCTTTTTCGTCACCAAAACCCGTCGAACGGAACCAACGCGCGCCATTTTTCTCATAAATATGGCCGGCGGCATCGAGCTTTTCGAGGCAACGGGCAACCAGGCCGGTATCAAATAGCGAGTTTTCCGAGAACCAGTTCTGGAAATCCACGCCAAAGCCATCCAGATCATCACGGCCGTCGGCCAGCTGCTCGGACAGCGCGTGCTGATGCACGTACGGCCAATCTTCACCCAACAGCTTCTTACCGTTAGCGATCAAGGCATCCAGGTGCAGCTCGCGCTGGGTCTTGGCTTCATCGTCGGCACGGCTGGTATCCGGCAGGCCTGGCGTGCCTTCCAGCACCACCAGCTTATTACGGACATATTTGTCGCCATGGGCATTGGTCAGCTGACGCGCCATTTCCCGCACATAGTCGCCCTGGTAGGCGTTTGGCGGGTAATCAATCGTCACGCCATGCTGGTCCAGATAACGGATCCAGGTCGAAATCGCCAGAATATCCATCTGACGACCGGCATCATTCACATAATATTCACGCGTTACATCCCAGCCGGCAAAAGCCAGCAAGTCCGACAGGCTGGCACCGTAAGCCGCGCCTCGGCCATGCCCTACGTGCAGCGGGCCGGTCGGGTTGGCCGACACAAACTCCACCAGCACCTTGGCATTGTTGCCCTGGGCACTCCGGCCAAAGGCAGCCGCCTGATCCAGCACCGTATTCACTACACGGGTCTTGGCATCCGCCTGCAGGGCAAAATTAATAAAGCCGGCACCGGCAACGTTCACCTCGCTCACCAGCGGTGATGCGGGCAAAGCCTCAACGATGCGTTCTGCAATAACGCGAGGCGCTAACTTGAGCGCACGGGCCAATTGCATGGGCAAATTAGTGGCGAAATCCCCATGGCTCGCCTGCTTTGGGCGCTCCAGATGGATGGGGGTATCGGTGTGTTCCGGGGCAACGCTGGCAAGGGCAACTTGCAGCAAGCCGGTGATGTGTTCGCGGCTATCAAAAGTCATGGGTAAAATTATACCTTCTGGCTCGCCATCCCGTGGGCCTCACCTATGAAAGCCGACCGCATATGCGTCTGCAGCGTCTAACCCGTATTCTTTATGTCAGCTGGAAGAACGGGCTGCTCACCATGCTCGTTGAAGCCGAACCAGAAGGCCGCATGGCGCGCTGGCTGGGTTTCTACGCCCGCCGCCGGCATTTTACCAAGCCCCGCGCAGTACGTTTGCGTGAGGCGCTCGAATCACTTGGCCCCATCTTCGTTAAATTCGGCCAGATGCTTTCTACCCGCCGCGATCTATTGGCGCAGGACTTTGCCGACGAACTAGCCAAGCTGCAGGACCGCGTGCCGCCGTTTGATTCTGCGCTGGCCATGGCCGAAATCGAACGCGGTCTTGGCATGCCGATCAGCGAGGCCTATAGCGAATTCGATCCTAAACCAATTGCCTCTGCTTCTGTTGCTCAGGTGCACTTCGCGCGTCTGCATGATGGCCGCGACGTGGCCGTTAAAGTACTGCGCCCGGGCATGCACCGGATTGTGGATCATGATATTGATCTACTCGACACCTTCGCCCAACTGATCGAGCGCTTTTCCGAAGACGGCCGCCGTCTGAAGCCACGCGAAGTCGTTGCCGAATTTGCCAAACACCTGCACGACGAATTCGATCTGGTGCGCGAAGCGGCCAATGCCTCACAGCTACGTCGCAATTTCGAGAAAAGCCCCCTGCTCGTCGTACCCGAGGTCTATTGGGATTTCTGCGCCACTAACGTGATGACCATGGAACGTATGCATGGCATTCCGGTGGGTCGTATCGACGAACTGCGTGAGGCTGGCATTGATCTCAACCGACTATCCAGCGCGGGCGTGGAGATTTTCTTCACGCAGGTCTTCCGTGACGGGTTCTTCCACGCTGATATGCACCCGGGCAATATTCTGGTGGCGCATGATGGCCGCTACGTAGCCCTGGATTTCGGCATCGTCGGCACGCTCAATGATGTCGATAAGAACTACCTGGCACAGAACTTCCTGGCCTTCTTCCAGCGTGATTATCGTCGCGTTGCCGAAGTACACGTCATCTCCGGCTGGGCGCCAAAGGAAACGCGCATCGACGAATTCGAAGCAGCGATTCGCACCGTCTGCGAACCCATCTTCGACAAACCGCTCAAAGATATTTCTTTCGGCAAGATTCTGCTACGCCTCTTCCAGACTTCCCGCCGCTTTAACGTTGAGGTGCAGCCGCAGCTGGTGATGTTGCAGAAGACCCTGCTCAATATCGAAGGCCTGGGGCGCCAACTGAATCCGGATCTGGATCTCTGGAAAACTGCCAAACCTTTCCTGGAACGCTGGATGAGCGAACAGGTGGGCGTACGCGGTTTCATCGATGGCATGAAACGCGAAGGACCCAACTGGGCCAAGATCCTGCCGCAACTACCGCGCCTGATGCATGACTACCTGGCACCAAATGAAGAACGCATCAAAGCCGACGAGAAAGCACTGCGTGAACTCCGTCGCACCGTACGCCACCAGCGCCACCTGCTCTGGCTGAGCATCGGCGTTTCTACACTGGCGCTGGCGGCTTCTGCCGTGCTCTTCATCATTAACGCACAGCCATGACGCCCCTACTCGGGTTTATTACGCTGTATCTGCTGGCCTCGATTGGTATCGGCCTGCTGGCAGCAACCCGGGTCAAAAATGCACGTGACTTTGCCGTAGCAGGTCGCTCACTACCGCTACCGGTGGTTACTGCAACGGTTTTCGCCACCTGGTTCGGTGCAGAAGCCGTATTGGGCGTTTCGGCTACCTTCGTCAAAGACGGTTTGCGCGGCGTCGTGGCCGACCCTTTCGGCGCTTCACTCTGCCTGATTCTTGCCGGCTTCTTTTTTGCCAGCAAACTGTATCGACTCAATTTGCTGACCATCGGCGACTACTATCGCCTACGCTACAACCACACAGTCGAATGGCTCAGCACACTGGCTATCGTGGTCTCCTATCTGGGCTGGGTCTCGGCACAGATCAAAGCATTGGGCCTCGTTTTTTATACCGTCACCGGCGGCCTGATTCCACAAGTCAAAGGCATGATTCTCGGTGCCGCCATTGTGCTCACGTACACGGTGCTTGGCGGCATGCTGTCGGTGGCCATTCTCGACTTCGTGCAGATCACCGTCATCATGGGCGGGTTAATCTACATCGCCACCATCATTAGTGATCTGGCCGGTGGCGCAGGCAATGTCATTGCTCATGCCGATGCAGCGGGCAAACTGGATTTCTTCCCTTCCGGTGGCATGGATGTCTGGGTGCCCTTCGTCGGCGCCTGGATGACCATGATGCTCGGATCCATCCCGCAACAGGATGTTTTTCAGCGCATCTCATCCGCTAAAAGCGAACGCATTGCCATGGCCGGCTCTATCCTCGGCGGTTCGCTATATTTCTTGTTTGCGTTCATTCCGATGTTCCTAGCGTACGCCGCCACGCTGATCGACCCCGCAATGTTCAGCAGCCTGCTGGATACGGATTCACAGTTGGTGCTGCCCACACTCATCCTGCAGCACACCCCCGTTTTCGCTCAAGTCATCTTTTTTGGCGCGCTGCTCTCAGCCATTATGAGCTGCTCCTCAGCCACGCTGCTGGCGCCATCAGTTTCATTCACCGAAAACATTCTTCGCCCGATGTTGCCGCACATTTCGGATCGTATTTTCTTGTGGTTGATGCGCATTGTCATTGTGGCTTTTGCTGGCATGGTGCTGGCCATGGCGCTGACCAGCAGCACCTCTATTTTCAAGATGGTCGAGCACGCCTACAAAATCACCCTAGTCGTAGCATTCGTCCCGCTTGTTGCCGGCTTCTACTGGAAACGTGGCAACACCCAGGGTGCCCTCTTTGCCATCTTCAGCGGATTCTTTACCTGGATTCTGTGCGAGGCCTTCTCGGAAGAAGATGCTGTCTGGCCGCCGCAGATTCTCGGCCTCATCGCAGCGGTGTTCGGGATGATCATCGGATCTCTGTTACCTCAACGCATCGGCAAGCCAGCCCCAACGCCTTCGCATCATCATGCCGCAGAAGGCACCTACCATGTGCCGTCCACCGGGCACGAAGCCGGCCAGCACCCTGACCATGGCCGACACACCCACTAAGCGTTCATCACGCTGGCACGCCTGGCAGGCTCGCGCCCGCCAGAAGCCCTTGGTACTGGCACTGGTGTACGGCTGGATCATTGTCTATGCCAGCCTCTACTCAGCCACGGCGTGGCAAGACCGTGGCCTGGATCTTTTCTATTTTCTTGAAGGCCGCTGGCCAAAATACTGGACCTGGCAAGACGCGTGGTTCAACGTCGTCGCCTACATGCCATTAGGATTTCTTTTATCGCTCTCGCCCACCCATCGCTCCTGGCCGTGGGCAAGGGTACTTATTCCCCTGCTCTGCGGTTTTCTCCTCTCCGCTAGCCTGGAAGCATTGCAGACCTTTATCCCTGGCCGCGTTTCTTCCGGACTCGACTTAACCTTCAATACCGCAGGCACGCTGTTGGGCAGCGGATTGGCACTGATCTTCGGGCCACGCTTACTGGCACTTGCCGGAGATGCGCGCAGAAAACTTGAGGTGCAACGTCTCAGTGCCGAAACCGGATTAATTCTTCTATGGCTATGGCTCTTTGCGCAAATCTCGCCGGAAACGGTGTTCTTCGGGTTGGGTGATTTGCGAGGGCTGCTTTCACTCCCCACCGCCCTGCCGTTCTCACCCGCCTTATATAGCCAACTTGAAACCGCTGTCGTTGCCATGCAAACGCTGGTCGTTACCTTTCTCATTCAGGCTGTTTTACAGCGGGTGGGTCTGCGCTGGTACATGGTCTTTTTTGCGGCAACCGGCACCCTGGCTGTCGGCGTACTCATTCGCGTCGTGTCTAGCTGGTTGCTCATCGGACAAACCATTGGCGCCCCGGAAGTCGCCCGCTGGGTAGCGTTAACGCCGGGCGGGATCGACGGTCTGCTCATCGGTCTTGTCTTGGCCGTGCCTGCCCTGTTCTTGGCTGGCAACTGGCAGCCCCCCATTGCTGCCATGCTGCTCATGGCAGCTACCGTGCTCGTGAACCTGATGCCCACAAACCCTTATTCCATTTCGGCACTCACCGTCTGGCAACAGGGGCACTTCCTCAACTTTAACGGTCTGACGCGTTTAATCGCCGCCCTCTGGCCCTATCTAACACTGCTCTTTCTGATCTGGACTGACCGGCGCCGCAACTCACCTGCCGCTTCGGGTTCAGCTCTATAATTCCCGCATTACCCTTAACGGATCGCTTCATGAGCTACTTCAAACATCACGTCTTTATCTGCTGCAATCAACGCACCAATGGGGACCCTTCTTGTAATGACCATGGCGCAACGGCTATGTTCGATTACGCCAAGGCGCGTGTTGCAGAATTAAAGCTCAACCAGCCAGGCATGGTGCGCATTAACAAAGCGGGGTGTCTCGGTCGCTGCCTCAGCGGACCCGTGATGGTGGTTTACCCAGAAGCCGTCTGGTACCAATTTGTCGACCAAGAAGATATTGATGAAATCATCACGTCGCATTTAGACAAAGGCGTGCCCGTTGATCGCCTCCGTATCTGACAGGATCCTCTATGAGCACCGTTCGTGAAGAAAAGGTCCTGATTGACGGGCCTGTTGGCAAGATCGAAATTCTGATCGACAACCCGGGCGCCCCCCGAGGCATTGCCCTAGTGGCACACCCACACCCGATTGGTGGCGGTGCCGCCACCAACAAAGTCGCGCATACCCTGGCACGCACTTTTGCCAGCCTGGGTTATGCTGCTTTTCGCCCGAACTTCCGTAGCGTTGGCGACACCGAAGGCGCACACGATGAGGGCATCGGCGAAACAGATGACCTGCTCACCGTACTCGAATACGCGCGCGAACGTTGCGGCCATTTGCCTATCGTGCTGGCCGGATTTTCTTTTGGCGCCTATGTGCAGACACGCGTGGCCAAACGCATGGCCGAAACCGGCCACCCGGCGCAACGCCTTGTACTGGTAGGCACGGCCTCCGGTTTTGTAGAAGGCACGCGCAATTACGACACGGAATCTGTGCCCAAAGACTCCATCGTGATTCATGGCTCTGCCGACGAAACCGTACCGCTGGACAACGTCTTTGCCTGGGCCGAACCCCAGGATCTGCCAGTGATTGTTGTACCCGCCGCCGACCATTTCTTCCATCGACGACTGCATATTCTGCGCGAAATCATCACGCACAACTGGCGCCATTAAATTTATGTCGGTTCAGCTCATTTTCACTACGGCACCGGATAACGATGTTGCCAACAATCTGGCCCAGCAGCTAGTGGCGTTGGGTCTGGCCGCTTGCGTGAAACAACTGGCGCCTTGCCAATCAACTTACCGTTGGCAAGGCCAGATCGAGAACGCTGCAGAAATACCGCTGATCATCATTAGCGACGACAGCCGTTATGCCGAGCTGGAAGCCTGGCTGAAAGCGGCACACCCCTACGATTTGCCGGAAATCATTGCGCTGCCTTGCACAAACGGCCTTCCGGAGTACCTGAGCTGGGTCAACGAATCTACCCGAGAGCCTCGATGAGTCTTACAAAACTGGCACAACGCTGGTTGTGCAGTGTTGCCCTATGCGGTGTGCTACTTGGCGCTGTAACAACACAAGCGGCGCCCGACAACTTTGGGGGCACATTTTTGCCGCCAACGCAGGCCTTCCGTCCATCTGCCGAAGCAATTTCCAGCGACCGGATACAAGTGCGCTTTGATGTGCAGCCCGGCTATTATCTTTATCGTGAAAAACTGGGTGTCGATGTCACCGGCCTCGTCCCTGCCGGCGTGCAACTAACACCAGGCGGCCTCCCCAAAGGTATCCAAAAGGACGATCCCAATTTCGGACCCACCGAGATTTACCAGGAACCCCTCGATTGGCCCGTGCAGGTCAATGGCGGCCAACGCCCACTCACCATCACCCTATCTGTGCGCTATCAGGGTTGCGCCAGTCAGGGCATCTGCTACCCGCCTGAAATTGCACTCTTCCCTGTCACCCTGCCGGTAGCCGCGGAGGTTGCCGCAGAAACAACGCCTAATCCAAACACTGCGCCTACCCAACCGGCCAACGGCATCACAGAAATTGCCCGTTCACTGGATGAAGGCATGCTCTGGCTGAACCTGCTCATTTTCTTCGGCGCCGGTGTCGGCCTGGCATTTACGCCTTGCATGCTGCCGATGATGCCGATTGTTGTTACCGTCATCCTTGGGCGCCATGATGACGCACACCCTATCTCACACACGCGTGGCTTTATGCTTGCGCTGTTTTATGTGCTCGGCATGGCCATCACCTACAGCGTAGCCGGTGTTTTCGCTGGCCTAAGCGGCACCCTAGTTTCCGGCATTCTACAAAACCCCTGGGTACTCACCGGCTTTGCCCTCGTCTACGTTGTACTGGCCGGCGGCATGCTGGGCTTTTACACGTTGCAGCTACCTAACGCATTACAAGGCAAACTCGCTGAGGGTAGCCAACGTCTGCACGGCGGTTCGCTACCCGCCGTGTTTGGTCTTGGCGCACTTTCCGCGCTAATTGTCGGCCCTTGTGTCGCCGCACCATTGGCTGGGGCCTTGCTCTATATCGGCCAGACCGGCAATGCCTTCTTAGGCGGTTTGCTGCTTTTCAGCCTGGCCTTGGGCATGGGCGTACCGTTACTGGCCATGGGTGCCTCTGCCGGCACCCTGATGCCTAAAACCGGCCCGTGGATGGAATCTATCAAAAAAGCCTTCGGCTTCATTCTGCTCGGCACGGCCTGGTGGATTGTCTCGCCTGTGCTGCCCGGTTCGGTTACGCTCGGCGGCTTTGGCGTTCTGGCCATACTGGCAGCCGTCCTGCTGCGTGCTATCGATCGACTACCACCCAGAGCGCCGCTTTCTGCACGATTGGCAAAAGCACTCGGCATCATCTCCCTGATTGTTGGCCTGGCCTGGATTGTCGGTGCGTTGGCTGGCGGCACACGACTCGACCAACCGCTGAGCCCATTCACAAGCAACACACCTGAAGCTGTCACCCAAACAGCACCGCTCCCGATGATTGCTGCCAGCACGCCGGAAGCGCTGGACAATGCGTTACGCGACAGCCAGAAACCCGCCTTCATTGACGTGTATGCCGACTGGTGTGTCAGCTGCAAAGAATTTGAACGAGACACCCTCAGCGACCCGGCCGTTCGCCAGGCCCTGGAAGCATTCACGCTTATCCGGGTGGATGTTACCGCCAGCGATGACGCGGCGCGCAGCCTGCTCAAACGCTTTGGCCTCTACGGCCCACCCGGCATGGTTTTCTACGCCCCGGGCGGTCGTTTGCTGCACGACGCCACCCTAGCGGGCTACGTTGGTCCGGAAGCATTTCTCAAGCAGCTGAATCACGTGCGCACACTAGCCAGCAAAGCCACGCCATAAAGGCAGAATACCCCAAGCCAGCGCGGTTTCGGGTGGTTGCGCATGTTAGAATTAGTGCCTTGCCCACCCCCTGCAGAAGCCATGTTTTCAGGAATTATTGCCGCCGTCGGAAAAGTCCGTAACGTTGCTCCGCGTACCAGCGGCGTGCGACTGATCGTTGACGCCGGCGGTCTGGATCTCAGCGACGTCATTCTGGGTGATTCGATTGCCTGTAACGGCGTATGCCTGACCGTGGTTGAACTGGTTCCGGCTGACAAGCCAACCGCTTTTATCGTAGACGTCTCGGACGAAACGCTACGTTGCACAACCGGTCTTGTTGCCAATGCACCACTTAATCTGGAAAAGGCACTACGTCTGGCAGATCGCCTCGGCGGCCACCTGGTCACAGGCCATGTGGATGGTATCGGTTCCGTGCGCCACTTTGCGCCCACCACGGCCGATGCCCAGGGTGATTGGTTACTCACCATTGAAGCGCCGGAAGCGCTTGCACCGTTTATTGCCCGTAAGGGTTCTATCACGGTGAACGGCACAAGCCTGACAGTGAATGAGGTCGAGGGTCGTCAGTTCTCGATCAACCTGATTCCGCACACGCTACAGAACACGATGTTGCACACCCTCACTGTGAATGCCCCAGTGAATCTTGAAATTGACGTGATCGCCCGTTACTGCGAACGACTGCTGAGCTATACCCAATCATGACCGCTGAAGATACATTGCCGCGCATTTCACCAACGCAGGAAATTGTTGCCGAGCTGCGCGCCGGTCGCATGGTGGTTCTGGTAGATGAAGAAGATCGCGAAAACGAAGGCGATCTGGTGTTAGCGGCTGATCACGTCACCCCGGAAGCCATTAACTTTATGGCCCGGTTTGGTCGTGGCCTGATTTGCCTGACACTCACTGAACAACGTTGTCGCCAACTGGGACTGAACCAGATGGCGCGTGACAACAAGGCGCAATTCGGCACGGCCTTCACGGTTTCTATCGAAGCGGCCGAAGGCGTAACGACGGGCATCTCGGCACATGATCGCGCCCGTACCATTCAGGCTGCGGTTGCCGCTGATGCCAAGCCTTCGGATATTGTTCAGCCCGGCCACATCTTCCCGATCATGGCTCGCCCCGGTGGCGTACTGGTTCGTGCAGGCCATACCGAAGCCGGTTGTGATCTGGCAACGCTGGCCGGCCTGAGCCCTGCCTCCGTAATCTGCGAAATCATGAGCGAAGACGGCTCTATGGCACGCTTGCCTGAGCTGCGTGAATTTGCCGCAGAACACGGCCTGAAGATTGGCACGATTGCCGATCTGATTCATTACCGCAGCCAGCACGAAACCTTAGTAGCTCGCGCCGGTTCACGCGAACTGACCAACCGCCACGGCACATTCACGCTGCACACCTATGCCGATAAAACTTCGGACGAAGTACACCTGGCACTGGTAAAAGGCAAACCCACGCCGCAAAGCGAAACGCTGGTGCGCGTGCATGTGCCGGTATCGATTCTGGATTTTCTGGCGCCGGAAGGCACTGGACACAGCATCATGCTGGACGATGCCATGGCCGCCATTGGTGCCGCTGACCAGGGCGTGCTGGTGATGCTGCACAAACCACTCAGTGGACAAGAGCTGCTCCAGGGCTTAACCCGTTCGCCGGATCAAACGGTTCCACGCAAGTGGGACCCGCTCCTGCACGGCATTGGCGCACAGATTCTGCGCGACCTGGGTGTGCACAAGATGCGCCTGCTTTCTAGCCCACAACGTATTCCGGCCATGACTGGCTTTGATCTCGAAATTACCGGTTTCCAGCTGCCCGATGGCAGCCGCACCGGTCTGTAATAACGCAAGGATTCGTAATGACCCGCTATCAGGAATACCCCAGCAATGAAAACGGCACCGGCCTGCGCATTGGCATTGCTGTCGCCCGCTTCAATCAGGATATCTGCGATGGCTTGCTCTCCGGTGCCATCAACGAACTGCACCTGTTGGGCGTTGCCGCCGAAGACATTACCGTGTGCAGCGTACCGGGCGCGCTTGAAATTCCGCTCGTGCTGCAAAGCCTGGCTGATTCAGAAGAATCTCCTTACGATGCACTGATTGCTCTGGGCGCTGTAGTGCGTGGTGAAACCTACCACTTCGAAGTGGTCAGCAACGATAGCTGCCGTGCCGTTATGGAAGTGCAGCTCGCCACTGGTGTACCTATCGCCAATGGCATTCTCACCACAGAGAATGATGATCAGGCGCTCGTTCGCATGCACGGCAAAGGCGCCGACTGTGCACGTTGCGCCGTAGAAATGGCACGTCTGCACGCCAGCATTCGTTTAGGCGACAAACCCCAACCTGCACGAGGCTGAGCATGACCCAACAAAACGCCAAACCTGCCAACGGCCCAAAACCGGCGCGTCGCCGCGCCCGTGAAGCGGCAATGCAAGCACTCTATGGCTGGCAAGTCGGCGGCCAGGATCTGGCCTCTTGCGAAACAGCACTGCACGAAGTTGAAGGTTTCAACACGCTACGTGATCTGGAACAGAATTTTGCGATTGGCCTTCTGCGCGGCTGCATTGCACAACATGCGACGCTGCGTGAACAACTGACGCCGCTGCTGGATCGCCCTTTTGAAGAGCTCTCGCCAGTTGAAGCCTGCATTCTGCTGATTGGCGCTAATGAAATGGCCAACAGCCCGGAAACGCCACTGCGCGTGGTGCTAAACGAAGCTATTGAACTGGCCAAGACGTTCGGCGGCACCGACGGACACAAGTTCGTTAATGGTGTACTGGATCGCCTGGCCCCTACGTTGCGCCCGCTGGAAAGCAACCGGCCTAACCGCTGATTCATCATGGCAGGCGAGTTCGCCCTGATCGAACGCCTGCTCAAGCAGGCACCTGCTCAGGCAAAAACTGCACCCGGTTTGTTACTTGGCCCCGGTGATGACTGCGCGCTGATTGCGCCACCGGCTGCAGATGAAGTCTTTGCCATTACCACCGACATGCTGGTGGAAGGCACGCACTTTCTGAGCACGGACGATCCCGCTGACCTTGGCTGGAAAACACTGGCTGTTAATTTATCGGATCTGGCAGCCATGGGCGCTCGGCCGCGTTATGTCACCCTGGCCGTTTCGTTACTGGCGACCGATGACAGTACCGGCTGGGTCGATCAGTTCTTTAGCGGCTTTACTGACTGCGCCAAACAATACGATGTCTCACTCATTGGTGGCGATACCACATGTGGGCCACGCTCTTTCAGCGTCACGGCTTTTGGCACAGTCAAACCCCAGAAGGCATTACGCCGCAGCGGTGCGTGCGCACAAGACGATATCTGGATCTCCGGCACACCGGGGATGGCCGCGCTGGGACTTACCCACAAGCTTAGCACCATCGTGTTGCCTGCCGCACTTGAGGCAACCGCCAGCGCTGCGTTACACCACCCATTGCCACGCGTTGCATTAGGTTTGGCATTGGCTGGATTGGCGCATAGCTGTCTGGATGTATCCGACGGCCTGTTACAAGACCTGGGGCACATCACCCAGGCTTCGGGCTTGTCAGCCACACTTGAACTAGCCGCACTGCCACCTACACCCCCCGGTGTTGATAAGGCGGTCTGGCAACAGTGCTTACTGGGTGGCGGCGATGACTACGAACTCCTGTTCACAGCATCACCAAACAACCGCGCAGGCATTGAAGCCTTGGCAACACAACTGGCGCTACCGCTGCATCGTATTGGCCAGATGCATGCCGATGGCAAAGCAGGCACAATCACTCTGTTAGACCCTCATCAGAAGCCTGTCGACCTGAGCCAACTGCGCCAGGGTTTCGACCACTTTGCCTAAATACGCATTGTCATGACCGAACTTAAACCATCAACCGCTACTGAAGCTGCTCTGATTGAACGACCCACACTGCGGTTTATGTTGGCGCACCCATTGCATCTGATTGCACTGGGTTTTGGTAGTGGCCTCTCGCCCTTTGCCCCCGGCACCTTCGGCACACTCTTTGCCTGGGCGAGCTTTCGCGCACTCGACATCGCACTACCTGCCGATGTCTTTTTGTTGCTGATCCTTCTGTCTTTCGTGCTGGGTATTGTGGCCATCGAGAAGACCGGCACGGCCCTGGGTGAAATCGATCATGGCGGTATCGTGTGGGATGAAATCGTGCCTTTCTGGGCAGTGCTCTGGGCGCTCTCTCAGGTAATGGGCGATAACCTGGCGTGGCAAGGCATCGCCTTTGCGCTATTCCGTCTCTACGATATCAAGAAGCCATGGCCCGCCAGCTACTATGATCGCAAGGTTAAAAATGGTTATGGCGTGATGATGGACGATGTCATCGCGGCGCTTTATAGCTTGCTGACGCTTGGCGTTCTGATAGTGATTGTTTATCTGAATGTGCATCAATAATGTCGCATTCAATATCCACTGAACCACTGGTCGCAGAAATCGCTGACCGACTTACAAAAACGAGCCAGCGTCTGGTTACAGCAGAGTCATGCACGGGCGGCTTAATTGCTGCAGCAATTACATCGCGTGCGGGCAGTTCTGCCTGGTTTGAACGCGGCTGGGTCACCTACTCTAATGCCGCGAAAACCGAAGAGCTTGGCGTGGATGCCACACTCATTGCACAACAGGGTGCCGTCAGCGAGGCCGTGGCCGCCGCCATGGCGCGGGGCGCTTGCGCACACAGCCCCAGCGATTACGCGATTGCCGTTACCGGCATTGCCGGGCCTGATGGCGGCTCTGCTGAAAAACCGGTAGGCACTGTTTGCTTTGGCTGGGCTAACAAAGCCTCCTGCAAAACAGAAACCGTCTATTTCGACGGAGACCGTCAGTCCATTCGCCAGCAGGCAGCGACTTACGCGCTCGCCGGGCTTCTTTCATTTTTAATTAATCCTACTCACTTTTCTTCCTGAGGGCTTTGTCATGTTTCGATTCGGCACACCTAACTCTTCCAGCGCACTGCGCGTCATGATGCTCGG
>ERZ1034363.853-NODE-853-length-19035-cov-5.487710_pt1 | contig 19035 bp, 18 predicted proteins | sample MGYA00520616_ERZ1034363 | MGnify/ENA primary metagenome ERZ1034363 (study PRJEB33736, sample SAMEA104284506) | Azolla filiculoides | biome: Urban; feature: Water surface; material: Ditch water | place: Netherlands | collected 2015-10-28 | depth 0-0.1 m ...
GATGATGTGGCAGGGCGTGGACGGGCAGGGGTGAAGTTGTCAGTCGCCCGATCAAGGAACCGGAATGTTCGATATCGCATCGTCCGAACTGCTGATGGTGGCGTTGGTCGCGCTGGTCGTGATCGGGCCGAAGGACCTGCCGCGCGTGATGCGCGTTGTTGGTCATTGGGTCGGTAAGGCGCGCGGCATGGCACGCCATTTGCGCAGCGGCATGGATGAGATGATCCGCCAGTCCGAAATGGAAGATCTCAACCGCAAATGGGCGGAACAAAACGAACGGATCATGCGCGAGCATCCGATGACGGATGCCTATCGCGACCATTCCGCAGATGGGCCACCCGCCACGACGCCTCAGCCGGATGTGATTGAGCCGGCGCCGCCCGCCGCCCGTAACGAGGGTGAAGCCTAAATTGACCGAGGATCTGGACGATACCAAGGCGCCGCTGCTCGAACATCTGATCGAGTTGCGCAACCGGTTGTTGTGGAGCATTTGCGCCTTTGCGCTACGCGTTGGCGACGCCAAGCAGGCTTACGAACGGGCGATCAGCCTCGGCGCCTGGGGCTACGCCGGCACGGCCGGGCAGTGCAACCGTGTCAAGCAGATCCTGAACGAGTGCGCGAACGCCGTCATCGATAACACCAATGGGGTCGGTCACGGTCGTCAAGACCGGATCACCAAAAACTCGAATGGGACGCTCGACCATGTAAAGACCCGGAACGACTAGTACTGGTGAGCGAGGCCGTCGACAACGAGCGCAGCGAGGTTTCTGGCTGCTTCTTGTGTCAAGGGGCGAAGCTTCTTGAACTCGATGGCGGAACCGGCAGCCAACTGAGCATCGTATGGAATACGGACGATTTCACGAACACGCGAGCGGAAGTGCGCCTCGATTTCGTCAAGGTTGACCAGCTGAGTGCCTTGGGTGGCTGTGTTGAGAGCAACAATCGCACCACGGACCAAGTGCTTGTATCCGTTGGATTCAAGCCAGGTGAGAGTTTCGGCTGCCAAACGCGCCTCGTCGAAAGAACCGCCTGAAACGATGACGAGTCCGTCTGCACGGTCAAGGGTTGCCTTCATGACCGAGTGGATAATTCCAGTGCCACAGTCAGTCAAGGCAATCGAGTAATAGCGGCTAGCAAGGTCAGAGACGATGTTGTAGTCGTTTGCACCGAAAGCTTCAGACAAGAATGGGTCAGTGTCCGAGGCAAGAACATCGAGACGAGTCTTGTCACGGTTAACGAACTCTGAGAAGTCGTTGAAGGTCAATACCTTCGCTGCATCATTGACCAAGTCACGGACTGTCTTCTCCGTGGTCTTGTTGAAACGCTCAGCAAGAGTTCCACGGTCAGGATTAGCGTCGATGGCGAGAACACGGTCTTCACGAACAAGTGCCATAGCCATACCCAGCAGGGTGGTGGTCGTAGTTTTACCCACTCCACCCTTACGTGTCAGAACAGGAACGAATTTGGTTCCACCGCTCAGTGGGCGTCCAATGCTGGCATCGAGAGCCTTGCGGTGTCGCGTAACCGGTGAATCACCAAGGTTCACGGCATGGAAAGTGATGTCGTAGACGAACTTGTTCCAACCTTCGGTTGGCTTGTCGCGCTTCTTCTTTGCGTCCAGCACACGCTCAGGAGTGAGCATAGAAACGGGCTCAGGCTTAGTTGCAGGCTCGCCAGAAAGACGATCACGACGAGTGGGAAGAGAGCCGGTATCAACAGACTCAACTTCAACGACTACTTCGTCAACCTCAGCAATGACAACGGGTTCTTCAGGAACAGAAACGGTGGGGTTTTCACCACTGAACACAGCACGCAATGATGCTTCCATGTCGGCTTCAGTTGAGCTGGTGAGCGAAACCGGAATAGCAGGAAGGCTGATGGTCGAAACCTCTGGTGCCTGCTCAACATCTCGTGGAGCAGCTGCTGTTACGTCTGAAATGCGCTCAGGAGATACTTTCTTTACTCCTGTGGACTTCTTACCAGCAGGCTTTTTTACTGCTTTCTGTGGTTCTTCCGTGCTCACTCAATAATCCTTCAGTCGTGGTGTAACTGTGTGAGTCTACCGAATTCTCCCTCCCCTGTTCGGGGAATAGGAACCTTCGTTGACTAGGGCGACTAGTTCGCAGGAGTAATCGGAGTGATGACCACGATGAGGTCACCAGCTTCAACCTGCTGAGACTTCTGGAAAGACACTCGCTCCACACGACCTGTGATGGTTGCAGTGATCGCCGCTTCCATCTTCATAGCTTCGATGGATGCGACAGGGTCTCCTGCAGCTACGGTCTGTCCTGCTTCAACCTTGACCGTGACAACACCAGCGAATGGTGCTGCGACGTGTCCGGCTTCAGTGAGATCTGCCTTCTCTGCACTCTTGGTGCTGATTTCGACAGAGCGGTCACGAACAAAGACAGGACGGAGCTGACCATTGAGTGTCGTCATGACCGTGCGCATACCCTTGGGGTCTACTCCACCAATGGCTTCGAGCCCTACATAGAGACGAACACCACGGCCGAGATCAACAACGTGCTCGCTGCCAGATTCCAAACCGTAGAGGTAGTCCACTGTGTCGAGAACAGAAACATCACCATAGGTCTCACGAACCTGTTCGAATGCCTTGGTGGGAACGGGGAAGAGCAAACGGTTCAGGGTTGACCGACGTGAAGCCGATCCACCAGCCAAGCCAGCGTGGTCTTCTTCTGTGAGCGGAGCAACCTGAATGTTGATGGTCTTACCCTCAAGAACCTTGGTGCGGAAGGGCTCTGGCCAACCACCGGGGATGTCTCCCAGTTCGCCAGCCATAAAGCCAATGACCGAGTCAGGGATGTCGTACTTCTGAGGGTTGGCCTCGAAGTCAGCAGGGTCTGCCTTCACAGCAGCTAGGTGCAGAGCAAGGTCACCCACAACCTTCGAAGAAGGTGTCACCTTGGGAACGCGGCCCAGGATCTTGTTCGCCGCGGCATACATGTCTTCAACCAACTCGAAATCGTCAGCAAGACCCAGTGCAATAGCCTGCTGACGCAGGTTGGAGAGCTGACCACCGGGGATTTCGTGGTGGTAGACACGACCAGTTGGTGCAGGGAGCCCTGATTCAAATGGCTTGTAAATGTTACGGACAGCTTCCCAATAAGGCTCGAGGTCGCAGATGTTGTCCAGGTTCAGACCGGTATCACGCTCAGTGTTGGCAAGAGCTGCAACCAGGGCAGATGCACTGGGCTGGCTTGTGGTTCCTGACATGGGAGCTGATGCAACATCAACTGCGTCTGCACCGGCAGCAGCAGCTGCAAGCAAAGTAGCCAGCTGGCCACCAGCAGTGTCGTGGGTGTGAACGTGAACGGGAAGATCAAAACGCTCACGGAAAGCAGTAACAAGCTTGGCAGCTGCTGCGGGACGCAACAAACCTGCCATGTCCTTGATTGCAAGGATGTGCGCACCTGCAGCCACAATCTCGTCCGCAAGGGAGAGGTAGTAGTCGAGGGTGTACTTGTCTTCAGCAGGATCCAGCAAGTTACCGGTGTAGCAAACCGCTACCTCAGCAACAGTGGTGCCGGTTTCGAGTACTGCTTCAATAGCGGGACGCATCTGGTTGACATCGTTGAGAGCATCAAAGATACGGAAGATGTCAACACCAGTAGCTGCTGCTTCTTGAATGAACGCCTTGGTGACTTCTTCAGGGTAGGGGGTGTATCCCACTGTGTTGCGGCCACGAAGAAGCATCTGAATGGCAACGTTGGGCAGAGCCTCACGCAGCTTGGCTAGACGATCCCATGGATCTTCACCGAGGAAACGCAAAGCAACGTCATATGTTGCTCCACCCCAAGCCTCAACAGAGAGAAGCTGAGGAGTCATGCGTGCCACATAGGGAGCTGCGTTGACCAAGTCCTTGGTGCGAACGCGAGTAGCCAAGAGGGATTGGTGAGCGTCGCGGAATGTGGTCTCGGTAACGGCAACAGCTTTTTGCTGACGAAGCGCCTGTGCAAATCCCTTGGGACCCAGCTCCAAGAGAGCCTGGCGGCTTCCTGCTGGTGCAGGAAGGCTCAGGTCGATACGAGGAAGCTTTGCCATGGGGTCTGCGCCTGCTGGTCGTGGACCGTTGGGCTTGTTGACGGTGACGTCGGTAACCCAGTTGAGGATCTTTGTTCCACGGTCCTTAGACTCACGCCCGGTGAGCAGGTGAGGACGCTCATCGATGAAGCTGGTGGAGAGATCTCCAGCCTTGAATTGTTCGTCATCAAGAACACCCTGCAAGAAAGGGATATTGGTGGAGACGCCACGAATACGGAATTCAGCGAGTGCACGACGTGAGCGATCCACAGCAGCGGTATAGGTACGACCACGGCAGGTGAGCTTGACCAACATCGAGTCGAAGTGGGGACTGATCTGTGAGCCAGGGCTGACGGTTCCACCATCTAGACGGATACCAGCACCACCAGGTGAGCGGTAGGTCGTGATCTTTCCAGTGTCGGGACGGAAGCCCTGCGAAGGATCTTCAGTCGTAATACGGCACTGCAGCGCAAATCCACGAACGTGAACACTTTCTTGGTGGAGACCTAGGTCGTCCAGCGACTCCCCTGCGGCAATGCGCATCTGTGACTGCACGAGGTCAACATCGGTGACCTCTTCAGTCACGGTGTGCTCAACCTGAATACGTGGGTTCATCTCAATGAAGACGTGCTGTCCTGCACGCTCACCGGCAGTATCAACGAGGAACTCTACGGTTCCGGCGTTCTGGTAACCAATAGAGCGAGCGAATGCGACAGCATCACGGTGAAGAGCAGCACGAAGTTCGTCCGAAATGTTCGGAGCAGGTGCGATTTCGACAACCTTCTGGTGACGGCGCTGAACAGAGCAGTCACGTTCAAACAGGTGAATAGTTTCACCCTGGCTGTCCGCAAGGATCTGAACCTCAATGTGACGAGGGCGAAGAACTGCCTGCTCAAGGAACATGCGGCCATCGCCGAAAGCACTTTCAGCTTCACGCATAGCGGCTTCAAGAGCAGGACGAAGTTCGTCCATGGTCTCCACGCGACGCATTCCGCGTCCACCACCACCGGCTACAGCCTTGGCAAAAATAGGGAATCCAATGTCAGCTGCTTCAGAGAGCAGGTGATCAATGTCTGTTGTTGCCTGGGTGGACTTAAGTACGGGAACACCAGCGGCGATGGCGTGGTCCTTTGCCGTGACTTTATTTCCCGCCATTTCCAATACGCGGGCAGGCGGACCAATGAAGGTGATGCCGTTATCTGCTGCCGCCTGCGCTAGTTCAGGGTTTTCAGACAGAAATCCATAGCCTGGGTAGATCGCGTCTGCGCCAGATAACTTGGCCACACGAATGATCTCGTGTACGTCAAGGTAAGCACGAACAGGGTGTCCTGGTTCACCAATCTGGTAGGCCTCATCCGCCTTCTGGCGGTGCAAAGAACTGCGGTCTTCCTCCGGGAAAACGGCAACTGTCTTTGCTCCAAGCTCTACAGCCGCGCGAAAGGCGCGAATGGCGATTTCGCCACGGTTTGCAACCAGGATTTTCTTGAACATATGACCCCTTCGAATGCCGCCAGCATCGGTTCGTAGTTAGGTACTCCCAGCCTACAGAAGGTATCGTGGTGCTAATGCACGTCGTCAGTATTAGCTCCCTGAAGGGTGGCGTTGGTAAAACAACGGTCACCCTCGGTTTGGCATCCGCTGCGTTCGCCGCCAATTTGCGCACACTTGTGGTTGATTTTGACCCTCAGTCCGACGTTTCAACCGGTCTCGGTGTTGATACTCGTGACCACCTCAACGTCGCAGATGTTCTAGCAAACCCCAAGCTCAAGACTGTCCGTCAGGCTATTGCTCCAGCTGGTTGGTCAGCTCCTGGTCACGCTCCCATCGATGTGATGATTGGAAGCCCTTCAGCAGTTAACTTTGACGGTCCCCACCCCACAGCTCGTGAGGTATGGCGCCTAGAAGAGGCTCTGGCGACCGTAGAGGACGAATATGACCTCGTACTCATCGACTGCGCCCCTAGCCTGAATGCTCTCACCAGGACCGCGTGGGCGGCTTCTGACCGTGTAGTTGTCGTGACCGAACCTGGTTTGTTCTCCGTTGCAGCAGCTGACCGTGCCCTGCGCGCCATTGAAGAAGTTCGTCGAGGCCTCAGCCCCCGCCTTCAGCCCCTTGGATTGATTATCAACCGTGTGCGTGCGCAGTCGCTTGAACACCAGTTCCGCATTCAGGAACTTCGTGACATGTTTGGGCCTCTTGTTCTTCAGCCTCAGCTCCCTGAGCGCACTTCACTCCAACAAGCACAAGGCGCTGCCCGCCCCGTGCACGCCTGGCCTGGAGAAGCTGCTGCAGACATGGCGAAAAACTTCGACCAACTCCTGAATCGCATTTCTCGTGCAGGAAAGATCGGCGAATACGCCCCCAAGTCCTAGAAACAAACTAGAAAGCCCCCGCAACTGCGGGGGCTTTCTAAGTTAAATCTGTAGTGGGCTACTAGCCAACCTTGCGCGCACGACGAGCAGCAAGCTCATCTGCAGCGTCAGTTGCAGCAGAAGTGATTTCAACCAAGCTGGTCTCTACTTCTCGCAGAACCTTGCCAATAGCAATACCAAATACACCCTGACCTCGGCTGACGAGGTCAATAACTTCATCGTTGGTAGTGCAGAGGTAAATACTCGCACCATCACTCATGAGAGTGGTCTGAGCCAAGTCATAAATACCTGCGGAACGAAGCTGGTCAACAGCTGCACGAATCTGCTGAAGAGAAATACCTGTGTCCAACAGACGCTTAACCAGCTTGAGTACCAAAATGTCGCGGAATCCATACAGACGCTGTGAACCAGATCCAGCTGCGTCACGCACGGTAGGGACCACAAGTTCAGTGCGGGCCCAGTAGTCAAGCTGACGGTAAGTGATACCTGCAGCCTTGGCTGCCTCTGCACCGCGGTAGCCGGCGTTCTCGTCTCGTTCGGGCATGCCATCGCTGAACAGGACATCAAGCTCGTAGCGAGCATCGTCGCTGCGGTTCAGTTCGTTCATTTCCGGCCCTTACTAGATGCAACAACCTTAAGGTTCAAGTTGTTGTTGAAAGTTTGTAAACCCAAACTTACAGACAGTTTTTAATCGTGTCTGGGATTTAAAGCTTCACACGCCCTTGGGCGTGTCGCAATCCTGAAATTATCGGGACTGCTGAGAAATTACTTGACGCAGCATCTGAGAACGAACGACCTCGATGTGACGAGAAATCTCATGTGCGCGCTCAATAGAACGAGCTTGGCTTGCAGCGTCCTGACGGTGGCTGACAGGAACCAGTGCACGTTCGATGAGTGAGTACTCACGTTCTGCTGCTGCTCGCATGGTGCGCAGGTGACGTGGCTCAATACCGGATCGCTGAAGTTCTACCAAAGCAGTAAAGACAACAATGTGTTCTTCACTATAAGAATCAGCAGGTTCAAGCATTCCTGCAGACACAGCATCTTGAAGAAGGTTGAGGCTTGCGCCACATGCGCGAACGAATTCTTCACGGGTGTAACGGGTAGGAGTTGAGAGCAGAGAATCTGCAGACAAACTCTGAGCGTTCGGAAGCGCAGGAGTATTTCCAGCATCGATCTCATCGAGGTGAGTGCGAATGACCTTCAAGGGAAGGTAGTGGTCGCGCTGCATAGTGAGGATCAGACGAAGACGGTCAACGTGCTCAACTGAGAACTTGCGGTATCCCGAAGGAGTGCGCTCAGGAGTGATGAGACCCTGTTCTTCAAGGAAGCGAAGCTTCGAAGGAGTGAGGTCAGGGAAATCTGGAGATACCTTGGCCAGGACTTGACCGATGCTGAGCAAGCCGCGAGGAGCGGGTGCTTTACGTGCTGCTGTTGCCATTACGCCGAAACACCTCGAGCCAGGTCTACACGTGAAGCAAAGAAGGTGAGGTGGAACTTGCCAACCTGTACTTCATCACCATCTGTCAAAGCATGGCGTTCCACGCGTTCTCCTTCGTAATACGTTCCGTTCAGCGATGCAAGATCGCGAACTTCAAACTCTGCTCCGTTGCGACGGAACTCAGCGTGACGACGAGAAACCGTTACGTCATCCAAGAAAATATCGGAGTCTGGATGACGGCCACAGGTGGTGACATCCACATCCAACAGGAAGCGAGCACCCTGGCTAGGACCACGACGAACAATAAGTAGTGCACTGCCGCTGGGAAGTGAAGCGATTGCTTCCTGCTCTTCAGGGGTAACGTCTACTGCTTCTAGAGCTTTGACCTGATCAATAAATGACTGCGAGAAAGTGGCAGTTTGATCTGGACCGGGGGTCGAAGAGGGGACCTGTGTGGCTTCATTGCCATTGAGTGAATCGTTCACTTTGCCCCTTTCGTACTTCACAACATTAGTGGACTTTTTGTCAGCGCAAAACACGAGACTTTTTATGACGACCCAGTGGAAAAAGTAACCACTTAAGTTGACATTTCCAGACTTATTCGTTCAAAAAAATGGGGCTCAACCCGTCATGAGCTAGACTAAAGACATCTTGTGAACGATATGTTTCGTTCCCTGCGTCGATAGAACGCTTCCCTCACCTCAATCGGTTGACATTTTTCTTCGGCGAACGGATGCATCATCAGATGCCTTCGCCATGTATCCCGGTTTCGATGTCGAGCTGAAGTTCCATTAAGAACTTCTCTGTTCATGTCATATGCATGTCATCATGCATCGGGAAATACTCAAAGGTAATAACTCTTATGTCTGAAAAGACTTTCTCCGTCCTGGGCGTTCCCGCCCCACTCGTTGCAGCATTGACTGCAGCAGGTATTGATTCCCCTTTCCCCATTCAGGTTGACACTCTTCCTGACACTCTCTCTGGCCGCGACGTTCTTGGTCGCGGAAAGACAGGCTCAGGTAAGACCTTGGCCTTTAGCATCCCCATGGTTGCTCGTCTTGGTGGCACCCTTGCTGGCGGACGCCGTCGCCCCGGTCGTCCACTGGGACTCGTGCTTGCCCCCACCCGTGAACTGGCAACCCAGATCACCAACACCATGGTTCCTCTGGCAGATGCTTACGACCTGCGTGTGACCACCATCTTCGGTGGAATTTCACAAGCTCGTCAGGTCGCTGCCCTCAAGGCTGGCGTTGACATCGTGGTGGCAACACCCGGTCGTCTGGAAGACCTCATGAAGCAGGGCTTCTTGCACCTTGATGCCATTGAGATCACCGTGCTTGATGAAGCAGATCACATGGCAGACCTGGGCTTCCTGCCCATTGTTACCAAGATCTTGAAGGCAACCCCTACTGGTGGTCAGCGCCTGCTGTTCTCAGCAACTCTAGATAACGGGGTGGACAAACTGGTTAACCAGTTCCTCCACAACGAAGTTCTCCACTCGGTTGACGAGGCTAACTCCCCCGTTGCCCAGATGACTCACCACGTGTTTGAAACAAGCGGCAATGATGCCAAAAAGGACCTTGTGTACAAGCTCGCTTCGGGTACCGGCCGCCGCATCTTGTTCATGCGCACCAAGCACCATGCCAAGAAGCTTGCCAAGGCTCTGACCGACGCAGGTATTCCTGCAGTCGATCTGCACGGAAACTTGTCTCAGCCCCAGCGTGACCGCAACCTCGCTGCATTCGGTGAGGGAAACGTCAAGGTTCTCGTCGCAACAGACGTTGCAGCTCGTGGAGTTCACGTAGATAACGTCGAACTCGTCATTCACGTCGACCCACCCATGGAACACAAGGCATACCTGCACCGCTCGGGCCGCACCGCTCGTGCTGGCGCTGAGGGTGACGTTGTCACCATCTGCCTGCCAACTCAACAGAAGGATCTCGCATCGCTTCTGAAGAAGGCAGACATCCAGGTTGTTCCCCAGAAGGTCACCGCGAACTCTCCAGAAGTTCTTGAGCTCACCGGTGAAATTGCTGAATACGTCAAACCCCAGCCACGTGAAGCAAAGCCTCAGGGTGGTGGCGGAAACTCGAACGGTAAGAACGCCCAGCGTAAGCGTGCACTTCGCGAAGCTGCCGGAACCGTAAATGGACGACCGCTGCGCGTAGGCCGTGATGGCCAGCCCGCTCGTGACCGTTCGGGACGCCCTCCAGCAAATGAAAACGGCACTCGCCGTACCGGGGCAAACAAGCCCAGCACAAATGGCGGAGCTCGTTCCTATGGCTCAGCCGCAGGTGGCGGACAGCGTGCAGCTGCTTCAGCAGGTTCACGACCTGCCGGAGCCGGCCAGCGCCAACGCAGTGCTCGTCCAAAAGCGAACCAATAAATCAAAAGTTAATTCAGACTATGAAATCTGATCGGTTCCAATAATTTATATTGGTATTACTACTTAGTTATGGGGGCAGAATTTGCATTGGAACAAACTTTTTTCAATCTTGACGGTAAGTGTTGTTGCCTCTTTAATTACTGGTTGCACTCCAACAGAAACACCCAAACCAACTCCTACTTTCAGGGCGGGTGATGACTGCTCAACCCTAGGTACACAAATTGAATTTGGGGATATGAACTTTGAGTGCAGATATTCAGATCAACAAAAACTTCACCTGGTCGCCTTAAAGGGTGATAACTCAGCACCTAAGGATGCTATAAATCTCTCCCCCTTAGATATATGCAAAATCCAAGATATTAGAGAATCAAATATCCAAGGTGGCGCTAACACAGGTCAAGCTACTTCATTCCCACTTATCAATAATCGGATACCTGTTTCAGGCAATATCAGAGTTTGTGTAATCCCGATTGATTTTGAAAACGCTCCAAGCGATCAATCCGTGACTGAATTGATGTCTGATCACTTAAAACAGTTTGATGAGTGGATGGACTTCACTACAAACGGACTAGCCAAGTATGAATGGGTTATGAGTGACAATTGGATTCGGATGCCGCTCCCTGCTGAGTATTACAACTGGGATCACCCCTACGTAAATCCGGATGGCACCTACCGATACGGCGATGCTCAATTGCAAAGTGATGACGAAATGGCTACTCAAGTATTCAGCATGGCGGAGCAGTATTACGATTTAGATTCACTTGATTACATCTGGGTTGTTGCGCCGCCGAAAACAAATCAGGTTCAGTGGGCCCCTCAAGGTTCTCCAAGGCAAGTCTCAACCCCATCCGGAACAAGAACCTTGAATTATTTTGGTCTCGGATACAAACTTTGGAATGACCAAGCCAGCCGAATTCCAGTTTGGGCAATCATGTCCCATGAAATGCTTCACGCTCACGGCTTAGCACAACATGCACCAGGAAACGGTTATTCTCTCCACATTGGTGGTAGCGGAACAATTTTGGGAGCTTGGGATTCACTTTTACTTGGTTGGAGATCCGAAGAGTCCTTTGCATGTTTTGATGCAACAACAAGCAATGAAACCGAAATCGATTTAGCTTCCATAGATTTAGAGAGCAATGGTTACAAAGCAGCAGTAATAAAACTCTCAGATCATGAAGTCATAGTTATTGAAAGCCGACGACAAGGCCCCTACTCAACAAATATCTCACCTGGCACTGCGGGAGTAATTGCGTACGTAGTTGATTCGTCAAAGCCTTCTCTTCGATTCGACAATGACTTTTCCCGAGAAAAAGAGTATTTTTCTTATTTTCTTTCAATTAATCAACCGCATAAAAATCCAATTAATTTTGGTAATGCGTTTATTGCTCAATCTAGCGAACCCATAAATATGACTACTGACAGAGTCGCCCTCATCGGAGATACCTTTAGCTACGGTGGTGTGAACATTTCGCTTACACAGTCTGCAGATTACGACACAATAACAATTTCAAAATAAACATTCTCTCACCACTGAGTGCGATGCTTTTCTTGTTCCACAACTGCGTGTAAATCTGCCAGCTTGCGCATTCCTGCCAAGGGCTGTGCCATCCGGTGATTAGTTCGAATCTTAGGTTCAACCCTGTTCAAGAATGCCCAATACCCGGCAGTGAAGGGACATGCGTTCTGACCAAGTCTGACCTTGGGATTGAAGGGGCAACTGTGACAGAAATCTGTCATGGAATTGATGTAAGCACCACCGGACGAGTAGGGCTTTGTTGCGACGAGGCCACCATCCGCATGTTGACTCATCCCAATGACATTGGCGGGCATCACCCAGGGTGTTCCATCAACAAATGCATCGATGAACCAGTTATTGAGCTGTTGCGGGTTATATCCACGCTGGAGTGACCAGTTCCCCAGAATCATCAGCCTTTGAATATGGTGGGCATAACCGCTATCTCCAACTGCGGAAAGCACATGCTTCATACAGTCCGCTTCGACGCCTTCACCATCGAGCTTCCAAAACTGCTCTGGAAGATCAACAGTTGCATCTAGGAAATTGTTGGACCGGGCGTAATCTTCGCCAAGATGCCAATACAGATGCCATACCCAGTCGCGCCACCCTGCAATCTGGCGCACGAGTGCTTCAACACTGCCTAGAGGGGCATCTCCACGTTCATAGGCAACAACACAGGCATCAATGACTTCTTTGGGATGCAATAACCCAAGATTCATGGGGACACTCAACAGGGAGTGCGCCATGACATCATCGCCTTGGAGACTGGCGTCTTCAAATGGACCGAAGTCCATCAGGCGCGTCTCAACAAATTCTGCCAACGCCGCAAGCGCTTCATCCCGTGTTGCTGCAAAGCGCCTGGGACCATCACGGCCAAGAAGCTTAATCTCACCGGCCTCGCTCCATGTTTTCAGATCAGCACGAACCTGAGCGTCAATCTCATCTTCAACTGGAGACCATGGTGCTGGTAAACCAAGGCTTGTAGCACCCTTGGGAGGCGGCTGCCGGTTGTCGTGGTCGTAGTTGTATTGTCCACCAGCAGGCTGCGGACCTTCCATCAGGATTCCGGTGGAATCACGCCAATGGCGATAGTAATTCTCGAGCTTCAGACTTCCCGGCTTCTTGTCGTGTGCCCACTGGGTAAAGAATTCTTCGCTACTAACAAAACCTCGACTTGGAACTGTGGGAATGCCCAGTTCGGCAACGAGTGCCCGCGAACCCCAGCTGGTGGGGTTCACCATGTCAATCGACTCACCTTGTGACAGGAGAGGCTTCAACACATCACGATAGTGATCAGTTTGAACGTAGCGAACACGAGAACCAAGTTCGGCTTGCCGGTGGCGTAACGCACTCAGAATAAGGTGCGCTTTAGCCCAGTGATACGGGCGTCTAGCTAAGACAGCTTTGGCTTCGATGAGAAGGATCTCTCCCCCGTCATCAAAGTGCGGACCAAGCTGATCCGCCATCAGCCACCTCATCGCGAACGAGACTCGGTTGTTAGGAAAAGAAGCCCTGAAAGGACGACGACTAGACCAAGCCAACCAATGGGTGCAATGACTTCACCCACCACGACAACTGCCATCACGACAGCGACGACTGGTTCGAAGAGTGTGTAAACCGCAGCACGTGAAGCGGGCATCGCTCCCAAGCCAACTGCAAGAAGTAAGTGACCGACCGCTGTCGGAAACAGAACGAGATATGCCATCACAGGAATAGCAAGAGGTTGATTCTGGAATTGACCAGGATCTGCAATAACAAGCGCAATCAAAATCACGAGCAAAGGCGCTGCTGAAACCAACTGAATCGTTGAGATGACGGGACGGTGCCCCATTCCCTGCGGCCTATCAGCATGAGGCTTCATGAGCTTGTTGGCCATGTAGGTATAGAGGGCGTAGGCAAAGCCTGCAACGAGTGCCAGCACAATCCCCAAAGTCACCATCGAAGAGTCGCGAACTACTCCCCCACCGTCTTCGCCAAAGTTTCGACCAGAAACGAGCATTGCTCCACCAGCAACAGTGATGGCAGTGGCAATAAGCCAGCGAGCACTGGGGCGTTGCTTATCCACGCCCCACTCAATCAACCCCGCAAAAAGCGGTGCAGACCCGAGTGCGATGACGTTACCCAGAGCAACACCAGCCCAGCTCATTCCGATGTAAAACACAGTGCTGTACACAGCCAAGCCGAGGGCGCCCAGAATGACTAGCGGCACCGCACCGATGTTCTTCCAGACCATCCGCACACCCGGCAAGGCAGTTGCCCCCAAGATAAGCCCACCAATACCCATGGTGCTGGCGCCGATCACGATGGGGTTGATGCCAGGAATGAAACTGGCGGCCATCCCAGTCGTTCCCCAGAAGGTGCAGGCAAGCAGTAAAGCAACAACACCCCCGCCATAGCTGGCGTGGGGTGTTGTTTTCATAGCTCTCAGACTAGCGAGAAGGGAACTTTGGCGGGTGAAGCCCTGCTAGTTCCTGAATCACACGAACAACCTGGTGGCTGTAGCCATACTCGTTGTCATACCAAACGTAGAGAATGATGTTCTTCCCATTAGCAATGGTGGCAAGGCCATCCACAATGCCGGCACGGTTGGAACCAACGAAGTCGGTTGAGACAACTTCAGGTGATTCGATGTAGTCAATCTGGTTACGAAGGTTCGACTTCAACGAAGCATCACGGAGCATTTTGTTGAGAGTGTCGCGATCGACTGCCTTGTTCAAGGTTAAGTTCAAAATCGCCATTGACACATCGGGGGTGGGAACGCGGATGGCGTTACCGGAGAGCTTGCCCTCGAGTTCAGGCAGAGCCTTGGACACAGCCTTGGCAGCACCAGTTTCGGTGATGACCATGTTCATCGCTGCCGATCGGCCACGACGGTCACCCTTGTGGAAGTTATCAATGAGGTTCTGGTCGTTGGTGTACGAGTGAACAGTCTCCACGTGACCGTATTCAACTCCGTAAGCATCATTGATGACCTTGAGTACTGGAGTAATCGCATTGGTGGTGCAGGATGCTGCGGTGATGATCTTGTCATCTGCCGTGATGGTGTCGTGGTTGATGCCATAAACCACGTTCTTCAAGGGGCTCTTGCCTGGCGCGGTCAGAACAACACGGGAGATGCCCTTGGCTTCAAGGTGCTGAGCAAGTCCTGGCTCATCGCGCCAGCGACCGGTGTTGTCCACCAAGATGGCGTCGTTGATGCCATACGCGGTGTAGTCCACGGTGGTGGGGTCAGAGGAGTAAATGACCTGGATGGGCTTGCCATTAGCAATAATCAGATTCTTTTCCTCATCAATGGTGATGGTGCCATTGAAGGGTCCGTGCACAGAGTCACGGCGCAATAGAGAAGCACGCTTGGTGAGGTCTTTGTCATCACCCTTACGAACAACGATGGCCTTCAAAACTGGACCACGTCCGTTCTCTGCGTTACCCAAGAGAATACGAGCGAGAAGGCGACCAATACGGCCGAAACCATAGAGAACTACGTCCTTCGCGTCATCTGCGGTTGCAGGCTTTCCCTTGCCAGCAACCGGAGCCAGTTCAGCGGCAGCAAAGTCAGCGATGGAATTTCCAGAACCTGCCTGATCAGCAAGGATTCCGGCCACGTTGATGGAAGCGGGACCTGGGTTCAGCGCAACGATGGCCTGAACAAGTTCGAGTGTGCGATTGATGTCGAGTTCTTGACCATCCACGTGACGGGCATAACGGTGGGCCTTCACAATCTGCAGAGGCGATGAGTTGATGAGGCGACGACCGTGAATAGAAGTGACAACGCCGTTGTCACGATACAGACCACCGATCAGCGGGATGAGCTGTTCAGCTACTGCTTGACGGTCGGTCCAGGTGGCGTCATTGTGTGGTGCCATGTGGATGGTTCTCCCTTGAAACTGTCGAAAAGGCCAACCGCTTATCTCGAGCGTTTGACTGAGGTATTCAGTTTGTACCGGGGACGTCTGCGTCTTCCGGGGAGGGAGTATTTCCAGCCTAATTCAGGTGCGGGGAAAACTGTGGGAGATACATTTGTCACTATGGAAATGTTTCAGGCCGAAGGTCGCACTGTTCTCGTCATTGGCGGCCTCGGCGGATTAGGCCGCGGCATCTGTTCTGCCTTCATCACTGCCGGCGCGAATGTCATTGCCCTCGATACCAACACCGAAAAGGAAACTGCTTTTCGGGTGGAACTTGATGCACTTGAGGCTCAATTCAGCGTTATTTGCGCGGATGCAACCACACCCGAGGCGTATGTAGCAGCACAGACCGATGCCTCTTCCCGCGGGCACTGGATCGACACCCTGGTGGTGTGCGCAACTCCCCCACAGTTCACCAAGGCCATAGAAGACTATGACTGGGACTACCACCAGCAGATGATTGATGTATTTCTGAAAATTCCATACGTTGCAACAACTGCTCTATTGCCTGCAATGAAAGAACACTCTTTCGGTCGCATCATCAACATCACCTCAGAGGTATTTGAGAAGAGTGAGCCCTATTCCTCTGCCTATGTCGCCGGCAAGGGTGCTCAGATTGGGTGGACCAGATCTATGGCGACAGAGCTTGCCCCGTTCGGCATCACCGTCAATCACGTCGCTCCAGGATTCATCCCGGTTGAGCGCCACAAAGACCTCCCTCAAGAAGTCCTAGATGGATATCTCGCCACCGTTCCCACTGGACGCTTTGGAACGCCGGCAGATATCGGTGCTGCGTGTGTTTACTTTGCCAGCACAGAAGCGGGTTTTGTCTCGGGGCAGACATTGCTCGTCAACGGCGCGCGCTCACCGCACTAAAACCGACTAAGCAGGACCGTTTGGTAGCAACGGGACTACCCGGTGCTTGAGTTCAATTCCCTGGGCCCGGTAGCTTCCACCAATAATCAAGACTGCACCGAGGACTCCGAGCCAGCCCAGCATCTCAGCACCCAGGAAGACCCCAATCACCACAGCCCAAATAGGCTCTGTTCCCAGCAGCAGGCTCACACGTGCTGCAGAAGTCTTGCGGACAGCCCAGAGCTGAACCAAGAAGGCGAACACGGTGCACGCTGCAGCCAGATAGAACAGATCGAGCCAATCAAGAGCAGTGAAAGTTGAGTAGCTTGCAATCACTCCGGGAACGTCAGCTGCGGTGAACACCACAGCACAAACAACTGTCTGCACGAAAGTCACACTGACTGAGCTGTAGCTATAACCCGTGGTGAGTTGCCCCAGCGCTGTGACGTGAATGCTTCTCACAATTGCAGCACCCAGCATGAGGGCATCACCCCAGTTGGGGGTATGGAATCCGTTTCCAGAAACCAATAACAACACACCCACGACAGCAACAGTGGCGGCGATGAAGTAGCTTCGCGGCAACCATTTCTTGAGCCACAGTGATTCCAAGATGGGCGTGAACACAATGGTCATACTGATGATCAGTCCAGCATTAGTAGCGCTGGTAAGTTTCACGCCCCAGGTTTCTAAGCTCAGAATTCCAGCTTGGGTGAGACCAAAGAAGACGCCAATCAGAAATCCTCGCCGGTCCAGTCGGCGGTTCTTGGATATCGCCCAGACCCCCAACATGATGACGGATGCAATAAGGAAACGTGCGGAGAGAATGGCAAAGACACTGCCATGCTCCGTGAGAACTTTGGTTGCTAAGTAGCTACTTCCCCACACTGCGGCAACACCTAGGAGCAGAATGTCTGCTTTGTTGCGGCTGAAGAAGTTCACTTATTCACTCTAGGAGCCTTGGGCGCGTTCGGCTTGCATCCAGACTTCGGGCGTAGGCTCAGCCCAAGAGCCATTGCGGCTCCCTACGAAGGGAAAGACCATGGCTGAGAAAAACATCAAGAAGAGCAGCGGCAAGACAGCACCTGCTAAGTCGCTCAAAGAAAAGCGTGCTGACAAAAAAGACAAAGCCACCGCTAAGGCAAACTACAAAGAGGTTTAGCCTTCTGTGTGACTAGTGCACACTCAAGCCAGACACCAACAAGGTGATGGCCAACACAGCAAATACTCCTGCCACGACAAATTCCATGGCAATGGTGAAACCTGTGGTGGTCATCACCTTTCTCATTGCCGAAGCAGCAAAAACCAACGTAGTGAGCCACACGGCAGAAACCACGACAAAGATCAGACACAAGAAGACCAGCTGAAGCGGAACACTTTCTGCCTTACCTAAGAACTGCGGGAAGAACGCAAGGAAAAAGATCAGCACCTTGGGGTTTGTCACGTTTGTGAGAAAACCGAGAACAAAAGGCCCTGCCTTGCCCTTCACTCCAGCAGCCTCAATATCGACCGGCGAATACGTTCCGGCCTTGTTCTGAGAAACCAGCTTGATACCGGCGCGCAGGGATTGCACTGCAAGGAACAGCAGATACAGCGCGCCTACTATCTTGAGCCAAAACAATGCGCCTGGTGCACGTGCGATAACCAAACCAACCCCAGAGATCAACAAAATCGACAGGGTGGTAATTCCGGCATATATGCCAAGCATGGTGAGGAAACCAGCTTTCACTCCCCCACGCAAGGTAGAGCGCAACATCAAAAAGGTGTCTGCACCAGGAGAGAGAATGATCACCAATGCCGAGACAAGAAATGCTGGCAGGACAGCGTAATCCAGCATGGATTACTCGTCGTTGAGTGCTGCGTTCAAAGCCTCAATGACTATGGCGTGATCATCTTGTTGAGGAACTCCACTGGCAATGACAGCGCCCACGAACACATCGCCGATGAAGAGCGGGAACCCGCCACCATGTGCAGCAAAGGACTGATCTAGACCTGTTTCTGCGTGAAATTCTTTGCCTTGAGCAATCAACCGCTGACCAACCAAGAACGAGGATTCTTGGAATTTATAAACTGTCTTGCGCTTGCGCTCAATCCAGTCATCATTTTCTGCAGTGGTTCCAGGGCAGGCATATCTAAAGACGTGTTGATCTCCGAGAAAAACGGAAACTGCAAGTGGCCAGTTCCGCTCTTCTGCACGTGCAGCCAGATCCATTCCTAGCGCAAGAGCATCCTCGTGACTGAGCGAGTCAAAACGAAGGTCTACGCATTGACGTTCTAACTCAGCAACGTCTGCGAGGAGTTCAGAATCTGACATGTTCTCAACCTAGTGGCTGGAATTACTTTGCGGCAGAACCGATGATGGCGTCGACATCAATTTCGACAAGCATGTCTGGTGCTGCAAGAGCACTTACTTCAACAGCGGTTGCAGCAGGACGGATGTCCCCGAAGAATTCACCATGAACCTTGCCCACAGCATCAAAGTCAGCGATGTTGGTGAGGTAGATGCGAGTGCGAACAAC
>ERZ1034363.855-NODE-855-length-19006-cov-3.017169_pt1 | contig 19006 bp, 14 predicted proteins | sample MGYA00520616_ERZ1034363 | MGnify/ENA primary metagenome ERZ1034363 (study PRJEB33736, sample SAMEA104284506) | Azolla filiculoides | biome: Urban; feature: Water surface; material: Ditch water | place: Netherlands | collected 2015-10-28 | depth 0-0.1 m ...
CGAAGAAAAGAGTAATAAAAAAAACCAGATTTATACCTTCCTTTTTACTTGATTTTCCGGCAGTAAAAAGATTGAACAATGCCGTTATCAATATCGTTATGGGAATCAGCAACTCTACAACATTAACTTTTATAGCGATGATTCCATAAACAGAAAGCAACAATGCCATCGTGTGACCAATTGTAAAAAGGCTGACCAAAAGAACTATTCTTTTCCAATCCTTAAACGAAAACGGAACCGCTAATGCTATTAAGAATAAAACGTGGTCGTAAGCATGAATATCTAAAACGTGTTTTAATCCTATTTGAAAGTAAATCCAAAATTCTGACATCGGTAAATTATTAAGTTGATAATGGGTTTGTAAACTTACGATTAATTTTGAAAATCTTGATTTCGATTCTACAAATCATTTGAGGAAAAAACGATTTAATTCAGCAAAAATTAGAAAAGAAATTGAAATAAATAATCAAAAAATACTTATCTTTATGATATAAAAACCAACTATTATGTCATTTTCAGAACTATTTGATAGCGAATTCAAACAAAGAAATAAAGGTCATTTCTCAGCCATAGTTCGCGTGGCGCTTGCCGACGGAAAATCTACTCCTGAAGAAAAAGCATTTTTAGACAAACTGGCCATAAATCTTGAAATCAGTCCTTCGGAATACGAAGAGATTTTAGAAAACCCATTAAAATACCCCATTAACCCTCCTTACTTGTATGTAGAGCGATTAGAGCGTTTGTATGATTTGGCGAGAATCGTGCATATAGACCATCATTTAGGCGACAAACAAGAACGATTATTGGTGAAATTTGGATTAGCTTTAGGATTTACTCCTGGCAATGTCAATTACATTGTCAATAAAGCGCTGACTTTAATTGATAAAAAAGTAGACTCAGACACTTTTGTTTATGAGATGAAAAACATGAATAAGTAACCTAAAAAACCATTAAGAAAGTTCCTTTATTACGATTTACTCCTAATTCAGTTACTTTCTTAATGGTTTAAATATAAAACAAAGCTTTTTAATACTTACTCAGTTTGGCTTTGTGCATAAAATCTTCTGCTTTTTCCACCATATTATAGCTTCCGCAAAAGAACGGAACGCGTTCGTGTAACTCCGTTGGTTCAATTTCCATTATTCTGTTAAAACCATCCGAAGCTTTTCCGCCGGCTTGTTCTGCAATAAATGCCATTGGATTACATTCGTATAACAATCTCAACTTTCCTTTAGGCGCTTTTGAACTTGTTGGATACAAATAAATTCCACCTTTAATCATATTGCGATGAAAATCAGAAACCAAACTTCCTATATATCGCGAAGTGTATGGCCTGTCCCCTTCTTCGAACTGGCAATATTTGATATAATCTTTTACACCTTGAGGAAAATGAACATAATTCCCTTCATTTATCGAGTAAATAATTCCGTCTTGAGGAAATTGCATTTTTGGATGAGACAAATAAAAGGTTCCAATTGCCGGGTTCAACGTAAATCCATTTACACCATGTCCTGTGGTATAGACTAACATTGTCGAGGTTCCATAAATTACATAACCGGCTGCCACTTGATTAATTCCGGGTTGTAAAAAATCCTCAAGAGTTACCGGTGTTCCAATTGGTGTAATTCTTCGGTAAACCGAAAAAATAGTTCCTACCGAAACATTCACATCAATATTCGAAGAACCGTCGAGCGGATCCATTAAAACCACATATTTATTATTGTGGCAATTATCTGAACCTTGAACGGTAATAAAATCATCATTTTCTTCGGAAGCGATTCCGCAGACAATTTCCCGATTAATTAACGTTTGAATAAAAATCTCATTAGCATAAACATCTAATTTTTGTTGGTCTTCGCCTTGGATATTTTGTTCTCCGGCTGCGCCAATAATGTCTACTAATCCGGCTTTATTCACTTTGTAGTTAACCACTTTCGCAGCTAATCGAATTGAGTTGATAATCCGTGATAATTCGCCTGACGAGTATTGAAAGGCATTTTGATTTTCGATGATAAATTCACCTAGTGTTTTGTTGCGTTGTTCCATTACGAAATCGTTGTAGTTGTTTTGAAGTCACAAATGTCGTGTTTTTTGTGAAAACAAATTGAATACTATTTATTTAGTTTATCAGTATTGTATATTTGCTGTTTTAAGTGGTATTTTAGTGCTATAAATAGTAATTTAGTCCGCTAAAAAATCATTAAAAATAAAATCATGAATATTAGAAAAGGAACTTCTCAAGACATGAAAGCCGTTTTAGGACTTATTCAAGAATTAGCCGAGTTTGAAAAAGAACCGGATGCTGTCTTGATTACGGTTGACGATTTGATTAGAGATGGTTTTGAGTCTAATCCTTTATTTCATGTTTTTGTTGCCGAAGTCGAAGCAGAAATTGTTGGAATCGCTTTGTATTACTACCGATATTCTACCTGGAAAGGAAAAACAATCCACCTGGAAGATTTAGTAGTCAAAGATAAAATGCGCGGAACCGGTGTGGGTTATGCACTGTACTCCGAAATCATCAAACAAGGCAAAAAAGACAACGTGAGACGTATCGAATGGAATGTACTCGACTGGAATACACCGGCAATTGCATTTTATGAAAAATCAGGCGCTAAAGTTCTTGATGAATGGAGAGTAGCTCAAATGGACGAAGCAGCAATTAACTATTTCGTCGAAAATAAATTGAAAAACTAAAGGAATTAAAATATGATTTTGTTTCAGACAAAAAATCTGAAATCTGAAATCTGAAATCTAAATTAAAATGAGAGTATTCAAATTTGGTGGTGCTTCTGTAAAAGATGCCGATGGAATTAAAAACGTATATGACGTTTTACAAAAAGCAGGTTACGAAGATGTATTATTAGTGGTTTCTGCCATGGGCAAAACTACAAATGCCCTTGAAGTGGTGATAAAGAACTATTTTGATAAATCGGCAGAATTAAATTCATCGGTACAAGAAGTAAAAAAATACCACAATCAGATTTTGTTGGATTTGTTTGAAGATGAGAAAAACGAAGTTTTTGCCGCTGTAAACGGTCAATTTTCAGATTTGGAATATTTTTTGGCACACAATAAATCACCAAATTACAATTTTGTTTACGACCAAATCGTAAGTTATGGCGAATTGATTTCGACTACTATTTTAAGTCATTTTATGAACTTTATGGGAATCAAAACACAATGGTTAGATGTTCGTAACTTTATAAAAACCAATGCTAATTATAGAGATGCTGAAGTAGACTGGGAATTGACACAGAAAAATATTGCCAAAAACGTAAAACGCAAAATATTAAATATTACTCAAGGATTCTTAGGTTCTGATGAAAATAATTTCACTACCACTTTAGGCCGTGAAGGATCAGATTACACCGCTGCCATTTTTGCCTATTGCTTAAATGCCGAAAGTGTAACCATCTGGAAAGATGTGCCGGGTGTAATGAATGCGGATCCGCGCTATTTTGAAAATGCAAGTTTATTGAACCAAATTTCGTATCGTGAAGCAATTGAATTGGCTTTTTACGGCGCAACGGTAATTCACCCAAAAACTTTACAACCTTTACAAAAAAAGGAAATCCCTTTGTATGTAAAATCATTTATCAATCCGTTGTTAAAAGGAACAAGTGTTTCAAAAGGGGTTGATTTAGAACCGTATTTACCTTGTTTTATTGTCAAAAGAAACCAACTTTTGATTTCACTTTCTTCAATAGATTTTTCATTTATCATGGAAGAAAACATCAGTGAAATTTTTGCTTTGTTTCACCAATTCAAAATCAAAGTTAATTTAATCCAGAATTCAGCGATTAGTTTTTCGGTTTGTGTAGAGGACAAATTTGATAATTTCAATGAATTGAATGCTATTTTGTCTAAAAAATTCAAAGTAGAATTTGATGAAAATGTGACATTATACACCATCAGACATTTCAACGACCAAGCAGCACAGACTGTAGAAAATAATAAAGTGGTTTTATTAAAACAAGTAAGCCGCGAAACGATGCAAGTCGTAACTAAAGAATAAAGAATAGGGTAGAAAAATTGTTAATTTAAAAAAGGAAGTTGATTTATTCGGCTTCCTTTTTTTACGCTTTTAAAGTACAAAAATGGAATTATTCGGTTCCGGAATCAAATAATCTCCTTCTGATAATTTCCCAATTATAAATACTACTTTTGACACTTTCGAGTTATAGTATTTATGTTAAAAAAATTCCTTTTTTGGATTGTAATCTGTACTTTTTCCGGGCTTCAGGCGCAGGAAACGAATACACTGTATCAAACCAAAAAAATTCCTGTTTCCCGAGACACTATTTCACTTGAAAACAATAGCATCAATTCCAGTTTTTTTGAATTGCTTGACACCAAAGGAAATCTTTTAGACCCTTCTCAATACAGTATCAATTTTCAAAAAGGAACATTAGTACTCCATAAAAATATACTCATTGAGTCTGATTCTGTTACGGTACAGTATTTAAAACTTCCAGAAAGTTTAACCAAAGAATACCGTATTTATGACCCAAGTCAAGTGGTCAGTAATAAAGCCGCAACTGAAAATTTATACCAAATTCAAAAAGATTCACCCAAAAAAAACATTCCTTTTGACGGATTAAACACTTCGGGAAGTATCACTCGCGGCGTTACCATAGGCAACAATCAAAACACAACTTTAAACTCCAATCTGGATTTACAAATCACAGGGAAAATTTCGGAGAAAGTCAGTTTACGCGCCTCTTTACAAGACAGTAATATTCCGTTGCAAGACGGCGGTTATTCTCAGAAACTAGATCAGTTTGACAATGTATTTTTGGAACTTTTCAGTGACAAATGGAACATCCGCGCGGGTGATGTTTTTCTTGAAAACAGGAAAACCCAATTCCTGAATTTCAATAAAAAAGTACAAGGCTTATCGACCAATTTTGACTTTGGAACCGAAAATAACCATACCAATATTTTTACATCCGTAGCATTAGTAAAAGGACAATATGCCAAAAGCAACTTTGTGGGACAAGAAGGCAATCAGGGACCTTATAAATTAAAAGGACAAAACGGCGAATTATATGTACTTGTTATTTCAGGTTCTGAACGGGTTTACGTCAATGGAAATTTATTAAAAAGAGGCGAAAACAATGATTATACAATTGATTATAATGCCGGAGAAATTATTTTTACACCGCTTTTTACGATTACATCCGAAATGCGAATTACTATAGAATACCAATATTCGGACAGAAATTATACCCGGTTTGTCACTTACGCAGGAGCAACCCATGAAAACGAGAAATGGAGTTTTGGCGGATATGTATATTCTGAAAGCGATTTGAAAAACCAACCTTTACAACAAAATCTTTCCGAAGATCAAGCTCAAATTCTGGTCAATGCAGGTGATAATCCAGATTTAATGGTGGCGCCATCAGCTTATGAAGATTCGTACTCTGATAATAAAATCCTGTATAAAAAAACAGGGGTAAACGGAGTTGAAATTTTTGAATATTCAAATTTACCGGAAGACGTTTTATACAATGTTCGGTACAATTTAGTGGGAACAAACAAAGGGAATTATATTTTAGCAAATACAGCGGCAATTGGACGAATATATCAATACACAGCGCCAATAAATGGTATTCCGCAAGGAAATTACGAACCTGTTGTACAACTTGTAGCACCAACAAAAGTACAGGTCGCAACCTTTTTGGGAAAATACAAACCCACCGAAAAAACAGCAGTAGATTTTGAAATAGGTGTCAGTTCCAATGACAAAAATTTATTTTCGTCAATTGACGACAGCAATAACAAAGGATTAGCCGGAAAAATAAATGCAAAACAACGTTTGTTTTCAAAAAAATGGAATGTTGATGCTTTCGCCAATTATCAATTTATACAAGATAATTTTTCCTCAGTGGAACGACTTTACAGCATTGAATTCGACAGAGATTGGAATTTAGGCACGACTGCTACCGGCAATCAAAGTTTTTTAGTTTCCGGATTAAATTTCAATTTAAACCCAAAAAACAACACTCAAAACAAAGGAAATGTAGCGTATCAGTTTGAAAAATTAGATTTCACAAATCACTTTTCCGGAAGCAGGCACAACATTGACGGAATTATAAAATTGAAAAACTGGAGTTTTCAGAATAAAGGTAGTTTTTTAAAGAGTGACGGTACGGTTTCAACTTCAAAATTCTTGCGAAATCAGTCTCAAATGCGATTTCATTTCAATAAAAACTGGATTGGAAGCAGCTTGAGAATTGAAGATAATCAAGAAAAAGAGAAGGCTACGAATCAATTTTCGGCTTTAAGCCAACGATTTTCTGAATATGGTTTTTTCACGGGAAGAGGTGACAGCACCAAAGTTTTTGTGGAATTGGGTTATTTAAAAAGAACCAATGACAGTTTACAAAACGGAATAATTCAGCGGGTGAATGCATCACAAACTTTTATTTTAAAATCGAAGTTAATTCAAACTAAAAAAAGCGATTTATCGGTTTATGTAAATTACAGAACGCTAAATTTTATTACTGGCACGAAAGAAAAAGAATCTTCATTGAATTCCAGAATCCTCTACAACGATCGTTTTTTTAATCAATTAATCCAAAACACAACCGTCTACGAAACCAATTCCGGCAGCATTCCGCAACAGGAATTTACATATCTGGAAGTTGCAGCCGGGCAAGGAGTATACACTTGGAACGACTACAACGGTAACGGAATTCAGGAATTAGAGGAATTTGAAGTTGCATCTTTTATTGATCAGGCAAAATACATCAGAGTCTTTTTGCCCAATAGAATTTACATCAAAACACACCAAAACAAATTATCCCAATCGATTACCCTGAACCCAAATCAATGGCAAAATGAAAATGGAATCAAAAAAATCCTTTCTTATTTTTACAACCAAACGTCATTTAGTATTGACCGAAAAACAAAAAGTGACGGCAACAATTTCGAGTTGAATCCTTTCCTTCCATCCAATGAAAATGTGTTGGGGCTGAATTCGAGTTTCAGAAACAGTTTGTTCTATAATCGAGGCAAACAAAACCATTCTATCACATACACTTATTTGAAAAACAGTACAAAAAACTTGTTGTCAATTGGCTCACAAGAAGCTACAAATGGCTCCCACCAATTGCAATACAATCATTTATACCAAAAAAGTTGGTTGTTTGGCTTTTTTGCAAAAACCATACAAACAACACTAAATTCTGAAAATTATCCAGAAAAAAATTATGCCATCAACGGCTACCAATTAGCACCGAAAATCAGTTATCTTTTTTCGAAAAATACCAGTTGGGATTTATTTTATGAAATACAAAACAAGGAAAATCAAATTGGAAATTCAGAAACACTTCTTCAAAACCGATTAGGAACCTCGTTTTCATATGCCGGTGACAAGAAAATCACACTCAACGGAGAGTTTTCTTTTTATCAGAATAAATTCAGCGGAAATGAATTTTCTTCGGTAGGATTTCAAATGCTCGAAGGATTGCAAACCGGACAAAATTTAACCTGGCGATTGCTTTTGCAAAAAAATCTGACCCAATTTTTGGACATCAACTTAAATTATCAAGGACGAAAAAGCGAATTAAGCCAAACCATTCATACAGGAAATGTACAATTAAGAGCTTATTTTTAGCATTGATAATTAGCAAATTACATCTAAAAAAAAACGGAAATAAAAGTTATAATTTAAAATAGAGAGACTACTCAAAAACGAACAGCAACTTTTTATTTAAGGTTTTCTAAAGTACATTTACAGTAAAAATAAATTAATAGTTTGGTAATATCTTGACAATACGAAAAACCACTTCATTGACTAACTTTCAAATTCAAATAACAAATGAATCTCGCTAAATGAATTTGAATTCAAACAACAAGACTATTTTAATCGCGCCCTTAAATTGGGGATTAGGACATGCTACACGTTGCATTCCTATCATCAAAGCATTACAAGAAAATAATTTCATCCCAATAATTGCTTCCGATGGAATTGCATTGGCGCTTTTACGAAAAGAGTTTCCATATATTCAAACATTAGAACTGCCTTCATACCAAATAGAATACGCCAAGAACGGTAAAAATTTCAAATGGAAATTACTGAAGAATCTCCCAAAAATGATGGAAGCCATTTGGGAAGAAAAAAGATTAGTCAAAAAATGGGTCAAAAAATATGCTATTGAAGGTATTATTTCCGACAATAGATTAGGGGTTTTTAGTCCAAAAGTTCCTTCAGTGTTTATCACGCATCAACTGAATGTCATGACCGGGAATACCACTTGGATAACCAGTATTTTACATCAAAAAATTATCAAAAAATACACAGAATGCTGGGTTCCTGATATTGAAAATGCTCCAAATTTGACGGGGAAATTAGGACATTTAAAAACAAATACACTAGACTTGAAATACATTGGACCATTGAGCCGTTTACACAAAAAAGAAGTGCCTCAAAAATATGATTTAATGGTAATTCTTTCCGGTCCCGAACCGCAACGGGGAATTCTGGAAGAGATATTAAAAAGAGAAGTTTTACGATTTGATGGCAAAGTCGTTTTCATCAAAGGAATTGTCGAGAAAGAACAAAAGAAAGAAGAAATAGAAAACATTACGTATTACAATTTCATGAATACGCGCCAAATCGAACAAACTTTTAACGAAAGTGAAATTGTACTTAGCCGTTCGGGATATACCACTATCATGGACTTGGCTGTCCTGCAAAAAAAGGCTTTTTTTATTCCTACTCCAGGGCAATACGAACAAGAATATTTAGCAAAAAAACTAAAAAACAACAATTTAGTTCCTTATGTTGAGCAAGACAATTTTAGAATTGAAGCACTTGCAGAAATAAAAAATTATCAAGGATTACCAATCGTAAACACCGCTTTTGATTGGGCTGATTTATTAAAAGTTTTTGACGATAAATAAAAAACACTAATCAGAACCTGTCCGATTAGTGTTTTTTATGATTTTAAAACGCTTATAATTTAACTGTCTAATTTCTTGTCGTCAAATTTTTCGTGTTTGATTATTTTAGCATGAATCATAAAATGAACATATTCAGCAATGTTTGTGCAATGCTCAGAAATACGTTCAAGATGTTTCAACACAATTACAAGATTAGTACCGGAAACAACCGCTTTCGAATTTGTTTTCATCTCCGTAATGATGTCGTGAATCGCTTCATCACATCTATTTTTGATGGTTTTATTCAAAACAAAAATCTCTCCTATTGTACTTTCATCACGTGTTATGAAACATTCATTGGTTTTAGTAGTCACTAACTCCACTTGACGCGCTAATTCTGCTATGTTAAATTTAGCAATCAAGTCGTGTTTGTCTTTAATGCTTTTTGTTTTTTTGATGATGCTAATAGATAAATCTCCTATACGCTCAATCTCATTGCTAATTTGCATCGCCGACATGATAAAACGCAAATCTGAAGCTACAGGTTGCTGTAACGCAAAAATACTTTGACAAATCTCATCAATTTTCACATCTAATTTATCAATTTTATGCTCCGTTTTCTTCACTTCTTTTCCTTCAGCAGCAGCTTCTGAAAGCAAAGCACTTACAGATTCACTCACCTGAATTTCAGCAAGTTTACCTATTTTTATAATTATATTTTTAAGTTTTTCTAATTCCATTTCAAAGTGTGTCATCCTATTTTTTTTTTAATATTAAGAGTAAAAATCACAACAACAAAACAAGCATTAAAGCCTGCAAGTTCGTTTTAATTTTTATCCAAATCTACCGGTGATATAATCCTCGGTTTGTTTTTTCTCTGGTTTGGTAAAAATAGCATTTGTTTTTCCCATTTCAATCAATTCACCCATATAAAAAAAAGCAGTATGATCACTTGTTCTTGCCGCTTGTTGCATGTTATGTGTAACAATTATTATGGTGTATTGTTCTTTTAGCTCATGAACTAATTCTTCGATTTTAGAAGTCGATATTGGATCTAATGCACTCGCAGGTTCATCCATAAGAATAATATCCGGGCTTACTGCCAAAGTTCTAGCAATACACAAACGTTGTTGTTGACCACCTGAAAGACCCAATGCAGAATCGCCCAATCTGTCTTTTACCTCATCCCAAATAGCCGCTTGTCGCAAAGAAACCTCAACAATTTCGTCTAATTCAGTTTTGTTTTTTATCCCGTTAATTTTCGGACCGTAAGCAATATTCTCATAAATAGATTTCGGAAAAGGATTTGATTTTTGAAAAACCATTCCAATTTTCTTTCTAATATTAACAACATCTACGTCTTTATTGTAAATATCAACGCCTTCAACCAGCATTTGTCCAGTAATTGTAACGTCAGGAATAAGATCATTCATTCTATTGATACATCTCAAAAAAGTAGATTTTCCACAACCGGAAGGACCTATTAAAGCAGTCACTTTATTGGCTGGAATTTGCATCGAAATCTCTTTCAAAGCCTTTTTTTCGCCATAGTATAAGGATAAATCTTTAACTTCTATTTTTATATCTCTCATGTTCTTTAATGTTATGTCTAAAATAATAAATTAGTAAATCGAATTGGAAATTATTTAGCTCTTCTTCTAATTCTGGATCTAATAATTACCGCTACCAAGTTTAAGGATAAAGTAAGGATTAACAATACCAAAGTCGTAGCAAACTGTATAGGCATTGTTTTTTCTACATCAGATGATTGTGTAGACATAATGTAAATATGATATCCCAAATTCATGAATTGATCACTCATTGACGCCGGTAAAGTAGCTAAATAATATGCCGCTCCCGTAAATAAAATAGGTGCAACTTCTCCAGCTCCACGGCTTACCGCAAGAATTGTCCCAGTCATAATTCCGGAAACAGAACCCGGAAGAACCACTTGTTTTATCGTTTGCCATTTTGTTGCTCCCAATGCTAAACTAGCTTCGCGCAACTCTCTTGGAATTGTTTTCAACGCCTCTTCAACAGAAACAATAATAACCGGAAGCGTTAATAATGCCATTGTAAGACTCGCCCAAAGAATATTGGGTTGCCCCCAATGCAACTCGCCTGCATTAAAAACCTTATCAACTCCTCCTCCTACAAATTGAATAAAAAATCCAAGACCAAAAAGTCCAAATATAATAGAAGGCACAACTGCTAATGTACGAACCGAAAATCGAACAGCTGCGGCGAATTTAGAATTCTCCTTTGCATATTCTGTAAGATAGATAGCCGTAATTGTCCCGAAAGGAACTGCCGCAATCGACATGACAATAACCAATATAAAAGTTCCGATTAAAGCCGGAAAAATTCCTCCTTCGGTCATTCCATTTGTTGGGAAAGTAGAAATAAATTCCCATGAAAATCTCTCGCGTCCTTGATAAATAATAATACCAAGAATTACAAAAAGAACGGCAATAATCAAGAAAACGGCAACTTGCGTAATTCCAATAACTATATTTCCTTTTAAATCCGCACCCCTCTTTTTACTTGGAAAAAAAGCAGTGTTTATTTCGTTATTAACTGTATCCATAATTTATTTGCCTTGAAATTTTTTGATTAATTTGCCTTTCACATAGAATTCTGCGATAGCATTTAAACCAAAAGAAAAAATAAAAAGTAATGACCCAATGAAGAATAAAACACTGTAATGGGTTTCTCCAAAAACAGTTTCGGCCATCTCAGAACCAATGGTAGCAGCAAAAGTTCGCACACTCTCAAAAGGATTTGCCGACAGTAAAGCAGCATTTCCTGTAGCCATAAGAGCAATCATAGTTTCTCCAAAAACCCTTCCCACTCCTAAAAGTAATGCAGCAAAAATCCCTGGCGTTGCAGCCGGTAATATTACTAAAAAAGCAGTTTGTGCCTTACTGGCGCCAAGTGCTAAACTGGCTTCGGTAAATGTTTTTGGGATTGCCGAAAGAGCATCTTCTGAAATGGTATAAATAATAGGTATCGCAGCCAATGCCATGGCAACTCCACCAATAAACGCATTTAACCTTGAACCGTATCCAAAAATATCCTGAAAGAAGGTAGCCAAAACCATCAAGGCAAAAAAACCAATCACTACTGACGGGAAAGCCGCCAACATTTCGATAATAGGTTTTATGATTTCCTTGACTCTTTTTGAGGCAAAACAAGAAGTATAAATTGCAGCAAGAATCGCAATTGGTCCCGCAATCAACATGGATATAATAGTAACTTTTAGTGTCCCTATCAGTAATGCTATTAATCCAAAACGAGGATTATCAGAAACGGGAACCCATTCAGTAGAGACAAAAGTACTCCAAGTCCTATCAGCTCCTTCCTTGTTTTCGGAAGCTACAACTGGAGTTTCTTCGGCACTTCCTACAGATAAATCTTCGGTAGCATCTCCATACGTTTCCGGCTCTAAATCTTCGGTTGGAGCACCATAAGATTCTGGTTGTAAATCTTCATTAGAAACTACTTCAGCACCATAAGTCTCCGGTGCTAAATCTTCCGCAGGCGCACCATAGGATTCCGCTTTGTCAGATTGGGCAGCTTGAATTTCGGTAGTTTCTTTTACTTTATCTCCAAAACTGAACAACGGTAAAGATTCTTTGAAAACAAAAATAAATATCAAGAAAATAATTGCAATGGATAAAAAAGCAACACTGGAAATAATTTTTTCGGCTAGAAATTCTGATAAGCGAAATTGCTTTTTCAACGTTTCTTTAGTGAAACTTGGATTCTTAGGAAATTGGGGATTCATCTGAATTATTTAAGAATTCATATAAGATAAAACAAAACACCCCTCAGTATTGTTTGAGGGATGCTGCTGTTTTTTGATTATTTTACTGGATAATATCCTACCTCTACAATCACTTTTTGACCTTCAGGACTTAAAATCCAGTCGATAAAAGCTTTAGTATCACCGGTTGGTTTAGATTTTAAATACATGAACAAATATCTTGCGATTGGATATGTTTTATTTTTGATAGTTGCTGCAGTTGGTAAAACACCTTTACTTTTAGCATCTTTCTTTACTTTACAATCTTTAACTCCTTCTGCATAAGCAGCACCACCATAACCAATACCATATTTATCTTTTTTCACTGCATTAATAATTGCTGCAGTTCCAGGTAACGTTTGACAAGTTGGAGAAAAATCAGTTTTAACTACGTGCTCTTTAAAGAATTCGAAAGTTCCTGAACTACTTTCTCTTCCGTACAATTGAATTTTTGCATCAGCACCACCAACTTCTTTCCAATTGGTTATTTTTCCTGAAAAAATATCTCCCAATTGTTGAATTGAAAGTTCATTAACACCATTGGCTTTGTTTAAGAAAATAGACAAACCATCTTTGGCGCAAGCGATTTCAATTCCGCTCTTTTTATATTTAGTTTTAATTTTTTCTAATTCTGTTGGTTTAATCGGACGACTTGAGTTAGCGATATCCGTAGAACCATTGATTAAGGCAGCAATACCTACACCTGAACCTCCTCCGGTTACTTGGATTGTTGTTTCAGGATGTTTTTTCATATAGATTTCAGCCCATTTTTGAGATAAAATAACCATGGTATCCGAACCTTTTACCGTAATTTTTGTTAAAGAAGTAAAAGAAAATCCTATTGCCATAATAAGTAATAGAATAGCAGCTAATTTTAATTTTGTTGTTTTCATTTTTTCTAATTTGTAAGACTATTTTTTTGTTTTTTTATTTATTTATTAAAAATTAAATTGAGCTTGTAATCTCAATAAGTTTCCGCGTTGTCTGTTATTTGGAAGCGCACTGTCTTCAAAAGTTCGGTCAGCAATTACCCATTCCGCTACCAATTCAAATGCTTTAAACGGTTGCCATTCCAGTCCTAATTCGTAATCTCTTACAACATAACTTCTGGCATCTTTTTCAAATTTCTTTCCACCATCATAATATTGAAATTTAGCGAATGGATATAAAAATTGATGTTTTGGTAAATCCCATTTATAGTTCAAAGTTACATAACCTCCTTCTAAATCCGAAGCTTCAACTGAATTGGTAACCTTATCATAACGTGGGCCCTTACCAAAGTTATATTCTGCTTGTACTCCAAACGGTTTTGGATATAAAACAAAAGTTGCAGCAACTCTTTGATCAATAGTATTCAGTTTATTTGGCGTAGTTACTCCTGAGGACAACTCGCTGCCAAAAGCCCATTTTCCGGTGTATGCCTGAATTCCAGGCTCAATAATTTGATCTCCAATAACAAATGGATAACTTACTCTGGTAACTACATGTAAGTTTCTGTTGGCTTCTGATTTATTAGCAGTTTGTCCGTTGTATGCTCCAAAAGCAAAAACTCCATAATCGCCAGATCCTTTGTAACCATCTTTAACAAGCATTGCAAATCGATCTCTGATTTTACTTGGCGCCCAATAAAAGAATACTCCTAAATCTCTTTCGTTTGCAACCGCACTATTCAAGGCGTCATTACGGTCTAAAGTCAAACGATTTTGACTAGATTGTAAATTTTCAAAACCAAAAGGAACTTTACTTTGTCCTACTCTTACTCGAAATTCTTTCTTAGTATCAAATGACAAATCAAAATAAGCATCTCTGATTTGAGCAAAATTATTTACACCAGATGTTGGAGAACTGGCAAAATCAGGTTGGATATAAAAATACACATTAGGGTGAATTTGTCCTGAGAATACAATACGTGCACGTCTTATGAAAAATCCGTTATTCGATTTTGCGTCTGCTGCAGTCGATGTTGTTCCCCATGATTTATCACATTGTTCACAAGATACTTTATCATTAGACGAAAGCAATCCATTATACCTTACTTGGGCATAACCTCTTATTCCTATATTATCATACCAATGTTCTTTCTTTGGTTTGTTTTTGTCTTCTTGTTGTTTTGCTTTATTTATAGAATCAACTATACGTATTACAGATTTTGTAATTTCATCTTTTTGAACGTCTTGTGCATTAGAGAACATAGAGCATCCCACCAAAATTGCAAATAAAATTTTTTTCATTCTTTTATGATTTAATTTTTTGCAAATGTGGCACTGTTATGTTAAGCGAATGTTAACACAATATTATGTTGATGATAAATTAACATTAGAAACACACTAACGTACTGTTTTAGTGACATTTGAATTGTTTTCTTGATGTTTTTTTAAAGTTAAAAAACAAATTTGTTAATTGATATCCTACATTTATACTTTAGAGGACTATTGTTTTTTGTTTTTAGAATACGAATGAAAACCTGTTAAAGAGACAAAAACTCTTAATTCGTATTATTTAACTCTTGCTTTTTTATTTTGGTTTTCTCGATTGTAAAAGAAAATTCAGAACCAATCCCAAATTCACTTTCTACATATATTTTTTCTTTATGCGCTTCAATAATGTGTTTGACAATAGCCAATCCTAAACCGGAACCGCCTTCTGAACGGGAACCGCTTTTATCAACTCTGTAAAAACGTTCGAAAAGTCTCGGGATATTTTGTTGTTCAATCCCTTCACCATTGTCTGTAACTCGAATCAGCGCTTTTTTATTCGTAAGATTAATAATTGCCACTTCTGTCTCGCCACCTTCTTTACCATATTTTATAGAATTGACAATAAGATTCTCAACCACTTGTTGTATCTTATCTTTATCACCATGAACTAAAATTGGTTTTATATTCTCATTTTCAAAAGCGAGTTTAATTTTCTTTTTGTCAGCTTTCATTTCTAATAAATCGAAAACATTCTGAACCAACTCCACGATATCAAAATCAGAAATTTCTAAGTGTAAATCCCCAGATTCTAATTTGGTAATCATATCCAAATCTTCGACAATATAAATTAATCGCTCTACTCCTTTTTCGGCACGTTTTAAATATTTTTTTCGAACAGATTTATCGTCCATAGCGCCATCGACCAAAGTAGATAAATAACCCTGAACTGTAAATAATGGCGTTTTTAATTCATGAGAAACATTACCAAGAAATTCTCTTCTGTATTCTTCACGAACTTGAAGCATTTCGATTTCTAATTTTTTATCGGTAGCAAACTTCTTAACTTCACGTGTTAAGGTTTCCATATCTGTAGTAATGGGCTGATTTATAAACGAACTGGATTCTAATAAGGAAACATCATCGTATATTTTTTTGACACGTCTGTAAATAAAACGCTCCACCCGATATTGTAAAACCAAAAAAGAAAACAAATAAATTACAACAAGACAGATAAACCCAAACGAAAATAAATTAACACCTTTAGATCCAAAAAACAACACCACCATCAGCAATACAAATCCAGTAGCAAAAAGACTAATGAATAAAGCCGACTTTATCGCGAATTTATAGGTTTTCTTAAAATTGATTTTCATTGATTTAACGCCTGCTTATAAAATAATTTGAAAGTTTAATCTTGTTCTTTAAATAAAAGTACTTTTATACCACTTCAAATTTATATCCTACTCCTTTTATTGTTTTAAAAAAGTCTTCGCCAATTTTTTCTCTCAGTTTTCTGATATGAACATCAATAGTTCTTCCTCCAACAACAACTTCATTTCCCCAAACTTTATCCAAAATTTCATCTCGCTTGAATACTTTCCCAGGTTTTGAAGCCAATAAATAAAACAATTCAAATTCTTTTCGAGGTAAAGCAATTTCGATATTGTCTTTTACAATTTTATATTCTTCACGATTAATTTCGATTCCGCCTACATTAAGTGTTTCACTGTTTTTTTCTTGCTCTTTTAATCGACGCAATAATGCTTTTACTTTACTGACTAATAATTTTGGTTTTATAGGCTTAGTAATGTAATCATCAGCTCCGGCATCAAAACCGGCAACTTGAGAATAATCTTCACTTCTTGCGGTAAGGAATGTGATGATGACATTATTAAGTTCAGGGATTTTTCTAATATTCTCACAGGCTTCCATTCCGTCCATTTCCGGCATCATGACATCCATTATAATAAGGTCCGGAATTTCTTTTTTGGCAGCAGCAACTGCTTCTTTTCCGTTTGTTGCCGTATAAATTCTATATCCTTCTTGTGTAAGATTGTATCCTACGATTTCTAAAATATCCGGTTCATCATCCACCAACAGGATTTTAATGTCTTTTTTCTTCATATTAAAAGTAGCAAAAATTATGTTTATCAAATTGGTTTTTTTGTGTAAAAAAATCCAACGATTCTTCATTGCGATTGTAAATATAATGATAAAACAGCACTCAAAAAACGTGTTAACCTTAATTTAATGTACCAACGATTTGGTAATATTGAACCAACAAAAACATAACGACTACATAACCTGAACTTAACAAACCCGCCTTTAATTTGCAAAAAAATAAACATCAAACAAAATGAAATTAAAATTTCTAATTATTACATTATTCATTTGTGTCCTAGGATTTTCACAAAACAAAGGGACTATTTCAGGAATTTTGACTGATAAAGATTCAAATAATCAGCCACTACCCTTTGCAAATGTTTTAATAAAAGGAACAAAAACAGGCGTAAATACAGATTTAGACGGTAAATATTCTATTGCTGTTACTCCCGGGAATTACATTCTACAATTTAGTTTTGTAGGTTACGAATCTTTAGAAGTTCCAGTAACTGTGAAAGCGGACGAAAAAGTTACTGTAAATAGAACATTAGGTTCTGGCAGTTACAAACTGGAGGATGTTGTTATTAAAGCTGCTGCTCCAAACAGACAAAAAGAAACTGCATTATTGTTAGAACAAAAAAATGCAGTAGAAATTAAACAAACTATCGGTGCTCAAGAATTATCAAGAAAAGGGGTCAGCGATGTTGCTACCGCGGTAACAAAAACTACCGGAATAACGAAACAAGAAGGTTCAGGAAATATATTTGTAAGAGGTTTAGGAGATCGTTACAATTCAACAACTATGAACGGCTTGCCAATTCCTTCTAATGATCCTGAAAAGAAAAACATCAATCTTGATATTTTCTCAACCGATATTCTTGAATATGTATCTATTGACAAAGTATATAACAGCAAATTATATGGTGATTTTGCAGGAGGAAATGTTGATATTGTTTCCAAAGATTATAAAGGAAATGGATATCTTAAATTTGAAATTGGTTCAAAAATCAACACAAATGCAATTAGCAAAGATGCTTTTTCATTGCAAAAAGGAATTAGTAATTTTGGTTTCAACAGCTCATCTATCCCAAGTAATCCACTAACACAATATAATTACAGCAGTTTACAGCTTGAAACTAAGAGCCCTATTGGAAGTAATTTTGGAATTTCGGGAGGAAAATCGTTTAATGTAGGCTCAGAAGGAAAACTAAATCTTTTTGCAACTGCATCATTCGGAAATGATTACACATCAAGAAATGACGGTTCAGCTAAAGGTAGTGTAAACGGAAGCGGTGTTGTGAACAAAAATTTTGAAGATTATTCATTAGTAAGTTACAACACCAATTTTACAGGAATGTTGAATTTAGGTTACAAAATAAACAATAGAAATAAAATTAACTTCAATAGTGTTTTTATAAACACTTCATCTCTTAGCAAAGAGGAATATACCGGATATATCGTAGATATTGCAAATGACGGAAATGGGTTAATTCGTAGAAATAAATTTGAAAAAAACAGTTTATGGATTAATCAATTATTAGGGGAACATACTTTTAATGAGCGTTCAAAATTTAACTGGGGAGCTTCTTATAATACCATCCAAGGAGACATGCCGGATAGAAATCAAAACATTTTCAGAAAAGAACCAACTGGATATGTTTTATCAAGTATTTCTGCACCAGACAATCACCGTTATTATCAAAAATTAATGGAAAATGAAGTCGATGCAAACCTATCATTTAACTATAAATTCAGCAAAACAGGAGAAGGTGAATACAAAGGAAAGTTAACCGCGGGGTACAACGGAAGATTTAAAACAAGAGATTTTGAAGCTACACAATTTAACTTCAAAGCAAATCAAGGATTTAATAACACTATTGTTGACCCAAACAGCTTAGATTCATTTTACAATCAACAAAATTTAAGCAATGGATACTTCGAAATCACTACTTTCAGAGGAAATTATCAAGTTCCAAATGCATTAAAACCACAAACTTATAATGGCGAT
>ERZ1034363.856-NODE-856-length-19005-cov-2.670383_pt1 | contig 19005 bp, 22 predicted proteins | sample MGYA00520616_ERZ1034363 | MGnify/ENA primary metagenome ERZ1034363 (study PRJEB33736, sample SAMEA104284506) | Azolla filiculoides | biome: Urban; feature: Water surface; material: Ditch water | place: Netherlands | collected 2015-10-28 | depth 0-0.1 m ...
ACTGATCAGGAAGCAAAAGCGTTGGTGGGCACCATCAAGGACATTCGCGCTGACGGTGTCTCCATCGTCTGGATTGAGCACGTCGTTCACGCATTGCTTGCCGTGGTCGATCGACTGATTGTGATTAATTTTGGCGCCATGCTGATGGAAGGCGACCCGACGGAGGTAATGGCCAGCCGTGCGGTGCGTGAGGTTTATATGGGAATTGAAGCATGAGTAAGCCACTGTTGCAAACAAAAAATCTGACCAGTTTTTACGGTGACTTTCAGGCCTTGTTTGGCATTGACTTCGACATCGGTGTGGGTGAAGTGGTGTCCATCATCGGCTCTAACGGTGCTGGTAAAACCACGCTCATCAACTTGATGACTGGCGTATTGCCAGTGACCGAAGGCCGAATTGTGTTGCAGGGCGAAGATATTTCGCACTTAGCTCCGCATCAACGTGTTTCACGCGGCATGGTGCGCACGTTTCAAATCAACCAACTGTTCAACTCACTCACGCCTTTAGAGACCTTGACGATGGTGGTCACGCAGCACCGCGGCGAAGGCGCACGCTGGTGGCAACCGCTGGGCCACAACGCGGCCATCACCGAGCGGGCTGAAGCATTGTTGGAACAGTTTCACCTCACCGATGTGATGGAGCAACGTACCGAGCATTTGGCCTACGGCAAGCGCCGCTTGCTGGAGATGGCAATTGCTTTGGCTTGTGAGCCTCGGGTCTTGTTGTTGGATGAGCCTGTGGCAGGCGTGCCAGCGGGCGAGCGAGATGAGTTGCTCAACACTGTCGCGGCATTGCCCAGCGATGTATCCATCGTGTTGATTGAGCATGACATGGACTTGGTGTTTAACTTTGCCGACCGCATCACGGTGCTGGTCAATGGTGCGGTGTTGACCGAAGGTACGCCGCAAGAAATTGCGCATGACCCCCAAGTCAAAGCTGTGTATTTGGGGACGAGCCATGACTAAAGCCACGGAACTGTTGCGCCTTGAAGGTTTGAGCGCGGGCTATGGCGAAGCTGTGGTGCTGCACGACATTTCATTGCGTGTGAATGAAGGTGAAACATTGGCGTTGCTGGGCCGAAACGGCACAGGCAAAACCACGCTGATTGATACCTTGGTGGGGGTGACCACACAACATGGTGGCACTATTCAATTGGGTGGCGCTGCCCTGCATCGCTTGGCTCCGCATGAACGCGCTGCGGCAGGCATTGGCTGGGTGCCGCAAGAGCGCAATATTTTCAAATCGCTCACCGTGCACGAAAACCTCACGGCGGTGGCGCGTGGTGAGAGCGACACCAAGCATCGCGCTTGGACGCCCGAGCGGGTGTATGAGTTGTTCCCACGCTTGGCCGAACGCAAAGGCAACTTGGGGACGCAACTCTCGGGTGGTGAGCAGCAAATGTTGGCCGTAGGGCGTGCCTTGGTGCTCAACCCTCGTTTGCTGTTGTTAGACGAGCCTTTAGAGGGCCTGGCCCCCATCATTGTGGAAGAGCTGTTGCGTGCTATTGCACGCATCACCCGCGAAGAGGGTCTGAGCGCCATCATCGTTGAACAACACCCGCAAGCGATTTTGAAAATTAGCCACCAAGCCGTGGTACTTGATCATGGCGCAGTGGTGCACAGCGGCCACGCGCAAGCGCTGTTGGATCAACCCGAATTGTTGGATCGTCTGTTGGGCGTCGCCCGTGTCGATTGAAGATTGAGAAAGTGAGTGCGTATGTTCATTAAAAATGCTTGGTATGTGGCTGCGACTGCAGCTGAAGTGCAAGACAAACCATTGGGCCGAACCATTTGCGGCGAGCCCATGGTGCTTTATCGTGGCGAAGCCAACAAGGTGGCTGCACTCGAGGACTTTTGCCCCCATCGTGGCGCGCCCTTGTCCTTGGGCAAGGTGTGCAACGGTAAGTTGGTGTGCGGCTACCACGGTTTAGAGATGGGCTGTGACGGCAAGACCGTGTCCATGCCAGGTCAGCGTGTGCGCGGCTTTCCTGCCATTCGCAGCTTTGCCGCTGTGGAGCGCTATGGCTTTATTTGGGTGTGGCCTGGCGATGTGGCCGAGGCGGATGAATCCAAACTGCCCGTGTTTGAGTTCTTTGACAACCCACAGTGGGCTTATGGCGGTGGGCTGTATCACATCCAATGCAATTACAAGTTGATGATCGATAACTTGATGGACTTGACGCACGAAACCTACGTGCACTCCAATAGCATTGGGCAAAAAGAAATTGACGAAGTGCCTTGCACCACCAAGGTGGAGGGTGACCATGTGGTGACCAGTCGATTCATGGAAAACATTGAAGCCCCCCCGTTTTGGAAGATGGCGCTGCGTCACAACAACTTGGCTGATGATGTGCCGGTGGACCGCTGGCAAATTTGCCACTTCACACCACCCAGCCATGTGATGATTGAAGTGGGCGTGGCGCATGCAGGCAAAGGCGGCTATGACGCACCCGATGAGAGCAAGGTGTACAGCATGGTGGTGGACTTCATCACGCCAGAAACTGAAACATCCATTCTTTATTTCTGGGGCATGGCTCGCAAGTTCCAACCTCAAAATGCAGAACTGACCGATGCCATTCGTGAAGGCCAAGGCAAGATTTTTGCTGAGGACTTAGACATGCTGGAGCGTCAGCAACGCAACTTGACGCGCTACCCAGACAGAGCCTTGCTGATGCTCAACATCGACGCGGGTGGTGTGCAATCACGCCGCGTGATCGAGCGACTTTTGACCCAAGAAAACAACGGAGTTGCCGCATGAGCGATCACATGAATGAAGGCGCATCTGCCCCAGTGGGGCCAGATGGCGTATTCACACTTTCCTTGGTGAAGTCGGGAAAGCAACTACAAGTACCCGCAGATCAAACCGCACTTCAAGTGCTTGAGTCTGCAGGCATTGATGTGCCCATGTCGTGTGGGCAGGGCATTTGCGGCACATGCTTGACCCGCGTTGTGGGCGGTGTGCCGGATCACCGAGATATGTATTTGAGCGGGGAAGAGCAAGACGCGAACGATCAGTTCACGCCTTGTTGTTCACGCAGCAAAACTGCGGTGTTGATGCTTGATCTTTGAGGCTTAGCGGCCGTAACCGCCGCCGCCACCAAAACCGCCACCACTGCGGCCGCCGCCTGAACGGCCGCCACCACCACCGCCAGAGCGGTTGCCGCCTCCGCCACCGCCGCTAGGACGACGGCCAAAGCCACCACCACCGCCGCGTTTGCGTTCGGTCATGAGGTCCACGCTGGTGCGTGTGGGGTCAGGTTGGCGTTGACCGCCACCTTGTGTTTTATGGCCAAAGGCGTTCACGCCACTTTGGGTACCCAAGTGCGCGTTGGCGCGTGGTTGGAAGTCGTCGTCGTCACGGCGAGGTGCGCGAGGCGCATCAAAGTCGCGGGGTGGACGTGGTGCGTCGTTGCGTGGGCCACGGTTGTCAAACTGACGGGGTGGGCGCTGACCTTGGCCTTGAGGGCGGTTGTTGCTGCGAGGAGGGCGGTCACCAAATTGTTCAGTGCGCTCGCCGTCGCGTGGAGGACGGTCACCCACACGGTCACGGCTCACGTGGCTGTTGGGGCGAGGGGCACGGCCACCTTCACCACCTTGGCCACCACGGCCGCCGCCATTGCGACCACCGCCAGCGGCTTTGGTGTCGCGAATGCGTTGCATCATTTCACCGCGTGCGGCTTTGGCAGCAGCTGCCATGACGTCACGGCCTGGGGGCTTGCCTAAGCCGCCCCACAGAGTTTGGCGACCCATGGCAATGGGCTCGGCCTTTTCGTCGGCTTCAGGGCCAAAGCCCTCAACCGCAACGACAGGCACTTGTTGTTTGGTGAAGATTTCGATGTCGCGCATGAAACCTTGTTCATCCAACGACACCAAGCTCACGGCTTCGCCACTTGAACCAGCGCGACCAGTGCGGCCAATGCGGTGCACATAGTCTTCGCTGATGTTGGGGATTTCGTAGTTGACCACGTGTGGCAACTCGTCAATGTCAATGCCGCGAGCAGCAATGTCAGTGGCCACCAAGGCGCGGATTTCACCGGTCTTGAAGCCTGACAAGGCTTGGGTACGCGCGGTTTGGCTCTTGTTGCCGTGCAGCGCCATGGCGCTGATGCCGTTCTTGGTCAAGAACTCGGCCACGTTGTTGGCACCAAACTTGGTGCGTGTGAACACCAGCACTTGGCTCCAGTTGTGTTCGTTGATGATGTGTGCGAGCAAAGCCTTTTTCTTGCCGCGACCCACAGGGTGAACCACTTGCGTGATGCGTTGCACTGTGGTGTTGCTAGGCGTGACTTGGATGCTTTGTGGGTCTTTGAGCAGGTTGTTGGCCAGTTCGCGAATTTCGTCGCTGAAGGTGGCGGAGAACAACAAGCTTTGCTTGTCTTTGGGCACCAAGGCCAAGATTTTCTTGACGTCGTGGATGAAGCCCATGTCCAACATGCGGTCGGCTTCGTCGAGCACCAAGATTTCCACGGTGGACAAATCGAGCAAGCCTTGCTGTTGCAAGTCGAGCAAGCGGCCGGGGGTGGCCACCAAGATGTCCACGCCTTTTTTGATGCGGGCCACTTGCGGGTTCATGCCCACGCCGCCAAAGATGACGGTGGAGGTGAGTTGCAAGTATTTGCCGTAGTTACGCACCGACTCTTCCACTTGGGCCGCGAGTTCGCGGGTGGGGGTCAGCACGAGGGCGCGCACGCCGTACACGCCAAACTTGTTTTCTTTGCTGCGGCTCATGGTGAGCTTGTGCAACATGGGCAAGGTGAATGCCGCTGTCTTACCCGTGCCGGTTTGGGCACCTGCCAACAAGTCGTGTCCGGCGAGAACCGCTGGAATGGCTTGGGCTTGGATAGGGGTTGGGGTTTCGTAGCCCTGTTCGGCCACAGCTTTTTGGATGGCCGGAGCCAAATTTAAATCTTCAAATTTCATGATGGAGCGCTTTATGTCAGCGCATGACACCAACCCGCTTGGCCCGAAGGCCACCCAGTCAAAGGTCGGCAATATTTACAGGTGAGCTCAAAAATCACAAACAGAAGTGTTTGGAACCAGCTCCAGCAGAAGTGCTGATGTTGCGGCAACTGGCGGCGGCAACGGACATGATTGTCGCACGGATCCAGATAGCAGGGATAATCGACGTTTTATTGCTTCTGCTACCCGAAAGAAAAACAAATGGCTCAGTACGTTTTTAGTATGAACCGCGTCGGCAAAATCGTGCCGCCCAAGCGTCAGATCTTGAAAGACATCTCCCTGTCCTTCTTCCCCGGAGCCAAGATTGGCGTGCTGGGCACCAACGGCTCTGGTAAGTCCACCTTGCTCAAAATCATGGCGGGCATCGACAAAGAGATCGAAGGCGAAGCCATTCCCATGACGGGCCTGAAGATCGGATATTTGCCCCAAGAGCCTCAACTCGACCCCGAGCACACCGTGCGCCAATCGGTCGAAAGCGGCATGGGCGAGGTCAAAGAAGCGCAAGCTCGCCTCGAAGAGGTGTATGCCGCCTACGCCGAAGAAGATGCTGACTTTGACGCCTTGGCTGCCGAGCAAGCCAAACTTGAAGCCATCATTTCTGCCTCTGGCGCAGGTGACGGCTCAGACCACTTGCTGGAAATCGCTGCCGACGCGCTGCGTCTGCCCGCATGGGACGCCATCATTGGCAAGCTCTCCGGTGGTGAAAAACGCCGTGTGGCCTTGTGCCGCCTGTTGCTCTCCAAGCCCGACATGCTGTTGCTTGACGAACCCACCAACCACTTGGACGCCGAGTCGCTGAATGGATTTTGGAACTCGACCGTGGCCACGGCATTCCTTACAAAGGCAACTACTCCACATGGTTGGAGCAAAAAGAAGCCCGTTTGGCCACTGAGCAGCGCACCGAAGACGCTCGCACCAAGGCCATGAAGAAGGAATTGGAATGGGCGCGTCAAAACCCCAAAGGTCGTCAAGCCAAGAGCAAGGCCCGTTTGGCCCGCTTTGAAGAGTTGTCCGATCACGAATACCAAAAGCGCAACGAAACACAGGAAATCTTCATTCCAGTGGCAGAGCGCTTGGGTCATGAAGTGTTTGAGTTCAAGAACGTCAGCAAGTCCTTTGGTGACCGTTTGTTGATCGACAACCTCAGCTTCCAAGTGCCTGCAGGTGCGATCGTGGGCATCATTGGCCCCAACGGTGCGGGTAAGTCGACCTTGTTCAAGCTGATTGCTGGCAAAGAGCAGCCAGACAGCGGTGAAGTGAAGATTGGCCAAACCGTCAAGATGGCGTTTGTGGACCAGTCGCGCGACGACTTGAACGACAACAAAACCGTGTGGGAAGACATCTCCGGTGGTTTGGACATCATGAACGTGGGCAAGTTCCAAATGCCAAGCCGTGCGTATTGCGGCCGCTTCAACTTCAACGGTGGCGACCAGCAAAAGAAAGTCGGCATGTTGTCTGGTGGTGAGCGTGGTCGCTTGCACTTGGCCAAGACCTTGATCGAAGGCGGCAACGTGTTGCTGCTCGATGAGCCATCCAACGACTTGGACGTGGAAACTTTGCGTGCGTTGGAAGACGCGTTGTTGGAGTTTGCCGGCTCAGTCATGGTGATTAGCCATGACCGCTGGTTCCTCGACCGTATTGCCACCCACATCTTGGCCGCTGAAGGCGATAGCCAATGGGTGTTCTTTGATGGCAACTACCAAGAATACGAAGCGGACAAGAAGAAGCGTTTGGGTGAAGAGGGTGCCAAACCAAAACGCGTGCGTTTCAAAGCTTTGAAGTAATTTTTCAAGCTCAACTCACAGCCCAGCCACCTTGCGGTGGCTGGGCTTTTTGCTTTTTAAGTCTTTATGGTCAGTAAAAGAAGTTCCTCTTCATCATTTTTAACACTTTGATAGGTTTAATTGACTATACAATGTATACAAATGGTTACATATCTATGTGTAGCTTTCCTCAGGTTAGTTAAGAGAACAGGAACTTGTAATGAATATGCCTCCATCCAAAGAGCCCTACGACGGTTACTGCGGTACCAGCTACGCAGCCAAAATGTTGGGTATCTCTGTGGGTACCGTCCAAGGTTTGGTAGAGAAGAATGACCTCAAAGCTTGGAAGACCCAAGGTGGTCACCGCCGCATTTCATTGCAATCCATTCAAGACTACCAACGTCGTCACAACTTGGCCCCTGCATCCATGATGCAAGGCGAAGACCGTTTGCGCGTGTTGGTGGTGGAAGACGATGAAAACACCCGTTTGATGTTGCAAGCCAACTTTGACCAATGGGGTTTGCCTTTGGATGCTGTGATGTACTCATCCGCCATGGAAGCCTTGCTGGATATGCCCAGCTTGCAGCCTCAAGTCTTGTTGACTGACTTGAAAATGCCAAACGTCGATGGCTTTGAGTTTTTGAAAACCCTCAGCACCCACAACTTGTTCAGCAGCTTGGCTGTGGTCGTTATGACTGGCATGAGCGCTGAAGAAGTACGCGCCAAGGGTGGTTTGCCAGATGGCGTGCAGTTGCTGCAAAAGCCCATCGACATGGACTGGTTGCACGGTTTCTTTGATGCGCTGATGTCTGTGCGCCAAATCAACCGCCGCACACGCCAAGCTGCCTAATTTCCAAGGCCTCAGCGCCTGGGTGACAGCAAGGGGATTCAGAGCCAGTTAAGCTCTGCCCCGTGCTCAAACTCTCTGTCCTCGATCAATCTGTTGCTGCCGCTGGCCGAAGCCAAGACGCGGCCATTCGCCAAACCTTAGACCTCGCGCAAGAGTGCGAGGCATGGGGCTATCACCGCTTTTGGGTGAGCGAACACCACAGCCATCCCAGCATCGTAGGCACAGCGCCCGAGGTGTTGATGGCTGCTATTGCCGCACGCACCACGCGCATTCGCCTCGGCAGTGCAGGCGTCATGCTGCCGCACTACGCGCCGCTCAAAGTGGCAGAACAATTTCGTGTGCTCGATGCTTTAGCACCGGGTCGCATCGACCTCGGCGTGGGCCGTGCCCCTGGCAGCGATGGCCGCACCGCGCAGCTGCTCAATCCCGACCGACATGCCTCTGACAACTTTCCGCAGCAAGTGATGGAGTTGCAGGCTTGGGTCACGGGTGAACCCATTCCTGCAGGCCACCCCGGCCACGGCGTGTATGCCTATCCCAGCGGGCCCACATCGCCCGATGTGTGGATGCTGGGCAGCTCTGACTACGGCGCACAGCTGGCCGCCCATTTGGGCCTGCCGTATGCCTTTGCCTACTTCATCACCGAAGGGCAGGGCGTGGACAACGCGTTCAACCTCTACCGCGCCAACTACCGCCCCAACGAACGCAACCCCAAGCCACGCGCCACCGTGTGCGTGTGGGCCTTGGCGGCTGATACCGAAGACGAAGCGTGGCGTTTGTTCCAAAGCCGCGCCCGCTGGAAGATGGACCGCAACACAGGTCGCATTGGCGCTTTGTTGCCCCCCGATCAAGCTGTGCGCGACTACAACGCCTCAGAGCAAGTGGCCATGGCCGAGCTGCGTGCAGGCGCTTTGGTGGGCAGTGGCCGCCAAGTGGCCGACAAACTGCGCAAACTTGCAGAACGTTTGCAGCTCGACGAAGTGGTCATCATCACTTGGACGCACGAGCCCGCTGCACAGGCCCGCTCGTATGAGCTGCTGGCCAAAGAGTTTTCATTGACGACATCAACCTAAAACCAAAACGGAGACCAAACCATGTTTTCAACCGCAATCGCAGGCAGCTTGCCCAAACCCGAATGGTTGGCCGAGACCAACAAACTCTGGCCCAAGTGGCAGGCTGAGGGCGATGCGCTCTTGCAAGCCAAAGCCGACGCCACGCTGTTGTGGATCAAAGCGCAAGAAGATGCTGGCCTTGATGTGATTGGTGACGGCGAACAATCGCGCCAACACTTTGTGCACGGCTTTTTAGAGCAAGTGGAAGGCATCGACTTTGAAAACAAAGTGACCATGGGCATTCGCAACAACCGCTACGACGCGCAAGTGCCACAAGTCATCGCGCCCCTGCGCCTCAAAGGCCGTGTGCACGCGTTTGAAGCGCAGTTGGCCCGCGCCCACACCAAGAAGAAACTCAAGTTCACCTTGCCCGGCCCCATGACCATCGTCGACACCGTGGCCGATCGTTTCTACGGCAAAGGCAAAGATGCCGTGCAAGGCCGCATCGACATGGCGTTTGCTTTTGCCGAGTTGCTCAACCAAGAAGCCTTGGCTTTGCAAGCCGACGGCGTGGACATCATTCAGTTTGACGAACCCGCGTTCAACGTCTACCTAGAAGAAGCTGCAGACTGGGGCGTTAAAGCGCTAGAGCGTGCCGCACAAGGTTTGACCTGCACCACCGCTGTTCACATTTGCTACGGCTACGGCATCGAAGCCAACAACAACTGGAAGAAGACCTTGGGCGACGAGTGGCGTCAATACGAAAAAGTGTTGCCCGCCTTGGCCAAGAGCAGCATCCAACAAGTGAGCTTGGAGTGCTATCACTCTCATGTACCGCCAGAGATGATGGCGTTGCTCGAAGGCAAAGACGTGATGGTGGGCGTGATTGACGTGGCCAGCGATGTGATTGAAACGCCAGAGCAAATTGCCGACACCATTGGCATGGCGTTGAAGTACGTGCCTAAGAACCGTTTGATTGCGTGCACCAACTGCGGCTTGGCACCCATGAGTCGTGAGGTGGCGGTGAAGAAGCTGGAAGCTTTGGCTGCTGGTGCTGCGTTGGCTCGTACGCGTTACGCCTGAGTTCGTTTTGTTGTTCGGGAGGCGAGGGGTTTGGGCACCTGTTTACGCTCATGTCCCCCGATTCAGGCAAAGCCTGAATCTCCTCCTTGACTTCGCTACAACAGATACCCAAACCCCTCTCTTCGCTCACGAAGATGCTTGCTCGCCTTTGGCTTTGCAAGCAACAGAATCCACTGCTCATTGCAGAAGTCGCTGCTGCCAGACTTTCGCGTGCAAACCCAAAGGCTCATGCAGCTTGGGTGTCTTGTGAAGCGAAGTCAAGGAGGAGAGAGGCGCTCAGCGCCTCTCGGGGGACATGAGCGTAACAAGGCGCCCAAGATGCGTGAGCCGTCTAACGCCAACGAAGACAACAGCAGCAACAAAGAGCAGTTAAGCGCAGCCGCTATCACCACAGCTACCGCTGCCGTGAATTTCATCTTCAGGCAAGGCCTCAGGCGCTGAGACGATGCCAGTCTCAGCGTCGTAGCCCACACGGCGCAAGTGAAGCGCCAAAGCGGCATCCATGGTTTGCGCGTGTTGCGGAAACCAAATGCCCAGCTCATGTGCCATTTGGCGCATCACGGCCATGTCGCCTTTTTCACGGCCACGGCGCAAGCCTTCGCGCATCACTTCGAGGATGACGTTGTGCTGCATGGTGTGGCAGTTGCTGGATGAAAACTTGGTGTCTTTCATCCACTTGTCTTCACCACCAAAGTGCTCTTCGGTGTGCTCGATCAGGGCAGCGAAGCGCTCGGTCAGGGTGTCGTCATCGGCCAGCTCGGTGGCGGCCAGCAAGTCGACAAACTCGCGGTGCGTGTCGTCCATGAAGTCCAGCTCGAGTGACAAAGCGTCAGACCAAGCGAGGGTGACTTCGCGGGTGGGCAATGTGGCGGTGAGTGTGTCGGACATAAAAGCTTTCGAATAAAACAGAGTGCCGGTTCGCTGCGAGGTGCTGTGCGAAGGCGTTTTGACTTTGCGGAGGCTAGCTTAATTGTAAGAAGCCGCCACGCCCTTGCGCTGGGTCAAACCCCGCGCAGCCAAGCTGCAAATCGGTGCAAATAACTGGGCTCGGCCATGAAGATGGCCAGCGTCACCGCCGCATTGGCCACGCCGGTCCACAAGAAGATGTCGGGGATTGAAAGACCAGCGCTCAGCATGGCTCCTGCAATGAGCGAGCTGGCAATCATGAAGATGGCATTGATGATGTTGTTGGCCGCAATGATGCGGGCCACTTCATGGGCTTTGCTCTCGATTTGAATGAGCGCATACATGGGCACGCTGTAAATGCCGGTGAACAGGCTCAGCAGCAGCAAGTCAGCCATGATGCGCCAGTGCGCGCTTTGTGACACAAAGGCGCTGACGCCCATCAGTTCAGACACAGGCAAATTGCTAGCGGCCACATACAAGTCCACGGCAAACAGCGTCATGCCAATCGAGCCTAATGGGCTCAGGCCCATCTCCACACGACCACGGCTGAGGTATTCGCACAAGAGCGAGCCCGCGCCAATGCCCACCGAGAACAGCACCAACAGAAGCGAAGCCACTTGCGCATCGCCATGCAGCACCTCTTTTGCAAAGCTAGGGAACTGGCTTAAAAACACCGCGCCAAAAAACCACATCCAGCTGATGCCCAGCAGGGTTTGAAACACCTTGGCGTTGGCGCGTGCCAAGCGCAGGTTACGCACGGTTTCGGTGATGGGGTTCCAGTTGATGGCCTCATTGGGGTTCGTTGCTGTTAGCGCAGGCATGCGCCCACTCATCCAGCGGCCAAACACCGCCACAGCCACGCAAGCCACGGCCACTGATGCGTGGCCAATCTCAGGAATCGCCACCAACAAACCGCCCGCCACGTTGCCCAGCAAGATGGCCACAAAGGTGCCCATCTCGGTCATGCCGTTGCCGCCTGTGAGTTCGTGCTCATCGAGTACGCGTGGCAGGTACGAATATTTAGCCGGCCCAAACACGGTGGAGTGCAGGCCCATCAAAAAAGTGCAAGCCAGCAGTACGGCTGCTTGCTGGGTCATAAAGCCCACAGCGGCGATCAGCATGATGGCGATTTCACAGTTCTTCACCCATCGCATGATGGTCGTGTCTGAATACTTTTCAGCCAGCTGCCCACTGGTGGCGGAGAACAACAAATAGGGGAGGATGAACAGTGCCCCAATCACCAAGCCCGCTAAAGAGACGGGCAACCAGCTCACGCTGAGCTGGTAAGTCACCATCACGGTGAAGGCGAACTTGAACAGGTTGTCGTTCGCTGCACCGCAAAACTGCGTCCAGAAAAACGGCCCAAACCGACGTTGATTTAACAGTGCGAACTGGTTGGCTTCGCGTTGGATAAAGCTGTCGTCGGTAGGGCGGTTCATGTGGGTTTAAAGACGCTCAAAAATAGCAGCGATACCTTGGCCGCCACCAATACACATGGTGACCAAAGCGTACTTGCCGTTGATGCGTTGCAGTTCGTACAGGGCCTTCACTGTAATCAAAGCGCCGGTCGCACCGATGGGGTGACCCAAAGAAATGCCAGAACCGTTGGGGTTGACTTTGGCTGGGTCGAGGCCGAGCTCTTTGCTCACGGCGCAAGCTTGTGCAGCAAAGGCTTCGTTGGCTTCAATCACGTCCATGTCGTTGGTGGTGAGGCCGGCCTTTTGCAAAGCGAGGCGAGAAGCCGACACAGGGCCCATGCCCATGATTTTTGGGTCGAGGCCGGTGTGGGCGTAAGACACCAAACGTGCCAGTGGCTTCGCGCCACGTGCTTGCGCAGTTTTGGCGTCCATCAACACCACAGCCGCAGCTGCGTCGTTGATGCCTGATGCATTGCCTGCAGTGACCGTGCCGTTTTCTTTGATGAAAACTGGCTTCAACTTGGTCATGTCTTCGAGCTTGCAGTTGGGGCGGAAGTGCTCGTCAGTCGCGTAGGCCACATCGCCTTTTTTGCTCTTGAGCATCACAGGCACGATTTGGTCTTTGAAGTAGCCAGCCTCTGTGGCGCGTTGGGCGCGGTTGTGGCTCTCGACGGCTGCTGCATCTTGCATTTCGCGGGTGATGCCAAATTTGGCAGCCACGTTTTCAGCGGTCACACCCATGTGGATGTTTTGGAAGGGGTCGTGCAAAGCGCCCACCACCATGTCGACCATCTTGGTGTCGCCCATGCGTGCGCCCCAGCGTGCGCTGAGAGAGGCGTAAGGGCCACGGCTCATGTTTTCAGCGCCGCCGCCAATGGCGATGTCGCAGTCACCCAGCATGATGGCTTGGCTGGCAGACACGATGGCTTGCAAGCCTGAACCGCACAAACGGTTCACGTTGAAAGCGGGCGTGCCTTCGGCGCAACCGCCGTTGATGGCTGCCACGCGTGAGAGGTACATGTCTTTGGGTTCTGTGTTGACCACATGGCCAAACACCACATGGCCCACATCTTTGCCTTCGACGTTTGCACGCGCCAATGACTCGCGCACCACTTGGGCGGCCAGCTCGGTGGGGGGAATGTCTTTCAGGCTGCCGCCGTAAGTACCAATTGCCGTACGAACACCGCTGACCACAACTACTTCACGCATTTCTGTCTCCAGTTATAAAAATTGAACCGAAGCAGTTTGCGCCGCTATTGCTACAGATCTCTTACAGAAATGCGAGAAAACCTAGGGGTTTACAGCAGACCACACCACCGGCGCGCTGAAAAACAGCGGTTCTTCCGTAAACGGGTGGGGAAAACCAATGTCTTGCGCGTGCAGCATCAGGCGCGGTGTGAGCGCTTTGATGTCAGGCGGCGCATACAGCGAATCGCCCAGCATGGGGTGCCCTAGGCTTTGCATGTGCACGCGCAGCTGGTGCGTGCGGCCTGTGAAGGGCTCTAGCTCAATCAAGCTGGCTGTGTCGCCCGCTTGCACCATGCGCCACAGGCTCAGGCTGGGTTTGCCGTCAGGATGAATGATGTGAATGGGGCGACGCTCCCAGTCGAGCATGATGTTGCCCTCAATGGCTCGCCAGCCCTCTTCGTTGGTGGGCACATGCGTTTGGGTGAGCAGCGGGTTGCCCGCCACCACCGCCATGTAGCGCTTGCTCACTTGGCGGGTTTCAAACAAGCGGCTGATGCGGCGCTGTGCCTCAATGCCACGCGCCATCACGATGAGGCCCGAGGTGTCTTGGTCGAGGCGGTGCACCACCAGCGCGTCGGTGTAAATGTCTTGCACGCGCTTGGACAAGCAGTCTTGCTTCTCAGGCCCACGGCCCGGCACAGACAGCAGGCCGCTGGGTTTTTCGAACACCAGCAGGTGTTCGTCTTCGTAAATCGGGTTCATGTTTAGGTCGCGCGAGCCTGTGTTTGCTCTAGCACCACATTCGAGGTGGGGCGTGCCACGCAGGGCAGCACATAGCCCTCGGCTTTTTCTTCGGCGCTCAGGCCTGGCCACTCGATGGTGTAGGTCACTTCGCCGCTCACAAGGCGGCACACGCAGGTGCGGCACGTGCCATTGCGGCAAGAGCTGGGCAGCTCGATGCGCGACATTTCAGCGGCTTCTAGCAGGGTGAGGTCACCCTCGACGTCGTATTGCAGGCCAGCGGGCTCCACCTTGACGGTGAAGATTTCAAAATTCTCTGGGGCAGTCATGCTTAGATGGTTAATTCGAGGCGGTTAATTTCGCTTCCGCTTTGTCCAGCACCAGCGCGAGGTTGTCTAGCAAATCGGTTTGGCTGAATGAGCAGCTTTCTTCGCTGAACAAAGCGCTCGATTCCAGTCGGTCCACCAGCTCTAACCACACCTCTTCAAACTTGGGCGGCAGGGCTTTGAACAAAGCCTCTTGCGAGCGGGCGGTTTGTATGAACGCACGGTCCGTCAGCGCGTTGTTGCGCAAATCGGTCAGTGCAATGCGAAGGGTGGCGAGAGCAAGGGTGGCAGACATTACTTGTTCTTAATCTTGCCGCGTGGCGCGACGTAAGTAGTGGGAGGGTTGGGACGATCCGAGGTGGAGGTCTTAGGAGGTGACGTGTCCTTTTTAGGCTTCTTTGTCATTTTGTTGCTGTGTTGTTCGCCTTTGGCCATATCACCTTCGTTGTAGTTATCTCGGATTGAGATGGTGGAATGGTAAGTCACATCAGCAAGGCTGCGCGTTCAGCGCGTCAAGCACGCGCTGTGTGGCGGTGATCAGGTCGGCCACCAAGCGCGCATTCACATCGAGCATGCCTTCGTACTCGCCTAAGTTGCGCGTGTTGTGGCATTTATCTAGCACTCGCCAAACGTCTGGACCAAGGCCCAGCGTGTGCGGCAACACCTGAAACACGATGAAGCGGTTGCTGGGCCGATAGCCCTTGCGCCTGAGTGCGGCCAAGCACAGGGCGTGCGCGGCGTTGTAGGCCAAGTCGAATCTACTTTCTAACGCCAGGGCTTCGTTGTGTGCATCGTGCAAGCGGGCTGTGCCTGTGCGTATCAGGCCTGCCAGTTCTGCCTCGTCGGGTGCTTCTACTTTGAGTGCTTTGCCGGGACCACTGAGGTTCTCAAGTGCGGTGTTGTCCATCCGTTTGCTCCAACTTGCCGATTAACCAAATCTTGGGCTGCTGCATCACGCGGGTGATGAAGGCCTGATCTTGGTCTAGGCGTTGGGCAAATTCGTCGGGTGTGTATAGCGTTGGATTGATGTTGCGCTTGAGCTGCTGGCTGACACTTTCCAGTGCGGCAAATACTTCGGCGTAGCTAAGCGTGGTGCTCACCAGCAGCACATCCACATCGCTTTGCGCGGTGTCTTGTTGGTTGGCCATTGAGCCGTATACAAATGCGGTGTCGATGCGATTGACCAAAGGGGCTAGGGCGCTGCGCAGCACATCGGCCAGCCCCACGGTTTTAAGCACCAAGCCGCGCAGCTCGGTGTACACCGGTGACTGCGTGTTGGCCTGGAAGTGTTTTTGGTTACCCACCTTGGTCACGGTGATCAAGCCGACTTGTGCCATATCTGCCAGCTCGCGCTGCACCGCGCCTGTGCCTGACTGCGCGAGTGCAATCACCTCGTTCGCATAAAAGCTTCGGTCGGGCTGTCCAAACAACACGGCCAGCACGCGTTGGCGCACTTTGGGGAACAGCGCATCTGCCAGATTGGAAATGTTTGAAATACCCATAATGGGGTATATCGTACCCTATTTGGGTTTTATTGTGTTTCTTGCCAAGTTGCCAGCGGTAAATCCTGCACGCTGTACGGGCCAATGTGGGTGCGTATCAAGCGCAGCGTGGGCAGGCCCACGGCGGCGGTCATGCGGCGCACTTGGCGGTTGCGGCCTTCGCGGATGGTCAGCTCTATCCATGAGGTGGGCTTAGTTTGCCGCACACGGATGGGAGGGTTGCGCTCCCACAGGTAGGCGGGGGCTTCTGCGGCGCGGGCGCGGGCGGGCAGGGTCATGCCGTCGTTGAGCATCACGCCACTGCACAGGGCTTGCAGCGCGGCTTCGTCGGCCATGCCTTCGACTTGGGCGAGGTAGGTTTTTTCCATCTTGAAGCGCGGGTCGGCAATGCGGGCTTGCAGCTGGCCGTCGTCGGTGAGAAGCAGCAGGCCTTCGCTGTCGGCGTCTAAGCGGCCGGCCACATACACGCCGGGCAGGGTGATGAAATCTTTCAGGCCGCGCCATTTCCCCTCGGGGGTGAACTGGCTCAGCACGCCGTAGGGCTTGTTAAAACGAATCAGCATGGAAGATGAAAAGCGAACGAAGGCTAGAGCGTATCAGGCGCGGTGCAGTGCTTTGGTGCAGGCGGCTACCATGGCCGCATGACTGCCCATTTTGAAAGCGTGCAAAACGCCGCGATGTACCCCGATGCCTTTGATGTGGCAGCCCCCGAAATTGCCTTTGAGCGCGACCTGTGGCCGCGCAAGCTGGGCGTGTTTGTGCGCAATGCGCCTGCGGCTGAAGGTGCTGACCCTGATGCAAAACCGGTGCGCGAACTAGCAGTAGGCCAGTTTGGCTTTGTGCCCCAGTGGGTCAAGTCGGCATCGGACGCCAAGCTGCGTTCCACCAAGATGGTCAATGCCCGCTCAGAAACCGTCACCACGTCCAACAACTTTCGCGATGCGTGGCTGGCAGGCCAGCGCTGCATCGTGCCCATGATGGCGTTTTTTGAAGACGACTGGCGCAGCGGCAAAGCCGTGCCCACGCGCATCACCCGTGTGGACGGCAAGCCCATGGGCGTGGCGGGCATTTGGGAGCGTTGGGCCAAGGACGGCACAGAAATCATCAGCTTCACGCTGCTGACAGTCAATGCCAACAGCCACGCCTTGCTGCACCGCTACCAACAAAACGGCAACGAAAAGCGCATGCCCGTCATCTTGGGCGAGGGCGCGTATGACGCGTGGCTCAATACAAAAGCCGAGAAAGCCCGCGAATTTATGCGCGCTTACTCGGCTAACTTGTTGACGGCCAATCCCGTCGAGAAGAAGTAATTACTTCACTTCGGTCACGAACTGCTCGCGTGGGCGGCGCACTTTCTTGAGTGGTGCGAGCCAGTCTTGCTCAGCCAAGCGGTAGCCCAAAGGCATGATGGCCACGCTGCGCAAACCGCGTGCGTGCAAGTTCAAAATTTCGTCCACAGCTTTCGGGTCGAAACCTTCCATTGGCGTAGCGTCCACTTCTTCAAACGCTGCAGCGATCAACGATGCACCCAAGCCAATGTAGGCTTGGCGAGCGGCGTGTTCAAAGTTCACATGCGCGTCACGCGCAGGGTAGTTGGCCAACAACATTTGGCGGTAGTTTTCCCAGCCTTCGTTTGTGCCGCCGCGCTGTGCGTTGGTCAGGTCAAACATCATGTTGATGCGATCAGCGGTGTAGTTGTCCCACGCAGCAAACACCAACAGGTGAGAGCCTTCGGTGATCTGCGCTTGGCCGTGTGCGCTGGCTTGAATCTTGGCGCGCACTTCTGGGTTGGTGACCAACACAATTTCAAACGGCTGCAAGCCGCTCGATGTAGGCGCTAAGCGAGCCGCTTCGATGATGCGCTCCACTTTGTCTTGAGGCACCACTTTGGTGGCATCCATTTTTTTAGCGGCGTAGCGCCATTGCAATTTGTCGAGAAGAGTAGACATTGAATAAGTTCCTTTGAGCGGCGAAGCATAGCCAAGCCAGCAGTGGTTTGCTGGCTTGGGGATATTGGGTTGTTTGGTATCAGTAGGTGGTTTTTGATTGCCTGTTTTCAAGGCAATGCTTGCCAAGCCTTATGGAAACTAGGCTTGAAGAGATATCCAAGATGTTGTCCACAGCTTCATGCACAGAGGCACGGGACAACTTTACTGAGGCTTTACTCTGTAGATTCAACGACTTGGCGCTTAACGGCATCGAGTGTGCGGCCATCCATCGTTTTCCATTCGACCCATCCATTCGCGGATCGCCCCATCACTGCCATTGCTGCCATGCTTGGACTCGAAAAAAGATGATCACGACTGAAGACATAGACACCATCTTCAAGTTTCATGATCCCTTCACTAATTAACTGCTCTCGATATCTTGCATGCGATGTGCCTTGGATAGATGCAACGATTTCGATACGGCAACGTGAGCCTTTGAGAACTACAAAACCTTCGTTCGTGTATTCACCTGAACCATTTGCATCAGGCCCTTTGCAATAGAACAATTCTTTTTCAGTCGAACTGGCAGATGTATTCGTGAGCGGTTCAAAGATGGGTTGCCCCATGGTCGCTAGCAATGTCGCCGCAGTCTCATGAATTTCATGGCAATCTGCTTCGAGCGGAGCGGGCGTGTGTGGACGAGCGCCTGTGTTGCCGTTTTCTAGTGTGTAGCGTCCTGCCTTTGTTGCTTCTGAAATAGCAAACCATTCCAAGAACAGCGCATGCGTTTGCGTCATGCTGTTGGTGATCGAAATCACAACAAACGCGCGGTTCCAAAAGTCTTTGCTTTGGTTGTGTTGAACCAATCGGTTGCCAACGTTGCCAGACTGACCAATGTAGAAACGGGGTAAGCCAGCTTCGGAGGATTCACCCATCAAGAAATACACGCCCACTTGTTGAGCTTCTGGCATCTTGACGAATTCGCTTAGCTGGCTGCGGGGGACTTCAATCACACGCACGATGCGTGTTGTGATTTCTGCAACCCTCATGCCGCGTGGGTCGCCAGCGGGTAAGGAGATTTGAATGGTTTGAGGGCGTGCCATGATTTCGGTTTCTAAATTAATCCGACGATCTTATAAGAATAAAGGCCTCTCTTATTTCTAAGAGAGGCCTTCGAGTCGAGATGGCGTTTCAGGGTTACTTAGCCCAAGTGTCTTTCAAGCCCGTGATTTTGTTAAACACCAACTTACCCCCTGCATGGTCCACGCGGTCGGTCACAAAGTAGCCGTG
>ERZ1034363.857-NODE-857-length-18943-cov-2.310930_pt1 | contig 18943 bp, 17 predicted proteins | sample MGYA00520616_ERZ1034363 | MGnify/ENA primary metagenome ERZ1034363 (study PRJEB33736, sample SAMEA104284506) | Azolla filiculoides | biome: Urban; feature: Water surface; material: Ditch water | place: Netherlands | collected 2015-10-28 | depth 0-0.1 m ...
AAACGGTGACTAGCTCAAGTGGTCGCTTACCTTTGTTGGCCCCTATGAGTGAAGTGGCAGGCCGTATGTCGATTCAAGCAGCAGCCCATCACTTAGAAAAATCACAGGGCGGAAGAGGTTTGTTATTGGCGGGAGTTCCAGGTGTATCTGCAGCTCATGTGGTGATATTGGGTGCAGGTGTTGTGGGCACATCAGCCATGCAGATGGCTGTTGGTCTTGGCGCACAAGTCACGATTTTGGATAAAAACGTAGATCGATTAAGGGATTTGGATTTGGTCTATGGCAATCGAATTCAAACCCTATATTCAAGCTCATCAAATATTGAAAGATCTGTGCTTCAGGCAGATGTAGTGATTGGAAGTGTTTTAGTTCCTGGGGCTTCTGCGCCAAAGTTGGTGACAAAAGCGTTGGTAGCCAAAATGAATCCTGGTGCGGTCATGGTCGATGTGGCAATTGATCAAGGTGGTTGCTTTGAGACATCGCACCCAACTACCCATCAGGAACCAACTTACCTGATCGATGATGTGATTCATTATTGTGTTGCCAATATGCCAGGAGCGGTGGCTAGAACATCAACCATTGCATTAACAAATGCAACTGCACCATTTGTAATGAATTTGGCAAATCGAGGTTCTGAGGCTGCGATGCTAAAGAATCAACATTTGTTGAATGGCCTCAACATTTATCAAGGTCATGTATGTTGTGAGGCTGTAGCAAGAGCTCAGGGTTTAGATTATGTAGATCCCAAAAGCCTGCTTCTTTAATTACCATCCGGTGTGAATGGCTAGAAAAAAGCCACCTCGTATTGGGGTGGCTTTTTTGACTGATGAACTATGTTAGTTATCAAAACTATTGAAGTTGATTAATTCTCAAGATGGTATTTTTGAATTAATGTCACTTCGTTTTTAGAACCTAAAACAACAGAAACTCTTTGATGAAGTTGCTCTGAAGGTAGGGAAAGAATACGTTCTTTGCCATTGACTGAAGCTCCGCCTGCTTGCTCAATCAAAAAGCTCATCGGGTTAGCTTCATACATTAGGCGCAACTTGCCTGGTTTTTTAGGGTCACGCTTATCCCACGGATACATAAACACACCACCGCGACAAAGAATGCGATGGACATCAGCCACCATTGAAGCAATCCAGCGCATATTGAAATCTTTTTGACGCTTGCCTTCAACGCCAGCAAGGCATTCGTCGACATAACGTTTAACGGGTTGATCCCAGTGACGCATATTGGACATATTGATAGCAAATTCTTTGGTATCAACTGAGATCTGAATATTTTCTTTGATCAATAAGAACTCGTTGGTTTCATGGTCTAGCGTAAACATATGGACGCCTTGACCTGTTGTGTAAACCAAAGTTGTTTGTGGACCATAAACAACATAACCGGCTGCTAGTTGCTCATCTCCTGACTGTAGAAAATCTTTTTCAGTAGCTGATCCAGTGTGCTTCTTTTCTAAAATCGAAAAAATAGTGCCAATAGAAACGTTCACATCAATATTGGATGAGCCATCCAGTGGGTCAAACAATAAAAGGAACTTACCTGAGTCATTGGCTGGGAAGATGGTTTCCATTTCCTCTGAAGCCATTGCAGCCAAAGTTTGATCTTTGCCGCAAGCTTCCAAAAGAATGTCATTGGAAATAATGTCTAACTTCTGTTGTGTCTCACCTTGAACGTTACCGCTACCTGCTGAGCCAATGATGCCGGCTAAGGCGCCTTGTTCAACTTGCTTAGCAATTAATTTACAAGCATTCGCTACTGAAATTAATAAAGAAGCAGGTATCTCAGAGTTTGTTTTGCCTAGCTCTGAAATGTATTGTGTAAAAGTGGTGCCTTGCGACATAGAATTCTCTCTATTAACTATTAAGTGCTTTTTCAATAACTTCAGCAACATCTGAAGATAGATTTTTATGCTCAGATATGAATTTTAGTGCTGATTTCATATGAACCTGATAATTTGGCGCAAATTGCTTCCAGCGGTCCATTGCTCTGGCTAATCTTGCCGCTACTTGAGGGTTGATTTGGTTGAGTTCAATGACCTGATTTGCCCAGAATTGATAGGTTTCTGGGGATGCTTGATGAAAAGCCCCTGGATTATTCATGCAAAATGCATGAATTAAGCTTCTTGCTCGGTTAGGGTTTTTGATGTTGAAATCCGGGTGCTTTCTAAGCTCGGTGACATCTTTCATAACCGATGTTTTCCCTGAGAGATCACTTTGGCGAGAGGCTTGTAAAGCAAACCATTTATCAATCACTAGAGCATCTGATTTAAATCTCTCGTGAAAATGAGCTAAACAGCCTTGCGCCTTATCTGATGCGAAATTCACCAAAATTGCTAATGCAGCATATTGATCAGTCATGTTGTTGGCTGATTGATATTGTTGGTATGCCCAATTTTCTGCTGCCTCATGCTGGCCATCCGCTAGCATATGAAGAGCTAGATTCTTTAAGGCACGCTTACCCGCGCTCTTTGCGTCTGGACTATAAGTGCCTGTACTTTGATGCTGTTCAAATGCCCAGCGCCATTCTTCTTGTAGCGCCTTAGCTAATTGTTGTCGTACTTGGCGACGCGATTGGTGGATGCTTTGAGGGTCAATAACTGCTACCTGTTCATACAAATAGCTCTCTGCGGTAAGGGTAAATAGTAGATCCTTAAATGCTGGATCTAAAGTCTCATCCTTTAGGATCGCTTTAAATGTTTGAATAACTTCTGCATCTAGAAGTTTTTTATTCAAGATGCAATTCATGAAAATCTTTTGTGCTGCTTCCCAGCGATTAAAAGCATCATCATCGTCTTTTAATAAAACCAATAAATCTTCTTCACTTTGTTCAAAGTCAAGAATGATCGGGGCGGAGAAGTTTCGATTAATTGATAGGACTGGTTTCTTATCCAGACCTGGGATAGTGATGGTTTGACTATCTTCTTTCAGCTCCAGCAATGTTTCTTGATGAGCTGTGCTGCCATTCACTAACTTGTACAAAAGTGGAATATGGAATGGCTCTTTCTTGCTTTGCCCAGGAGTGGCAGCGCAAGATTGAGTCAGTGTGATTTGATAGGTGCCAGCATTAAATGATTCTGCAACTTTTACTTTTGGAGTGCCTGCTTGGCTATACCAACGTTTGAACTGGTTGAGATCCTTATTGTTAGCATCAGCCATGGCAGCAACAAAATCATCGCAAGTGACAGCTTGACCATCATGTCTCTTAAAGTAAAGATCCATTCCTTTGCGGAAACCATCTTGACCTAAAAGAGTTTGCTGCATGCGAACAACTTCAGAACCTTTTTCGTAAACAGTAACCGTATAGAAGTTATTAATTTCTTGATAGCTGTCAGGGCGAATAGGGTGAGCCATCGGTCCTGCATCCTCTGGAAACTGAACTTGGCGCAATAGTCTGACATCTTCGATACGTTTAACTGCTTTACCAGATGCACTGCCCATTTGATCGGCAGAGAATTCCTGATCTCTAAAAACAGTCAATCCTTCTTTTAAAGATAGCTGGAACCAGTCTCTGCAAGTCACTCGATTGCCTGTCCAGTTGTGGAAGTACTCGTGGGCCACCACGCTTTCCACATTACCGTAATCGACATCTGTTGCGGTTTCCGGGTTGGCTAAAACAAACTTAGTATTAAAAATATTAAGACCTTTGTTTTCCATCGCGCCCATGTTGAAGTCGCCAACGGCAACAATCATGAATCGATCTAAATCTAATTCAAGGCCAAATCTCTTCTCATCCCATCGAATTGATGCAATCAATGAGTTCATGGCATGTTCGGTTTTTTCTAAGTCTTTTGACTCCACCCAAACCTGTAGCAACTTATCTTTACCTGACTGACTCTTGATTGTTCTCTCGATGGCTTCGAGCTTTCCTGCTACTAGGGCAAATAAGTAAGAAGGTTTTGGAAATGGATCATCCCAAGTTGCAGAGTGCCAGCCATTACCTAGGTCTTCTTCCTTGCTGAGGTTGCCGTTTGAAAGAAGCACAGGGAAGTCTTTTTTAAGAGCTCTTAGAGTTACTTGATAAGTCGCCATCACATCCGGACGATCTAAAAAATAAGTAATCTTTCTGAATCCTTCGGCCTCGCATTGTGTAAAGAAATTGCCATTAGAGACATAAAGCCCCATCAGTGAAGTATTTTTCTCTGGGACGCAGGCGCTGGTGATGCTTAATTCAAATTCATCAGGCAGATTGTTAAGGGTTAACAATTCTGGTGTTAATTCGTAGTCACGAATCGGTTCATTATTAATTCGCACGCTGACCAGCTCTTGATCTTGACCATGAAGTACCAGTGAGGCGCCGGCACCTTTGACCTTTTTACTCATCTGCATGCGATTGACGACAATCGTTCTAGCAGGATTCAGTGCAATATCCAGTTCAACAGTCTTGATTAAAAATGCTGTTTCTTGGTATTCACTTCGTAAAAAAGTAACTGTGTTTTCTGTGCGAGCCATAAGTCGTTTTTATTTCTGAGTTATTTGTAGAGAAAAATTGTTGCAACACCAATTGCAATAAAAATAATAGCTGCAATTGCATGCACCCATTTAATAGGAAGAGCGGTTGTGAATTTTTGCCCCAACCAAACTGCTGGAGCATTCGCCAACATCATGCCAACAGTTGTTCCCATCACGACAGCGATTAAATCTTCATAACGAGCGCCAAGTGCTACGGTTGCAACCTGAGTCTTATCTCCCATCTCGGCGATAAAAAATAAAGATGTGGTGATGGTGAAGACTTTCCAAGTATTGTGCGTCAGAGGAGTGTCCTCATCTCCGTCTAGCTTGTCTGGAATTAAAAGCCATAAACCCAGTGCAATGAAGCCTACCCCTAAGATCCAACGAAGGGCGTCTGGGCTAAGCCATTGTGAGATAGCGCTACCAAGCCAAGCGGCGATCGCGTGATTGAGGATCGTAGCTACAAAGATGCCGCCAATGATGGCCCAGTGGCGGGTTTTGTATTTTGCCGCCAGCATCAGGGATAAAAGCTGGGTTTTGTCACCCATTTCGGCGAGTGCAACAATACTGGTTGCCAAAATAAAAGAATTAAAATCCATGTAAATCAATGACTTATGTTTATAAAATGCTGTTAGATAAAAACTATCGTAAAAATTAATAAATACAATTTAGCTATTAGTTTGTTTTAGACATACACTGAGACTGTCTAGTTAGATTGCTAAATCAATTTAGTAGTAATAGTAGATATAGCAATCGTAACCGACTTAGAAATTCAATCTATCGATAGGAGTCAAAAATGCCATCATTAAAAGGTAGTAAAACTGAGCAAAGCTTGAAAGATGCCTTCGCAGGTGAATCACAAGCTAACCGTCGTTATTTATATTTCGCGAACATGTGTGACATCGCTGGCGAAAACGACGTAGCAGCATTGTTCCGCTCAACAGCTGAAGGTGAAACTGGTCACGCACACGGTCATATGGAGTTCTTGATCGAAGGTGGTGCAGGTGAGCCTGGTACAGGTATGCCTGGTCGTACACCAAAAGAAGCGCTTGAAGCAGCTATCCACGGTGAAACACACGAGTACACAGATATGTACCCAGGTATGGCTAAAACAGCACGTGACGAAGGATTCGACGAAATCGCTGATTGGTTCGAGACTTTGGCAAAGGCTGAGCGTTCACACGCTAACCGTTACCAAAAAGCATTGGATGTATTAGTAGCAGGTTAATAGCTCACTAAATCTTTCAAGGTTTTTTAAGGATTCCTGAAGTTGAAGCTAACTTCGGGAATCTCATAAAGAGTCTTCAGTATTTAGACATTCAAATTAAGTAATTTCGATACAAACTATAAAAACAGGAAAATCGCCATGAGTCAGAGAGAAGGAAATTTGGAAGCTCCAACAAGGCACGCCTTAGATTGGAAAAATCCTGACTTCTATAACGAAGAAAAACTCAACGCAGAGATGGAGCGAGTCTTTGACATTTGTCATGGTTGCCGCCGCTGCGTTAGCTTATGTGGTTCTTTCCCAACTTTGTTTGACCTTGTTGATGCCACTGATGATGGTGAAGTTCATGGTGTCGATAAGAAAGACTACGACAAGGTAGTTGATCAGTGTTACTTGTGCGATCTTTGTTATATGACCAAGTGTCCTTACACACCTCCACACGTTTGGAATTTGGATTTTCCACATTTGATGTTGAGAGCAAAAGCAATCAAGCATCAAAAAGGCGAAACAACATTCCGCGATAACGTTTTATCTTCAACAGATAAATTAGGAAGCTTTGCAGGTATTCCTATTGTTACTCAAACAGTGAACGCTGTTAACAGTACTAAGGTGATGCGTTCTGTGATGGAAGCAACTTTGGGTGTTGATAAGGATGCGTGGATTCCTAGTTATGCGCCTCAAACATTTAAACAGGTAGCAAAAGAATCAGCTGCATGGCCAGTTAAAGAAGGTGCAAAAACACCAGGTAAGGTTGCTGTTTATTCAACTTGTTTCATTAATTACAACGAGCCAGGTATTGGCCAAGATCTTTTGAAGTTATTGGCTCATAACGAAATCCCATACAAGCTTGTTGAAAAAGAAGCTTGTTGTGGCATGCCTAAATTAGAGTTGGGTGATCTAGAGTCTGTAGAGAAAAACAAGAATATCAACATTCCGCAGCTTGTTGAGTTGGCAAAACAAGGTTATGCCATTGTGACGCCTATTCCATCTTGCACGTTAATGTTTAAGCAAGAGCTACCTCTCATGTTCCCAGATGAAGCAGATGTACAGATAGTGAAAGATGCTATGTGGGATCCGTTTGAGTACTTTATTGCCCGTAATAAAGATGGCTTGCTTAAAACAGACTTTAAGGTTGAGTTAGGCAAGGTTAGCTATCACGTGCCATGTCATTTAAGAGTGCAAAACGTGGGTAAGAAAACTGCTGAAACACTACAAATGATTCCTGGTACAGAAGTAAATGTGGTTGAGCGCTGTTCAGGCCATGCGGGTACTTGGGGTGTTAAAAAAGAGTTCCACAAGACAGCCATGAAAATCGGTAAGCCGGTATTCAAAAATATGGCCAGCACAGAACCTGACTTCATTAGTTCTGATTGTCAGTTAGCAGGACATCATATTGAGCAAGGTATGGAAGAGAATGGCTTGAAGAAGTCACAAATGGCTCACCCCATTGCTCTTTTAGCCAAGGCTTATGGATTGTGATCTAAAAAATTAGGAGTGGTACAGATGGAGACAGTAGTGAATAAAATTAAAAGAGAAGAGTTGTTAACTTTAGAGGCTTACTATAAGGCCCGTCCAGAAATGCGCCAGCGAGTTATTGCTGAACGAAAAAAAAGGACAGTTATCCTTGGAGAGCATCTTAATTTGATTTTTGAAAACAAATTATTGATGCAGTATCAAATCCAAGAAATGTTGCGTGTTGAGAAAATCTTTGAAGATGAAGGCATTCAGGATGAATTGGATACATACAATCCTTTGACTCCTGATGGCTCAAACTTCAAGGTTACTATGAAGCTTGAGTACGTGAACGAAGCTGATAGAAAGATCGCGTTGGCTAAGTTGGTTGGTGTTGAGCATCGTATTTTCGTTGAGGTAGAAGGTCAGCCTCGTGTTTATGCCATTGCTAATGAAGATTTAGAGCGTTCAACTGCTGATAAAACATCATCAGTGCACTTTTTAAGATTTGAATTAACAGAGGCTATGAAGAAATCTCTAAAGGCTGGTGCGCAAATGAAGGTTGGTTGTGACCATCCTGAATATCCTTCGCACGTGGAGTCTTTGCCTGCTGAGACATTAGCTTCATTTTTGGAAGATTTATCTTAATAGAAATCCTCAGTTACTAAAAATGCCGCGAAAGCGGCATTTTTTATTTCTATCAATTCACCCAAGCTCATCGTCGATAATCATCAGATGAGTTTGAAAAACATCCTGCATTTAATTTCTTTAGGGGCCTTATGGGGCGCATCCTATTTATTCATTAGATTATCTATTGATGAATTTGGCCCTGTTTTGATTGCTGAGTTGCGCTTATTAATTGCGGCGATTCTTATTGGTCTGTTCTTGTTTCTAAATCCTGCAAGACGTACTCATTTAATTATTCAGAGTCGTGAGTGGGGTAGATTAATGGTGGTGGGAATCTTTAATTCAGCACTTCCATTTTGTTTGATTGCATTTGCTATGGGGAACTTAACAGCCGGCATGGGCGCCATACTGAATTCAACCGCACCTATCTGGGGCAGTCTCGTGGCTTATGTTTGGCTCCGAGAGCAATTGTCTAAGTGGCAAATGCTTGGTCTTCTGCTTGGTGTATTGGGAGATTTGTATTGGTTGGTGATAGCGCTGCCTTCGATTTTTCAGGGCAGTTTCTTAACCCAATCGCTGTGCTAGTGGCGACCCTATCGTATGGTGCTTCAGCAAGTTACATTAAAAGATATTGCGCTGATTTATCGGCGCTAAAAATGACATTTGGCAGTATGTTGATGGGCGCTTTTGTGCTGATGCCTTTAGCCTATTATTTTTGGCCTGAAGTACCTATTTCTTTCAATGCGTGGTTAGCCGTATTAGGCCTGGGAGCATTTTCAACTGCGTATGCTTATGTGATGTACTTTAGGTTAATCGAGGAGATTGGACCTGCTAAAGCCATTTCATCGACCTTTTTAATTCCGGTTTTTGGAATGTTATTGGGTGAGTTATTTTTAAATGAATCCATAACTCTTAGGATGATGGTAGGCGGTGTAATTATCCTTTTGGGAACTGCTATGTCAGTTGGGATAATGAAAGTCTTTTATAACCAGCCTAATTCATGATGCAGAAAGCTTTCGGCATCTTTAGAAGGCGGATTTTTAAAGAAGACATCTTTATCAGTGACCTCAGAGCAAGATCCCTTTGAGATAAAGATGATTTGATTAGCAAGTCTTTCAACTTGAGCTAAGTTGTGAGATGTAAAGATGATCGAGCTGCCTTGACCTGCTAATTTTTTAATGATGATTTCCATTTGGTCAGTAGAGCTCGGGTCAAGATTAGCAGTGGGTTCGTCTAATAGGATTGTTTTTGAGTTCTGAAGCTTGGCTCGTGCAAGACTTAAGCGCTGCCTTTCGCCTGCAGATAATTTCAGTGCAGATTGCTCAGCTAAATTCAATAGACCGACATCAGCTAGAGCTAAATCAATATCTGCATCGCTGATTGGGTGAATGTTTTCAGAATCTCTAATGATGGCTAAATTAGTTCTAACGCTGGCTCTTATGAGAGGAGTGTGATGCAACACCAGTGCTGAACGTAATTTATCCGCTCCAGGAAGGTAATTGCCAGAATCGAAATCGATAAGACCGTGTACCAGTTTTAAAAAAGTTGTTTTACCAGAGCCATTGGGGCCAATAATTGCCGTAATCCCTTTGAGAGGTACGGAAATATTAGCAGTCAAAATAGTTTTTTGATTTCTGATGATCTCGATATTTTGTAGTTCTATTTGCTTGTGTGGAGCATTAACCATAGCGTCTCTCCGCAAGCAATTTAATTAAGAATATGACGAAGTTTGCAAAAAGAACAACAGCAAGAAGTACAAGTCCTAGAGCCAAGGCTAAGGGAAGATCGCCTTTACTTGTTTCCAGTGCAATTGCCGTTGTCATTGTTCTTGTACTTTGATCAATGTTGCCACCAACAATCATCACTGCGCCGACTTCTGAGATAGCTCTGGCAAAGCCAGCCAGAATGGTGATGGAGAGTGAAAAACGAGCATCCCAGATCAGCCATTTTATTTTGGCCAAGGGCCTTAAGCGCAGAGCTGTCAGTGTCTCGCCGTGAATTTGCCAGGTATCCTCAATGATCTGTCGAGTTAGAGCTGCAATTAAAGGGATTGTCAGACAGGTTTGAGCCAAGACCATACCCTTGGTAGTGAAGAGCCAGTTTAAGTCTCCCAAGGGGCCTGTTCGCGATAGTAATAGATAGATAACAACGCCCACAATAACGGTGGGCACTCCCATTAGGCTATTTAAGATGATGACAACCAATTCCCGCCCGGGAAATTGGCGGGCGGCAATCAAGGAGCCTAGGGGGATACCGACAATGCTACCAATCAGAAGTGCTGTTAGGCTAACTTTTAAGGAAATGAAAACGATGCCAAGAAGCTTGGCATCGAGTGTTTCTAAAAGTTGAAAAGCATCGCTAAAGGAAGAATACATCTGACAAGCTTAATGCTTTTAATACTTTAGGGTTATTTTTTGGCGTTAGGGAAGAACAATTGCTCGCCATTAACTTTATATGAGGCGATTGTTTCTTGACCATCTTTGGATGCTATCCAGTCGATGAAAGCCTGTCCTTCAGCTTTTTTAACATGAGCGTGTTTTTCTGGGCTAACTAACATCACGCCATATTGATTAAATAATCTTGGATCGCCCTGTACCAAAATAGTTAAGTCACCTCTGTTCTTAAAGGTTAACCAAGTCGCTCTATCTGAAAGAATATATCCATTAAGACCTGAAGCAGTATTAAGAGCAGGGCCCATGCCTGAACCAGTTTCTTTGTACCATGGTGTTGATGCTGAAACTTCCAAGCCTGCTACTTTCCAGTAACGTAATTCAGCAGCGTGTGTGCCACTCTTATCGCCACGCGAAATAAAGCTAGATTGTGTCTTCATGATTTTTTGAAGAGCTACTGCAATATCTTTGCCCCCATTAATCTTGGCAGGGTCCGATTTAGGGCCAATTAAAACAAAATCGTTGTACATGATTTCAATACGCTTGCTTGAGAATCCTTCGCTGACGAATTTCTCTTCTGCAACCTTGTCATGAACGAACACAACATCAGCATCTCCGCGTCTGCCAATGTCTAGGGCTTGACCAGTACCTACTGCAACAACTTTTACTTGAATACCTGTTTTGTTCTGAAATACTGGAAGAATGTGTGTGAACAAACCTGATTGTTCTGTAGAGGTCGTTGAAGATACTGTGATGGATTTTTGAGCCTGAGCCATGCCAATGGTGGATGCCATAAGCAGTGAGGTAAGACCTATTTGTAGTAAATGACGGCGTTTCATATTGTCTCCTTGTTTAATTTAGCTATATCATCAACAATCATCTAGTTATTATCAATATGTAATTTATTTCATATGCAAATTAAAATAAAACCTGCAATTTCAATTCACCAAAAGGTCTCAAATGCGAAGGATTCGGTTGATCTATCCTGGGCAGCAGACTTGTTGCGTGGTGTTCAAAGTGGTCGATCATTGCAGGCTGCCGCTGACTCAATGGATATTTCATATAGAACTTTATGGAATAAGTTAAAGGGTGTTGAAAAGTCATTAGGCTGTCGATTACTTCTGAGTGTTAAGGGGCATGGATCCACGCTAACTGAGGCCGCTAATACTTTATTAAAAATTGTTGAAGGTGTAGAGCTTCAGTACGCATCCATCAATCAAAAGCAAGAAGCTATTTTTCAGGCTCGCCTAGATGAATTAGAAAATTTTGATCATCAAAAATGGTTAATTTGTGCCAGTAATGACCCCATCCTAGAGGCTGCTATTCAGGATAGCGATGCCTTTGAATTGAGAACAATGGGATCAGGACAATCCTTAGAGCGGTTACTTTCTGGTGATGCTGATTTGGCTGGATTTCATGTTCCAGATGATGAGAGTATTCAAGGGGTGCGTGAGCGCTTATCTTCTCAGGGTATTCAAGCCTATCCTGTCATGAGTCGCACCCAAGGATTAATGGTTCAAAAAAATAACCCTTTAGCAATTACTCAGTTAAAAGATCTGGCACGTCCCGAGGTTCGATTTATTAATCGACAAAAGGGGGCGGGTACTCGTCTACTCTTAGATAGATTGTTGGAGTCGCAACAGTTACCTGCTAAAAAAATTAGAGGATATCAACGAGAAGAATTCACTCACTCTGCGGTGGCAACAGCTATTTTGGCTGGAACTGCAGATGTTGGCTTGGGCCTCAAGAGTGTTGCTCTAGAGCATGACTTAGATTTCTTGAGTTTGGGTGACGAAACTTATTTTTTAGCCATGTCGCCACAGATGGTCAAGCGCAGTGCTGTGAGTGAGCTGATTCGTGTATTAAGAAAAGAGGCGAAGAAGATGCCTGGCTATCAAGAAGTTAAGCTCAGAAATACTCTCAAAGCTAACTAGAGCAATCAACTTCTAACAATATGAACGCTGCAAGGTGCTTCTTCGACAATTTTTGTCATGGATGTGCGCCATGGCGTTACCTTGGTGGGTATCTTATGAGATGCTCCAATTAGAATCATCGAGGCGTGGTTATCTTCTGCAAACTCAACGATTCTTGAGGCGGGATCCATTGCCTCTAGTACATGGAATGAAACTCGTTCTGTTGACATCTTTAGCGGTTTTGCCCAATCCATCAACTGAACCAAATGACCGCGCACAATGCCAGATGCTGTCTCTGATTCTGCATTGCCTTCAAATGTAGGTGTACTTGAGATGGTGCTTAGGCAAATCAACCGACTTTCTGGGTATGCTTGCAGTAAATGCATCGCAGTACTTTGCATGCGCTCCCTTAAGACATCATCATTTTGTCTTGTGTCGATAGCTGCAATAATCAGCGGGGCATTTTCAAGTGCCGAGCTAGGTTTGGGGCATGGTGATGGTTCATATCCAGCTGCTCTAAACCAGCGCTTCATGTTATCCCATGCGCTATTAGGGTAAAGTTTTTCAGCTCTTGCTGTTAGTTGAACGCTCTCGGGGGATTTGAGAAGTTGGCGCAAGCGGGTAGCACTTTGATATCTATTCGCTGCTAATGGCTCCATGCATCGCAAAACAACTTCTTGTAACCATGGCGGAATTTCTTTGCGGATGGCGCGAAGTGGTAATGCTTCGCTCCACATTCTTTTCTTAAGGCCATTGATGGTGCTAGGGCTACCAAATGGAAGTTCCCCAGTTAGCATTTCATAAAGAATGGTACCCATTGCAAAGATATCGCTGCGCCAATCATTGCGGATACCCATCACTTGTTCCGGTGCTATGTAGGGAGCTGAACCCACACCCTTACGCATTTGTTCAACTAATAAGTCTGGATAGTGAGTATGGTGAGCTAAACCAAAATCAATAATCGCCACTTTATTATCTTTGGTGACTAAGATATTTTCAGGCTTTAAATCTAAGTGAATGATGTCTTGCGCATGAAGACTGGCAATCGCAAGAGCCACATTAGAAACAATATCAATTGTCTGTTGAATGTCGCTTAATTTGCCACCTTGTTCTTCAATGATTTGATCTAGCGGACGACCATCTAAGCGCTCCATGGCGATATATGGTTTTTTAGCCATATTGCCCGCACCAGCTAAGCGAGGCACATAAGGGCTTTTAAGTGCTTTCATGATGGTGAGCTCTGTCTCGAACCCAATCAAGCTTTCAACCGGTTGATCTCGTCCAACGCGCGGCACTTTTAAAAGGATAGGATATTCAATACCTTCTTTAGTGGCCTCGTATAAAACCGCCATGCCACCTCTGTGAACCTCTTCACCGATTAAAAAACCATCGATCTCTTTTCCCTCTTGGAAAATATCGTTAATAGATTCAATCGTCTTATTGATGGCCATGTGTTTAGTCGTTTATTTACCTGTTAACAAACGATTAGCTAATTCATCAGGCAAGCCAGCCTTGTGAACTTTTTCCGCAGCTTTGTAATGGTCGTAGTCAACGCGATGAAAAGTAATGCTTTCTTCATCAGGTTGAAATAGGGCATATCCAGCAGCAGGGTTTCCATCTCGAGGTTGCCCCATTGAGCCAGTTACTGAAACCCATCTTCTATGACGAGAAATGGGTACAGGCTCACCAGGGTGAGGGTGGAATCGAACTAATTTACCAACACTGCTTTGATAGTAAACAGTAGAGTCATGGACGTGACCTACAAATGTATAGGTTGTGCCAGCTGCTTCAGCACAGTGCCAAGCAGCTAAGCCACTATCAACATAGGACCAATTTTCTGGTTTAGAAGCAGATGAATGCACGTAGCAAATATCTTCATCTTTATGAATGAGTGGTAATTCTTTTAAAAAAGAAACATGCTGATCAGAGAGTTGGTTGCGTGTCCACTGAATAGCCGCCCAAGCATGTGCATTCATTCTGGTGGAGTGATCTTTAAAGACTGCCTCATCATGGTTACCCATTAAAGCGACAGCTTTATTTTTATCAACTAATTCAGCAACTTTTTCAATGACAGCAACTGGATCGGCGTTGTAGCCAACTAAATCACCTAAAAATACAAATTCAGTAGCGCCTTGCTCTTGAGCGTGCTCAAGGCAGGCATCAAAAGCCTCTAGGTTGCTGTGTAAGTCAGCAAAAAGTGCAATTCTACGATCGGAAGACATCCTCTAATGATATGACAAGAAACCTCATTCTGACTGACAAAATACCCCTACTCAGATCAAGAAAAACTTAAAAAACCTCGAAAATATACAAATCATATAAAATCACGAGCAATGATTAAGTTGATTAAACGTAAATTCATCCACATGATTGCCATCTTGGCTGTCTTGACGGGTTCACTTGCGCCTTCAATTTCTCAGGCTATCTCAGTTGCTCAGGATGGCAAAGGTTTTGCTGTTGAAGTTTGTACAACGGCAGGCAGCAAAATGACCGTTATGGTTGGTGCTGACCAGAACCAAGAACAAGAAACCAAAAAGGCTAATGAGCATTGCCCATTTTGCATCATGCATGGTGCTTATGATCTGCCTGTTAATGGCACTTTGAGTTTTGCTAAGCCAGAAGCTCACCAGTTATACCCTCAGCTTTTCTATCAATCACCTAAGCCATTATTTGCTTGGGTATCGCTCCCTTCTAGAGCACCTCCAACACTCGCTTAATTTTTAGCTCAGCACTAGATATCTAGTTGCTGGTATGGGCGCATTTGCGCGCTCCCAAAAGATTATTGCGAGTGAATCATGAAAAAAACAATAAGTTTTAAAGCTGGTGACCAGATTTATATATCGGGTCAGACTGGACCTGCTTATAAAGTTCTTAGTGGTACCGTTAGACTCAGTCAGACTACTAGAACTCATCAATCCATTTTTGCGAATATAGCTATATCAGGCGACTTGCTTGGTGCTGAAGTTTTATTGCGCAAACCATACGCCTTCGAAGCCCAAGCGTTAACTGATTGCGAGATCGCGGTTTGGCAGGAGCCAAGCATTCTATGGGCTGAAGCATTAGCAGAAGAGCTCATTAAATCTAGTTTGCGCCAATCAGAGGTGGTTTCGCTGCGATGTGGAACAGCCATGGGCCGCATTTTGAAATTTATTGATTTGCTTAGCTCATCTGACCAAAGTCAAAGCCAAGCTAATTTAACTTTGCCACCCCTAAAAGAAACGGCAGAAATCACTGACTTAACTATTGAAACAGTTTCGCGCTGTATCAATAGCTTAAGAAAGCAAGGCATTTTGATTCCAGTGCAGGGCACTAGAGGTAATTTGAGGAATCAATTTACTTTCTCGAGTCAATCATTGATGTCTTTGGCTGCTTAAGGTTTATTTAAGAGATGTCAGATTTAAAAAGCGCACTTATTTTCTGGGGAGTCTATTTTTTAATAGCCTTTCTCGGTTATGTCGTCATTGTTAAGAATCGTAATAAGAAGTAATTTTTTAATAAGGAAATGAAATGAAGTTAATTAAAGTAACCCCAATTGCTTTGGTTGCATCGATGTTGGTGTCCAATGCGTTTGCTACAGAAGCAGTATTGAACGATGTGGTTGTTACGGCGGCACCAATGACTACGCCAACCACAATCGAACTAGATCCTAAGGTTCCTCGTCAACCATTACCCGCACATGACGGCGCTGACTTTTTGAAGTCTGTTCCGGGTTTTAGCGTTATGCGTAAAGCTGGCACGGATGGTGAGCCCAATTTCCGCGGTATGGGTGGATCTCGCGTGAATATTTTGGCAGATGACCAAAATATTTTTGGTGGTTGTGGCCAACGTATGGATGCGCCTACTGCGTACATCTTCCCGGAAATTTACGACAAGGTAACAGTTGTAAAAGGCCCTCAAACTGTTCTTTATCCAGGTCACGGCTCAGCAGCAACTGTACGTTTTGAAAAAGAACAAAAAACATATGACAAGCCTGGCTACGATGTTCATGCATCTGGCTTGGTGGGTAGCTTTGGCCGTCATGATGAAGTGATTGATGCGAATGTAGGCAATAAAGATTATTTTGCTAATTTCACAGGGTCTAATTCTCATTCTCAAGATTACAAAGATGGTAATGGCAATAAAGTACATTCACAATACAGTCGCTACAGTTCTGGCGCTACTTTAGGCCTCACTCCAGATGACAATAAACGTTTTGAAATTTCCGCTGGTAGAAGTGATGGTTATGCAGCCTATGCCGATCGAACAATGGATGGCACTAAATTTTTAAGAGAAAATATGGCCTTGAAAGGGCAGGTAAAAAATATTTCTAACTTGGTTGAAAAAGTAGAAATTCAGGCATCTAGAAATACTATTTTTCACACTATGTCACAAGCTATGCGCGGCAATCCAGCAAGTTATATGGATGTGACACATGAGACAAATGCATTGCGTTTGGTATCTGATTTAAATCTACGCGCAAGCACAAAAGCCAAGTTGGGCATGGATTACTCTGAATCAGTTCATGGCGGGAATATGCCAGGCATGGGTGCTTTTGCGATCACAGAGGACTCTGAATTCAAGAACACAAGTATATTTTCTGAAATCACCGAGCAATTAAATAAAAATCAAAAAATAATGGCAGGTTATCGCGCTGATTTTTGGTCGATCATCGATAAGCGGACAGCGATGGGGTCTGATACTTCTGGTCAAAAGCGTCAAGAGATTGTTAATAGTGGATTTTTGCGTTTAGAACAGAATCTTGATTCTATGAAGAACTCCACGGGTTTTGTTGGATTTGGTCGTTCAGAAAGAATGCCAGACTACTGGGAATTAATTTCTTATCGACGCGATGGTTCAGTTAATGGGATGAGTGCAATGATGTCGAATAATCACAGCGCATTCCAGTCGACCAAAACAGAAAAAACTAATCAAGTTGATATGGGATTGATTCATAAAACTGAATTGCTCGATGTGAATGCCTCTGCTTTTTACAATCAAATTAACGACTTCATTTTGATTGATGGTAGAACGGGTTATACCTCTGGGATGTATCAGACTGCTACAACAAGAAACATTGATGCGCACACATACGGTGCAGAAGTGGGTGCTGGTTATAAGTTAACAAGCACAGTTAAAGTTAATACAAGTGTTTCTTATGTCAAAGGAACTAATGAGACTGATGGTTTGCCTTTGGCGCAACTGGCTCCACTGGAAGGTCGCATCTCGCTTGCATATGATGATAAGAAGTATTCATATGGAGCGTTATTGAGATTGGTGGCGCCTAAAGAAGAAGTTGCTAATGGCCAGGGTAATATTTCGGGCCAAGATGTTGGGCAATCTGGTGGTTTCGGCATCTTTTCTTTAAATGCTGGGTATAAGCCTAATAAAAAAACTGTAATTGCTGTTGGTGGATTTGTTAACAAAGCGTTTGTCAACAAGGTTTTAGCGATTGACCCTGTTAATCCAACATTTGTGTATCTTCTCAGTTGGTAAGTTGTTACCCCAGTTGTAGAGTTTGTTGATGTATAATCAGAATACAAAATATCTAAATTGGAATCTAATGCCATTGGACAAATAAATGCTCCATTAGAAGTTGATTCAGAATTTATTGATTTAATATTTCCTGCTGTAGTTCTTCTATTTATACTTTGATTATAAACATAATTTGAAATATAATATTTATCAGATCCTTGATCGAACATAGTAAACGCTCCATCTCCACCTTGAGATTCACTACTCGAATTTACTCCTGTGCCTACTCCAGGAAAATATTGAGTGCCATTATCTTGTGCCCCGGCAGCAAAATAATCCCCAACTAAATTTCCTCCTGTGGAACCTGTAGGAGCTACACCAACTGTATAAAATTGTGTTACATTAAAACCATTATTTCTAGATGTGGCTGCTATACCAGTAGATGACAAACTAACTGAATAATAAACCCCTCCATCATTACCAAAAATACCAATGTTTGAATTATTTGGTTTAAAAGCCATTGCATGCTGATCAGAATGTACGTTTGCTGTCCAGTCTGAAATTACTGTCCATGAATTACCTCCATTTGCAGATCTATACAAATCAATTCCTCCCACATAAACTATCTGATCATTTGATGGGTCAGATTCAATCATTAAATCATAAAACGCTTGCCCTCCAGTAAAACCATAAGTTGTTTCTCTTGTCTCATTACCTACTGGCATGGCTGTTTCTGTTGAAGTTATAAAACCATCTGTTGTTTTTATGATTTTGACTTCAACAGCAGCAGTGGTAGTTGCTTGATTAAGTTGAGCTAACACATATAATTTATCTGCTATTGTATTAGATGCTTCAATCTCAACTCTAGCTCCGCCTCCATTTCCAGTTACTGTAAACTTATCAGTAAAAGTAGCTCCGCCATCGACAGAAGAGAATATTTTTCCACCTCCATCTCCAAAAGCTGTACTTTCTGTAGTTGAAACCCATATTTTATTATCTGCCCCTATTTCAATATCATTAGGACAATGTCTATTACCTGCTACTGTTAATGGCAAATTTAATAATGTCCAAGTAGCACCACCGTCAACAGATTTATAAACTCCATATGTAGGTGACCCCATATATGCTCCATTTGAATATGAGTCACCATTTGCTACATAAATTTCCGAATTTCCGCCATTATTTCTAACCACCAAATCATTAATAAATTGTATTCCAGGAACAATATTTCCTGTAACAACCCCAGCAGTACTGGGACTCAAAGTTCCATTTATAGTTCCTGAACCAAGTGCTGTTTCTAAAATATTTCCATCAGCTTGAGAAATCATTACTGAAGGTATAGTAATAGTTGCATCAGTACCTCCCATAGCTACCGGTACACCCGAGGCATTATTCATCATAATAACAGCAACTGCGCCAGCATTTTGA